>Ga0210394_10000133_pt1 | contig 179923 bp, 160 predicted proteins | sample IncBWC12MmetaG_FD_160121 | JGI IMG/M metagenome (GOLD analysis project Ga0210394, IMG submission 160121) | Forest soil microbial communities from Barre Woods Harvard Forest LTER site, Petersham, Massachusetts, United States - Inc-BW-C-12-M | ecosystem: Environmental > Terrestrial > Soil >...
CCAATCTGCGAAACAATCGCTGTGACTCGTTCTGGATGGGCCATCGCCAGCCGGAAGCCGGTTGGCGCGCCATAATCAAACACGTAGATTGCGTAGCGATCGATCTTGAGCGCCTGCGTGAAGGCGTCAATCGTGAATGCCAATCGATCGAAGGAGTACGGATATTTTCGTTCGGGCGGCACTTCTGTGAATCCGAAACCTGGGAGGTCTGGCGCAATCACGCGGTAGTCATTAGCCAGGCGGGGAATAAGTTCGCGGAACATGAACGACGAGGTGGGGAATCCGTGCAGTAAGAGAACTACGGGCGCGTTTGCTTCACCGGCCGTGCGATAGAACACCTGCACGCCATCGGCTTCGACCTTATGGACTGATGAAAGAGGCACGCTAAATTCGCCAGCGCCCAACGCCGTTGCGCGTTTTGTAGCTGTTCGCGAAGTGGCATCACTCATAAAGTTCTCCCCCTAACCGTTTTTCTCTAGCGCAGGTGGGATACCAAAGGGGCAGAATTCTCTCGAAGAAAGAAAATTCAGTGCAAGACATTCTGCTGATTGAGGTTTGTAAGGAAGGCGCTCGGGAAGTTTCAGACCTTGCCTGACAAATCGCTGACGGATATCCGTCACCGACGGGTTTCCATCGGATTCACTGCTGCCGATGGCAGGTAGTTTGCTATAGAGGCTTGCAGATTCAGTCGTCGCCACACGCACCGGCGACACTGCGTTTCCGCGGGACTTCAGCAGACCGGCGAATACCAAGCTTCTTAATCCTGTAAGCCAACGACGTTCGCTTCATCCCCAAGCGCGCGGCCGCGCCACTGATCACCCAGTTGCTCACTTCCAGCGCACGAAGGATATGATCCCGCTCGACCTCGGCGAGACCATTCATAGGAGTATTGGACACTTTGTAAGGCTGGAACGGCTCTAGCTCGGAAGTTGGCGCACGTAGTGTGGACTCTGGGGACAGAATCACGGCGCGTTCAATAAAGTTCTGTAATTCGCGGATATTTCCGGGCCATGGATATCGCACCAACGCGTCCATCGTTTCAGGAGGGATTACGTCAATTCGTTTGTTCATGCGTTGCGCGTAGAGTGCTGTGAAATGCCGCACCAATCGGGGAATATCCTCTGTGCGTTGCCTCAGCGCCGGAACCTGGATAGGAAACACTTTCAGACGATAATAAAGGTCCTCGCGAAATGTTCCTTGTTTTACCATCGCGGGCAAATCCCGATGCGTGGCGGCGATAAGCCGCACATCAACTTTATGCGTACGGTTGCTGCCAAGCCTCTCGAATTCCTGTTCCTGTAAAACGCGCAACAGTTTTGCCTGAAGCTCCAAAGGAATATCGCCAACTTCATCGAGAAAAAGCGTGCCTTTGTCGGCGAGCTCGAACCGCCCCGTTTTTTGGGCGATCGCCCCGGTAAATGCTCCTTTTTCGTGGCCAAACAGCTCACTTTCGAGGAGCCCCAGAGGGATTGAGGCACAGTTCAGTTTCACGAATCCCTTCTCGCTGCGACTGCCCAGCTTATGGATCGCACGCGCAACGAGTTCTTTTCCGGTCCCTGTCTCTCCCAGGATCAGCACGCTGGAATCTGTAGGGGCCACGACAGAGACCAGGCTCAACGTAGTCCTCAGCGCCGGACTCTCTCCGACGATTTCCCCAAGCTCGGCGCGAATTTCTTCTTCGAGATAGCGCCTCTGTTTTGTTTCTTTATCTCGGTCCTTTGTCGCCTTTTCGTACTCCAGTGTGTTCTCAACCGCGATCGCCACCTGACTGGCTACCTGCTCGAGCAGGTTGACATCGTCTTTCTCAAAAGCATTGTCCGAACGCCTACAGAGCATCAGAACGCCAACCACCCGATCTCGGCCTATGAGCGGGAGGTAGCACCCCGTCTTGAGTCCCTCCTCGATAACTCGCTTATAAAGAAGCTGGCCGTCAGGATGCCCATAGATTTCAGGATCCGCGCGGACCTGCTCGAAGCTGTTGATCCGAACGGTCTTGGCCTTCCGCACAACCTGACCTGAGATCGAACCTTTCATCGGTACTAATGATCCCTCGCGAAACGGTCCTCTTGAGTCGGGATTGTGCAAAATTGTGACGCGTAGCGCGCCGCTCTCGGAGTCGGGCAGCAGCAATGCGGACACGTCACATTGCATTACCCTGAATAAATTCGTCGAGAGCGCCTCGACCACTTGCCGGAGGTCCAGTCTGGAGGTGAGGCTGCTGGTGATCTCCAGAAGCAGCCGCAGCCGATCACGCTCATGCTGCAACGCCTGTTCCTTCACATGGCGCTCAATTGCGATCCCGGTGATGTGGCTGGCGTTCTCGATCAACTGCAGGTCGTTGGCACAGGGGTTGCGTGGTTCACGATAATTGATCGAAAAAGTGCCGAGGGCTTTCCCTTCGCAGGTGAACAATGGGCGGGACCAAACGGAACGAATTCCATAAGGCAACAGGCGGTCGCGATAGAGGTCCCAGGCAGGATCGATCAGGATGTCGGTCACATACACCGACTCCCTCCGATAAACCGCTGTGCCGCAGGATCCTCCTTTCGGACCAACAGACATGGTCCCCACGTGAGCGCTGAATCCAGGAAGGCTGGGCGCAGCGGCACAATAGAGTTCTTTACCGTCTCCGTCGGGGAGCCAAATCGTGCAAGACATGCCTTCGGCTTGCGATTCAACCAACTGAGCAATGGTCGCTAGAACATCGGACAGAGGAGAGCCTGCAAAAATCAATTTTTGCAGGTTCAGGACAGACTCAGTCGAAAACAGCCCTGACTTGTCATTCGCTGGTGCGCCCAGCGACGAAAGTTCCGCGGCGGACTGTACTACTCTCTCCATGAATTGTCCTTTCCTGCGCCGTTAGATTCCGCCACTCCATTTTTGATTCAAATAAAGCCCGCACTTGGGCGGGCTGGTGAGAAGTTTGACGGCGCTTCTAGCCGCGTCCGCGGGAAGTCTGCGTACCTATATTGTTGGCCGCTTTCATATGTGCCAACCCAGGGCCAGGACACACTACTTTAAGCCGGAACGGGCGGAACCGCCAGAGTCTAGCAAACCGAGTGAGGGTGGTTGTCGAGGCCTTTCATTGGTCTTCGATGTCGTTACTCACGGTATCTGACCCCCGCAACCATTTCGATTGAAACTAAAGGGCTTGTTGGATCCTCCCAACAGGCCCTTCTTCTTTTTGGGAAAGATTTGGGAAAGAACTTACTTTTCTTGCATCAATCTCAGGCCGCAGAGGCGTGTACGATAACGTCGCCCCTTCAGACGGTTGAAGGCATCAATTGAGCGAGTCTCTCGATTTCCTTCAGCAACCCTTCCATCTGAAAAGGCTTGGAAATGTAACCGTCCATTCCGGCGGCCAAGCAACGCTCGCGGTCTCCCTTCAACGCGTGGGCGGTCATGGCAATGATTGGGAAATGGCCTCCCTGCGTCTTTTCGATCTCCCGAATGGCGGCGGTGGCCTCGAACCCATCCATGTGGGGCATCTGCACGTCCATTAAAACGAGATCACAATTGCCGAGCTTGAGTATTTTCAGGGCCTCATGACCGTCAGACGCAACCTCGACGGAGTGTCCACGTTTCTGTAACTGGCGAACGACAATCATCTGGTTCACAAGGTTGTCTTCCGCGACCAGGAAGCGAAGCATCCTCTTGCTATCGGTCACGGATTGGTGGACCGCCAGCGGGAATGGAGCGCTTCCTTGTGGCGCGGGTCCCAATACCTGAATAATTGCATTGAGTAGTTCCGTCTGGCCGACGGGCCTGGTCAAATATGCAGCCAATCCCAAATGCCGGGAACGTACCGCATCGCCGCGCTGGCCCGCAGAAGTTAATACCACGATCCCGGCCTTTGCCAATCGTGAGTCTTGCTTGATCAACTCGACGAGACTAAATCCGTGGAGTTCCGGCATGGCGGCATCTACCAATACCAGTGGAAACGGTCGACCCGCATCTGCAGCTTGTTTGAGCTGTGTGAGAGCTGCCCCGGTCTCCCCGAGGAGAGTGGGGTTCATACGCCAGTCTGTGAGCAACTCTTCCAAGATGCGCCGATTCGTAGGGTTATGGTCGACTGCCAGCACCCGCAGACCTTGGAGTTTTCCCTCTGGTAGCATCGCCTGCTTACTGGAAGCAGCCTTCACTTCAAAACGAGCAGTAAAATGAAAAGTGCTCCCTTTTCCGATAGAGCTTTCCAGCCACAGGCGACCCCCAAACATTTGGACCAATTGCCGGCTAAGTGTCAGGCCGAGTCCCGATCCACCGTAGCGGCGCGCGGTCGAGCCGTCCGCTTGCGTAAACGCATCGAAAATCTTTGTTTGTTTTTCTTGCGGGATGCCGATGCCCGAGTCGGCTACGGTGAAATGCAGTAGTGAACTGCCCGGCTCGGCCGATTCCACTTGCACATCGAGCGTCACTTCGCCACGCTCCGTGAACTTGATCGCATTTCCCACCAGGTTGACGATAATCTGGCGAAGCCGGCGTGGATCTCCGAACACCACTTTCGGAACTTCCGGCCGCAGGCGGCAGTTTAGCTCAAGATCTTTAGCATGGGCGCGGAGCGCTAAAGACTTCATGCTGGCTTCCACGCTACCTCGAATGTTGAACTCGATGGGCTCGAAATCGAGCTTGTCTGCTTCGATCTTGGAGAAATCCAGGATGTCGTTAATGACAGTCAACAGTGAGTCCGCCGAAGCTTTCAGCATACTCAGGTATTCGCGCAGTTCAGAGGTTGAATCGGTGTCGAGGGCCATCTCCGCCATGCTCAGGATTCCGTTCAAGGGAGTCCTGAGCTCATGGCTCATGTTGGCCAGAAACTCGCTCTTTATCCGGTTTGCAGTTTCCGCAGTAGCGCGAGTTCTCTGCATATCGCCCAGAGCCAGATGCTGCGCCGTAACATCCTCGGCAATTCCGACGACACGGATGAACTTGCCATGCCCATCCATAACAGGAAAAGCACGCGCGCGAATCCAGCGAACGGAACCGCCTGGCTGGACGACGCGATATTCCATCTCCGACTCAATGCCCTGCATGCAACGCGCATAAAATGCGCCGACCTGTTCGCGATCCTCCGCATGGACAGACTCAATCCACGCCGCAGGCCGGTCATAGAGTTCCTGGCGCGACCTTCCCCAAATTTCATCGTAGGCGGGGCTTATGTAGGTCATTTGGACAGGCGCCGGATTCATGATAAAAAAGACCTCGCGAACGTGATCGGCTAATTGGCGAAATTGCTCCTCACTTTGATGTAGCTCTTGCAGTGCCTGGTTTTGACCGAGCAGGTCCTGTGCGATGCCGAAGACTCCGACCTCGCGCCCGTCCTTGTTCTTGACCGAGCCCACCTTCAATGCAACTAACAAGTCTGTTTCGTCCTGGCCGGTAAGCAGACACTCCCCTTTCCATCCACAACTTTCATGCATCCGCGTATTGATTTCTACAAGTAGCTTAGAGTGATTGTTCTTCGAAAAGAGGCCGTTGAAGTTTTGCCCAGTCAGTTCCTCTGATGAGTACCGAAGCTTCGTTAAAAAGACTTGATTAGCATAGATAATTCTTCCTTCATCATTCGTCACCACCATCATATCGGTGCTGTCTGCGATTACTTGGATCAGCACACCCAGATCGTCAACGACTGCCGGAACGGGCAACCCGCATGACTCGGTAGTCTGTTTGCTGTCGTTCATCTGGGCGCAGTCCGTTTCTTGCCGCACCTTTTGCGGTTGGTCGATGTTGATCGGGCGGCTCGCGAAGGGGGTATTCGGAGAGGCGAAAGCAGCTTTGCTTTCCAAGCATAATCTTAAGTGACCGAATCGAGTTTCTGAAGCAAAAGAAGTTCTAAAGTGCCTAAGAGTCACCCGGAATCAACTTGAATTCCGCGGCTGCACCGCTAGACCGGGAACAATGGTTGAAGTTGCCCCGACCAAGCTGAAGGCCTGAAAGCAAGTAGCGTCTGTCGGGCACGACTCGGATTGATATTGCCCCAGTTGGGAACACGGCACTCAGCAACGACACGTAAAACGGATTGCAAGTTTGAATGGTGCCGAGTCTAGCCCTTGAGACTCCGATGTGTCAGATGCATATCTGGAGAGAAATCTAAATAGAAGTAGCGGTTGACTTTCATTATGCCGCCGATGATACTGGTTTTACCCTTCAGCAATCTGTTTCTCTGGCTGCCTAGTTGTCTCTCTCAGCTTATAGGAACTGAATGTCCCACATATAATTCTGCGTCATGCGCCCGCAAGCGAGTGTGCGCGAGGCGCGTTGGTGTCATTGGACTTTCGGGGAGAGCCATTGCAGGCAACAACCGGGAAAATTTGCTCCGTGATGGGGATGAAGTTGGCAATGCTGTCGGGAGACGTCTTATGAGATCCAGGCTGGCACGAACAGATAAGGCAAAGAGGATACTCATTGCCGACGATGATGCCATTACTAGACGTCTGCTTGAAAAAACGATGGAACAGGGAGGTTATGAAGTTGTCGCCGTCGAGAACGGGCGCAAGGCACTGGAATGTCTGTCCCGCCCGGATGGGCCGCGGTTGGCACTCTTGGATTGGCTCATGCCGGGGCTCAACGGGATCGAAGTTTGCCGTGAGATACGGAGGCATTCCGAATATCCATATCGGTACATTATTTTGCTGACGTCGAAGACTTCCAAGGTGGACGTCGTCACTGGCCTCGAAGCGGGCGCCGACGACTATATTACGAAGCCCTGCGACGCGGAAGAACTGAGAGCCCGCTTGCGCTGCGGTGAACGCATTCTGAAACTGGAAGACAAGTTGACCTACGATGCTCTCCACGACCCGCTCACACAACTGCCGAACCGCTCATTTTTTCTGGAACGATTGGCGCTGTGTGTCAGCTGGGGGATGCTCCATCCGGATTATAAATTTGCGGTGTTATCCCTCGATATGGATCGGTTCAAAATAGTAAATGACAGTCTGGGTATCTCGGCGGGCGACTGGCTTCTGTTGCAAATCGCGGAACGCCTGCTCGGAACCATCCGGCGGGATGATGCGATCTTACGTACATCGGAAGTGGCAGGAATGGCCGGTGGATTGGGCAAGCTCGGCTTAGTGGCGCGAGTGGGAGGCGATAAATTCACAATCTTGCTGGATAACATCCGAAACGCCAGCGAAGGAATTCGAGTGGCCGAACGAATTCAACAAAACATCCGGGCGCCGTTTGATGTCGAGGGCCAACCAGTATTCACCACCGCGAGTATAGGCATTGCTTTTAGTGGGACTGGCTATAGTGCGGCGGCGGATATGCTCGGCGACGCAAACACGGCGATGGCCCGAGCCAAGTCTCTGGGCAAGGCCCGATACGAAATCTGCGATCCCACGATGCACGCCACGGCTGTAAGCCGCTTTCGGCTGGAGACGGACCTGCGCCAGGCTACGGAACGCCAGGAATTTCGCGTCCAGTATCAGACAATTGTTTCTCTGCTTGATTTCCGGATCACGGGCTTCGAAGCGCTGGCGCGGTGGCAGCGGCCGGGATTTGGATTGGTGATGCCAGGGAAATTCATTACGGCAGCCGAGGATACCGGCGTGATTCTATGGATTGGGAACTGGATTTTGGAGGAGGCCTGCCGCCAACTTTGCGCCTGGAACTTGCAATTTTCGAGTGCGCCGCCGTTTACCATGGCCGTGAATATTTCCGCCAAGCAGTTTGCACAGACCGAGTTGGTAAGCCAGATCAGCCAGGTGTTGCACGAGACCGGCCTTGCTCCTGAGAACTTGAGGCTGGAACTCACCGAAAGCGTGACCATGCGCGATGAAGCGCGGACAACTCGAATCCTGAGCGAACTCAGAAAACTCGATGTGCGCTTGTGCATCGACGACTTCGGAACGGGATACTCGTCCCTGAGTTACCTGCGGCGCTTTGCCCTGGATATTTTGAAAATCGACCGCTCGTTCGTTTCCGATATGCTGATCAATAGCGAAACAATGGAAATCGTAAAAACTATCTTAAGCCTTGGCAGCAACCTTGGAATGCAAGTTATTGCAGAGGGTGTGGAAACCGCGGAACAGGCCAGACAGTTGAGAGCGCTTGGCTGTGAGTTTGCTCAAGGATTTTTCTTTTCCAAGCCGCTAGATGCAGTGGCGGTGGGGCATACCCTGCTGGAATGCCAAACAAACTCTTACAGGCTTCCCCAAGAGCCTTTTAGACAGCTCTTCGCCCCTGTAAGGTGAATGGAGGATAAGCCCGTAGCCGGTTGGACACCCGCGGCAAAGCCTTTTTCGGGGCGGGCGCAGCGCCGGTATAAGCTTAAACTCCCTTCGAATAAAATCGGCACGCGGCTACAGGCTGCCCTCTTTCAGCCCTCGGGACCGTGTCCGGAATGCAAACCCCTTTCCAGCCAGGTGTGCGATGAAGACGAAGTTTGTATCGAGGCGCAAGCTGCAACTCGCCTTCGGGTCCGCCGTTTTGACTTTGCTCGTCGTGGGCGCAGTCTCGTATCGAAGCCTGGTCGAGTCCAGCGAAAGCGGTCGCTGGGTGCAACACACAAACCAGGTTCTTGAGAAACTCCAGGACCTGCTTGCAGCAATGCAAACCGTAGAATCGAACATCCGCGGGTACCTCTTGACTGGCGACGAATCTTTTCTGAAGGTTTACCGCGCCGGTATAGCGGTGACGGAAGAGGACCAGACCATCGTGCGTAACTTGACGGCAGACAATGCCGGACAACAGCGCAGGCTTGATGTTCTAGCGACGCTGGCCGCTGGGAAATTCCGGCTCGCAGAGCAGGTCCTTCGCTTGCGACAGACGAACGGTTTGGAAGCGGCCGCGGCCGCCATCCAACAAGGTTCTGGCAAACAGAGCATGGACGACTTTCAAAGGCTGGTTGGCCAGATGCGGGGCGAAGAGTTGCGACTGTTGGTGCTGCGCGAGGAAGACGCAAAGCGGCGCTTGGCGCAAACCAAGAAAGTCCTGATCCTCGGGACCGTCCTCGGTTTGTTGATCGCCACCGTCGCTGGATGGAGCGTCCAGCGCGACAACTCCAAAAGCATGGATTCGGGCGCGAAATATAGAGGGCTACTGGAAGCGGCACCGGATGCGATGGTAGTGGTAAACCAAGGCGGAGAGATCGTGCTGCTGAATGTGCAAGCGGAGAAGCAGTTTGGCTACCGCCGGGATGAACTCGTCGGACAGCCGGTGAAGAACATCATTCCGGAGGGTTTTGCAGAACGCTTGATCTCGGACGGCACACGAACTGCGGCGGAAGCACTGGCGCAACAGATTGGAACAGGGATTGAGCTGATCGCACGGCGGAAAGATGGCAGTGAATTTCCAATCGAGATCATGTTGAGTCCATTGGAAAGCGCCGAAGGAACGCTGGTAACGGCTGCAATCCGCGACATCAGCGTGCGTAGGGCTGCGGAAAAACACCTGGCGCAAATGGAAGGCAGATACCGCGGACTGTTGGAAGCGGCGCCGGACGCGATGGTGGTAGTGAACCAGCGCGGAGAGATCGTGCTGCTGAATGTTCAAGCGGAGAAACAGTTCGGATACAGCCGGGACGAACTCGTCGGACAGCAGGTGAAGAATCTCATTCCGGAAGGTTTTGCAGAACGCTTGATCTCGGACGGCACGCGAACTGCCGCGGAGGCGTTGGCGCAACAGATCGGCACAGGCATTGAACTTGTTGCTCGGAGGAAAACCGGGACCGAGTTTCCAATCGAGATCATGTTGAGTCCGCTGGAAAGTGCCGAAGGAACGCTGGTGACGGCTGCAATCCGCGACATCAGCGTGCGTAGGGCTGCGGAAAAACACCTGGCGCAAATGGAAGGCAGATACCGCGGATTGTTGGAAGCGGCGCCGGACGCGATGGTGGTAGTGAACCAGCGCGGAGAGATCGTGCTGCTGAATGTTCAAGCGGAGAAACAGTTCGGATACAGCCGGGACGAACTCATCGGACAGCAGGTGAAGAACATCATTCCGGAGGGCTTTGCGGAACGCTTGATCGCGGATGCCTTACGCTCCGTGGAAGATGCGCTGGCACAGCAGATTGGCACGGGGATCGAACTCACGGGACGTCGCAAAAATCGAAGCGAGTTTCCCATAGAGCTTATGTTGAGCCCGCTGGAAAGCGCCGAGGGCATCCTGGTGACGGCAGCCGTCCGAGATATCACCACGCGCAAAAAGGCTGAAGCCAATCTTCTGAGCAAGGTCGAGGAGTTGAACCGCTCGAATGAGGAACTGGGGCAGTTCGCCTACATTGCCTCTCACGATTTGCAGGAGCCGCTGCGCATGGTGGCAAGTTACACGCAACTCCTGTCCAGACGCTACAAGGGAAAGCTGGACTCCGATGCCGACGAGTTCATTGCCTTCGCGGTCGATGGCGCTAGCCGTATGCAGCGCCTGATCCAGGACCTGCTGGCCTATTCACGCGTCGGGACAAAAGGCAAGGATTTGCTGAAAGTCTCCAGCGAGGAGGCGCTGCAACAGGCCCTCCTGAACCTGCGCGGCGCCATAGAAGAAAAAGGCGCGATCGTGACGCACGATCCACTGCCGTCCGTGCTGGCGGACGAAATGCAACTTATACAGCTATTTCAAAACCTTGTCGGCAATGCCATTAAGTACCAGAGCCCTGGAATCCCCAAAGTGCACATCTCCGCCGTAGAAAATGGCGGCAAGAAATGGACATTTTCGGTAAGCGACAACGGGCTGGGAATCGATTCCCAGTACTTTGAAAGGATTTTTGGGATGTTCCAAAGGCTGCATAAGCGGGAAGAATTTGCCGGCACCGGCATCGGCCTGGCGATTTGTAAGAAGATCGTCGAACGGCACGGTGGCAACATTTCGGTCGAGTCCCAGCCGGGGCAGGGTTCCACGTTTCGCTTCGCCTTGGCGGAAAGCGAGAGGAAATGAAGCAAATCATCGGAGGAGACAGTATGCCCATCGAAGTACTTCTGGTTGAAGACAGTCCCGGCGATGTCCGGCTGACACAAGAGGCTTTCCGCGAGGCCAATAAGTCCATTCATTTGCACGTGGCATCGGACGGCGTGGAGGCCATGGCTTTTCTGAGGCGCGAGGGTATCCACGCCCAGGCTCCCCGTCCGGAAATCATCTTGTTGGATCTAAACCTGCCCAAAATGGATGGCCGCCAGGTACTGGCTTGCATCAAGGAGGACGCCAATTTGAAAACCATCCCCACCGTAATTCTCACCACATCCGAGGCGGAAGGGGACATTGTGAAAAGCTATCAACTTCAGGCCAACTGTTACCTCAGCAAGCCCGTGCAGCTAGATGCCTTTGAAAACCTGGTAAAAAGCATCAACGATTTCTGGCTGACAAAAGTCAAGTTGCCGCAGCAAAGGCAAAACGGATGAACAGCAAGCCGCTGAATTCCCTCCTCATGGTCGAGGACAACCCGGGAGATGCCCGTTTGCTCCGGGAGATGCTCAATGAAGCGGGGGCACATGAAACGGAAGTGACACAGGCCGAGAGCATGGAGGGTGCCGAGAAGGAGCTTAGGGGGCGCGCGTTTGACCTTCTCTTGCTGGATCTGGGTTTGCCCGATGCGCAAGGACTCGAAGGCGTCCGGCGAGCTCGTGCAGTAGCTCCTCGCATCCCTCTCGTGGTGCTAACTGGTTTAGACGACGAATCGCTCGCGGCTCAGGCGTTGCAGGAAGGCGCGCAAGACTATCTCATCAAAGGCCAAATCGAGACGCGCGGTCTGCTGCGTGCCTTGCGCTACGCCATCGAACGCAACGCCATGGAAGAAACGCTGTTCGTCGTAAAGGAACGCGCCCAAGTCACACTGAACTGCATCGGCGACGGTGTTGTTTGCACCGACCTCGCCGGAGACATCACTTTTCTGAATCTCGTCGCGGAAAAAATGACGGGTTGGGCGTGGAAAGAGGCGCTGGGCCGGCCGATGGCCGAGGTGTTTCGAATTCTGGACGCCGCAACCCGCGAAACGACTCCGAATCCGATGGAAGCGGCCGTGGGGCAAAACAGAACCGTCCACCTGCCCGTGAATTGTATCCTCATCCGGCGTGATGGATTTGAAACGCCGATCGAAGACTCCGTTGCCCCCATCCATGACCGCGAAGGGAAAGCTACCGGAGCCGTCATCGTGTTTCGGGACGTGAGCGCCGCTCGAGCCATGGCCGAGCAGATGACCCATTCGGCCCAGCATGACTTTCTGACCGGCTTGCCCAATCGGATGCTTCTGAACGACCGTGTAAACCAGGCGATTTCTTCAGCTCCGCGACATTCAAAAAAAATCGCGGTGCTTTTTCTAGATTTGGATGGCTTCAAACACATCAACGATTCCCTCGGACATCCGATCGGCGACAAGCTTCTTCAGTCCGTCGCAAAACGCCTCGTGAGTTGCGTGCGCTCCTCGGATACCGTGAGCCGTCAGGGCGGCGATGAGTTTGTTGTGTTGCTTTCCGAAATGGAGCAGCAGGAGGATGCCGCGATCTCGGCGATAAGAATCCTGAGAGCGGTGTCAGAGGCTCATTCCATCGACCAGCATGACCTTCACCTTACCACCAGCATTGGTGTGAGCGTGTACCCCGACGATGGGCTGGACGCGGAGACGCTCGTCAAAAATGCGGACACGGCGATGTATCAGGCCAAGGAAAACGGGAAACAGAGCTATCAGTTTTTCAAGCCGAACATGAACGTCCGCGCGGTGGAGCGGCAGTCGATCGAGGAGAGCCTGCGGCGCGCCCTTGAACGCAAAGAATTCTCATTGCACTACCAGCCCAAGATCAAGCTCTCAACAGGAGAGATCACCGGCGCCGAAGCCCTGGTACGCTGGACCCATCCGACTCGTGGTCCTGTCTCTCCGGCGAATTTTATTCCCGTCGCGGAGGATTGTGGCCTTATTCTGCCGATCGGCCACTGGGTCCTTCGTGAAGCGTGCAAGCAGGCGCGTGCCTGGCTGGACGCGGGCCTGCCCCTGGGCACCGTCGCGGTGAACATCTCCTCTATGGAATTCCGTGACGACCGATTTCTCGAGAGTGTGTTCGCAACCCTTAGCGAAACCGGCCTCGATCCGAAATCTCTCGAGCTGGAATTGACGGAAAGCGTTTTGATGAAGCGCGCCGAGGCCGCCGCGTCTGTCCTGAAAACCTTGAGGGAGAAAGGGGTGCAGATTGCCGTGGATGACTTCGGCACGGGGTATTCCAGCTTGAGCTATCTGAGAAAGTTTCCGATCGATGCCCTGAAGATCGACCAATCGTTTGTCCGGCAAATCACTTCCGCTCCGGATGATACGACCATCGTGACCGCGGTGATCGGCATGGGCCGCAGCCTGAAGTTGCGAATCGTTGCTGAGGGTGTCGAAACACGGGGAGAGTTGGAGTTTCTTCGCGCTCACCAATGTGAAGAAGCACAGGGATATCATTTCAGCCGGCCGGTGCCACCCAGGCAATTCGCCATGCTGCTCAAAACCGGAATCCCTGAATCGACCGTTGCCGTTCATCGGTGAGCATTCGTCATGCAATCGGATCGGGGAAAAGGCGCGCGAGCGCGAGACTTATGATGGGATTACACTTGATGCACGGGGATTTAATCAAGGGCAAGCCCTCCGATATCAGCGGGAACGGCTGCTACGTGGATGCTTTCAACCTGCTTACGAAGGATGCCGCCGTCACACTCTAAGACCCCATTCTCTTTCCTCCTCGTTTCTGTAGCGTCGTGGTGAAAACATTACGGGCGGCCCCTGCGACGCTGGACCCCACTGTGTAGCCGGTGCTGATACTTTCGATGAGAGAAGAGTCGTGGCTTATCGTTGTCGGTTATACCAGGACCGTACCGCCATCAACGACAACGGTCTGCCCCGTAGCGAATCCTTCCTGCATCAAGAACAGATAGGCTTGCGCGATCTCGGAAGCTTCGCCCACTCGGCCAACAGGGAGACTGTTACCCACGCTCTCGTACAACCGTTCCCTCTCCGAAGCACCCATGGTCTGCCAGAGGTTCGTTCGAACGACACCGGGAGATACGGCGTTAACCCGTATTGGCGCCAACTCCACCGCTAGAGCGCGGGTTAGTGCTTCGATGGTTCCGCAGACGCTTGCGGCAATTACCCATCCTTTTCGCGGGCGCTGGCCAGCGATTCCGGTTGTGAGCACGATAGAACCCCCCTTGCGGATATGTGGGCTTCCATACTTGACTGCGGCGAGCGCGGCCCAATAGCGCAGCTCAAAAGCGCGCCGGGCCTGTTGAAGTTCCGTCGTAGCAAGGTCGCGCAATTGCAGGCTGTCGCCGGCGGTGAATACCAAATGATCGAAACTGCCAAGTTTCGCAAAGAAGGTTGCAACGGCTTCTTCGTCCGCGACGTCGACCGCCTGCCCCTCTGCTCCGCCACTGATAGACTCAACGGCCTTCTGAATTCGTTCCGCATTGCTGGAGACGATGACGACCTTGGCTCCCTGCGAGGCCGCCTGGTGGGCCACTGCCAAGCCAATCCCCGACGACCCACCCACCACAACCACCCGCTTCTGTTGCAAATCGTTTGCCCGTTGCATTGAATTCTCCTTATACATTCTTCTGACCGACACGGTTACAGATGACCAGACAACGACATGCGATTCATGCATAATAATCATGGCTGCCATGCGTTTAGAGAAACTACGACAAGTCGACTTGAACCTCCTGATTACATTTGCTGCCATTGCGGAGGAGAAGAGCGTCACAGCGGCCGCATCCCGGCTGCTGCTGAGCCAGCCTGCGGTGAGCCGCGCGTTGCAGCGCGCCCGGGCCATGTTTCAAGATGACCTTCTGCTGCGTTCGCCGCAAGGTTTCGAACTCACGTTGCGGGGCCGCAAGATTCTCCAAGAGCTCGAGGGCTTACTACCCAGGATGGAGAATCTCGTTACACCAAACGAGTTCGATCCAATGCGGGAGAAGAGCCACTTCCGCATTTCAGGCCCTGACAACGTCTGCACGGTTGTGCTCCCCCGCTTGTGCCGGAAGTATGCAAACGGGCGCTATCAAGTGCAGTTTGAATTCCTTCCCTGGCAGAGCGGCATCGCGGAATTGGTGGAGCACGGACAAGTCGATCTTGTTCTGCACATAGATGACGGACTCCTGCCATCCCACTTTCACTCAGAAAGACTTTATCGGGAGGATTGGATTTGCGCCGTCGCGCGTGGCAGCCGCTTTGGCGACCGGCTGTCGCTCAAGCAGTACCTGGCGGCGAGCCACATCGTTGTAGCTACGTATGCGGGCGTGCAGACGATCCCGGACAAGCAGTTGGCGGCCGTCGGCGCCAAACGCAGTTCGTGCATTCGAGTGCCTTACTTCGGCGTGGCCCTGCAATGCCTCCCCGGTACAGAACTCGTGCTTACCGTAACCAGTGGTATGCACTCAGTCGTTAGAGGAAATCGCGAGTTGCGCGTTGCGAAAGCGCCACGCGAATTGCATCCGTTTCATTTCCTGATGGCCTGGCATCCGAGACTCAATAGCGATCCGCGTCACGTGTGGCTGCGCGAGGCTATGCGATCAACAACTGCAACTCTCAATGAGTAAACCACTGGGCTCGAAGATTTCCTCCAGATCGAAAGGCCTCTACCCGGTGGGTCCTGGTATGTAAGTTGCCAACACGCGCTGGGACTGAAGCAGTCGCTTCGCTGAGGAAAATCGCTAAATGCGATCTTCCGATGCATCTGAAGTTTTGAAACGATTCTTGTTGATTTTTAGTGATTTTATCTTCGAGTCCAAGGTAGATCCAGGCAGACCCAGTTTAGCTGCCGCGCCTGACGGCCCTGACACCCGTCCACCGCATTCACGGAGGGCGGTTTCAATGATCTCTTTCTCCTGGGTAGCAAGCTTTCCAGACAGATCCAGCTGAGTTTTCGTCTCGCTTTGCAGAGGCTGCCGCGAAAGCCAACTCTCGTCCACCGAGAAATTCTCTGAATCGCACACGATTACAGATCGCTCAATGACATTTTGCAATTCACGAATGTTGCCCGGCCAGGGGTACGATTGGAGCAAATCCAGGCTCCTTTTGGCGACTCCGCGGATGCTCTTTCCAGCGCTGCTCGCAAAACGATCGATGAAGTATTCAACCAGCATCGGAATATCCTCCCGTCGTTCCCGCAAAGGAGGCAGTTTAATCGGAAAAACGTTCAACCGGTAAAAGAGGTCATTCCGGAAAGCGCCTGCAGCAATCGCAGCCTGCAAATCGCGATTCGTGGCGGCGATCACCCGAACATTAGCCCGGATGGAGGCGGTTCCACCGACGCGCTCGAATTCATGTTCCTGCAGAACACGCAACAACGCGATCTGGGTTTCGGCAGGCAGCTCTCCGACTTCGTCCAGAAAGATCGTGCCTCCTTCGGCCAGCTCAAAGCGTCCCAGACGTCTCTGCGTCGCGCCTGTGAAAGCGCCCTTCTCGTGGCCGAACAGTTCCGACGCGATCAGATCGCGTGGAATTGCGGCGCAGTTGACACTGACAAACGCTCGCGAGCACCGCTGTGATCGTTTGTGTAGGGCGCGCGCGACCAGTTCCTTGCCCGTGCCCGTTTCGCCTGTGATCAGAACGGTGGAGTCCGTGGGAGCGACCTTGGAAATAAGAGAGAGGACCGAGTGCAGGGCTGGAGAGCTTCCAACAATCTCCTCGAACATCGACGCCCTGTCTATTTCTTCGCGCAATGCTACGTTTTCGTTCTGAAGTTGTTGCTCGGCCTGCTTGCGATCCTCGATATCGGTCGCCGCGGCATACCAGCGCATGAGCCGCCCCTGTTCATCCCGAATCGGATTGAAGCGGAAAACGAACCAGCGATACTGCCCGTCCTTTCTCCGGAACCGCGCTTCAATCTCGTAGGGAGACCCACTTTGGAATTTGCCCGGAACTTCCTTCGCGAGGCGCTCCGCATCCTGTGGATAAAGCAGCCTATCCCAGGCGGAGGTCTTCCACTGCTCAAGAGTAAGGCCGTGATAGTCGAGAGCGGCCTTATTGTTATAGAGAGGAGTTCCATCACGCCCCAACTCCGTGATGTGCAGCGGAGTGAGATCAATGAGCTGGCGGAGTTCCCTCTCGCTTTGCCGGATCTTTTCTTCCGCCCGCTTGCGTTCGGTGACGTCGAGGGTGGTGCCAATGACTTCGGTGATCTCGCCCGCCGCGTTGATCACAGGGTGAGCAATCGAGTGAAGGTGCTTTATTCTTCCGTCCGGAAAAACAATGCGAAAATCACCCCCAGAATCCACCATGTCCTTCTGCGTGGACTCCCTTTTTGCTCTCTGCTCTACCCCCGGCCGATCCTCCGGGTGGACCCTTTCGAGAATGTACGACCAGCTGGGGATAGTTTTCTCAGGGTCGCACTCATAAATGCGAAAGGTCTCTTGCGACCAGAAGATAGCACCGGTACGCACATTCCAAGCCCAACTTCCACACCGAGTCATCCGTTGGGCTTCCGTCAAATAGGCCTCGCTTGCGCGCAAGGTCTCTTCCGCGCGCTTGCGTTCAATGGCAATGCCGGCGAGGTGCGTGGCCATTTCCAGGGCGAGGGTCTCAGCCGGGCTCGGACTGCGCGGCTCGCGGTAATACATGGCGAACGAACCCAGCGTCTTGCCCGAAGGGGCAAGTATGGGTGTGGACCAGCAGGCGCGGAACCCATGGGGCTCGACCACGCCCCGATACGCCTCCCAGAGCGGATCCTGAAGGATGTCGGTGACGAGAACCGGTTCTCTGCGATACATGGCGGTACCACATGATCCCGCCTTCGGTCCAATGCAAAGGCCGTCGATGGCCTTAACGTAGGGCTCGGGAAGGCTGGGGGCGGCGCCATGTCGCACATGTTGGCCGTCCTCGTCGAGGAGCAGGATGGAACAGAGCAAGTTGGTAAATTCGGCTTCCACTACCCGTACCAACTGCTCCAGTGATTCCTCCAGCGGAGCATCGCGCGCAATCATCTCCAAAATACGGCTCTCTCCGTCACGCACCGCCTCTGCCCGCTTGCGCTCGGTGATGTCCGTAACCGCTCCCACGAACGCCAACCGGCCCGACTCGCCCCCCGAGGGATGGGCCACGACCCGCAAATACTTGATAGATCCATCTGGCATCAGCAGCCGATGTTCAAAATCAAAATCCTTTCTATCCTGCGCCGCACGCCCGATGGCCTGTTGCGCGAAGGCTGCGTCGTCCGGATGAACTCGTTGGAGAATAAGTTCCACGGTGGGTTTCGTCGCTGGGTCGAATTGGAAAATTCGAAAGGTTTCCTCCGACCAGATGATCTCCCCGGTGGAGGGCCTCCAGCCGAAGCTCCCCGTGTGGCTTAATCGCTGGGCTTCCGATAGGTACGCCTCGCTTTGCTGCAGTTTCTCTTCCTGTACTTCCAAGGCCTTGACGGCAAATCTCCTATCCACCCAGGACGTCAGCACAGCCAGCCCGAGGACGACAAAGGTGACGGCAACAATTCCGGCGGTGCCGAGCGTGGAGATGCTTACGGCACGAGACAGGTCCGTTGGCATGCCGGAGGGGGTGAAACTGGCGGCGGCCATACCGGTGTAGTGCATGACGGGGATGGCTGCACCCAAAAGGACGGCGCCGTCTAATTTTCCCCAGCCGATCCCTGTTTTCTCATGCCGGAAGTGAAAGGCAATCCATAGCGCAGCGAGAGAAATCAGAACCGCGAGCACGACGGACAAGACGAGGAGAGAGGAATTAAACCGGCACATGGCGGGTAAACGCATGGCTGCCATGCCGATGTAATGCATGCCTGCAATACCCGCACCCATCAGGAGACTTCCGGCGAACGCTCGGGACCGACTCATTTTCTGCCGGCTCACTACGCCCAGCGCAACGATAGAAGCGAGAATGGCCGCAAACAGTGATAGCAGAACGGTCGGCCAATGGTAGGCCACGGGAATCGGGAGGATGAACGCCAGCATCCCGATGTAGTGCATGGACCAAATGCCCGTCCCCATCGCAGCGGCCCCGCCGAGCAGCCAAATCGCGCGAGTCCAACCAGCCGCGGCCGTCACGCGACCCGCGAGATCCAGGGCAGCGTACGACGCAAACATGGCGATGAACACCGAAAGTGCCACGAGTGCGTAGTTGTAGGAGCCAATCAAATTCATGAAGATACTTCCTGATTGGGCGATGGCTCAGTGCAATCTCACACTGTCACACTCTAACCTGCGAATTTCAATCAGGAGAATGCCGTATTTTACGTCCGCGGCCGGCAAGAACCGAGTAGGGGGCGAAGGTATCGACCCTGCACAATGTTTCAGAAACCAAACAAACCATTGGACTTCCTGACCATTTAACTCATAACCCGGACGGGGTCGGCTCCCTTCGGGTGGGCTCGGGGCCGGCAAATCTGCCCCGGCGAGCGATATGGGATTTACAGGCAGGGCGCGCGCCCGGCCTTTTTGTTTTCTTGGGAGGAGAAGTGAAAGAGGATCGCAGCAACCCCTCTCTAACAAGACCCAGGTATTAAAAGAGGAAAAAGCCTTTGCTGGTTACCATTGACATGGGCGAGATCACGTTGAACGGGCTCACAATTGCTCAGTCGGCTCAAAATCTGCGATTCAGGATCGCGTTACGCGCGATAGAAACGCGCGCTATTTTGAGAGTGATATTGCGCCGTAGAGAACCTTTAACAGGATAAGGCCGCCGATAATCCCCAGACTCATACTGAGCAGGGTTCCAATCAGGAAATACTCCGCAAAACGCACGGACTTCATCTCCGGATAGCGCGCGATCGATTTTGCGGTGAGGATCAAACCGACGGTGGCTGGAGATTGAAGAATGAGCGCCGTCAAGACGACGAAGCGTTCGAGCCATCCAATGTACAGCCCCGCATTCTGCATTTCATTCGTTGTTTCGCCCAGAATACTCATGTCCTGCTTGGTGAGGGGCTTGGTGAGGAAGCGAATCACATACCCTCCCCCGAAAACCACGCCGACGTAGACGACCGACACGAGAAGTGGTTTCTCGATTGCCGACTGAGCCCAGTAAATTTTTGCGAGCAGGGCCCCGAATGGGGGTCGGGTAATCAGCCAGGCGGTGAGAAAGATGGTCAGAGCGTGTACTGTCTGGTCTCCCAAAAATGTTACTGCGCCGTCCTCAACCATTTCGGATCGGACAAGGCGGATTTTCAGCCAGTCGATTGCTAAATGGATCAGCGTCAAACCAAGAATGGAGGCGTAGAAGCCCAAACGGGCTGCCAGGCCTGGAACCGCAAATCCCAGGCATAATGCGGCGGAAAAGAAGTGAATCGCGCCATGCTCCAGGTAGGGCAGGGCCGCGCCCCGTTTTTTGCTGGCGACCATGCGGTCGGATTGCAAGACGAAGTCGGTAAGGAGATGAGCCAGGTAAAGGCCCAGAAAGGAGGTCAGGAAGATATGCATGATTTCATGCAATCCTTTCTAGTTTGACGGAATCGTGCATTCGGTGAAAGGAGGAGCCGATGAACTTTTTCATCGAATCGACCATCTCCAGAGTCTGCCACAGGTGGCTCCGGCTCAAGTTGCGCGAGGCAGTGGATGCATTGATACGGAGCACCCTTGCCGCAAGGTCCACGCGACCCTTTGCCAGGTACGCGTCGACCGTGCGCCACTGCTTTTCGGAAAGATGACCCACCAGAGCATCATGCAGGTTGTAAATCAGGTTTGCCAGCAAATCAAAGTCTTTCTTTTCGGAATGAAAGCGGGTGATTTTTCCGGAATGCAGGCGCCCCTCTTTCGTTTCGCCGATCGCCACCCGAGCGAATTCGAAGGCCTGGCCACCCAGTTGATTCACGGGGGCGCGCAGAGGCCCGGAGATCCGCCCAATGCCGATTCCAATCCTCAACTGCAGCGGGCGAATCCGCCTGCGCAAATCAAACAGGAGGCCGGGGATCTGGCGAAGATCGCTGGCGACGGTTTGGAATTCGTCCCCGGCGGTCACGGCGTACGGCAAACGAATCCGTTTTTCCTTCAGATGGGCCGACGTGACGAGGCGAAGCCTGGCATTGAGCATGGAACGCAGGCCCCGAGTTCGGCTCGAGCCAACCACGTCGGCAACGATGACGCCCCAGAGCTTTTCCGGCATATGCACACTCCCATGCAATTATACACAATTGCATGTTTACGTGCAATTCTCATTTTTGCCCGAACCACAGAGGTGACAGGGGTCTGCCGCCCGCGGCTAATCCTGTTCGCCGATGGTTTGGAGGTAGGTTTTGCCGTAGGGGTAGAAGAGGTCTTTGCGGCCTTGTTGCCAGGCGGCTTTGAGTTCAGGGGTGGTGATGTCCCAATCGGGACGGCATTTTTTGGTGACAGCGCGGAGGTCCTGGCGGAGATCCTCGACGGTGGGGCGGCCGAGGAACCAGTAGCCGTTGTAAATCTTGTAAATGACGAGGCCGGGCTCCAGGACGATTACGTGGGGGATCATGGGATTGTGGAGAGGATCGGTGTATTCGGCGATGTCGAGATCTTTCTGGACGATGCGGCCCGCGTCGGAGAGGAAAGGCCACTGGGCGCCGATGCCGGTGCGATATTCATTCGTCTCGGTGATGTTGTCGGTGCTGATGGTGACGAGGCGGCAATAGGAAACCTCGAGCTCGCGATGGAGCTGCACAAGGCCTTCGGCCTGGCGGCGGTCTTTGGGGCAGAAACCTCCGCGGCTGAGGACAAGAACCATCGGATGAGGCCCTTGCAGTTCGGAGAGCTTGCGGCGTTTCGCGGTGTGGTCGGAAAGCTCGTAGTCGGGAAAGATGGCGCCTGGAACAATGTCGGCTCGCATGGAACCTCCTCGGCAGTTGGATGCGTATGGCCGGGTTAAGTCTCAATACTTGATCTAAGGTTGCCGCGGGGAGAAATCCGTGAGGACAAGAAACGTGGATTCAATTTTTTCGACCAGCTTGCCATTGGCCTCGGACTTGTCGCGTACACTCTGCCATTCCGGATCATCGCGGAAGGCTTGCCAGTTGGCGGTGGCAGCCTCGCGATTCGGATGCGCGAGCATGTACACGAGAGTCTTGCCTTTGAGGGGTTCGTCGGTAGGCGTCCAGTACGCTATGTTCTTGATGCCGTGCTTTTCAAAGAGCTTCATGGTGTGATCGCGAAAGCGGCGCAGCAAATCCTCGAGCTTGCCGTCATAAACGTGATAGACGCGGAGCTCATAGACCGTCGTTGAGTTTTGCCCGGAGCCCGACTTCTCCTGTAGCGAGGCGGCCCAGGCTGCTGGTGGAAGAAAGGAAAGTGCAGGAAGCGATTGAAGCATAGTGCGTCTCTTCATGTGCGCGATTCTAGCAAAGGTTTAGACTGGGTGCCCCATTCTCGGCTGAGTGGATCACCCTTAGGGCGGCGGGGGTTACCATTTGCCGGCGTGCGCGCCGCCATCTACATGCAGGATTTCACCGGTGGTGTACGTAGCGTCGGTCAGGTACAAAACTGCATCGACGATTTCCTTGATCTCCCCGATCCTGCCGACCGGGCTCAAGCCCTTGAGAGACCTATGGGTTTCGGGTTTGTGCATCGGGGTGTTGATGACACCCGCGGCGACGGTGTTCACGCGAATGCCGTCCTTTGCGTACTCGACGGCCAGCGCCCGCGTCACTGCATGCAAACCACCTTTAATCATGATTTGTACGGCCGCAGAGACGCCCGCGACCGGCTGGTCCACCAGGGTGGTGGAGATGTTGACGATGCTTCCGCTTTTTTGCTGCAGCATTTGCTTCACCGATAGCTGGCTAACGTAGAGAAAGCCCGCAAGCGTGATGGAGACCAGGGAGTTGAATTCCTCGGTGGTGTACTCGGTGAAAGGCTTGGAGATAAAAATGCCCGCATTGTTGACCAAGGTATCGATGCGGCCGAATCGGGATACGGCGGTCTCGGTGATTTTTGCGGCTGTTTTCGGGTCTCCAATGTCTCCACCGACAAGGGCGAGGTTCGGAGATGCCGGGAACGGATTTGCTTTGGTGATGTTTCGCGAGTTCGCAACCACGTTATAACCATGTTTCAAATATGCTTCCACGAGCCCGGCGCCGATTCCCTGCGAGGCGCCAGTGACGATTGCCGTCTTTTGTGTATTTGCCAAGGCTATCTTCCTTCCCTTAACCGTCGTATTGGATGCGCGAGAATCAATTAGGATTCTTCTCCAACAGAACCCGATTTTCAGAACCCTAAATCGTTGGGGAGGGCGTGCTCATGCCGCAAAAGCCAACGCTTGCGTTCGATGCCACCGCCATAGCCGGTGAGTGAACCATCAGAGCCAATCACGCGGTGACAAGGCACGACGACTCCAACCGGATTTGAGCCATTGGCCAAGCCGACCGCCCGGACGGCATTTGGCCGGCCGATTCGCCGGGCGAGCGTGGCGTAAGAAATTGTCGTGCCGCAGGGAATTTCCCGCAAGGCACGCCAAACTTCACGCTGAAACGGGGTACCGGCTGTTTGCACTGGTAAGGTGTCGATCGCCGCCAGATCGCCGGCGAAGTAACGGGCGATTGCTTCAGTTAAACCGTTCGGATTGCGAGCCGGTTCGATTGCGAACCCATTCTTGCCGTAGTGAAGCTCAAGCGTCGGGCGCAGATGTGTCTCGTAATCTGCCCAGGTGGTTGAGCGCAGATTTCCTTCCTGATCCGTCACGATGAACAACTCGCCGAGGGGAGTGTCGATTCGATCCATCAAAAGCGGAAGAACTTTATTCATATCGGAAAACAGGCAAACTCATGTCGATTTCGTTTAACAGCGCGCAGGCAATCGGAGTGAGCTACCTCGGCATCTGACTCTCGAGATCTTCCAATCTTTTTCGAACGGTAGGGGCATCTTGTGCGTTCGGAGCCGCCGAAAGATAGGCGCGAAGCTGGGTGGCGACACTCTTCAAGTCGTGCCTGCTGCCGTAAATCTGCGCCAGCAACAGGTGTGCCTGGGGCAAGCGGTGGAGACGGTCGTCATCAATCGTCTGCAAGGCGTTTTTTTCCGCTCCCGACAGCTCGCTGAGATGAAACTGCGCGACGGCCAAATAAAAGTGCCCGTAAATGTTCTGCACGGGATCGAGCTTTAGCGCGCGATCCGCAAATTCCAGCGTCTGGTTCCAGTGGCGAAGCTGACCGGAAGTGTCCGCAAGGCACAGGTACGCCGGGACAAAATCCGGATCAACACTGGAAGCCTGAGAACAAGCGCCGAGGGCGTCATCAACCCGGTTGTGCGCTTCCAACAATTGTCCCAGCAACACAAGCGCGTCGGCGTACTTCGCGTATAGCTGAACCGCCTTGCGCAAGTGATTTTCGGCGCTTTCGAATTTCCCGTCTCGTAAATCACTGCACCCTTTTTCGTATTCGCCGCGAGCCTTCCCGGGAATTTGCAGTGCGGCAGCGCTGACGGTGTTTGCCGGGGCCTCTGTCACCGCCCATAACAAACAGGACCGATTGTTCTGAGGAGTTTGCTGAGGTGTTGTGCCCACTGCGTCAGGGAGCCCGTGAACCGGCGCGGAATTGTGCATTGGCCAGCCAGGCGTAGCACTACCCGAGGAACTAGCCTGCTGGGATGAGACGGGCCTTGGGGATAATAGGAGAAGGAAAATATAGAACACGAGCGCGTATCGAATTGGTCCGGTTTTTGGCGCAATGCGAAATTCCAACATGGCGTGCCTGTCGGTGGATTGCAAGGTGCCGGTGACGCGGGACGCAAAGGGAAGCGCGGAAGGATTCGATGGGCCTCGCATAACTGCCCTCTGATAATGGCGATTGTACATCGTTTTGCATCCGGCCCAAAGGTATGGTTGCAGAGCCGAAGTGATTGCCTATGCACCGTAATTACAATTGTTTTGAAACCCGGCTACCGGTAGAATCGGCGGCACTGGATTTGGTGCGAGTGGTCTTTAAAGCGGATTCTGCGGACAGGACTGCAACCATGTCTCCACCGGATGCTCAGCAATTCCAGAAATCGTCTCATCTCAGTGACGTCGCTCTGCCGAGCGAAGCTTCCGGGGATATTGCTTCTTCCCTTTCCGCTTTTTTACAAGCCGCAAGATCGGCATTCACGGGCAATGCCGCGCAGGTGGCCGCCAGCCTGCTGATCGTTGCGGTAGCCTATTATCTCGCTGCCAAAACCAGCCTGAGTTTGCGGTTCAGCGGCTCGACAAAAGCTGCGCTTTGGCCAACCAATGCCGTCCTGGTGGCTGCGCTGCTGCTGACACCTGTTCGGCGCTGGTGGATATATCTGCTGGCGGTGATTCCAGCGCACGTTCTGGTGCACTGGGCGTATCACATCGGGGCGATGTGGATGGCCTTTCAGATCGGCCACAACACCATGCTTGCGGTGGCCGCGGCGGCGATCCTGAAACGTCTTGGACCTTCGCTCTTTACCTTTGATCGCCTGGACGACGTGCTGGTGTTTCTGGGGACGGCGATTCTGGTGCCCGGTCTGGCGGCGGCTGGACTGGTGACGGCGGTGACCACCATTTGCTCGGAGGAAACGATCCGGCTCCACGGATGGCCGGTGGACTTCTGGCCTTCAGAGAGCCGCATGTGGCTGACCAATACAGTGTCGTTCCTGGTGTTTGTGCCGGTGATTCTGCTGTTTGCATCGCGCGGGCGTTTCTGGATTCGGACTTTAAACTCCCGGAAGTTCGTGGAGGCCATTGCGCTTGGCGGCCTGCTGCTTGCGAGCGGCTACCTGATTTTTGGATCGGGGTATGCAAGCCCGAGTTGGGAGCCTGCGACTTTTCTGATTTCCCTGCCGCTACTGTTGTGGGCGGCGATCCGGTTCGGTCCCGCGGGCAACAGCCTGGCGATCGCAGCGGTCGTTTGCGTTTCGTTCTGGAGGGCCTACCGTGGGGACGGGCCGTTCGCGCAGGAATCCGCACTCTCGAAAGTCGAGTCCATGCAGTTGTTCTGGATACTGCTGACGGTTCCGCTGATGCCGCTGGCGGCCATGATTCAGGAGCACAAGTTCGCGTCGGAAGCCCTCGCCGAAAGCGAAAACCGTTTTCGACAGTTGTTCGAGCAGGCCTCGGTAGGAATCGCGCTGGAGTCGATGGGAGGTAAACTTGCGATCGTGAATCCGGCGTTTTGCGCAATGTTTGGTTACACAGAAGCGGAATTGCATCAAATGAGTTGCGCGCAGCTTTCGGACCCGGACGATCTCGCCGCCGAAGCGCCTCTTTTCAGGGAACTGTGTGAGGGCAAACGCTCGAGCTATCAGATCGACAAGCGATTCTTCCGAAAGGACGGAACGCTGGTGTGGGGACGGGTGAGCGTGTCGCTGCTGCAGCCGCAGGACGGTACCGAGCCGTTTATCATCGGAATGCTGCGAGACATTTCGCCCTTGAAGCAGCGCGACCAGGAGCTTGTCACGCTCACCGGCCGTCTGATTGAAGCGCAGGAAGAGGAGCGGCGGCGAATCAGCCGGGAACTCCACGACGACATTGGCCAGCAAGCGGCGGCGATTGCAGCGGATTTGTGCGCCCTGCGGGAGACGATGGCGCGGGGATCGAGCGATTCGGCCGGCACGCTGGCAGACATGGTTTCGCAACTGGCCACCGAACTGGCGACCAGCATCCACAAGCTCTCGCACGATTTGCACTCTTCGCGGCTGCAATACCTGGGGCTGGCTTCGGCGCTTAGAGATCTTTGCGACAAGCTGGCCGCGCAACATCATTTTACGATCGAGCTCAGTGTGGATTGCCAGGTGGATCGACTGCCGGAACCCGTGGAGCTGTGCATGTTTCGGATCGCGCAAGAGGCGCTGAGCAATGTGGTGAAGCACAGCGGCGGGACGACGGCGTTTGTGAGAGTTGCCATGTGCGGCAAGACAATCAGCCTTTGCGTTGCCGACGATGGAATCGGTTTCGACACCGGCGCATTGCGCGGAGGGATCGGTTTGACCAGCATGCGGGAGCGGCTTCGGCTGGTGGGCGGAGAGCTTTTTATCAAATCTTCCGCGGACACGGGGACTGAACTCATGGCGGAGATTAACCTGCCGGCCCGCAAGACGTCGGCTGCGCGCGCTTGAGATGCACCCTGCCTGACAGTTGGACAATCACATTTAGTGCGGGAGAGTTGTCAAAAAGCTTGCTTGCTGAATTCACCGGGGAACCAATGACCAAGAAAGTGAAATGGGGGATATTGAGTGCCGCGTCCATTGCGCGGCGGCGAGCGGTGCCGGGCATGCTGCAGTGCGAGTTGGCGGAAGTCGCGGCGGTGGCTTCCCGGTCGCTGGAGAAGGCGCAGCAGTTCGCCAAGGAATTTTCCATCCCCAAGATTTATGGTTCGTACGAAGACTTGATCAACGACCCGGAAATTGAGGCGATTTACAATCCCCTGCCCAATCATTTGCACGTGGAATGGTCGGTTCGCGCTGCCAGCCGGGGCAAACATGTGCTTTGCGAAAAACCGGTGGCGCGAACGGTGGCAGAGGCGCGGCGATTGTTGGAAGCACGCGACGAGTATCAGGTGAAGATTGGCGAAGCCTTCATGGTGCGAAACCATCCGCAGTGGCTGCGAGCGCAGGAACTTGTGCGCGGAGGCCGCATCGGCAAACTTCGCTCGGCGGCATGCCTGTTCAGCTACTTCAACGTGAATCCGGAAAATGTGCGCAATTCCCCGGAACTTGCGGGCGGGGCGCTGATGGACATTGGCTGCTACCCGGTTCGAATGTCGCGCTTCATTTTTGGCGAGGAACCGGTGCGCGTGATCGCTTGCGTGGAGCTTGATCCCAGTTTCAAGACGGACCGGCTGATTTCCGCGATTTTGGAGTTCCCTACCGGACAATGCATTTTCACCGTGTCCACGCAGCTCGTTTACTACCAGCGGATGCAATTTCTTGGCACCGAGGGACGGCTGGACATTGAAATTCCGTTTAACGCGCCGACCGACAAACCGTGCCGCATTTTTCTAGATGACGGAAAAGATTTATACGCGAGCGCAAGCCAGGTGACCGAATCGCTGCCGATCTGTAATCAATTCACGATTCAAGCGGACCTGTTTTCGAAAGCCATTCGCGAAAATCAGGAAGTGCCGAATTCGATGGAAGATGCGGTGTGCAATACGGCGGTGATTGAGGCGCTGTTCCGGTCCGCGCAATCGGGCAGGTGGGAGAAGCCTGAACGGCTGTAGTTTTTGCTGTGGATAGGTAGCGTCCACCTTAAGGTGGACGCTACGGTTGGAGAATTAGTCGTAGTATTCCTGGCCGAGGTGGGTGATCAGGTCCTCGCCTACCATCCAGCGCAAGGTGTTCTTCAGTTTCATTAGCTGGATGAAGAGGTCGTGCTCCGGATAAAGTTCCGGGGCGGTCATGGGCGACTTGAAGTAGAAGCTCAGCCACTCCTGGATTCCACGCATTCCGGCGCGCTGCGCGAGATCGAGGAACAACACCAGGTCGAGAACGATCGGCGCCGCGAGAATCGAATCGCGGCAAAGGAAGTCCACCTTGATCTGCATGGGATAGCCGAGCCAGCCGAAGATGTCGATATTGTCCCAGCCTTCTTTGTTGTCGCCGCGCGGCGGGTAGTAGTTGATGCGCACCTTGTGGTGGATTTTCTTGTAGAGCTCGGGATAGAGATGCGGCTGCAGGATGAATTCGAGCGCGCCGAGCTTGGATTCTTCCTTGGTCTTGAACGACCCGGGATCCTCGAGGACTTCGCCGTCGCGGTTGCCGAGAATGTTGGTGGAGAACCAGCCGTTCAGGCCGAGCATGCGAGCCTTGAACGCCGGCGCGAGAACGGTCTTGATCAAGGTCTGTCCGGTCTTGAAATCTTTTCCGGCGATCGGCACGTTGTGCTTTTGCGCGAGGGCCTGAAGGGCAGGGATGTCCACGCTCAGGTTCGGCGCACCGTTGCCGTAGGCGATGCCGCTGGTAATCGCGGCCCAGGCGTACAACATGGAAGGTGCGATGGAGGGATGATTCTCCTTCATGGCCTTCTCAAACTTCTCGGGGGTGGTGTGCACGTCGTCCTGGGTAAGGAAAATCTCCGTGGAGCCGCACCACAGCATCACCAGGCGCGAGCAGCCGTGCTTTTTCTTGAACTTCGCGATGTCGTCCTTGATCTGCAGGGCAATTTCGTATTTGTTCTTGCCCTTTTTGACGTTTTTCCCGTCCAGCATTTTCACGTATTCGCGGTCGAACGCCGCGGGCATCGGCTTGATCTTCGAAAGAAACGTTTTCACCATGGCCAGGTGATGCGGGTCGAGCACGCCGGCTTTCGCGGCGGCTTCATAGGAACTGTCCGGGAAAATATCCCACCCGCCGAACACGATGTCTTCCAACTTGGCCAGCTTCACAAGATCTTTAATGCGCGGCGAACGGCCATCGGTGCGCTTTCCCAGGCGAATCGTCGCCATCTGCGTCAGCGAACCGACCGGCTGCGCTTTTTTCTTGCGCACAAGTTCCACACCGGCCATAAACGTTGTTGCAACCGCGCCCATGCCCGGCAGCAGCACTCCCAGCTTTCCTTTCGGCGCGGCAATACTCGTTGGCTTTTCCATGAATTTCCTCAGTTATTTCGTAGGTGGACGACACAAGGCACAGCCATCTGGCAGGAAAGCTGTAACCCAAACTATTAATGATGGAGGAAGCCCGACGGATATGCAAATGGAAAGCCGAAGATACGAGAAGAAACGCCTGTGATTGGCATCACACGGTGATGTCTGAATTTACTGCGCGCCCGTTTTCGTTCCCGCCAACTCGAGTTCCATGTTGACGACCGGCTTTACTTTCAGGAGGAAATTGCTGGGGTCTTTGATGCCCCACTTGGTGTAGGGTACGTCAAACTTCGCCGTTCCCTTCCAATGATCGCCGGTGAATTCGGAGTGAACGTCAGCGATGAGTTCGTGGTCTGTGCCATGCAGCGTGATGATGCCCTTCACTTTGAAATCGGATGGCGCTGTGAGGGAAACCTGGCCGTCGATTTGCGAGGGGCGGAACGTTGCTTCGGCGAACTTCCAGGTTTCGAGGATTTCCTTGTGCATGCGCTGGTCGCGGGAACCGTTACCGGTTTCTCCGCTTAGGACGTTGACCACAATGGCGCCGGTGGTTTTCCCGGTTTGGGGATCGAACCGCAGGGAGCCGCTTTTCAGTGCGAATGAGCCATGGACCGTGTGCAGTGTGCTGTCCACCGTACAATGAACTTTGGCTTGCGCAGGATCGAGAGTCAGCGCAATTTCGTGCGTTGCTGTTTGCCCGGCCGCAGCTTGCGGACGCGGAGGCGCCGGTGCCGCCGAGAGCAACATGGCCACGCCGAGGATAATTCCCGCAGAAACTCTCGCTAGCCTCCAAGTGTATGCGCGCATAATGTTTGCTCTCCCTAGGTGGTCAGAAATCGCCATCCGAGTTGCGCGCCCGCGGAGAGCCAATCTCCCAATGCCGCGCGTCCGGCATGAACCGCCAACATACGTGCAAAGAGTTGTGGCCGCCTCGCCAGGATGCGAATGGATCGCTTCCGCAGCCGGTCATTTCCGGCCAGGGTCAACAGCAAGTGTCCCATAAGCGCGGGATTCCGCGCCTGCTGGCGATGAGCGCGCGCGTAACTTGGCAAGTCACCTCGCTCCATGGCGTCAGCGAGCGTGATGGCTTGCCGGAACGCGAGGCGCAAGCCTTCGCCGGTGATGGCGTCCACGCCGCCGGAAGCGTCGCCGACCAGGGCAACGTTACCCGAGTGGACGGCGCGAAGAGAGTGCATCTGCGTGATTGCACCGCGCTCGCGGCTGGCGAGTTCCGCGCCAGCCAAATGCCGCGCTAATTGCGGACAATCCCCCAGCACCCGCTCGAAGGACGCGTCTTCCACGTGCTTCGCCATTACCACGACGCAAACTTCTTCGCGTCCGATCGGCGTTACATAGGCCTGGGCGCGGCGTCCCCAATAGAACTCCACGTGATCGGACCAGGGACGCACTCGATAGTGGTGGCGCGTAGCGTATCTTTGGCTTTGCCGGGCCGCCGCATCCAGCCCGCTCCAGCGGCGGACACGCGAGCCGCTGCCATCGGCGCCCACAATCCAGCGCGAGGCCACAAATTCACCGGCCAGCTGCACACCGGCCCCCGTGATTCCGATGACGGGCGTGCGCCATAGCAGTTGAACGCCACACTCTTCGGCCCTCGTGATCAGCCACTCGTGTAAAATCGTGCGCCGAACGCCGACTCCCAAACCTTGCGGCAATTTTCCATCCACTTGCGCGTCTTGTTGAAGGAATCGGATTCCGCGAAACCGATAGCCTGCGTCAGGTTGAATTTCGACGCCGAGTTCGCCGAGCGCCGCAATTGCTTCAGGCATCAAGCCTTCGCCGCAGGCTTTGTCAATCGGTGGCTCGGTGCCGTCCGCAACGGTTACGGACATTCCCCGTTGCCGCGCGGCAATGGCGGCCGCGAGTCCCGCGGGTCCTCCCCCGACAACAAACACATCCACGTTTGCCCTACTGGAAACCACTCCCTGCCCCCATTCCCGTGCTCTTTCGATTGCGAACCGACTTTCCGAATGCGGCTTCAGACATTCACGGCGCGGCGCGCCAGGCCGAGCGCCTCGTTCCAGAAAGCGGCCGAAGTGTGTGCCAGTTCCACCACGCTGCGAATAGCGGCCACGAATTCATTCAGTTGCTCTTCTTTCACCACCAGCGGCGGCGCTGCTTTCAGCACCATGAAGTTGTTGCCGCAGATTTGCGTGAGGATGTTTTTTTCGCGGAACATGCGCATAACCAGGATTTGCCCGAACATCGCCGGATGGATACGGTGAAAGGCTTCGAACGGCACCCGAAGCGATAACTTTTTCGGGGCGGCAAACTCAATTCCGGAGAGCAGGCCCATGCCGCGGACTTCCTTCACCATTTCGAAGGGCGCCAGTTCGTTTCGCAGCTTTGCGCGGAACGCCTCGCCGAGCTGCATTGCCCGGGGGCCGAGTTGCTCAGACTCCAGCACGTCGAGCGACGCCAGCCCTGCACGCATCGAGAGACTGTTTTCGCTGAAGGTGCTGGTGTGCACGATCGCGCGACGCAGCGAGGAATAGACGGCGTGGTAGATTTTGTCGGTCATCAGCACGGCGCTGACCGGCATCAGGCCGCCGCTCAACGCCTTGGCAAGAATCACGATGTCGGGCCGGAGTTCGAACTGATGGGAAGCGAGGAAGGTTCCCGTGCGGAACATGCCGGTCTGCACTTCGTCAATCACGAACACGGTACCGGTTTTCTGGCAAAGCTCCTGCGCCTTTTGAAGATACGCCTTGGAGGGAACCCGAATGCCGGCCTCGGCTTGAAGAGGTTCGAGCACCAGCGCGGCGTGTTTCTTGCTTCGCAGAGCGGTTTCCAGCGCACTCGCGTCGCCGTACTCCACGCCCACCGTATCCTGCAAGAGCGGCCCGAAACCTTCGCGCCAGAACGCGTCGTTCATCAGGGAAAGGGCGCCGGTGGTCAGGCCGTGGAAGCTGCTCTTGGCGTAAACAATCCCGTTGCGCTCCGTGGTGGCGCGCGCGAACTTGATCGCTGCTTCGACGCCTTCGCTGCCGCTGCTGCCAAAATAAACTTTCTTTAATCCGCCGCCAGCTAATTGGCACAACCGCTTGGCGAGTTCCCCGGCGATCTCCGGAACGTGGCTTTGCAGCATGGCGGGACCGCTCTTGTCCAATTCGTCTTTCAGCGCCTGCACTATATAAGGATGGTTGTGGCCGGTGTTATGGACGCAATAGCCGGATAGAAAATCCAGGATCCGCCGCCCGTCTTCGGTAAAAAGTTCACTGCCGGCGCAACGCTGGTAGCGAACGTTCATGTCGAGGATGTTCAGCAGGGCGACCCATTGCGGGTTCACATACTCCTCGTAGGAATTGCTCACTGAACGGGCCGGAGAAATCTTGGAAGCCTGAGTTGCCATGGGTTTATGGATGCTCCTCGTTCCATTGGAGATGCCTTGCGGCGGAGAGGGTCACAAAAAAGAAGAATCAGGTCAATCCGCTTTCCCGGGCCCCCGCGGGTGGACAGCCATGGGACGCGCAAAACGCATCATAAGTTACACTTGGGTTCTAGAACATTTCTATTAATTTGACTCATTCACCCAAGTACTCCATTCTAGTGCTTTCAGGGGTACTGGCCGTGTCGCATTTTGGACATGGGTGATGGTGGGCAGCGATCCGTATCCGAGCGGCATTTTCGGGGCCATCATCCGCTGATGGATGGTGGCCGCCTGTATTTTTGGCTGGATTAGGTTACTGGGAAGGAATTCGGAAGTGTCCGACAGCTCGTTGAAGCCCCGCAGTAGTGTTCTCACCGATGGCGCGCATCGGGCGCCCGCGCGTGCGATGTTGCGCGCGGCCGGCCTGAAGGATGAAGACTTTTCCAAGCCGCTGATTGGTATCGCCAACACCTGGATTGAAATCGGCCCTTGTAACTACCATCTCCGCGAACTGGCCGTTCATGTTCGCGACGGGATCCGCGCTGCCGGCGGGACGCCGCTGGAATTCAATACGGTCTCCATTTCCGATGGCATCACGATGGGCACGGAGGGGATGCGCGCTTCGCTGATCAGCCGCGAAGTGATTGCCGATTCGATCGAACTCGTCACCCGCGGAAATCTTCTGGATGGACTGATCGTTCTGGTCGGCTGCGACAAAACCATTCCGGGCGGCGCCATGGCCCTGGCCCGGCTGAATATCCCGGGCTTGATTCTGTATGGCGGCTCTATCGCGCCCGGCCAATTTGAAGGCCATTCCGTCACGATTCAGGATGTGTTTGAAGCGGTCGGTGCGCATGCTCGCGGGAAAATGAGCGACGCGCGGCTCAAGGAACTCGAATGCGCGGCGTGCCCCGGCGCGGGAGCCTGCGGCGGGCAATTTACAGCCAACACAATGGCGTTGGTATGCGAATTCCTGGGGATCGCGCCGATGGGGATTTCGAGCGTTCCGGCTACCGACGCGGGAAAAGCTCATGCCGGAGAGCTCGCCGGCAAACTGGTGCTGGATTTGCTGCGCAAGAACACCACGCCTTCGCAAATCATCACCAAGACCGCGATTGAAAATGCAATTGCGGGCGTCGCTGCCACCGGAGGCTCCACAAACGCGGTTTTACATCTGCTGGCCATCGCCCGGGAAGCCGGGCTGCCCCTTTCGATCGACGATTTTGACCGGATCAGCTCGCGGACGCCGATTCTGGCCGATCTCAAACCAGGAGGACGTTTTGTCGCAACCGACCTTTATGCAGCAGGCGGCACTCCGCTCATCGCAAAGCGCATGCTTGAAGCCGGCCTGCTCCAAGGAAGCTCCATCACCGTTACCGGACGAACGCTTGCCGAAGAAGCCGCAAGCGCTAAAGAAACGCCGGGACAGCAGGTCGTCCGCGGCAAGAGCAACCCAATCAAGGAAACGGGCGGCTTAGTCATTCTCAAAGGGAATCTTGCGCCCGAAGGCTGCGTCGTCAAAGTTGCTGGGCACAAGACGCTGAATTTTAGCGGCCCGTCGCGGGTGTTTGACAGTGAAGAGGCCGCGTTTGCAGCGGTAGACCAAGGAAAGATCAAGGCCGGCGACGTGGTCGTGATTCGCTATGAAGGCCCGCGCGGCGGACCGGGCATGCGCGAGATGCTGGCCGTGACTGCGGCGATTGTCGGCGCAGGCCTTGGCGACGATGTCGCTTTGCTTACCGATGGACGCTTTTCCGGCGCAACTCACGGGCTGATGGCCGGGCACGTTGCTCCGGAAGCGGCAAACGGCGGCCCAATCGCCGCGGTTCACGACGGCGACAAAATTACGTTCGATCTGCCCAAGCGCACGTTGAGCGTGGACCTTACCGACGCCGAGATTCAGAAACGCATGACCAACTGGAAGGCGCCGAAGCCGCGCTACACGCATGGCGTTTTCGCCAAATACGCGGCGCTGGTTTCATCTTCTTCGCTCGGCGCCATCACCACGGTGCCGGCAAGCTTTGCATCGGACAACGCTCCGATTTCCTCGGGGAGAACTCTATGAAGCTGACAGGTGCGGAAATACTCTGCGAAACGCTCACGCGCCTGGGCGTGAAACACATTTTTGGCTATCCGGGCGGCGCGATTCTTCCCGTCTACGACGCGCTTGGAAAATCCAAGCTGCACCACATTCTGGTGCGCCACGAACAGGGTGCGACGCACATGGCCGACGGCTACGCACGCGCCACCGGCGGCGTTGGCGTGGCGATGGCGACTTCCGGCCCCGGCGCAACAAACATGGTCACAGGAATTGCCACGGCAATGCTCGATTCTTCACCCGTCGTCTGCATTACCGGCCAGGTCAGCAGCAAACTTCTCGGCACCGACGCGTTTCAGGAAGTGGACATCACCGGGATCACCATGCCGATCACCAAGCACAATGTGGTGGTTTCCAAGGTGGAAGATATCGCGCGCACGGTGCGCGAGGCGTTCATCATCGCCAACTCGGGACGGCCCGGGCCGGTGCTGGTGGATATCACCAAGGACGCTCAGCAGGCAACCGCCGAGTTCGATTGGGAAGCGAGCGCGCCGAAACTGCCGGTGAAGCGGCAGCGCAACAATCACGACCAGGAGGAATTTGACCGCGCGGTTGAACTTCTGAATTCGGCCAAGCGTCCGCTGATTCTGGCGGGCCGCGGCATCATACTTTCCGGCGCGATGCGCGCGTTTGAACAATTCGTCCACACCAGCAATATTCCCGTGGCCATGACGCTCCTCGGCATCGGCTGCTTCCCTGCCAGCGATCCGCTGAACCTTGGGATGATGGGGATGCACGGCGAGGCGTGGGTCAACAACGCCATTCAGGAAGCGGATTTGCTTATCGCGGTCGGGATGCGCTTTGACGATCGCGTAACGGGCGACCTGCGAGTCTATGCGCGCAACGCGAAGAAGATTCACATTGAAGTGGATCGCGCCGAAATCAACAAGAACGTGAAGGTGGACGCTGCCATTATCGGCGACGCGGGCGAAACCCTTGCGGCGCTATTGCCCCACATCCACGAGCGCGACCACGGCGCGTGGCTCGCGCACATCACCGGCCTCAAGGGAGATTCCGCCGTTCGAGACATTCAATCCCTGCCGGACAGCGGGCACCTTTACGCCGCGCATGTCATCAACGATCTCTGGAAAGTCACAGGTGGCAACGCCATCGTGGTCACCGACGTCGGCCAGCACCAGATGTGGGAAGCGCAGTATTACCACCACAACGCGCCGCGCACGTTGATTACTTCCGGCGGGCTCGGCACCATGGGTTTCGCGCTGCCCGCTGCGATTGGCGCAAAGATGGCCCGGCCGGACGCGGAAGTCTGGGTGATTGTCGGCGACGGCGGCTTCCAGATGACCATGTGCGAGCTGGCCACCATCGTTCAGGAAAAGATCAACATCAAGATCGCCATCATTAATAACGGCTTCCTTGGCATGGTGCGGCAGTGGCAGGAATTTTTCTATGACAAGCGCTACGTCGCCACGCCACTGGTTGCCCCAAATTTTGCGGCTCTGGCAAACTCGTTTGGGATTCGCGGTGAAACTGTGACCGCGCGTAAAGATGTGGTACCGACGATCGAGGCCGCCCGCAAGTCCGACCAGACCGTGCTGATTGATTTTCGCGTGGAGCAGGAAGATTCGGTGTACCCGATGGTAGCCGCCGGCGCCGCGTTGCACGACATGATTCGGAGGCCAAATAATCCGCTGGTCGAAACGGCAACGGAACCCTAAGAAAGCGGGGTAAAACCGCCCCTGCGGAGTCACAGGCTGAATCCTGTGCTCCTTACCGGGAGAAACTGAGGAACACATGCAAACCATTGTCGCTTATGTGCAAAACAAGCCCGGCGTGCTGAACCGCGTGGCGTCACTCACTCGGCGGCTGGCCATCAACATTGATTCGCTTACGGTCGGCCCCACCGATAATGTGGAGATTGCGCGCATGACAATTTGCGCGCACACCGACGAACGCGGCGCGACTCGCCTCGAGGCCAGTCTCGAAAAGCTGGTGGATGTGCTGCTGGCCGAAAATATTTCGGACCGGCCGATGCTCGAACGCGACCTGGCGCTGATTAAGGTTGCGGCCGGCCAGCAGAACCGCCCGCATCTAATGGAACTCATCAAGGTGTTTCGCGGGCGCGTGGTGGACGTCGCGCTGGACTCACTGATCGTGGAAGTTTCCGGGACCGTCGACAAGATTGATGGTTTGCTGGAAGTGCTTCGCCCATTCGGCGTGCTCGAAATGGCGCGCACCGGGCGTATCGCCATGACTCGCGGGAATGATCTGCTGCGGCCGCCGGCAGAGGCCGGACAAGAAGCTGCGGGGAGCAAAGCGTCCGCGGAACAATAGAAACTTGGCAGCAAGGTTGTTGGGTAGCGCCGGCATCCTGCCGGCAGGCGTAAGATGCCCGGAAAGAGTATGCGGGCCGCCAAGATGGCGGCGCTACCTTTGAAATTCCAGCCGCACAGCGGCCAAACGAAAGGAACGAAATGGCAAACCTGTATTACGACAAAGACGCGGACCTCACACTCATCCAAAACAAAAAGGTCGCGATCATCGGTTATGGCTCGCAAGGCCACGCGCACGCGCTCAATCTTCGTGACTCCGGCGTTTCCGTGACGGTAGGACTGCCCGAGGGCAGCGCCTCTCGCGCGAAGGCGGAGAAAGACGGCCTGACCGTGAAGTCACCATCGGAAGCCGCGGCATGGGCCGACGTGATCATGATTCTTGCGCCCGACACGCGGCAGCCGAAACTTTACAAGGAAGCGATAGAGCCGAACCTGACGCCGGGGAAGACGCTCATGTTCGCGCACGGCTTCAACATTCGCTTCGGCGCCATCAAGCCGCCGAAGACCGTGGACGTCACCATGATCGCTCCAAAAGCACCGGGGCATCGCGTCCGCGAAGTTTTTGTGGAAGGCGGAGGAACACCTGCGCTGATCGCAGTAGAGCAGGACGCGACAGGCCACGCAAAGGCGCAAGCGCTTGCGTATGCGAAAGGACTGGGCACTACCCGCGCCGGCGTTTTGGAAACCACATTCACCGAAGAGACGGAAACCGATCTTTTCGGCGAGCAAGCCGTTTTGTGCGGCGGCGTCAGCGAACTGATCAAGGCGGGTTTTGAAACGCTGGTCGAGGCTGGCTATCAGCCGGAAGTCGCCTACTTCGAATGCCTGCACGAGCTGAAGCTGATCGTGGACCTGATTTATCGCGGCGGGCTCAGCTACATGCGCTACTCCGTCAGTGATACCGCCGAGCAAGGCGACTATCACGCGGGCAAACGCATCGTCACCCAGCAGACGCGCGAGGAAATGAAAAAGCTTCTCGCCGGCATCCGCGACGGCAGCTTTGCCAAAGCCTGGATCGAAGAAAACGAAAAGGGCTGCCCGAATTTCCTGGCGCGCCGCAAAGCCGAACAGCAGCAACAGATCGAGCAGATCGGCCTGAAACTGCGCGCGATGATGCCGTTCCTCAACCCGGTCGTGGCCCCCGGCCTGAACGAATCCGCGGCCACCGCCAAAAAGTAATCACTCTCGATTGTAGGGGCGCAGCTCGCTGCGCCCTCTTTTTGTTGCCAGTTACGCCTTCCACGCCCGCGTCATCGTTCGCAAAGTCCCACGCTTCGGTTATGATTTCGTCCGTGAGCCGCTTTTTCCGCCTATATCTCGTTCTTCCCTTCTTAATCCTTGCCTCATTCCTCCCGGCTTCAATTGTTCCACAAGCGCAAACCGCGGCACCTGTCTCAGATTCCCTTCTCCCCGGCGCGAAACCTCCCGACGTGCCTGAGAAATGGAAACAACTAGTCGGGATTTATGAGCATGACAAGGACACGTTCACCATCCTGGAAAGGAAAGCGCATCTGATTTGGCGTTACAGAGAAAATGAGTGGACGCTGAATCAGGCAAGCAACGGGTCCTTCTATGTCTTTGAGGAACACGGCTTAGAAGCGGGCCTTTCACCAAAGCGAGAAGAGAGCGGGAGGGTCTCTCAAATCCAGGTTCACTCGCGGGGATCCGTGCAGAACGGCTCTATGGTGGCAAGGATCGCGGGGGAGAACACATATTTACGGGCAGACGCAGGCGCCGATCCCTCAAATTTCTATCACGTCACGCCTGCGCAACCAGTCGCGGAACTTCGCGAAAAGGCGCTGAAGCTGTTGCCTCCCGCGGAACCCGGTCCGTTCCGCAAAGCAGACCTGGTCGAACTGGCGACGCTCGATTCAGCCATTCATCTCGATATCCGATACGCCAGCACGAATAATTTTCTCAGTACGCCCGTCTACACTGAGTCGCGGGCGTTTATGCAGCGGCCGGCCGCCGAGGCGCTTGTTCGCGTCCTGCATAAACTGCAGCCGCTCGGCTACGGATTGTTGATTCACGACGCTTACCGGCCGTGGTATGTGACGAAGATATTCTGGGATGCCACGCCGCCTGAGGGGAAGATCTTCGTCGCCGATCCGCAGAAAGGCTCGAAGCACAATCGCGGCTGCGCCGTGGATTTGACGCTGTACGACATTGCAACTGGCCAGCCTGTCGAAATGCCGGGTCTCTACGACGAAATGTCGCCGCGGTCGTTTCCCAATTTCCCCGGCGGAACTTCGCTGCAGCGCTGGCACCGGGATTTGCTGCGGCGTGCGATGGAATCGGAAGGTTTTACCGTGAACGAAGACGAGTGGTGGCATTTCGATTACAAGGATTGGAAGCAGTACGGCATCCTGAATGTGCCGTTTGAGAAGATAGTTGTCAGCGGGCAGCCGGTGGCTGTCAGTCATTAGTCGCAAGCCATGAGCCGTAAGCTTGAGAGAGGGATTATCTTGCGAATTGTCGTAGCTCGAATCCTGGCCGCAGTACTATTCCTAGCCGTTTGCGGGGCAGCCGCTGTGGCGCAAGCTCCCGATACCCTGGAAGCTCGCATCCAGAAAGTGATGGCGCGGCCGGAGTTTGCGCGTTCGAATTTCGGCATCGAGTTTTACGATCTTGAAACCGGCAAGGTCATCTACGCTCTGAACGCCGAGAAGCTTTTCGTTCCTGCTTCCACCACCAAGCTCCTCACGGAAGGCACCGTACTCGCGAAACTTGGGCCCGACTATCGCTTTCACACGCGAATGTATCGCACCGGCCCCATCGACAAGCACGGCACGCTGAAAGGCAACCTCATCCTGGTGGCCAGTGGCGATCCCAATCTTTCAAATCGCATTCAAGCCGATGGCACGCTCGCCTTTGTTGACGAAGATCACTCTTACAACGGCCCCGCACTTCCCGGCGACCCGCTCGGCGTCATCAAGGACTTCGCGGCGCAAGTTGCCGCGAAAGGCATTCGCAAGATCGAGGGCCGCATGTATGTTGATACGAGCCTGATGCCCGACGGGCAGCGCGAAGGCGGCACGGGCGTCACGATGTCCTCCATCATCGTCAACGACAACATTCTCGACCTTACGGCGAAGCCCGGCGAAAAAGTGGGCGATCCTGTAGCCTTCGAGGTCTCGCCGCAGACTTCTTATTTTCACTTTATCAATGCGCTCACCACCGGCCCGGCGAACTCCAAATTGTCGTACGACGTCACCGACCCCGCCGCACGGCCCGATGGCTCCTGGGAAATCACCGTCTCTGGAAATGTTCCCCAGGGCAGCGGACCGCATACCTTTGCCTACCAGATCCCATCGCCCACGCAATTTGCAACCGCGGTGCTGCGGGAAGCGCTGCAGGCCAAGGGGACTGAAATCAAGCCGAAGAAATCTGATGCGCTTCTCAAGGATTTCTCGTCGTTCCAGCATTTTTACAATTCGGAGTATCAGGTTGCCGAGCATGTCTCTCCGCCGCTCAGCGAAGAGATAAAGATCACGCTGAAGGTCAGCCAGAATCTCCATGCGGGGATGGGGCCGTATTATCTCGGCCTTTTCGTCGGAAAAAATGCCAAGGACCCTCTTTCCACCGGCTTCAAAATCGAACATGCGTTTCTGATGGACGCGAAGCTTGATCTTTCCGGCGCGTCGCAAGGAGATGGTGAGGGCGGCGACTGGGCCGATCTCTTCAGCCCCGATTTCATGTGCCACTATCTGGCTTACTGGAAAACCCGGCCGGACTTCGCCATTTTCTTCAATGGCCTGCCGATTCTTGGGAAAGACGGAACGCTGGCGAAAATTCAAAAAGACAATCCGGGGGCAGGCCACGTTTTTGCAAAGACCGGAACGTTTGCCGCCGAAGACAAGCTGAATTCGCGGCTGATGCTAAACGGCAAGGGCCTAGCGGGCTATGTGCAGACGAAATCCGGCAAGACGCTCGCCTTTGCCGCTTATGTGAATCACACTTCCATGCCGGCAGACCCGGAGAGCGCGCAGAAGATCGCCGGGCAGGCGCTCGGTGAAATTGCCGCAGCCGCCTATGATGTGCCGCTGCCGTGATCGGCGCCTATGAAACCTAAGATTCGCGTATTGCGGTTGCCAGTAATCATTACGGGGGCTACGCGCCGGACGCGCTGAAACTTTTTGAAAGATTGATGGAGAAGGAGGGGCAGGGGGTTTCCGGGCTGACGGGAATGCGCGGCGTTGGGATCAGTTTGTGGTGGATTCTAGTGCGTAAAGGCGGAGGCTTTGCCTCCGCACTCAATAACTGGGCCACCTGAAGGTGGCCGCTACGCGGGGTTATCCTAGTTTGGTCTTGCCCATTTCGGCTACTCGGCGTTCGTAGATCATTTCGCAGGCGCCCTTGCTGTTGGTGAACCGGAACACGATCTTGTGCCCGGCTTCCCTCTTCGCGCGCGACTTCAAGACCGTCCCGTTCAGCTCGACCCAGTTTCCGCTGACGAGGTATTCACCCTCGCGCCCCTGCAGCTCGAACTTTCCATCGGTCTTAAGCGAGAGCGGCGGCGCCGTGCAGGTCACTGCCTTCCCGGCGACTCGCGCTTCGGAACACACATATTGCCCGGCGACGTCGTCGCTTTGCGCCCGGCCGTTCGGCGCGCACGCCAGGGCCAGCAAACCCATGCCGGCGACAATCAGAAATCTTTCTGCATACCGTTTTGACAACTGCATAACCCGGGAGCCTCCCACTTGCGCATGGCTACAGGAATCCACTTCCTCAATGGAAGCCCTTTGATGTGCAAGTCGCTCGCCAGTAGGACCATCCGGCAACACATTGATATAGAACTACTTAGCTGGTGTAGCAGCAACCTCTTGCTTCAGGAATAGGAACGCGTGTGCACAATCCGCACACGGACGGGAATTCTTTTGCCGTACTGCCCCAAACGTACCGGTCGCCAGGAGTACTGCTCATATGTACCTATCAGTATTCTACTCGACTGGTAATTCCGGGACGGCCGCTCCGTCCTTCCGCGGGTCTGACGCCCCATAGTTGACGCCCTTTGAGGCGTCGCGCAGCACCACTTGCCCTCCGCCCATCGAAGAGGAAAACGCGCCCATGAGTTCGATCTTGTGCCCTTTCGCGGTCAGCTCTTCGCGCACCTTCGACGAAAAGCGGTTCTCCAGCTGAACGTCGCAGCCGCCGAATGTGCGTTTCGTGAACCGCGCCGCCTCCAGCGCCGCCTGGATGTTCATCTTGAAATCCACCATGTTGGCGATGAACTGGGCGTGCGCCTGCGATTGGTTCCACCCGCCCATGATCCCGAAGGCAACACGCGTGTCGCCCTTTTGCGCGAAAGCCGGGATGATCGTGTGCAGCGGCCGCTTGCGCCCCGCAAGCAGATTCGGCGAATCAGGCTCCAGCGTAAAGAGGGCGCCGCGATCGTGCAGGACGAATCCGGTTTCCGGCGCGACGATGCCCGAGCCGAATAAATCGAAGTTGCTTTGAATGAGGGAAACTATGTTTCCGTCGCGGTCTACCACGGTCAGAAACGTGGTGTCGTTACCCACGCGAAGATCGGCGGTCGGGTCGCAATTGGCGTGGTCCGGATCGATCAGTTTCGCGCGCGCGGCGGCGTGCTCTTTCGAAAGCAGTGCAGCCACTGGCAATTTCTGGCCGCGCGGTTCGCCGATGTATTTTTTCAGATCGGCGTAAGCCAGCTTTTTCGCCTCAATCATCGCGTGCAGGGCGTTTGTGGAGCCGTAGCCATAATCTTTCTGCTGGCCCAGCGGAAACGTTTCCATGATGTTCAGCATTTCGAGCGCGGCGAGCCCCTGGCCGTTTGGTGGCAGTTCGAAAACGGTCCAATCGCGATAGGTGGTGGAGATGGGCTCGACCCATTCGCTTGAGTATTCCGCCAGATCCTGGGGCGTCATCACGCCACCGTGGCGCTCGATCGTCTCCAGAATCTTTTTCGAAATTTCTCCCTTGTAAAACGCATCACGCCCATGCGTGGCGATCTGCTGCAGGGACCAGGCCAGGTCCGGGTTTGCGAAAATGTCGCCCGCTTTGGGTGGACGGTCCTGCGGCAAATACAATTTCGCTGCGGCATCGTCGCCGCGAAGGTAATCCGTCGCGCCGTTCCAATACATCGCCACCCATTCGGTTACGGGAAAGCCGGCGCGCGCGGTTTGAATTGCCGGCGCCAAGTCGTCGCTGAGTTTCTTGCGGCCGAATTTGTCCGCCAGCTTTTGCCAACCGTCCACCACGCCGGGAACCGTGATGGTATTCACGCCGGACTGCGGCATGTCTCGCAGGCCTTTTTTCTTCAGCAACTCCGGCGTCAGATTTTTCGGCGCCCACCCACTGGCGTTCAGGCCGTAGAGTTTATTGGCTTTCGCGTCGTAGACGATCGCGAAGAGGTCGCCGCCAATCCCGTTCATCATTGGCGAGAGCACGCCCATCATCGCATTGGTGGCGATGGCAGCGTCCACGGCGTTTCCGCCGTGTTCGAGGATTCGCACGCCCGCTTGCGCTGCCAGCGGCGACTCCGCGGCCACGATTCCCTGCCGCGTAATCACCATCGAACGCGCTTGCGAACGGTCCTGCGCCGCAACACTCAGTCCGAATGTAGTTCCCATCACCCACACCATCCACGCGCCCCAGGCGATTCTGCGTTTCACGAAATCTCCCCGCACTGGAATTTGCAATCATCACGGCTCGTTCCGAAATCAGCCGCCGCTCGCCAACTTTATCCTGCGCCTTGCCGCGCTGCAAGCCCGGCTCGGCTCCTGCCATGAGCACCCTTGCCTAAGCCAGTTCGTAGACACCACGCCACTTCTTGCCATAAATTGACAATCTTTGCCATCGGGCATATTCTCTGATTGCAGCGCCTGAAGGTGTCCTATGCCGATGAACATCAGTCTTACCCCCCGTCTTGAAGAGATGATCCGCGAAAAGATTGCTTCTGGCTCCTACTCTTCCGCCAGTGAGGTCGTCCGGGAGGCTCTGCGGCTCCTCGAACTGGAAGATCAACTTCGTTCGTTGACGCTTCAAAGATTGCGACAAGACATTCGGGAAGGCCTCGAAAGCGGCCCGGCTGCATCCTTCGACCCCAATAAAATCAAACAGGCTGCACGCCAGAAAAGATCTTCCAAGCGGACCAAGTAGATGCCCTCTCTGCGCGTCACACCACGCGCAACTCTGGATCTAATTGAAATCTGGAGCTACATCGCAGATGACAGTGTGGAAAATGCGGATATGTTTGTCGATCAACTCAACGAAGCGATGCAAAAGTTGTGCCGCCATCCGGGTATGGGGCGCCAGCGCGAAGAATTGGCTCCGCGACTACAAAGTTTTCCGTATCAGCGCTACGTTATTTTCTACCGGGCAGAATCAAATGCTGTCGAGATCGTCCGCGTTCTTCACGGGGCACGCGACGTCGAGAGCGGCTTTGAGCGGGACATCACGGACACTGGCTCGGATAGCTGATTTCGACTAAGTCATCCTGTTGTTTGTACGAATCAGCGTATGAACAAGGTTGTCAGTATCCTGAGCTGCATGCGCAACCCTCCTCGCTTCGGCAGTTGGCCCTGCACGCCGCTTCCGCTAGAATGGGCCGGTGCCTGATTTGACCCCTTCTCCAGCGAAAGCCGCGGCCGTGGACGACTTCAGCGCGCGTGTCGCTGCGCTGTTTGCCGCGCGCAATGCGGATCCGTTCGGCCTGCTTGGTCCGCATCCCGTGGATTCGCCGCAGGGACGGCTGTGGTCCATTCGCGCGTTTCAGCCTCGCGCCGTCGAAGCGCAAATCATTCTGCAGGGCCAGGCCAATCCGATTCCGATGCGCCGCCTGCGCGACACCGGGTTTTTCGAAGCCACCCTTCCCTCACCCAGCGATCTCGCTCCCGCGCCGTCCAGCTATCGCCTGCGTTTTCGCAACGAATACGGAGACGTCTGGGAAGCTCACGACACGTACGCTTTCCCGTATCTCCTGACCGAATTCGACCTTTATCTGATGGGCGAAGGCCGCCACTACGACACCTACGAAAAGCTCGGCGCCCATGTGAAAACGCTCGAAGGCGTCACCGGCGTGCACTTCGCCGTGTGGGCTCCGAATGCACGGCGCGTCAGCGTGGTCGGCGATTTCAACGGCTGGGACGGCCGCGTCAACCCCATGCGCTCACGCGGCAATTCGGGCATCTGGGAGCTTTTCGTTCCCGAATTCGACGAAGGGGTCATCTACAAATACGAAATCGTCGGCCCGCAAAATAATATTCTTCCGCTGAAGGCCGATCCCTACGGCTTCCGCTCGGAGCTCCGGCCGAACACCGGCTCGGTCGTCGCGCGTCTCGACAAACATTCGTGGAACGACGGGGACTGGCTCCAACATCGTTCCACCAGAAACTGGCTGGAGCAGCCCATCTCCGTTTACGAAGTGCACCTCGGCTCCTGGCGGCGCATGCCCGAGGAAAACAATCGCTGGCTCAGCTATCGCGAACTCGCTGACCAGCTGATTCCCTACGTCAAGGAACTAGGCTACACGCACATCGAGCTTCTCCCCATCATGGAGCATCCCTACGACGGATCATGGGGCTACCAGACGCTCGGCTACTTCGCCGCCACCAGCCGCTACGGTTCTCCCACGGACTTCATGGAATTCGTCGACCGCTGCCACCAGGCGGGCCTCGGCGTCTTCCTCGACTGGACGCCCGCGCATTTTCCGCGCGACACGTACGGCCTCGCCCAGTTCGATGGCACGCACCTCTACGAACACTCGGATCCCCGCCAGGGGTCGCATCCCGATTGGGGCACGCTGGTTTACAACTACGGGCGCAATGAAGTGGTGAACTTCCTCATCTCGAACGCGCTCTTCTGGCTGGACAAATATCACATTGACGGTCTCCGGGTGGATGCGGTCGCGTCGATGCTCTATCTCGACTACTCGCGCCAGCCCGGCGAGTGGATCCCCAATCGCTACGGCGGCCGCGAAAATCTGGACGCCATCGATTTTATAAAGCGCCTCAACGAAGTTGTGCATCTCCGCTTCCCCGGCGTGCTGACGATCGCGGAAGAATCCACAGCCTGGCCCGGCGTTTCGCGCCCGACCTATCTCGGCGGGCTAGGCTTCAGCCTGAAGTGGAATATGGGCTGGATGAACGACACGCTGAACTATTTTTCCAAGGATTCCATCTACCGCCGTTACGAACACAACAAGCTCACCTTTTCGCTGCTCTACGCCTTCAGCGAAAATTTCATGCTGCCTTTTTCGCATGACGAAGTGGTTCACGGGAAAAATTCGCTGCTGCACAAAATGCCCGGCGACATGTGGCAGCAATTCGCGAATCTCCGCCTGCTCCTCGCCTATCAGTACGCGCACCCCGGCAAGAAGCTGCTGTTTATGGGCCAGGAACTCGCCCAGCGCGATGAATGGAGCGAAACCCGCAGCCTGGATTGGCACCTGCTGCAGTACGATTCGCACCGCGGCATCCAGCGGCTGGTCGCCGACCTCAACAAAGTGCTGGCCGGCGAACCCGCGCTGTACCAGGTTGATTTCGAGTGGCAGGGTTTCGAATGGGTTGACGCCAACGACTCCGACAACAGCGTCTATTCGTTCATCCGGCGCGGGAAGAATCCCGACGACTTGCTCATCGTCATCTTGAACGCCACTCCTGTCGTCCGCTACGGCTACCACATCGGCGTTCCCCGCGCTGGTCATTACGAGGAAGTTCTTAATACGGACGCGGCCACCTATGGCGGGTCCAATGTCGGCAACCTGGGCGGCATGAACGCCGGCGAACACGCGTGGCAAGGCCGCCGTTATTCGCTGGCCCTCACCCTGCCGCCGCTCGCTGCCGTCTTCCTCAAGTGGCGCTCCAACTGATCGCCATGCAACCCTCCGCGTTGAGGTAAACTCTATAAAGATAGAAATGATCCCTTAGCGAGGTTTGTCGTGCCTGTGACAACCGGAAAATTTATCTACGGCTTGCCGTTCCTACTCGCCAGCCTTCTCGCGCTCGGGCTGGCTGTCGGTGTGCCAGCGCAAGATCCCGGCCCACTACCCCATCCCCCTTCCCCGCGCACCCAGGCTCCGCCGCCGCCTCCTCCGCCACCACCTGCTTCACAGAATCAAACCTATCACTCGGCGCCGCCGCCGCAGTCTATCCATTCCCCCGGCGACAGCCCCATCTTGAACGAGGCGCCCAAACAGCCGGTGGACCAGATCATCAAGCGCTTCTCGGAACGTGAATCCGAATTCAAGCTCGAGCGCAGCAATTACACCTACACGCAAACCTTCTCCATCCAGACCATCGACGACGACGATCGCCCCGATGGCGAATACCGAATGACGAGCGAAATAGTCTTCACGCCCGACGGCAAGCGCTTTGAGAAGGTTACGTTCGCACCGCCGGACTCGCTCCGGCGCATCCAGTTGAGCGAGCAGGACCTCGACGACGTGCGCAACGTCCAGCCGTTTGTGCTGAACAGCGAAGACCTGCCCAAATATAACGTTACCTATGTCGGCCGGCAACAGGTGGACGAACTTTCCTGCTACATTTTCGATGTTGCCCCGAAAACCATCGAGAAAAAGCAGCGGTATTTTCAAGGGCGCGTGTGGGTGGACGACAACGACCTGCAGATCGTGATGTCCGACGGCAAAGCGGTTCCCGACATCATCAACAAGAACAATGAAAACGTTTTCCCCCGATTCCGCACCTATCGTCAGAATATTGAGAAGGGTTACTGGTTTCCGGTGTACACCCGCGCCGACGACTATCTCCACTTCCGCTCGGGCGACGTGCACATTCGCATGACCATCCGCTACTCCAACTACAAGCGCTACGGCAGCACCGTCAAAGTCGGCTCGGCCACGGAGATCAAGGAACCCAAGCAACCGCAGCACTAGCCGTGTAGCTGCGGGGCATCAAAATTCCCTTGGCAACACAAGGAGCACTCTCCGTATTCTAATCATGTGGTTGTTGCCCGCTTGCCCATGCGGAGGCGTTTTGGCTCACCGCAAACTGATGCCCGGCGCTCTGGATTGAGAGTCACCCACCTGTCCTCTCAGCCAGTTATACGTTACGAAAAATAATTACATCCACCGGGCCAACTCTTTTGCCTGCGACGGCACACTAAATAAAGGAGTGGCTGACGTTTTGGTTGGGGTGTTAGGGGGATGAGTATTTTCTCGAAAAATGTGTTTCAGACACGCCGCAACTCGGCGAACTCCGCTGTTCGCTGCATGCGGCCCCTCGCCACCTTCTTTTGTCTTTCCATGATGGCATTGGCCTCGGCGCGGCCGGCCCGCGCCAATTGCGAAAATATTCCTGCCGGAAAATCGTTCTGGGTGCGTCTCCTGGATCCCGTCGCTTCTTACAGCTCCAAGCCCGGCACGTTTATCCGCGCGGTTCTCATCCAATCGCCTGATTGCGACGGCGCGCCCGTTTTTCCCGCGGGCCTGGAAGTGGAAGGGCAGGTGGTATCGGCACGGAAAGTTGGCCTGGGCATCATCCATGAAACCGCGTCGCTGGAGATCCTTTTCGACCGTATCGTTACCGCCGACGGAAGCGTGCTTCCAATCGCCTCCCAGGTTATGGAAGTGGACAACGCGCGGGAAGCGTGCGCAAGGGCAAAATCCGGGGCATCCTGGCCACGTACACGCCGCAGGGGCGCATCACGGACGGCCTGGGCCATTTGCCGTCGTTTAATCCCTACAGCGCCCCGAGTTTGATTGTCTATCGTTTATTTACCATTCTTCCCGAGCCGGAAATTTACCTGCCTCCGGGAACCGACCTGCGTCTGCGGTTGAATGTTCCGCTCTATGTGGGCGACCAACCGGAACTCCCGCAGGTGTTTTTCCAGATGGACGAAATCGAACGCGGCGACGTTGAGATGCTGCTCCAAAAAAACACCACGCGCACGTACACCGGCAAGGGAAAAGAAGCCGATCTCGTGAACATCCTCTTTGTGGGTTCACGCGAGCAGATGGATCAGGCGTATCGAACCGCGGGCTGGATGAATGCGGACCGCATTTCGACGCGCAGCGTGCTGCGGGAATTTCGGGCCTTTCTGAACCTCTCCAACTATCCCAGCGCGCCGATTACCACGCAGTTCCTCCAAGGGCAGCGCCAGGACGTTACGTGGGAAAAGAGCTTTAACAGCTACAGCCGGCGCGACCACGTCCGCCTTTGGGAGCAGCCCGAAACCGTTCTTGGTCAGAATGCCTGGCTGGGCTCTTATTCGCGCGAGACCAGCGCGGTCCTTTCCATCACCCAGCATAAATTCATTCATCACCTGGACCGCAATCTCGACGATGGCGTGAACATGCTGGTGCGCGATCTGACGCTTGCCGGCTGTGTAAAGTCTGTGCAGCTTCTTCCACGGCCGGAGTTGCACAATACGTTTGTGAACGCAACCGGTGACGAGATGCGCACCGACGGCATGCTGACCGTGGTGCAGCTCGCGGACTGCGCGAATTCCCAGATCGAATACGCGCGCGCAAATCCTCTGATTCCCATTCACCCGCGTTCCCGATTGGTTCGCTACCTCCGCACCCAGGTGCTGCTGTACAAGGGCGACGTCGTTCGTGGAAACCTTATTTACAGTGGCTACTATGTCGGACGCATTGGCATCCATGCGCTGCGCTTCCGGCACCAGCATGGGCAAGAAGAGGACGCCGACGGCCTGCCATTCAGCCCCGTCTCTCCCGACACACTCTTCCCTCAACTCGCCTTCGGCAGCGGCCCTTCCGCCACCGCCAAGTAGATTCCCGTTATTTTGTCTTTTGGATTCCGGCACTTCCGTGGCTATGCGCGAGGACGGCCCACAAAATTCCATTTGCCTAAGGCAAACGATTCATGCTCCGCCCGAAAATACCGTTTGGCCAACTGCGAAATTTCCTGCGGGCGTCTCAGCCAGTTCTCGTACGTCTGCCGCTCGTTTTCAATCATCGTCGCAAGCGCATCCATTTTTACAGACAACCGCCGCGCCACCGGGTTCTTTGATACCCCATGCACGAATCGGAGAAACGGTGTCAGCCACGGCTCCACGAACACTACGCGGCCCTCGGGTCGCAGCACTCGCCGCAACTCTGCGAAAACGCGTTCCAGATCGTCCGGCAGCACCGGCAAGTGATGCAAACCGCCCTGCACAATCGCAGCGTCCTTGCTCTTATCTGCAAACGGCAATGCGCGGCAGTCTCCCGCGGTGCACGTTGCTTCTCCCGTATACTCCGCCAGCAGCCGCGGCGAAAGATCCACGCCTTCGATATTCCGGAATCCGAGCCTCGCCAATGCGTGCAATCCATTTCCGCGCCCGCAGAACAGCTCAACGATTTTTGTTTCCCGCGGCCATTCGCCCACTCCCAGCCTGCGCAATCTTTCCGTAAATTTCCGGATCTCTTCCTCCGGCGTTTCGAACCGAAGATACGCCGCTTCCCACGGATCGATTCCCTGCTTTGCCGCGTTCTGCCCTGAATCCGTCATGGAGCTCCAGTGTCCCTCAGCGTCGCGTATGCTAAAGTTTTAATCGGGAAGTGCCGCTTCGCAGTTTCCCATACTCTTCGATTTCTGGCGAAATGGATGCTCACTCACGAAATGCGAACGAACCTGAAGACGTTGCCAATTCGATGACTTCTTCGCCCCAGTCCTGGCCCCTCTCCTGGATTGCACGCAGCCATCGCGCCATCGTCTTTGGCCGCCGTGCCCGCGTCATTACCGATGCGCTGGCCCCCCTGATTCCTGCGGAAGCTCGCACTGTCCTGGATATCGGTTGCGGCGACGGCACAATTGCCGGCCTGCTCGGCCAGCGCCGGCCCGACCTCGCCATCGAAGGCGTGGAAGTCATTCCTCGCCCAAATTGCAACATCCCCTGCCGCGCGTTCGATGGGGCGCAACTTCCCTTTCCCGATCGATCGTTTGATGTTTGCCTGTTCGTTGATGTGCTGCACCACACCACCGGCGTCACGCAACTCCTACGCGAAGCCGCGCGCGTCTCGCGCTCTTATGTCGTCCTGAAAGACCACTTGAATGAGTCTTTGTTTGATCATGCCACACTGCGCGTCATGGACTGGGTAGGCAACCGTCCCCACGGAGTCACGCTAACTTACAACTACCAGTCTCTCAGCCAGTGGCAGCAACACTTCGCCTCGTGCGGGCTGCGAGCCACGCAACTATCCACCGCGCTGCCTCTCTACCCGTTCCCGTTTTCCTTGTTGTTCGGCCGAAAGCTCCACTTCGTCGCTCAACTACGCAAACTCTGACTTCGATCTAGCCTTTGCAGGGCCCCCCGACCGTAGCGGGCCGCTCCTACTTTGGAGTGCGGAAGCCCAGCTTCCGCTTTAACAGCGTCAACCCCATCTCCCGATCCAACACACCGCCAACCACCGCGCACGACTCACGAAAATCTGTTCTTCCTTCCACCCGTTCCCCACACTCCCGGAATCCGCACTCCGCACTTCGGGCAACTTCCACTCTGCATCCGATTGTCCAGCACATCGTGCCACGACCGTCGGATCAACAGTTCCCCGCAGCCGGGACAATACGTGTTCCCCGCCTCGCTATAAATATTCCCCTCATACACAAAGTGAAGGCCCGCCTTCAGCGCAATCTCCCGCGCCCGGTGCAGCGTTTCCGGCGGCGTCGCCGGCTTGTCCCGCAGTTTGAAATCCGGATGAAACGCCGTGAAATGCAGCGGCACGTCCGGCCCAAGATGTTGCAACACCCACTCCGCCAATTTCTGCGTCTCCGCAGGATCATCGTTCAGCGTGGGAATCATCAGATTTGTAAGCTCGAACCACACCGGCGTCTCGTTCTTCAGCCACTCCAGCGTCTTCAGCACCGGCTCCAGATGCGTCAGCGTAATCTTCCCGTAAAATCCCTCGGTGAACGCCTTCAGGTCCACATTCGCCGCGTCCACGTGATCGTAAATGTCGTGAAACGCTTCGTAGGTGATGTAACCGTTCGTCACCATCACCGTCTTCAGCCCGTAACGCTTCGCCGCCCGGCAAATATCAATCACATATTCGCCCCAAATCGTCGGCTCGTTATAAGTAAACGCGATCGAGTCGCACCCATACTTCAGCGCGAGCAAAGGCACTTCCTCCGGCGGCACAGGCTGAGAGCGCACCTGGTCCTGATGCGATTTCGAAATATCCCAGTTCTGGCAGAAGAAGCACCCCATGTTGCAGCCGGCGGTGCCCATGCTGAACACGCGCGTGCCCGGCAGAAAATGATTCAGCGGCTTTTTTTCGATGGGGTCCACTTGCAGCGCGGCCGGAGCTCCATACCCCAGGTTATAGAGTTTCCCGTCCTGATTGATGCGGATGAAACAGAATCCCGATTGCCCGGGATGGATGTGGCAATGCCGGGGGCACAAAAAACAATGGACGCGTCCGCCGCCTTCCGGCTCCCACCAACGCGCTTCGTGCAGCGCTTCCGTCTTCTGGAGGACCTTCAGATCGCTCATGATCCTCCTCCTGCAGACAGTATACTCCCCGCAAACGCACACGAAGAGCGTTTGGGCGCATACGTCACCAAATTATGGAATCGAGTTTTGCCTTCAGGCGTGCCGGCGTTGCACGCGGCGGCGTTCTGCGGACCAATCCGCAAAACGCTGCAGCTCGTCGCGGTATTTCCACGTCAATTGAAAAAATTTCGTCGCATTCATATGCGCCGCTTCTTTGCCAAGAAACGTCTCAAACCGCCACTGCAAATACGGGCTGTCCCATGGCCGCATCCGGTAGCCCCGAGCCGCAATCCAATAAAGCCGAAGCGTCTTAAACATCGGTCTTGCCTTTCTTACCCTGACAACTATCCGCCGAGCGGGGCGGACAGATGTTCATGCACTAATACCCAGTTCTTCCCCTTTTTCTCCCAGATTCCCGTGTACCGCACCGGGGTGTCGATCGTCTTGCCATCCTTCATTTTTGCGGACAGGTGCATTGGCACCGTGGTCCAGGCGATGTTTGCGTGCCGCGTCACCTTCAATTCTTTTCCCGCTGTTAGCGAGAGATTCTGCACCTGATCCAGAAACTCTTTCCGCACGCCCGCGTCGTACTCTTTCCAGCCGTTGTAGGAAAACGGCGCCACATCGTAAAAAATCAGGCCGTCCTCTTTGGCGTAATATTTCGCCGCGTTGTTGGGATCGCCTGTGCTCCACGCCGCGCAGTACCCGTCAATCAGTTTGCGGAACGTCGCATCGTCCGTGGCTCTCTGCTGCGCCCGCGCACCGGCGAACGTCAGCAGGCCGCCAAAAAAAGCAATCAGGACATAGAGTATCCAGTGATTTCCCGGTTTGCTCGTACGCGTTCCCGAATCTGGAGTTCCCGGCATCCAAACCTCACAAGGTCAAATTTTTGCGGCCAAACAGGGCCTGGTTGAGCAGAGTGGAAGTACCTTAGACACATTGGGAGGACATTTCAAGCGGAAATTAGGGTGTGACGGAAAATTTACGCGGCCAGGCGCTTTACCCAGATGCGGGTGGTGGCCGGTTTGCCCAGGTGCATGGTATGCCCGCCCGCGCGGACGGTCATCGTCTCATCGTATTCGCGCTTCAGCACTTCCACCTTCGTCGCCGGGAGCAACCGCAAGCCTTCCAGAAACTCCAGGAAACCCTCGTCTTTTTCGTAGACGCACATAATTTCGGCGCTTTCTTTGGCCTTTAGCTCGGAAAGCAACACGCCGCCCTGCTTGCGGAGTTGGGCGATTCCTCCGTTCATCGGGACGCCGTGCGGGCAGGTCTTTCGCGCCGCAAATCTTTTGAGCAGAAGGGCTTCCACTTCCGGCGAAATCGCGTGCTCCATCCGCTCCGCCTCGGCATGCGCCTTCGACCACGACAACCCGATTACTTCCGTCAGCAGCATTTCCGCCAATTGGTGGCGCAGCATCAGGTGCTGCGCATTTTTTCGGCCCTTTTCGGTGAGATGAATCCGCCCCCCGCGCTCGATTTTCACGTGGCCGTCTCGGGTCATGCGCTTCAGCGCCGCCGTCACCGCCGGAGGCGTCACGTTCAATTCTTCCGCGAGCCGCGCGCTGATCGGCACCTGGTTTTCCTCCAGCATCTCCCAGAGCGCTTTCAGGTAGTCTTCCTGCGATACACTGGTTTGCTCGCGTCGCACTTCGTCTCCTCTACCCGTCTTGAACCGTCGCGCGCTGCTTTTTTCGCAGTCGCTCCCCGAGGTCCCTCACGCGCCCCCGGATCTCCTCCAAAATTCTCTGATAAGTGGCCTCGTCCGCGCCATAGGGATCTGAAACTTCCCAGTTTTCGACCTGCACGAACTTCTCCAGGGACTGAGACCGCGCGTATCCGCTGAGATTAACCACCAGATCGATTTCTTCGGACACAATTTCCCGCAGACCCTTCGACTGTAATCCTTTTGCGGAATACCCATTCCGTTCTAGAGTCGCCTGCGTCATCTCGGGAATCATCCCCATCGGATAAAACCCAGCGCTGGATGCTTCGATTACGTCATTTGCTTCTTTCCTGGCAATGGCCTCGCCCATCGGGCTGCGGCAGGCATTCCCGATGCACACAAACAATACCCGTGTTTTTCCCCTGTGGTTCATTTTCATCAGAGTCAAAATAAACTGCGATCCGCGAGTCAGCGCCCTGCGGCCGCTTTTGCCGGTGCCTTCGCGACCATTGCCAAAAAATGCTCGTGGACGGTCGTATCGTCTGTCAATTCCGGATGAAAAGTTGCTGCCAGTATATTTCCCTTCTCCACCAGGGCCGCTTTGCCCGCATGTCGGGCCAGCACCGTGATGTCCTTCCCCATTTCTTCAATAATCGGCCCGCGAATGAACACCATTTCCAGGGGCTCCTGTTTCAATGTGCTTGGCCCGAAAAACACGTCGCTCGCCAATTGCCGCCCGTAGCCATTCCGCAAAATCGTCATGTCCAGCAAGCCCAACGATTCCTGCGGAGGATTATTCACCCTCGTGGCCAGCAGAATCGCTCCCGCGCAGGTGCCAAAGATCGCGCCACCTTGCTTTGAAAATCTGCGGATTGCGTCGAACAAACCCTCTTCCTTCAGGAACTGCAGTTGCGTGGTGGATTCCCCGCCGGGCAGGACGATTCCGTCGCACCCTTCCAAATCCTGTACCGTGCGTACTTCCACGGTCTCCGCGCCCAATTCCTGCAGCATCGCCGCGTGCGCCGCAAAATCACCTTGTACTGCCACGATTCCGATCTTCACGGGTCCCTTTTTCTTTCTTTCCTCATTCGAATGACGCGGCCGGACGCGCACAGCTTTCGCCGCACTCCGCCCGGCCGTTTTCTTCCTCGAATCAATCTTCCTGCTGCCTTTGACGCGACTCTTCAAAGCCCACCTTACCAGCCGCGCGTGGAGAGCATGTCTTTCTCTTCCAGTTGGCGGACGTCGATTCCCGGCATCGCTTCGCCAAGTTCCTCGCAAGCCTCCAGAATCGCCTTCGGATCCTCAAAGTGCGTGGTGGCTTTTACGATCGCCTTTGCACGCGCATCGGGATCGCTGCTCTTGAAAATCCCAGAGCCCACGAACACCGCCTCGGCGCCCAGCTTCCGCACCAGCGCCGCGTCCGCGGGAGTCGCAATGCCGCCCGCCGAGAAATTCGGCACCGGCAGCTTGCCGGTCTTCGCAATTTCACGAAGCAGGTCCAGCGGCGCCCCGATCTCCTTTGCCACGCGCATCAGTTCGTCGTCGCGCAGCGTGGTCAGCCGCTTCATCTCGGAAACGATCGTGCGCATGTGCCGCACCGCTTCCACCACGTTGCCGGACCCGGCTTCACCCTTCGTGCGAATCATCGCCGCGCCTTCCGCGATCCGGCGCACCGCCTCGCCCAGGTTCCGAGCGCCGCAGACGAACGGCACGCGATAATCGTGCTTCCAGATGTGATTCTCTTCATCCGCCGGCGTCAGCACCTCGCTCTCATCGATGAAGTCGACTTCCAGCGCCTGGAGCACTTCCGCCTCCGAAAAATGTCCGATGCGCACCTTAGCCATCACGGGGATGGTCACCGTCTTCATGATTTCGCGGATCACCTTGATCGACGCCATCCGCGCCACGCCGCCTTCTTTGCGAATGTCCGAAGGCACGCGCTCCAGCGCCATCACCGCGCAAGCCCCCGCCTTTTCGGCGATGCGCGCCTGCTCGGCGTTCGTGACGTCCATGATCACGCCGCCCTTCAACATTTCAGCGAGACCAACCTTCACCCGCCATTCATTCGAGCCCTTGGCCTTTCCGCCATGACCGTTGCCGCTGCCATTTGGTTTCTTTGCTTGCATGTTCCTTCTCCTCTGAAAAATTTGGGAATCCTCAAAATCCTTTACTGTGCAGCGCGAACGCGCTCAAAGTGTTCTTTATCGATTGCCACAAACCGCGCCGTGCCGCGCGCCAGCAGGTTGCCCTCGGCGTCGCGAATCTCTCCCACGCGAAACCGGTTTCTGCCCTTCTCTTCTTCCTGCCAGCCTTCGACCACGATCTCCTTGTCCACCGGCACCGGCTTCCGGAACACCACGTTCAGCTCCGCGGTCACCGCTTTTTCTTCCGTCAATTTCGAAATCTTGCCCATCGCTTCGTCCAACACCACCGCGATGATGCCACCGTGCGCGAAGCCCGCTCCGCCGGCGTAATTCGCTCCCAGCACAAAACGCCCGCGTACCCGCTTGGCATCGAAGTCGAGATCGAAAACCAGACGCATCCCGGCTTCGTTATTTCCTCCACAACCAAAGCAGCGGTTCGCTTCCTGGGTATCGAGTTTGAGGATTTTAGCCATTTTTAGACCAGCGCCACGTGCGCGCGCTCCGCTCGCCGTGTGCCCCGCTGCCGCTTGCGCATCTCGCTCTTCAGCAGTTCGGCCAGCGTCGCCACACCGCGCGCCAGCTCCTTTTCGTTCAGGCTCGCAAATCCCAGCCGCAGCGTATTTGGCATCGGCGCTTGCACGTAAAAATATCTTCCGGGGGCGAAGAGCACACCGCGTTCCCGCGCATGGATCATCAATTCGCTGGCGTCGAATCCCGGCGGCAGTTCCAGCCACAGGCACATCCCGCCCTCGGGCTTCGTCCAGCGCACGCCTTCCGGCATCTGCCGGCGTAGCGCTTCGTCCACAGCGCGCAACCGGTCCGCATAAACCTTGCGCATCTTCGTCAGGTGCTTCTGAAACAGCCCGCGCTTCAGAAATTCCGCTAGCGTCGCCTGCGCCAGTTGATCCGTGTGCAGGTCGGTCATCTGCTTCACGATGCGCAGCCGTTCGATGGCCGCCGCCGGCGCCACGATCCACCCGACGCGCAGTCCGGGGAACGCCACCTTCGCAAAACTGTCAATGTGGATCACCAGATTCCCGCGGTCCAATTGCTTTAGCGAAGGAATCCGTTCGTCCTGCGTGTTCAGCCGCGCGTAAATGTGGTCTTCCACCACCGGCACCTGATAGCGGCCGGCCATTTCCATCACCCGCCGGCGCGAAGCCAAGGGCATCGAAGTTCCCGTCGGATTCTGAAAGTCCGGCGTCAGCACCAGAAGTTTCACGCGATTTGCCGCCAGCGTGGCTTCCAGTGCTTCGAGATCAATTCCCAGCGCGCTGCCCGGCTCCGCGTGCGTCCGCACCGGCACGCCCAGGCATCGTGCTCGCACTCCATGAAATACCATCGAAGCGCCTGGATAGGTCGGATTTTCCATCACCACCGTATCGCCGGGGCGCACAAACGCCTTCGCAATCAAATCCAGCGCCTGCTGGCAGCCGTCCGTGACCAGCAGTGTTTCGTCTTTTGCGGGAATTCCGTCCTGCCGCAACAGTTCGAGCAACGCTTCTTTTAATGGCGCGTAGCCGTCCGATGCGCCGAGGTTCAGGATGTCGTGCCCTTCGCGCTTTAACGCCGCTTGCGAACACGCCTGCAACTCTTCCACCGGGAAAAATTCCGGATCGGGCCGCGCCATCACAAAGGACAATGAATTCACCGGGGCCTCGGCCGTCAGCCGGCTCAAAATCTCTTCGCTGCGCTCATCCGCAAACAGCAGTTCCCAACGCAGCCCGTCGCCGTTCGACAGGCTCGCCGGCGCCGCCGGCGTAATCTTCAGTCCATTCCCATTGCTGCGAATGAACGTGCCGCGCCCGACGTGTCCCTGGATCAATCCTTCCGATTCCAGTTCGGCGTAGGCGTTCGCCACCGTGGTGCGATGCACGCCCAGCATCTGCGCCAGTTCCCGGCTGGCGGGAATGCGGTCGCCGGGGCGCAAATCGCCCGCATGCACCAGGGAGCGCAATTGGTCGCGCAGTTGAATGTAGAGGGGAATGTGACTTTCGGGCTGAAGGTGTAATGGCAGCATTGTCTCTCACCCCAACCTAATTCTACCAGAAATTGGCCTAGTGAAAGAGCCAATTTGTCTCCCGCCGACACCATCCTGTGGCACAGCCATTCCTGGCCGTGCTCTTGGGGTTCTCTCCGAACTCGCCAGCTTCCGGCACTATCGCTCACTGCGGCCGGATCTCGCCCGCCCCGTTATTCTCTCCCGCCTGCAAATCGCGGACGCACAATTTCGTCCAATCCTTCGCGTCGCACTGGTAGATCTCTTTCATCGGCAAGTCTTCGTCCCGCATTTCGTACACCCCGGACTGCATGTCGTCGCTATCGTCCGGCGAACCAACTACCACCGGGCTTCCTTCCCTTACTCGCAAGCGGAACTGCTTCGTCGACGCTTCATAGTTCGAATAAAGGAAGCAATGCCCGACGCATGCCCGATCAACCACGTGCAAAGCCACCATGCGAAAGTCTGGTGGTTCAAATATCGTCGCGATCACCCGCGTCCCTGGCGGCAATTCCCGCGTGATCTTTTCCGCGTTCTCCTCCATCCGCTCCGCCGGCCGCGTATCTCGACAGACGAACGTGAAATAGACCGCCGCGCACGCGCCCAGGGCAAGGAAATGCCACGTTCGTGGCCGCAGCGTCCCCAGCCAGCAGAAAGCGAAAATCGCGCTGATCAACGTAAGCCGCGTCACCAGCAGTCCAATCCATCCCGCGTTCTCGTCCGGCCGCAGGTTCTCCGGCAGCAACGATGTGAGGCAAAACGCCACTGCATAAAATTCCGGGAACAGCCTCCGTTCTTTGCCATTCACTTTCCCTTGCAGCGACGGCAGCAAATCCAACAAGGTCGCCGCCGCCACAAGCAAAATCATCGCCAGTTCCACGGTGCGTGTCTCCGGGCGGAAAACCCAGAATTGGTCCGCTCCATTCCATTGAAAAAAAGGCTTGTCCGGCCAATCCGGCTGAAATTCCGGATGCCGCGCCAAAAACCAGCGCACCAGTAGTCCAATTCCAACGGCTGCCGCGGGAGGAAACCATTCCGCCCACCCGCGCATGCGCGGCCACAGCAACCGGTACGCCCCGGCCGCCACCAACCACAAGAATCCGAGAGGATGCGACAGCAGCGTCAGTGGCGCTAACCCCACTGCCATCAAAATCCCTCGCCGCTCGCCGTGCCAAAGCGCCGCCAACCCAAAACACGCCAGCCCCAGCGACAGGTAATAGTTCATGAATCCCATGTAAAACACGTAGCTGTACGCCAGCATCGCCAATCCCGGCACCAGCAGCCACGGCCGCTTGCGCGTTGCCACGCTAATTAGTGTGAACACACCCCAGAAAAACACCAGCACGCAAAGTGAAACCGCAATCTTTTCCGCCGCGCGAAAACCAAAAACATTCCCGAGCTTCAGCAGCATCAAATCAAACAGCACATTCTTGGATTGCCACACCGCGTATACCCCAGGCGCTTTTCCCTCGCCAACCATCTGAGCCAACCAGGCGTTGTACACATGGCTCGCCAAGTCTCCCGCCTGAATGTGACGCTGCCAAAAACACGGGATCAGGATGGTCGCTGACACTAGCAACACCAGTCCCAGCTCCGTTTTCTTTCGAATTTTCAAAGGAGTAACTTCTTCTGCCTGTGGTAAAGCTTCCCCTGGAAGCTCGCCCGTCACACCCGCCTCAGTTCGCATGCGCCGTATTGTATCGTTTCCCGCCGCCGACCCAAAAACCGCAATCCTCACGATCCACGTAATAACGCGCGCTGTCATTCTGACCGCATCCGACAAGGTCCGGTGTTGGGACTCCGGTGGTCTTTACCGAAGATGCGCGAAGAACCTCAACTTCAAGTGCATCACTCAATTTGTATTTGGGGGCAAGAAGAGAACTAAAAAGTCGAAACCACCCACTACCGCATCGGCTGCGCTTCGCCCAGCTTCTTCAGCCGGTCGCGCAATTTCCTCTGCAACGGGTTCGGCGTGTTCGGATTAAACGCCACCAGGTACCACAGAGGCTGCGTCTTGTCCTTGCTCAGGTACGTCAGCGTGTTCGCATCGGCATTCGGATGCCGCGCCACGTTTTCCCGGATCGCCCCGTAGGGGTGTTTCGCCAGCTTATTCAAAGTCTTCGCATTCGTCCGGGGATGCTCGCTGATCAGCCGCAGCATGTAGTAGTCTTCTTCCGGAGCCTGCTTTACCAGCTTCTCCAGCATTTCCGGCTTCGCTTCCGCGCTCAACACCAGCCCGATTTTCTCGTCCCAGGCCGTGTTGATCTGGTTCAATTCCCGCGTCCGCGCGTGAATCAACTCTTCCAGGATGCGCCTCTCCTGCTGCATCCGCGCGATCGGCAACGAAGTACCTTCCAGCGAATCCAGCACCCGCAAAAGGTGCTGGCGTTCCCCGAACACGATCTGCGAAGTGCGGTCGTTTCGCCCGTTTTCCTTTTCTTTGTGCTGTACAAGGTCCGAACGTCGCATGTTTGGATGCTCCCAATTCCCACCGGGCCTGTCACCGAATGGAACGAATTCTTTGCCGGCCTGTCTCTGAAGACTCATTAAATGGCGCTGCTTTCTACTAGGTCGTGGCTGCGGCTCAATTGGATTATCTTCCGGCGCTGCGGTAGGGTAAAGATTCGCGCCTCGGCCCTGTGCCCGATGTGCAACGCCCGTCAATCTAGAGCGGGCAGCACTTCAGGGCGCCTGAAAAACGCACTGAGACTCATATAGCGGCCGCCTTCTGAGGCGGGCGCCTTTAAGCATCCACTGGCGCCAAAGGAGCCTTCATGTCGGCTTTCAAGGAGCATCACGACGAACTCGAGCACTTCGAGCAGCGCTTCGGGCGCGACCGTGGCCGCCTGGCAGTCTCTCTCGACCGCATCACCAACGCCCTCGTCCTGGTCGGCCAGCACGGCGTCTACTGTACCAGCCAGCGCAACCCCACCGTCCCCGCCATGGACCTGCGCATGGTCACCCAGGAACTCACCCACGCCAAAGAACTCATCCAATCGGTAATGGAAGAACTCCGCAAAACCCGCGAAGCCACTCAGTAGCAGCGCCTCACCGTTTCTCGATGGGAATTACAAACTTCAGCGCCGTGTGCGTCGCACTAAATCCCACCACTTTCACGTCCTTCAATCCCGCTTCGCGCCCAGCCCCAATCACATCGATTTCCGTGACGCTCTTCTGCCCTTTCGGATAAACCACCCAAAGCGCCGCGCTTCCTTTCATCTTCGCAGCAATCTTCGTTACTTTGCCCAATCCCTCTCGCGTCTCCGTCCCAAAGAAAATCCAGCCCACCCCATCTTCGATCTTACCTGGCGCCACGACCGATTTCTGCCCCTTCAGTTTCTTCAGAAATTCACCCTCCAGCTTTCCAAACACCGCCACAGACTCTCCTGGCTTCACGCCCAGTTTCTCCATCACCGACTTCGGATTCGCGATCTTCTCCCGCCACTTCTCCGCCCGCTCGCCCAGCTCGAAAACCACCAATCCCTCATCCGTTTTCAGCCGTAGTTCGCCATCCTTCGCTTCCAGACCGCGGATTGACGAAAACCGAATCTTCAGCCGCTCTTCCCCGCGAAAAGTTATCTCCGCCGTCTCCAGCAACGCCTTGCCGCGCACACTTTTCCCGCCCCAGTGCGCAGTGCAAACAACCTCTTGCCCCATCGCTGGCCTCCCTCGCTAAATTGTTGTGGATTCCTACCGTGCTCTCTCACGCTCGCCAAAACCCAACCTTGTCATTCCGAACCCCGTTCGTTTTTTGAACGGGGTGAGGAACCTGCTTGTCCTTCTCACCTGCAAAAAGCAGATCCCTCACCCGCAAAGAACGCGGGTTCGGGATGACAATTGGGGACGTTTTCGCTCCTCAAAAAACCCGCCCCCGACGGCGCGCCTACTTCAAGAACGGATTCATTTCCTTCTCCAGCCCGATCGTCGTCGAACCACCGTGGCCGGGATGCACCAGCGTGTCATCCGGAAGCTGCATCAATTTTTCGCGCAGCGACTCCATGATCTGCTCCATCGAACCGCCCCACAAATCCGTCCGCCCGATGCTCCCCGCAAACAGCGTGTCTCCCGCAAATAGTTGCGGTTGCGCCAACTTCACGCTCCCGCCGTCCTTCGGCATATAGAGCGACACGCTCCCCGGCGTATGCCCCGGCGTATGAATCACGCTGGCGTGAAATCCTCCCCACGGCAGCGTATCGCCATCCTTCAAAAGTTGATCAACCTCGGTCAGCTCGGGGGTGGCCATCCCGATAAACGCCGCCTGCTCTTCCATGCCGTGATACAGCGGCAAATCTTCGCCGTGCATCATCACCGGCGCGCCCGTATACATGTGCAGCTTCGCCAGCCCGCCCACATGATCAATGTGTGCGTGGGTGCTGATGATCGCCTTCACGGTCAGCTTGTACCGCCCCAGCATGCTCAGGATGCGCTCCACCTCGTCGCCGGGGTCGATCACGATCGCTTCCAGCGTCTTTGGGTCTCCGATGATCTGGCAGTTGCACTGCAGCAACCCCACCGGAATCTTCATGTAAATCATGTCCGGGTGCGCCGCGTCCGACGTCTGCGCCATTTTGTGTGTCGCGTCCATGCCTGCAGTATAACCACTTTCTCCTAAATTTCCTCCGATACCCTTTTGAGTGCGGAGGCGGAGCCGCCGCTTTCGGGGAGTCTGGGGCAGCCTGGCTGCTAAATACCGCCTCGCCCGTTGAACCTCAAAAGCGGCGGCTCCGCCTCCGCACTCAAAACGCGTCTGCTACACTGAAGGGGTCATGAGCAGCCTCTTAAATTCGGCACTGGCACCTATCCCCACGCCTCTCGCGACGCTCCACAACCAATCCGGCGCGCAACTCGGCACCTGGTTCGGCTGCTCCCTTCCCGACCATTTCGGCGACTGGCTCGCCGAATACCGCTACCTCCGGGAAAGCGTCGCCTTGCTCGACAAAGACTACCGCGCCTATCTCGACTTCACCGGCCCCGACCGCGTCCGTTATCTCAACGCCATTCTCACCAACAACATCAAGGACCTGCGCGAAAATCACGGCGTCATTTCGCTCTTCCTCAACCCGCAAGGACGCATCCTCGCCGAAATCGAAACCTACGATTTGCCCGACAAACTCTTCTGCGTCTCTTACGCCAGCATCCGCGAACCGCTCGTCGCAGCACTCGACAAATACATCATCATGGACGACGTTACCCTCACCGACCGCACGGACGACTTCGCCACCCTCGCGCTCGAAGGCCCCAAGGCCGCGCTCGTCGCGGAAGAACTCACCGGTGTCGATCCTGCCGATCTCGCCGAACTCGAAACGCGCCTTGTCTCCGTACAGCGCATCCCCTGCCGCTTGGGAAAACGCTCTCCAGGCGGCACCGCCAGCGCGGAATTCCTCGTCGACCGAGCCCACTCGGAATCCATCTGGAACATTCTTGTCGAAGCCGCACGCAAACACGGCGGCGGACCGGTTGGCTACCAGGCGCTCAGCTCCACGCGTCTCGAGCAAGGAATTCCCTGGTTCAGTTACGACTTCGGCGAAAAGCAGATTCCCCACGAAGCCGGCCTGCAGGACTCCCACATCAGCTACACCAAAGGCTGCTACACCGGCCAGGAAATCGTCGAACGCGTGCGCTCCCGCGGCCAGGTCAATCGCGTCCGCGTCACTCTGAAGTTCAATGCGCCACAACCACCCGCCCCGGGCACCACGCTGCTCTCCGAAGGCAAAGAAGCCGGCTCCACCACCCGCGCCGCCTTTTCACCCGCGCTCAACGCCCCCATCGGCATGGCCTACCTCCGCCGCGAAAAATCCCATCCCGGCTCCGTTCTCGAACTTCCCGATGCCGCTGGTTCCGCCACTGTCATAGCGACACCAATCCCGTAGCGCGGGATTCTCGCAACGTGGATCTTTTTTGGGATTCAATAGCTAAAAAAACCTTGTCATCGTGAGGGTCGCGCACTTTGCGGCCTGAAGGACCTCAACTTAAAGAGCTAGCAAAATATTGAAGGGGACATCCGTTCGGTAGCGCTTGGTAGGAAATCAACTTTGTCTGGAGAATGCCGAATTAACTCGCCGGCATGCTCAAATCGCGGATCTGCCGCACCAGTCTTCCCCGGTCTTCCGGGTCCATCGCGATAAATTGCACCGCAATTCCGTAGTGCTCGTGATGCCGCCGCACCACCGCGCGTCCACGCACCTGTCCCACCGGCATATCCAGCAGGATCTGCACCAGACTGCGAATCGCCACTTTTTTCCTGGTGCGCAAAAAAACCCCGCCGAGTGCGAGGCTCTCCACAAACGAAACGTCGCGCTGCAACCCCGACCGCCATGCACCCAGCACACTGGTTGGCGGCTTGATCCGTGGGTAGGCCCTTTGTTCATCGAGCATAGGCCACTTCCTTACAGAGGCGGGAAGTTTACTCGCGGCTGGGGGGCTACGTCCAGAGAAATTTCAGTCAAATTCGCGTTTTGGAGGGCTCTGCTCGGGCCCGACCCGCCCGGCGGCAATGTCGGCCTTGAAGTAGTTTTCGCCCTTCATCGGGAAGCCCGCCAGCCGCCGTAGCATGGCGATCTGCCCCACGTGGTTCAGCGCGTCCGCCACCGGGCCCTGGAACAGCTTCTCCGGCGAAGCGTGCAGCGCTTCATTCCCTTCCAGGTACGCATCAAAGCGCCCCAGCGTCGCGAAAAATCGCTCCACTTCCTTGGCCCACGGCAGCGATTGCGAGTCCTTCCACGCCTGTTCGCCCTTGGCCATTGTGAGCGCCCAGTCAAACAGGTCGCCCATATGCGCCAGGATCTGCTCCGGGGTGCGGGCTTTTTCAGGTGGTTGGAACTTCGCGAACGATTCAGGGACGTCGCGCAGCACCTTCCCTGCTCGATAGGCAATCGTAGCCAGGCAATGCCTCAGCAAATCACGCGCGCTGACAGTTTGAGGAATGGGTGATGCCATGGGAAACTCCCGTAGCGCCGCCATCTTGGCGGCGAGCCCGCTGGCCGGCAGGATGCCGGCGCTACCAACAGGAAAACGCTAGCAACTCACGCCAGATTCAACGCCCGCTTGAATGAGCCCTTCTCCGCGTCAATCTTCCTCTGCAGTTGCAAAATCGCGTACAGCACTGCTTCCGGCCGCGGCGGGCATCCCGGCACGTACACGTCCACGGGAATCACCTGGTTGCATCCCTGTACAATCGCGTAATTGTTGAACACCCCGCCCGACGTCGCGCACGCGCCCATCGAAATCACCCACTTCGGCTCCGGCATTTGATCGTAGAGCTGCCGGATCACCGGCGCCATCTTCTGCGAAAGCCGACCCGCCACGATCATCAGGTCCGCCTGACGCGGCGATGGCCGGAACACTTCCGCGCCAAACCGCGCAATATCAAACCGCGAAGCCGCCATGGACATCATCTCAATCGCGCAGCATGCCAATCCAAATCCCAGCGGCCAGATGGAACTCCGTCGCGCCCAGTTCACGGCCTTATCCAGCCGCGTGAAGATGATTCCCTCATCCTGCAGCAGCTTGCCGAAATCGTCCGGTTTCGTCAGCGTGACGTGTTTCGCCAGAGTGGTTTCCATGGTCCCTCGTCTTCCTTCCTATATTCGCATATCCACCATACCCGCACAATCGGCTCACTTCCTCGCTAGTGCGTCAGTTTTCGATTCTGCTACCACACAGGAGTTAGCACTTCCGCGACTTTCGCGGGAACCAGAAAATAAAGCGCAGGGCCGCATGCGAACATTGTGGTATGAAACTGCTGCACAAAATGTTGCTCGCAACGGTGATCTTGGCTTTGCTTCCGGTAGTCGGAATTGGTAGTTGGTTGTTTCTCTACACGGGTGATTTGCCCGACTCTAGCCATCTTTCTCAGTTCGCGCCAAGCGCTCAATCTGTAGTCTCTGATTCTTGTCTTGCCAGTCCTTCTGCCGCCATTCCCTTCGAACTGATTGGTGAACCATTGAAAAACGCCTTCGATGCCGCAGAACCGGCCCGGTCATTGCCGCACCAGATTGCACGCTCTCTGATGTGCAACCACTCAGGAGGGATGGGCAAGTACCACTTGAACGCAATCCGGTTGAGTTGGCACATCCGAACCCATTTTTCCGAACACCAAATACTCACCATCTACGCAAATCGAGCATATTTCGGCGAAGGAATAACGGGCATTGAAAGGGCTTCCCAGGAGTTTTTTCACAAGGAACCGGATGCTTTGAGCGCGGGGGAGGCCGCCCTTTTAGCCGGATTGCTTCGCGCACCCGGTATCTACTCTCCCCACAGGCATCCTGAGAGAGCTCTTGAACGCCGCAATAAAGTGTTGGAGGAGATGGTGGCCCAAGGCAAGCTAAGTGCGTCCGAGGCAGCCAAATTAGAGGCGAGCCCAATCGCTGTTCAATAGAAACAGCGCCCACCTCGCACAAAACAGGAGCAATCGTTCCTCCGTCGAACCTTTTCGCGCCAAGCTACTTGACACCACCGACACCCCTGCCGCTACGATGGTGTGTCTGCATTCCTTATTTCGGAGACCACGGATCTGATGCCCACGGACGAAACCAAGCGCGCGGCGCAGGAATTCCTCGCCGCACAATTCACTGAGGCGGTTCAAATCGAGGAAGAGCGGCTCAACAACCAGGCCGCCGTCGCGCTCGCGCCCAAAGTGTGGAAGCGCGTTGCCGAAACGTTCCAGGCGCAATGCGAAGCGTGGAACGCCATCACCAAGACAGAATCGCTCACCTGCAAGGAAACCATCCTCGGCGATTTGCGAATCCGCTGCGCCGGCAAGCCCGATATCATCACCGTCCACTACGATTCCAAAAAGCTTCAGGTAATCCTGAGGAACACCGCCCGCCCCGAGCACGAGGGCGACTCCACGTTCTTCATCCACGGCTACAACGGCGGCACCGAAGCCGACCTCTCCCGCAACAATCAACGCGCCAATCTCGAAGTGGTCGTCCTCGGCGAACTCCGCGTCCTAGCCGGCATCGGCCGCACCGCCAAGTAGCAGTAGCACACGCTTCAGCCTGTGTTCTTCTCTGTGCCCTTCCCCTCTTCTCTCAGTGTCCTCTGTGTTAAATCTTTTCTCTTTTCTCTTCATTGCACCCGCAAAACCACTTTCCCAAATTGCTTCGCTTTCTCCAGATAATTGTGCGCCGCCATGCAATCGCTCAAATCAAACACCTTGTCCACCGTGGGTTTCAGCCGTCCCTGGGCAACCAACTTCAACACCGTCCGCAACTCCGGCTTCGTTCCCATGTACGACCCCATGATCGAAAGCTGCCGCGTAAACAAAAACCGCAAATCGAGTTTCGCGTCATAGCCGGTCGTCGCGCCGCAGGTCACCAGCCGCCCGCCCGTCGCCAGACTCTTCACGCTGTTCTCCCACGTCGCAACGCCCACGTGCTCCACCACCACGTCCACGCCGCGGTTGTTCGTCAACCGCCGCACCTCTTTCGCAATCGGCATAATCCCGTGATGGATCACCTCATCCGCGCCGAGTTCCTTCGCCTTCGTCAGCTTTTCATCGCTGCCCGCCGTCGCAATCACCCGCGCACCGAAAAACTTCGCGATCTGGATCGCCGCGCTTCCCACGCCGCTTCCCGCCGCCAGCACCAGCACCTCTTCCCCCGGCTGTAATTGCGCGCGATTCACCAGCATGTGCCACGCCGTCTGAAACACCAGCGGCACCGCTGCCGCGTGCACCCAATCCAGATTTTCTGGATAAGGCATCACGTTCACTTCCGGGGCGCGCACAAACTCCGCGCATCCGCCGTCAATCATGTAACCCAGATTCGTAAAGTCCCGGCACCGGTTGTCGTTCCCCGAAATACAAGCCGCACACTTTCCGCAACTCACCCCCGGCGCCAACACCACCTTCTGCCCCACGTGCACCGTCGTCACTTCGGAGCCAATCTTCGCCACCTCACCCGCGACATCGCTGCCCAGAATATGCGGCAGCGGAAACGGCACGCCCGGGATTCCACGCCGCACCCACAAATCCAGGTGGTTCAGCGCACAGGCATGCACGCGCACCAGCACTTCGTTCGCCCGAACGTGCGGCTCCGCCACCTCCGTATAATGTAAAACCGATGGATCCCCATGCTGGTGAATCACAACCGCTTTCATAACCATCCTCCAGGGCGCAACTTGGTTCGTATTCCTCGATTATATCGTATCACGATACTTTTCTGCGCGTCCGGTCTCGTGTTGCCCCTTCCGCGTCCAGTCGAGTGCACTTTGCCTTGAATTGACTTCCCCCCGTGCGCGCCGTACGCTTGTTTTTCGGACCCATTATGGACCTCTTCGAAGAAATCGTGCGCATGCGGCGCGCCGGGCAGCGCGGCGCCCTCGCCACCATCGTGCACACCAACGGCTCCATCCCCAGCTACGAAAGCTCCCGCATGCTCGTTCGCGAAGATGGATCTGCGCTTGGCACGGTCGGCGGCGGCTGCGTCGAAGCCGACGTCTGGGCCGCGGCCCGCGAAGTTATGCACAAGGAAGCCCCGCGCAAAATCGTCTTTCATCTAAACAATGAAGCCACCTATGACAACGGCCTCATCTGCGGCGGCACGGTCGAAATTTTCATCGAACCCATTCTCCCCCAGCCGGTCCTCTATTTATTCGGTGGCGGCCATGTCTCCACCGCGGTCGCCAAGGCCGCGCAAGCCGTCGGCTTCGGTGTCGGCGTGATTGACGACCGCGAAGCCTTCGCCAACTCGCAGCGCTTCCCGATGGCGCAGGAAATTTTCACCAGCTACGACGACGCGTTCGCCAAGCTCGAGCCTAACTCCTCCTCCTATCTCGTCATCGTCACCCGCGGCCACAAGGAAGACATGCGCGTCCTGGCGTGGGCCGTGCGCACACCAGCGCGCTACGTCGGCATGATCGGCAGCCGCCGCAAAGTCCTCAGCGTGTACCAGGCTCTCGAAAAAGAGGGCTACGCCATGGAAGAGTTCGAGCGCGTCTACGCACCGATGGGAATCGACATCGGCGCGCTCTCACCCGAAGAAATCGCCGTCAGCATCGTCGCGGAACTTGTGGCCGTGCGCCGCAATGTGGAATCCGCCGCTCACAAAAAAGTCAAGGTAGCTGCCCCGGACCCAGTCGAGACCAAGTAGCTTCCGGAGTTTTCATGCTTGCCGCTGTCATTCTCTCCGGCGGAGCCTCTCAACGCATGGGCTCGCCAAAAGCCCTTCTTCCCTACCAGGGCCGCCCGTTCCTCGAGCATCTGCTCGACGTCACTCGCCACCCGAAAATCACCACCCGCCGCGTTGTCCTCGGCGTCGACGCCGAACCCATCGCCAAAGCGATCCACCTGCCCGCGGATGAAGTGGTCATTAACGCCGACTGGGAAAAGGGTCAACTCTCTTCGATTCAAGCGGCGCTCAAAAGTCTTCCCGACGGCCTCGATGGCATGTTGCTCTGCCTCGTGGACCATCCGCTCATCAGCACCAATCTTGTCGGCGATCTAATCGCCACGTTCTACTCTTCGAACGCTCCGATTGTTCTGCCAGTCTTCGAAGGCCGCCGCGGCCACCCGGTCATCTTCTCTGCAAAACTGTTTCCCGAACTGCAAGCCGCCCCGCTCGACGTCGGCGCGCGCGCCGTCGTCTGGGCCCACCGCTCCGAAATCAGCCAATTCCCCACCAGCGAAGAAGGCTGCGTCCTCAACCTAAACGACCCCGAAACCTTCGCCCGCGTAACCCGCTCCGCCGATTAACAGACAGCCGTCGGCCCATAGTCTCCAACTCCGGACTATTTTCCATTTTCACTTTTCCAATTTCTGTTCTGTCGGCTGTTGACTGTTGACTCTAGGCTTTCCTCTAAATCTTCTCTAATATTGCTTTCACCCCATCCTCCGCCAACTTGGCCGCATGAAATGACGCCGGCGGCAACCCGCCCAACTCCCCCGCAATCTCCGCCGCATGTATCTCTTTCAACTCGCTAATCGCGCGCCCCTTCATCTTTTCCGTCAACACCGACGCGCTGGCAATCGAAGCCGCGCATCCCCGGCACAAAAATCGAGCCTCGCGCACAACGCCAGCCTCCACAATCACCGCTAGCCGCAAAACATCCCCGCACACGGGATTACTCACCTCAACCACCGCCGTAGCCCCGGCCAGTTCCCCCGCATTCCGCGGCCGCTGAAAATGCTCCAACACCATCTCGCTAAACATGGAGACCATCCTGGTAGCGCCGGCTTCCAGCCGGCAAGCGCTCCCACAAAATTATCCACGCCGGCAGGATGCCCGCGCCACCCTTCTTTCTATTTTCTATTTTCCCTTTTCTATTTTCGATTCCCCAACCTATTTCTTCCCCGGCAAATATTTTTTCTCCACCGACGCGACCACCACATAATTCGGGTCTACCATTTCGGTGAGATGCAGCTTTCCTACCTTCGAAAACAGTTCATACGCATCCAACTCCGACAATCCGTACTCCCGGTGCATCCAGTGAACCATCTCCACCACTGCGATTCGCACCGCGTCATCCACCGGGCGGTAAATCCCGGCAGTCATGATCTCCCGCTCGTTTTCGAACCGCGGCCAGCCGGTGCTCTTCCCCTTCACCAATTCAATCCGGAACTTCGCTCGCATCGGCACTTCCACCGCGCTGCCCGCTACTTCTCCATCGCCCATCGCCGCGTGCCCGTCGCCAAAATAAAACAGCGCGCCCTTCACGTTCACCGGCAAATACAGCGTGTTCCCCGGCGACACTTCCGGCGCATCCATGTTCCCGCCAAACTCCGCGGGCACCAGCGAACTCCGCGCCTCTCCACTCGCCGGAGCCACGCCGATGCATCCCAGAAACGGTTTCAGCGGGAACTGCACCTTGAAATCCGAATCCGTCGCCTGAAACGTGATCAGCTTCTTCTCCGCGTCAATCGGGTAATACCAGGCCCGCTCCGGCAGCGGCTTCGTCTCAAGCATCGGAGTGTAATGCGTCGCATTCGCCGCGCCAAATCCCGGCGCAAACGTCCCCACCCCCTGCTTGCTGTCCACCTGCAAATCCAGAATGTGCACCACCAGCGTGTCGCCAGGCTCCGCGCCATCAATAAAAAACGGTCCCGTCAGCGGATTGTCAATCTTGATCAGCGAAAACGGATCGCCCGGCTTCTGCAGTGCGTTTCCAAAACAATCCAGCGAGTTCGCCTCCAGCACTCCGCCAGCCTTCACGTGAGCCACAGGCTCCGCCGGACCAAACGTAGCTTTCACGTTTTCCATCGTCCCCTTGAAGTGCACCACATCCCCATCGGCCGCCTGCGCCCAAACCGCCGTGGGCCACATCGCCAACACCATCCCCGCCACAATCCCAAGATTTTTCACGCGCATCCTCCCATCCTCGGCTACAAACTCCATCACACCCACCACCCAAGGTCAACCCATTTGGAGTGCGGAAGCTCAGCTTCCGCTTTTGAGCAGTCAGTCAGTTTCCCAAAACTTCTGCGAAGCCTCACCAACTCCTCGCTTCCTGATCGCTGCTATCTGATCGCTGATCGCGTCATGTCGAAGCCTCAAAACCCTGGGCCCTTCATTGCGTCATTACCTCCTTGCTTCTAAAATCGTCTCCTCCATGCTCCACGTCGTCGCCGCCGTCATCGAACGCACCGACCGCCGCCTGCTGATCGGCCAGCGCCGCCGCGGAGACACCTCTCCCCTCAAATGGGAATTTCCCGGCGGAAAAGCCCGCTCCGGCGAAACTTTCGAACAAGCCCTCTCCCGCGAACTGCGCGAAGAGCTCGGCGTCACTCTCGTCAAATCCGTCGAAATCGCCAGCGTTCGCCACCAGTACGCCAACACACCCGAGGAACTCCAAATTCATTTCTTCGCCGCCCAATACGCCGAGCCCGACGTCTCCCCGCGCGTCTTCGAACAAATCGCCTGGGTCCTCCCGCGTGAACTTTCCGCCTACGACTTCCTTATGGCCAATCGCGAACTCATCGCGAACTTGGCCACCGGCCGCATCAAGCCCGCCGAACTCCTCGCCGCAATTTGAATGATTGATGAACAGCTAGAGTTTTTTCCCGCCTGTAAGGTGGGAACGGCCTCGAATAGCGCCAACGGCGCGCCAGAAGCTAGTCCAGTGCGTAAGCACTGGGTAGCCAACCAAGCGAATCGCAAGCGCCGGAGGCGCGACAGACAAACTCAAATCCCCGATCACAAATAACCCATCACCCACGCGTTTCAATTTTGTCGCTGCCCCGGCCCAAAATACCGGTAATGCCCGGTGATCTTCCAACTAAACAGCACATCTTCCATCTTCGGCCCCGCTCCGATGTTGTGAACTACCATGTACCTTCCGCTCTGCGCCGCTTGCCGGTCTACCACGATGCCGATGTGGGGCACGCCTCCGCCCAAATCCCAAGTCACCAACTCACCCGGCTTGTAGTCTTCCATCCGTGTCGAAACGGGTAGCGACGTTCCCTTCCGGCTGAAGAAAACCATCAGATTCGGCACCCGTCGGTGATCAATATTCGGGTCGGGATGAAACAACATCCATCGGATGTGGTTTGGATACGCAGAGAAATTCCCCGCTACATCCTCATGCACTTCTTTCTGTAAATCAATTCCCAGTGCGCGATAAGCGCGAATCACTTCGTCGCTGCACACACCCGTATCCGCGGGAACATCTCCTCCCGGATACGGGATTCGCACATATTTGGGATCGTAACGAACGATGTGATGCGTCCGCTCCATAGCCGCGGCGGACAGCTTTTCCAAAAATGCCTGCTGGCTGGATTGGTTAACCTGGCTCGTCTGAACGAAACACGCCGGGGCCACAAATCCTGTAACAATCGTCAAAAACACAAGCGCAAGGCTAAAGCGAGCTCGAAATAACATTTCGTGTCCACCTAACCCGCCGCACAAACTTGTCACCCTCCCTGCAAGTTGGGGGAGAGAGAGCATCCGACAAGGACGCGCGTAACTTTCCTACGAAATCACCGGATTCGGCTTCTCCGGATTAATCGCCAGGTCCTTCATCGCGTTCTGCACTGTTGCTTCGCCCACCAACCCGTCCTGCGCGAGTTCATGCAGCGTCGCCAGCACCACGAAGCGCGAATCCACCTCAAAGAAATCGCGCAGCGAGGTGCGCCCTTCGCTGCGCCCAAATCCATCGGTGCCAAGGATCGCCATGCGCCGAGGCAGCCACTTCGAAATCATCGACGGAAGCGTCTTCAGGTAATCCGAAGCTGCCACAAAGACGCCCTGCTCTTCGCCCAGGCACTGCTTCACGTACGGCACCCGCGGCGTCTCGTCGGGATGCAACCGGTTCCACCGCTCCGTCTCAATCCCGTCCGTGTACAGGCATTTGTAGCTCGTCACGCTCCACACGTCCGCCGCCACACCGTAATTCTTCTCCAGAATCTCTTGCGCCTGCAGCACTTCGTTCAAAATCGCCCCGCTGCCAAGCAACTGCGCCCGCAGTTTCGCTTTCTTGTTGGCCGCGGGCTTGTACTTGTACAAGCCCTTCAAAATGCCGTCTTTCACGTCGCCCGGCATGTGCGGCATTACGTACGGCTCGTTCATCACCGTGATGTAATAGAAGATGCTTTCGCCTTCTTTGTACATCCGGCGAATGCCCTCATCCACGATCACTGCAATCTCGTAGGCAAACGCGGGATCGTACGCCAGCAGGTTCGGCACCGGCATCGCCAGCACGTGGCTGTTGCCGTCCTGGTGCTGCAAGCCTTCGCCCGAAAGCGTCGTGCGCCCGGACGTGCCGCCCAGCAGGAATCCGCGCGTGCGCATATCCGCCGCGGCCCAGATGAAATCCGCAATCCGCTGGAACCCGAACATCGAGTAGTAAATGAAAAACGGAATGGTGTTGATGCCATGCGTCGCATAAGCCGAGCCCGCCGCGATGAACGACGCCATCGAGCCCGCTTCCGTAATCCCCTCTTCCAGGATCTGTCCGTCCTTCGCTTCCTTGTAATAGAGCAGCGTGTTCACATCCACCGGTTCATACTTCTGCCCCACGCTCGAATAGATTCCCACCGTCCGGAAAAGCGATTCCATGCCGAACGTCCGCGCTTCGTCCGGCACGATCGGCACCACCAGCTTGCCAATCTCCGGATCTTTCAACATCTTCCGCAGCATAGCCACAAACGCCATCGTCGTCGAAACTTCGCGCCCTTCGCTGCCCTCCAGAAATTCCTTGAAAAGCTCCGTGTGCGCGCCCGAAATCGCCACCGACCGGGCCTTGCGTTGCGGCACGTACCCACCCAGCGCCTCTCGCCGCGCCCGCAGATAGCGAATCTCCTCGCTGTCTTCCGCCGGCCGGTAAAACGGCACCTTCGCGATTTCCTCGTCGCCCATCGGAATCCCAAAGCGCGAACGAAATTCCCGCAACTCTTCCTCGTTCAATTTCTTCTGTTGGTGCGTGACGTTTTTTCCTTCGCCCGCCTCGCCCAAGCCGTATCCCTTGATCGTGCGCGCCAGAATTACCGTTGGCCCGCCCTTGAACTCAGTCGCCGCTTTGTACGCCGCGTACACCTTGCGCGGATCGTGCCCGCCCAGCCGCAAACGCCGCAGCGCCTCGTCCGGCAGTGGTTCCACCAGCTTCAGCAGCCGCGGATCGCTCCCAAAGAAAAATTGCCGCACGTACTCGCCGCTTGATACCACCAGCTTCTGGTATTCGCCGTCCACCATTTCGCCCATGCGCTTCACCAGCAAGCCTTCGGTGTCGCGCTCCAGAATTGGATCCCACTCGCTGCCCCACAGCACCTTAATTACGTTCCAGCGCGCTCCGCGGAACGCCGACTCCAATTCCTGAATAATCTGCCCGTTTCCGCGCACCGGTCCATCTAGCCGCTGCAAATTGCAGTTGATCACGAATATCAGGTTGTCCAGTTTTTCACGCGAAGCCAGCGTGATCGCGCCCAGCGATTCCGGCTCATCCGTTTCGCCGTCGCCCAGGAACGCCCAGACCTTGGCGTCCGTTACTGGCTTCAGCCCTCGATTTTCCAGGTAACGGTTGTAGCGCGCCTGGTAAATCGCCATCAGCGGGCTCAAGCCCATGGACACTGTCGGATATTCCCAGAAATCCGGCATCAGCCACGGATGCGGGTACGAAGACAGCCCGCCGCCCGGCTTCAACTCTCGCCGGAAATTCTCCAGCTTCTCCGTGCTCAGCCGGCCTTCGAGATACGCCCGCGCATAGATACCCGGCGCCGCGTGTCCCTGGAAATACACCGTGTCGCCTTCGAAATTTTCGCTTCTTGCCCGGAAAAAGTGGTTGAACCCCACCTCGTACAGCGTCGCCGCCGAAGCGTACGTCGAAATATGCCCGCCGATGTTATGCTCCACCTTGTTGGCGCGCACCACCATCGCCAGTGCGTTCCACCGGATTAGCGACTTGATTCGCCGCTCCAATTGCTGGTCCCCGGGAAACAGCGGCTCCAGCCGCACCGGAATCGTGTTCGCATAAGGCGTATTCGCCGTGAACGGCAAATCAATCCCGTTCACCGTCGCGTGCGCCCGCAAGCGTTCCAGAATCTCCCGCGCCACTTCCGGCCCGCTCGAATCCAGGACCGAGTCCAGTGATTCCAGCCACTCTTGTATTTCAACGTCTTCGATGTTCCGCTGTGCAAATGTTTCCTGGTCCATGAGAGCGATGGCCTTTCTCTTCTTCCCGCCGGAGCTCACTCGCCGCCGGCACATTCATTTTGCTTCGCGTCTGACTAACTAGAATACACCCACGCCGCGCTCCTCGCATCCCGACGCGCCAATATTTATTGAGACTAGCTGTGGCACAGTCTCTCTTGCTTGCCCTGAGCGAGTCGAAGGGACTGTGCTCTTGGCTGTAAGCTGTTGACTGTTGACTGTTGACTGTCAGCTTCCAGCTCTCCCCTCAAAGCGTCCTTCCCCCATCCACCACCAGCACCTGCCCCGTCACAAACTCCGCTCCGATGAGATACATCACTGCGTCCGCAATCTCTTCCGGACGCCCCGTCCGCTTCAAGGGCGCCCGCCGAATAAAATCGCTCTGCCACTCCGGTGGATCTCCCGGCATCGTAATCGTCCCCGGTGCGATCGCGTTCACCCGCACCGCCGGCCCCAACTCTTTCGCCAGAATCCGCGTCAGCATAATCACGCCCGCCTTCGAAATCGAATGCGGCAAAAACTCCGTCCACCCGAGCAGCCCTCCAATATCCGCGAAATTGATAATCACGCCGCGCCCGCTCTTCGCCAGATGCGGCGCCGCTGCCTGCGCGCAAAAAAACGGCGCCTTCAGATTCGTGTTCAGCGAAGCATCCCAGGTCGCCTCGCTCGTCTCGCCAAACTTCGTCTCCAGAAAATTCGCCGCACAATTCACCAGAATATCCAGCCGCGCGAATCGTGACGCCACGCCCTGCACCAACTTCTGTATCGCGGCCACATCTTTCAACTCCGCCGAAAACGCCGCCGCGCGCCGCCCCATCTTCTCGATCTCAGCAACCACCTCCCGCGCCTCTGCCTCCGACTTCCCATAATGCACCGCCACATCCGCGCCCTCACTCGCCAACCGCAGCGCCACCGCCCGCCCCAGCCGCTTCCCCGCGCCCGTAACCAGCGCCACCCGCCCCGCCAATTTCTTCTCGTCGCTCATCCCGCCAACTTAACACACTCCCCTTTGGAGTGCGGCGGCTCTGCCACCGCTTTTGCGTCGTCAACCCGGCCCGCCAAAACTAACGCTGCCACCCTAACCTCCGTCCCTCCAATGCTACAATTCCCGGGATTCATCCGAGGACTCTCCATGAAACTCGACATTCTCGCCATCGCCGCGCATCCCGACGACGTCGAACTCACCTGCGGTGGCACGCTCATCAAAATGGCCCAGAAAGGCTACAAGACCGGCATCCTCGATCTCACCGCCGGCGAAATGGGCACGCGCGGCACTCCCGAGACCCGCGCGAAAGAAGCCGCCCAAGCGGCAAAAATCCTGGGAGTTTCGTGGCGCGGGAACCTCGGCGTGCCCGACTCCGATGTACAGCCCACCCGGCAAAACAAGATGCGCCTCGCGCAAGTGATCCGCGACGTCCGCCCACACACGGTCATCCTGCCTTACTGGGAAGCGCGCCATCCCGACCACTATCACGCCTCAACGCTCGGCTACGAAGGGTGCTTCCTTGCCGGCTTGAAGCAACTCCCTCTCACCGGCGAACCTCACCGCCCGTTCAAGATTCTCTACGCCACTTCCTTTGAAGGCATGCCGCCTACTTTCATCGTAGACATCACCAAGCAATACGCGCAGCGCCGCAGAGCCGTCCTCGCCTATGGCTCGCAGTTCCGCCCCGCCAAAAGCGAACGCAAGCAGCGCGTCTTCCTGGCCATCGACGAGCTCGACCACCGCATGGACCTCCTCGCCCGCCACAACGGCCAACTTATCGGCGCAAAATACGGCGAGCCGTTCCTGCAAAAGGAACCCATGTCCGCCGACGACATCGTTACGCTGCCGGTCCGCTCCATCTAATCGGCCGGGCAAAAAAAAGGCCCCGCTTCGCGGAGCCCATCGAACCAAGTTCAAGCAAAATCAGCGGCGGACTACTACGAATCATCGTCCATCGCCGGCACAAACCCCGGCAGCCCCTGCCCTTGCGGCGTCCGCTCCACCTTCACCCGCACCAGGTCCTCGCCTTCCGAACCTGATTTGCGCAGCACCACGAACGTGCTCAGCGCCTCGTTGTATACCCGGGTCACCAGGAACGTATCCCCAGTCTCTTTTTTCTTCCACAGCTGCCCAATCTGAATTTTCCGTGCGCTCATAGTCCCGCCATTGACTGTATGTACCCCGTCCTACCCTGTCAACTGTCCAATCATCTAACTGCCTCTAACTTCCTCGTTCCCCTAGGAAACCTTCCCCCCACCTCTCTCATCCTAGAACAAAGGAATCCCCTATACCGCGCATGGGTGTATACTCAGCTTTGGACCCGGGAGGTAGGCAATATGCGTAGATCTTCGCAATTCCTTTTGGCCCTCTTGCTTGCCGCGAGCCTCGTCTCCTGGCCGGCCATCGCCTCCGCGCAAACTCCATCTTCTAATCCGCCGGGCCAAACCCAGACTCAGCCGCAGGCGCAGCCACAGTCCGGCCAAAATCAGACTCCCGATCAGGCGCAGCAGGCTACGCCGGTCCCGTTGAGCAAGCAGCCGCCTCCGCCTCCGCCCCCGCCGGACAAAACCACCACTCCGGCCCCGGCCGCCGCGCCTGCTCCACAGCCTGCCGCCTCTGCTGACGCGCCCGCCGATCAGAGCAAAACGGTCCACCCGAAGAATTCCAAGGAAGACGTCGACGCCATCGGCAATCGCAACGTCGGCAAGGGCATGAACTTCTACTCCCTTGAGCGCGAAATCGCCCTGGGTAAGGCCCTCGCCCAGGAAGTCGAGCGCAGTTCCAAGCTCATTGACGACCCCGTCGTCACCGAATACGTCAATCGCGTCGGGCAAAATCTGGTCCGCAATTCCGACGCCCAGGTGCCCTTCACCATCAAGGTGATCGACTCCGACGAAGTGAACGCCTTCGCGCTTCCCGGCGGCTTTTTCTACGTCAATAGCGGCCTGATCCTTCGCGCGCAGGAAGAGTCCGAACTTGCCGGCGTGATGGCGCATGAGATTTCGCACGTCACTGCGCGCCACGGCACCAAGCAAGCCACCAAGGGTGAACTGATCCAGCTCGGCGCGATGGCCGCCATGATCGTCGTGCCCTACGGCTGGGCCGGCTACGGCATCTACCAGGGCATGAACCTCGCCATCCCGCTGACTTTCCTGAAATTCTCGCGCGACGCCGAACGCGAAGCCGACTTCCTCGGCATCCAGTACATGTACAAAGCCGGCTACGATCCCAACGCCTACGTCACCTTCTTCGAGCGCATCCAGGCCGACGAGAAGCGCCGCCCCGGCACCATCCCGAAATTCTTCTCGACGCATCCGCCAACGCCGGAGCGCATCGAGCTGGCGCAAAAAGAAATCGCGCGCATTCTGCCCGATAAGGACGAGTACATCGTCACCACCTCCGAATTCGATTCCGTCAAGGGCCGCCTGCGCAACGTCATGTTCGCCAAGAAGGTCCAGGACAATCAGCCCGGCAAGCCCACTCTTCGCACCAAGACCGAGCAAACCGACAAGCAAAAATCCGGCGATCCCAACGCCACCACTGGTGGCGACGGCTCCGACGATGACCGGCCCACGCTGAAACGCCGCCCGGACGGCCAATAGCGAGCGCTACATTCCACCCGACTTTGTAGGGGCCGGCCTTGGCCGACCCTCTTGTTTTGTGGCACAGGCACTCCTGCCTGTGCTCTTCCTCTGCCCTTCAACTCTGTGAATTCTGCACTCTTCCTCCGTGTACTCTGTGAGAACTCTTCTCCCGCCTCACTCTTCTCTGCGCACCTCTGCGCTCTCAACGCCTCTGCGTTATCTTTCTCCGTTCTATGTTCCTCGGTTGGAAAGCATTGTAGGTTGCTTCCAGCCCCCACCAGCGCTAGAATCCCCCAACAACCCGGCCCGCAATCTTTTCTCAATTCACAATCAGGAGGGGATATGAAAGCAAGAGCTATCGTTATGACTCTGGCCCTGGGCTTGGTCGGTGCAACACTCTGTCTCGCCGCCGACGGCTTCATGGGCACCTGGAAGTTGAACGAGACCAAGTCGAAGCTCGCACCAGGAACGGCGAAGAACTCCACGGTTGTCTACTCGGCCATGGGCGACAACATCATGGTCACCATCGACGGCACCGACGGCGCCGGCAAGCCGGCGCACACCGAGTGGATGGGCAAGTACGACGGCAAAGACTACCCGGTCACCGGCGATTCCACTTCCGACGCGCGCTCCGTCAAGAAAGTCGATGATCACACGCTGGCGTTCACCGTCAAGAAGGGCGACAAGGTTCTCTTCACCGGCCGCATCGTCCTCTCCGCCGACGGCAAATCCCGCACCGTCACCACCGAGGGCACCGACTCCAGCGGCAAAAAAGTCACCGCCACCGCGGTCTACGATAAGCAGTAGCAGCAACTCCAAAGCGCCGGAGGCGCACACGTCAGCCCAGGGCGCCTGCCCTGAGCGCAGCCGAAGGGTAAGCCCTGGGACAATAAATAGAAAACCGCAAAGCCCCGGAGGGGCGACACATTCCTCCGGCTCCGCTTTCATATCGCTCCGCCGCCGGGCGGCCCATCCTTGCGGGTTGGTTTAGGCAAGGGTGGGTCTTGGGTTGAATTCTTCGGCGTTGGGATGGTTGACGGGGTGGGCCCGAGAAACAGCTTCGCAAGGATAGGCCACCGGCAATCTAATTGGGGGGAGGTTGGTCACGGTAAGCCGTCGATTTGGAATGCGACGCGGGTAATTTGCTGCGTGGGATTCGCTACCGCGGACCAATCCGAAGCAGCCAGGGGCATAACATTTAGAGTGGTTGCGGTACTATAGAGAAAATTCGTGCTCGTGGCTGTGTCCGACAACGACGAAAACCACTGGCCGTAGCAGGCATTATCCCCTGGCCCGATTACCAGCCAAAACTTCGTTCCGCTGGTCAGCGCCGGACGCGTGCTGGAGGCGATGATGGTGACTTCCGTAAATGGCGGGGGAGTTGCTGCCGGGAAGTTGGTCACATTGATCAATTCCAAGACCGTGCCTGGAGTGCCGTTATTGTCCGTGGTAATCCAAACATTGAAGTTGTCTGCGGCTCCGATCACGGAAAACGGAAGCTCTATGGCACTCAGCTTAAGGCTGGTGACGGGAGTGAAGCTGGCGGCCAGGGTAAACGGCGGAATCAGGCCCGCTGAGTTGGCACCATTCACGGAAAATGAATTTGGACTGATGCAGTCGTCGGCTCTGCCAACTGGACAACCCGAGGCCGGGCCGAAATTGCTGAACAGGGGCATTCCAGGGCTGACGTTGGCCGACGCGGACGCGCTCACGTATTTGATCTTCACGGGGTGGGCCTGTGATTCATAGAGCAGGACAGCGTTATTCGTTACCACTCCTGGATTGAGAGCGCTGACCACCAGGGTGATGGACACTCTTCCCGGAAAAACAATTGGACACTGCACTCTCTTCCCAAAAGAAGGACTCCCGGGTGTGAGATTTGCGAGCGGATTGTAGCCGGCGACTTCGGTGCATTTTTCAGCGGGGACATTGGGACCGCTGTGCTGCACAGAGACGAACTTCGCCCGGTAGGGCACGGGATCGATGACGCCTGCAGTCACTTTCTGGGCGCTTTCCACCGTAATGGTGAAGGTAATATCTTGCCCGAGAAATGCCGCTGTCGGTGAAACGCTCATCGTGATCGTCGGCGTTTGTGCCGTGGCGGGCGCGCCGCCGATAAGGGCAAGAAGAAGGACACCAGCGAAACAAACTTTGCTTGCAGTTCGCGAGGGCACGGGCGCTCCTTTCCCCAGAGGTTGGACCCATCGAAAGGATGCAGGTGATTAAAGCTTGCTCGGAATTTCGCGCAGCCGGCGCGGGCATGGTCTTCAGTCTGCGAGTAACTTACTACGATATGGCGAATTGTCAATATATCCAGAACTCAGACCACCCGCCGATGCCGGGTGCCCCACACGCGGCCGTTGCGTGTGGGTCTTGGGTTACCCTCGCTTCACTCTTAAAATGTAGCGCTGGCTTCGTTGCCAGCGCTTTTCTCTTCGTAACCGGGTGCCGCACCCTGCGCCGTTAGGGTGCGGGTTTTCTCCCTTCCCCTCTCGCTCCAAAGCGCCGGGTGCTCATCCTTGCGGGGTTGGTTAACGCAAGGGTGGGTCTTGCGGTCTCCCTCTTCTCTTGCCAGGGGCCGCACCCTTGGTTTTCAAGCGTGCGGTTTTTCTCCCATTTTCCCCTACTGCCCCGCCCTCCACATTTTCCAGCCCGTTCGAACGCCAACTCCTGCTGTACGCATCCGTTCGAACGCAAGCGTAACTGTCTGTAACTTGTCAGTATTTTACCGAGTTGCTAAATATTCTCCATGAGCGACCACCTATGACAAAAAGACCAGACGCATCCTACAACCTTTGCACCTTCAAATTCGCCACCGGCAAATTCTGCACCATGCCCGCCCATCCAAACGACGACGGCCTCTGCCTCAACCACGCCACCATCCATCGCCACACTTTCCACCGCGAAGACGATCTCGTCAAAGAACTCGCCAGCCCCGCCGGCGATTTCATCACCCAGATTGATATCAATCACGTCCTCGGCAAACTCTTCGAGGCCCTAGCCGCCAATCGCATCTCTCCCAAGCGCGCCGCCACCCTGGCCTATATCGGCCACCTCCTGATGCAATCCCAGCATGGCGCAAGAAGGGAAGCCAGCAACTGGCCCATCGAATCCAAAGTCCTCTCCAAGCTAATCGACATCAAATATCCCACCGAGCATTCTGCCAGCGCGACTTCCCCCGCGCCGTCCTCCCGACCCTCCCCCTCCCGTGAATCCGCCGAAGCGATGCTTTCTCGCGAAGGCGGGTCGCCAACCCCAGCACCCAAATCCCCTCCCAAATCCTGACCCGCCATTCCCCATGCCTCCCCGCCAACCCGCCGAAGCAATGTTTTCTCGCGAAGGCGGGCCATTTTCAATTTTCCATTTTCGCCCTTCCGCTCTGACAACGGTGTTCTCAGTGCTCTCTGTGCCCTCCGTGGTGAAATCCTCCGCCGTCTTTCCTCGCTGTAGGCTGTTGACTGTAGACTGTCAGCTTTCTTCTCCTAACTCTCTTCCTTCCCCTACATCCACGGGCAATAATATACTTGACTAACCAAAGAAAATCTGGAATGATTGGGTTATCGAGGAACTGCGATGAAGCCCAAAACACTCCAGCAAGCAATGAAGCATTTTAGCGATGAGCGGGTCTGCATTGACGCGGTAGCCGCCCTCCGGTGGCCGAATGGCCCTATGTGCCCGAAGTGCGGGAGCAAGGAGCACTACTACCTCGCTACGCAAAAGCGTTGGAAATGCAAGAGGTGTTCCAAGCAATTTTCGGTGAAGGTGGGAACCATCTTCGAGGATTCTCCTATCGGCTTGGACAAGTGGCTTATCGCGCTTTGGTTGTTGGTGAACTGCAAGAATGGGATTAGCTCTTACGAAGTGGGCCGTGATCTTGGCATCACGCAGAAGTCCGCATGGTTCGTTCTGCATCGGCTTCGCTTGGCTCTCCAGAACAATAGCTTAGGCAAGATTGGCGGCAAGGGTAGCGAAGTCGAAGTAGACGAAACTTTCATTGGTGGCGCTGCACGATTCATGCACGCGAAGGTGCGGAATCGCCGGATGCCCCGCTCTGGTGCGGACAAAACCCCGATTATCGGAATGCTGGAACGCGGCGGCGAAATTCGCGCCGCCGTGATTCCCAACACCCGGAAGCAACATATTGAGGGGCAGATTCACAGGAACATCAAAGCCCAGAGCGCGATCTATACCGATGCGCTCTATTCATATCAGAATCTCAAGCATCAAGACTTCATCCACGGAGTAATTGACCATGCGGAAAAGTATGTGGATGGTCGCGTCCATACCAACGGCCTGGAGAACTTCTGGAGCCTTCTCAAGCGGCAATTAAAGGGGACCTACATTAGCGCCGAACCGTTTCACCTGTTCCGTTATCTGGATGAGCAGATGTTTCGCTTCAACAATCGCGCCACCAAGGACAAGTTTGTGGGTGATGCAGATAGGTTTCAGTTAGCTTTATCGCAGATTGCGGGGAAGCGGCTCACTTTTGCTGAGGTGACTGGTAAGGTGTCAGGTAGTCAATCCGTTGCGTGAGAATCCGAAGCGCCTTAAGCGCGGGAAGCGGAAGACTTCTTAATTTTCTTCCGCTTTTCGGCATCAAGTTTGGATTTTATTTCGGAGTGCGGTACAGAGAGAATTTTTTTCAAGGCATCTTCAAAAGTCGCGTATTCACCTGCGTTCTTGGCCGAAGGTCGGTGACTCGCCACTAAAAGCACCTCTCAGAAGAGAGGATGCGGTGGCACGCTCAAAAAGTCAAGACATACTGTCTAAAGAATTACGGAATTCAATTAAAAAATTGTCCCTCGAACAATTCAACGACACCGGAAATGTATCTGATGCACGGTTGCAGGGCTTCTACGGGCTGGAGTCCGTCAAACTCGGTCCCGGTTTCATTGAAAAATATCTGAACTTCCATTCGTGCGCCCACATTCATTTTATCTTCATCTTTAAGCGCAAAACTGGAGAAATCCACGCTAGCCAATGGTGCGCCATCTATCAGCGGATGCCAAGCTGGATCGACTGGGACAACAACGGGAGTGCCATTATTGACAAAGCAATTGAGTTCTGTGATTCGGAAAAATTTCCCAGTGACAATCAGTATGCGGTGTTTGTCGATGATGTCGAGTTCAGAAACGATCCAGAGTTTGCTGGCCTTGGGGTCTTTCCCGACAAGGTCCGCAGCCTTATAAGGTTGCAATTCCTCGATCAGTGCAAGCGCTCTGGGGGCGATGTGCGATTCGAGCTTCACCCTAGCCTTGGAGAAAGAAGATGCATCAAGGGAAATGGGGAAAAAGGTCTCTCTTGCAAAGTTGGTGGACTGACCATGGAGAATCGCCAACTGATAAACCAAATGGTCGAGGGCAGACCGGAGATTGTGGATGATATCACCGACGATCAAAGCCCAATTGGGATTATTGGGTGTAACTTCCTTGACGGACAAATCCCACCATGTCCTCCCAGGGTTCTTATAAATAACAAGGGGATTTCCCTCTTCTTCCGTGCCATTCCAGGCTTCGAGAGCCGCCTTGAGTTGATTGAGGTGGTACTTCGCTCTATTGATTTTTTGCCGAACACCAATGAGGCGGGGAGTTGTCATGCAAAAGCATGATAACACTGACCACTTGGTTACTCAAGTATATTATTGCCCATCCACGCGCCCCGTCCGTAACTCCTTTCTTTCCCCTACATCCGCAAAAACAGGGGGGTACCCCCACCCCCAAAAATGTCGGCGCGCCGACATTTTCGATTTTTCCCCATATTTTTTGCAGTTTCTGAAGAGAGCTGGTTTGAAAGTCAGCGCCGGATGGCCAACGTGGACTCTCCTCTGTCATCCCACCTGCCGAGAGCGTAGCCGAAGGGACCGGAGAGCCGCGCCTTTCGCGGCTCGGAGCGGAGGGCGGGTGGCCGAGGCCACCCGCCCGTTGAGGCTAGGGATGGAACTGGATGTTCCCGCGGCTGATTACGCGCTGCGATCTGACTTCGCCGACCGGAGCGATCACGGTGACACCAAACTGATCGTTGATGCCGGGCTCGCCGTGGTCTTCCACCGTTACGGTGAAGGAGCAACCGTCACCGCAGGTGCCGGAGAACAAGACGGTCTTCGGAGAGCCGTCCGGGTTGAGTGCGATCACCACGATATCGTTGACCGTGCCATCGAAGTGCAGGCCGTTTACGTGATTGACGTAATTGAAGTGGCCGCTGGCGCCGCCTTGGCCAGTTCCCGCGTTGAAGCCGAAGCTCGCGGTGCCGGGGGAGTTGACGTCAGGGACCTGGATTTGGCCTCCACCGGTGACCTTGATGGTTCCAGACGGGGGAGTCGTGCCGCCAGACCCGCTGCAGGCGTTGACGTTGTTGGTATCCAGCGTCACTGCGCCGGTTAGCGCAAAAACACCCCCCGACACGTTTGCGCTGGTAGTCACCGTGTCACTGATCAAGGCGAGAATGACTCCCTGGAACTGAGTTCCTGTGCCCAAAGTGGCGGAGCTGCCAACCTGCCAAAAAACTCCCGGGTTGCAAAGTGGCAGACCGGCTGGGCTAATACTTCCGTTTCCATTGACGAGAACAGAGGAGGCGCTCGCAGTGGTGAGCGTGCTCCCGATCTTGAAAATCCAGGGGCCGGAGCCCGTGAGATTGAGCGTCCCAGTTAATTCAGCGGAGGTATCGAAACAATAGACGCCGGGCCCAAGAGAAAGGCCACCCAGATCCTGGCCGGTCAAGTTGTTTGCGGAGGGGCACACGTCGGCTGCAAGCGCAGAGTACGCAAGCGCGGCATCATGATGAGCCTGCAGGGCGACGGCATCCGCCGCGTCTATCGCCGTCGCGGTGCAAGGCGGAAAACCAGTAGCCGCCGAGCCGGGGCTGACGCCGACGTCTCCGGTGATGGTGGAGACACCGGTACAAGTGACCGTTGAAGAACCCAGGACGGCGAAACTTGCCGCCGAGCCCAGCGATGGCGCCTGCGCCCAAGCCAGGCTGCCCGCGCTTAACATACAAATAACCAGCATAACTTTTCGCATTTTAAATCTCCTTGGATGGATTCGTGTTCATCGTCGCCAACAGTGGGGTAACCGCAGGGTGAAGTGACGTCCGAGGAGATTAGCAGTCAGTCTGAACCTACATCTGTTCACTTTTGTACAATCGCGAAACAAACTGGCCATGGGTGGTCTGCCAGTGCCACCAGGACGTCAAATTCGCTTCCGCTTTGCTTCCTGATTACTTGACTGCCGAGCCGATCGCTGTAGCTTGGTTTTGAGCGGTGTTCCCTTTCGGACAGATTATCCGACCCCGCGTTTGATTGAATGGGTTTGGAATCCCAGGACCTTTGAAGTTTCACGCAATGAATTCGCGGCACTTTGGTGCTGTTCAGGATACCCATGAGCCGAAAAAGCTATCGAGTGGTAAAGGCGGGCGAACGGACCAGCTCCGATGGGAAGCCGGTAAGCAACAAAGTGTTGCTGGCAACGCCCGACAATGAATACCAAATGATGCGCGCAGATTTGACGTTTGTGGATCTGCCGGATCATCTTAGCCTGCATGAGCCGACGCAGAACATCGAGTTTGTGTATTTTCCGAACCGGGGGATGGTTTCCCAGGTTGTGGTAACCAAAGACGGGCGAACCGTGGAAGTGGGTGTGGTGGGCTTCGAGGGGTATGTCGGAGCGGGATTGGCGGTTGGCTTGAGCCGAGGTTCGGTGCGGGAAATCGTGCAGATTGCCGGGGATGGATTCCGCATGATCGGAAATGCGTTGGAACGCGTGCTGCGTTCCGCGCCGCAGTTACAGATGATTTTGAGCAGGCATTCCGGGCTGCAAGGGATGCAAGTGGCGCAGACCGCGGCATGCAACCGGCTTCACGATATACAGCAGCGGCTTTCGCGGTGGCTGCTGATGACCCAGGATCGAGTGAACCTGGCGGTGCTTCCGATCACGCACGATTTCATTGCGACCATGATGGGTACGGACCGGTCGACAGTAAGCCTGGCGGCGGCCGAACTGCAAAAAAAAGGAATCATCGAATACTTCCGGGGCGCAGTAAAGGTTGTGAATCGCAGGAAACTGCAGAGCACCGCGTGTGAGTGTTACGACGTGATTCGACAGTTCGAAGATGACCTGGGATTGCGGTAGCAGTTCCTCTTAGTGTTGGATACCCCACAGACAGCAACCTCTCTCTCTAGCTAATGTTCCGGCATTGAGGATTCAGCAGGAGTTTGAGGTGCGTTCAACAAAAGTTGATGCGGGCTGAACTTCGCTCAGGCCGAGGAAAAGAGCTGCACCGCCAATTGTGGAAGAAGAAGAACCGCCGCAAGACCCGAGGTGTGCCATGGAGGCGATGCGCCGCAAGCTGGTATGGTCGGAAAGGAAGAATTTTCAAGGCTGGGTTTGCACCGAATGCGCGTGGAAGTTCAACCCTTTTGGGCCTGTGGTCGGCCAATCCCTGGAGGAGATGAAAAGCCGTTACGAAAAGCAGCGCGACGCGGAGTTTCGATCCCATGTTTGTGCCGAGCATCCACGCGTGACAAAAAATCCCAGCTAGACAGGTGCAGCTTGCTTGGCGGGTGGAGGGGAGTTGGCGCTCCCCGGCCTAGCGGTGGCCGCCGTGGCCGGCTTTCTGGTGCTCTTCGGGAGCAGCGGCAATCCCCGCGCGGCGCAGTTCATCGGAATAATATTTGCGGAAAAGGAGGTCCCACTCTTCGCTGCCTTCGAGAATTTCTTTTTTTTGCGAGGAGATTTTTTTGCGGACTTCGACTTCGATTTTCTCTTCTTCGCGCAGGATGTTGGTCATGGTCTGGACCATGTGCTGGCGGATGGTGTCGCGGTCCTCGACGAATTCGACTTCGTTGGTCTGGACCAGCAGGTCCACGATCTGGTGGGAGATGCGCACGATTTTTTCCCGGCTCAATCGCATTCTGTTCTTTCGCCCCTGTCTTGTTGCGGCTGCAAATTCGTTAGCCTCTCAGCGCAAAATCAGTTTGCGGTCCCGCGCCAGTTGGCCCTTCACCTTCTTGAACATTTCCTGGTAGGAAATTCCGGCGCGGCGCATTTCGTCCTGGTGCTGGGTGAGGATGGTGCGGACTTCCTCGTTGATTTTGTCCTCGATGGTGATCTCTTCCATCATGCGGGTGCGCACCTTCAAGACCACCGGTTCAACGTCTTTTTCCTTGATGGCGATTTGCTCGTCTTCGACGAGTTTCTTGACCACTTGCGAGGCCATGTGGCCCACATAATCCCGGTTCAGCAGCATCTCTGGAGAGTTCCTTTAATGGATAGCAAGACATTGAGTTTACTGGCTGCGCAAAAATTTCGCAACCAATGCGGGCGTGGCGGAATGCGGGAAGATGCGGGCGAAAACGGAGAAATCTCGTGTTTCGTTGACGATATGGCCTGCTTCCTGTAGCATGGGGAAATGTGAGCAGAGGGCGGTTAGCTCAGTTGGTTAGAGCGCCTGCCTTACAAGCAGGAGGTCGCAGGTTCGAGCCCTGCACTGCCCACCATCCGCTAGTGACAGCACTACCGCGGGGACGTAGTTCAGTTGGTTAGAACGCTGCCCTGTCACGGCAGAGGTCGCGAGTTCGAGTCTCGTCGTCCCCGCCATTCTTTCCTGAAAACTGAAAATCACTGCGGAAAGAATCGCGTGACCTTCCCAGCCACATTTCCTACAAGAGGGATTCACTCTGGCCCGTCGCTCAGAACAGGGGCCCGAGTCCCCATCCCAGCGCGCCGAGGGGATCGTGCAAACGAAAAGTTGAGCCGTCGGGCAGGAAGAGAGTGCGGTTCAATCGGAGAACATTGAAAGAATAATTCACGCGCACGGGGGTGCCGACCACGGGCAAAGTCCAGCGGAGTTCGAAGCCGGTTGTGCCATGAAACAAACCATTGGTGGAATTGATTAAGGAGGGACGCGTTGGCCCTAGCCAATTCGGGAGCAGGAGGCCGGAGCCGGCGTCGAAGAAGGTCGCGCCTTCCACTTGGTGAGAGAGGGGAAAACGGTATTCCAAATTCGAGGCGGCGATGAGGGTTGAGCCACTGGGCACCGCGGAGTAGGTTGTGGCACCTGAGGGGGAAACGGTAGTGAGTATCTGATACGGTCCGAGCTCTCCAGGACGCAGACCTCGCACCAAATCATCACTGGAGAAAAAGCGGGCGTAGAGCGGCATGTCACCTTTATAGCTACCCGCGGCGCTGATGGTTGTTCGGAAGGCCCAAGCGTTGTGATGATCGAAAATCTCGTCTGGGAAGATTTGGCCGTACTCCACTTTCGATTTCAGCAGGTTCTCATCGCCTCCTAGCCAGCCGCCAGACACCGAGTCGGCCAGCTGTAATTTTTGATCTCCCGCGTCGTGCGTCCAACCGATTCCCAAAGAGTGGCTGGAAGTTTTGCTCTGCAGATTGCCGATTTGAACGCCCGTGGTGCTAGCGGACTGATTGACCACATACTCGGTCAGGGATCGCGTGATTCCGAAGTTGACTGCGATAGCATCCACATCCGACGCGGCGTAGCTCCATCCTAGATTGACGCCCTCGCTCTGAGAGCGCTGGAATGGCCCTTGCACAGCTGGCGTCAGACGCGGACGAACAAAGGTGTCAAAAACGGAGAACGCGAGTGTGCCGCGGGAACCGAGAAACCCTTCCTTGGCGAGACCGATGGCTAACTGAAGCGATTCAGGGCCCCCGTCGAGTTGGGTGGAAAGGAATTCGTCCAGGCCCAGCAAGTTGAAAACGGTGTACGCGATTCCCACGGTGCTTCCGAATTGCTGGCGTCCGCCGGAGAAGGTGATGCGTTGTTTGCCTTTTTCGTGCAGGTGGATGATTACGTCGGCCGTGCGGCTTGCTTCATGAACCTCGATCTGGACGTCTTCTTTTTTGAACGGTTGGAAATATCCCGTTCGCGCAAGGCGCGCGAGGCCGGCTTCGATCGCGTATTCGTCGAGAGGCTGACCTTCACTTAGGGGAATGCGGCGGCGAAGGTATCTATCGGGGAAGCGCTGATTTCCGCGGAACTCGATTCGGTGCACAAGGTAGGGGGGCGATGGCTCGAAATCAAACTTTACGGACGCAATGTGCGTGGCGGAATCGAAGGCTGGACTGGCTCGCAACCGGTACGCGCCAGTGCCGTTTTGCCGTTTGGCATTTCGGTGGAGCCGGAGTTCCCAGTCGCGGCGCAGAGTTTGCACCGCCTGTTCGGAGAACGGGCGCCCAGGAGTGACCTCGGGAGGTATCAGGTCGCCTTTTTTTACTGAGTTCAATTGCTGCCGAAGAGAGGCGCTCATCTCCGTGCGACCGAAAGCGTAGAAAGTGCCCGCCTCGACCGGCAGGCCAACGGTCAAGCCGGGTTGAATGGGACGGAAACGCCAGGGCGAGGAAGAGTTGGAAAAAGCATTCACGACCGTAACCTGGGGTGCGCCTATGCGGGCCTGTGCGAATCCGTGGTTCTGCAAGTAGGTCAACAGATTCAGGCGATCTTCTTCGCCTCTTTCGGGGGTGTAAACATTTTTGCTGCGCAAGCCGGAAAACCAGGCATCGGGGGAAAGCTGGTGCATCTGTTTGCGCAGAACTTTGTCAGAGATCTCGGGATGGCCCGAAAAACTTACCCTCACAACGGGCAACCGTGGCCCGTCGCGTATCTGAAACGCGACTTTGACCCGCTGGCCGGAAAGTTTTTCTTGTTGAATGAGTGCTTGAGCCTCCGGGTGTCCTGCCGCGGCGAGTTCCGATTCAATTGCAAGCGCGGCGCGATGCAGTTGGACGGGGTCGGCTGGCGCCCCCGGCTGGAGTGAAATTTTCTTGTCATCGAGGAGCTTCTTGATTTGTTGCAGTGATAAAAGTTTCGAGCCCGTGAATGCGACTGCGGTTAGATAGGGATACTCGGTGACATGGAATTGGAGTTGAACACGCTCACGACCGGCTCTTGATTCGGGGGCACCGTCCAGCTGTTTCGCTTCCACGAAAACATCCTCGAACCAGCCTGCCCGGCTCAGGGCGTGAACATCGGCGGCAATCCGCGCCGAGTCGAACTCGTCGCCGATGTGGACGGAGAGTCTCGACTTTGCCGTTTCGGCTGCGATGCGATGAAGACCTACGAATTTGATTTCGCCAACGGCAGCGTGGGGCGGAAGGCCATAATGTGCGCCGGCTACACTTGCATCGTTGGCATAGCTTGCTTGAGGGATTGCGAAGACCGGTGCTACCACGAACAGCCCGAGAAGCGACACGACTATGGGGGCACCGTTGCGCATGTTTCCCAGCACCTGGAGAATGACTGAAGTGATGGATGAAAGTGTGCTGCTGAAGGTTGCTTGCCGCCGAATCGCATCGCCAGGCTACAATTTGGCCGCGACTGTTTCGTCGGCATAAGGAGGTGGGGATGTTTCGTTGGGCGATTGGAATTTTGGCAGTGGGCATCGCGTCGGTGTGCTGCGCGCAAGGGCAGACGAAGTTGCCGGCGAAGTGGGAAGAGTTGACGGCGGAGGAGTTTCGCCAGGCGATTGGCAAGGCGCAGGGGACTTGCCTGTTGCCGTTCGGGATATTGGAAAAGCACGGGCCGCACTTGCCCTTGGGAACCGACTTGTTGAATGTGCGTTATGTGGCCGAACACGCTGTGCAGCAGGAGTATGCGGTGATTTTTCCCGATTATTATTTTGGGCAGATTGCGGAGGCACGGCATGAGCCTGGGACGGTGGCGTACAACGCGGAGATGCAGATGAAACTATTGCAAGCGACGGCGGATGAGATGGGTCGGAACGGTTGCAGGAAGGTGCTGATTGTAAATGGCCACGGAGGGAATGAGAATTTTCTTCCGTATTTCGCGCAGTCGCAGCTGGATGTGCCGCACGATTATGTGCTGTATGTGCAATGGGGACACGAAGCGACGAAGAAAGTAGGCGCGGAGAAGGAGGGGCCCGACTGGCATGCCGGAGAGACGGAAACATCCAACGTGCTGGTGACGCACCCGAACCTGGCACACATGGATCGTGCGAAAAACGAATCGGGCGCGGACCAGAAAAGGGTGAGGTTGCCGGAAAATGTTTACACGGGGATCTGGTGGTATGCGCGGTTTCCAAACCACTATTCGGGGGATGGATCGACGGCCACAAAAGAGCAGGGGGAAGAGGATTTGCAGGCTTGGGTAAATACAGTGGTGCGGGCGATCCGGGCGGTGAAAGCGGATGAGGAGAGTTTGAAGCTGCAGAATGAGTTTTATGAGAAAGGCCGGAAGCCGATGGAGACGGTGCATTAGGAAAGGAGAGACAGCCGGATTGAAAGTGCTGCGACGATCCGCCATCGCAGTGAAGCACGCGGGACGCGAGAAAGTCACGTTCCGGCCGGGATGACAATAGTGAGCAAATCGCAGTAATCGCGTTAGCGGGCTTGGCGGAGAGCGTCGATCCAGGCAATGAGCATGGCGTTGTGGGAAGGTTCGAGGTCGAAGAATTCCACGCCCATGCCGATGCGGGGCTTGACGATGCGGACGGCTACGAGAGCTTCGAGGACCTGACCTTTTCGCATGAGTTTCATGCGGGCGCGGGTGTTCATGGGCAGCGGTTTGCTGGTGCAGACGAAGCAGCCGCCGAGGGAAATGTCGGACGTGACGCCGTGCACCTGCTTGCCGGTTTCGAGGTCGATCAGTTCAACGTCGGCGGCGAAGGGAAAACGGATGGCGTAGCGGCGGTCGCGAACTCCCGTGACGCTGGAATTGGAGCCATTGTGATCGGCCATGGAGATGACTTTGCTCACTTAGCACACCTTGAGTATCCGCGGGACGAAAGAAGCCTGAGGGCGAATCAGACTTCAACATGGATTCAGTTTGACGGAAGCGAGACGGATTGGAAATAACGGGTTGCGGAAGGACAGCGAAAGGGTAAACCATGCCCTGCGGGCGGACGCCGCGGGGTTATTAGTGGGTACGACAATGCTGGCCGCAGGGACGGGCTGCGCAATTTTCGGCATGCTAGCCTGAACTGTAAGCAGTTTCCCCATCGAATCGAACTATGCGAGCTGAAGGAATGCGTCAGAGCGACCGGGTTACACTGCGTCTGGAAGTGGAAGCCTCGTGGTTTAACGGCGATGGTGTGGCCGTGACGAAACCTGCGGAATCACTGCTGGTGAGCCGCAACGGCGGGGTAATCCGGCTGCAGGAAAAACTCTTTACGGGGCAGGAATTGACGCTGCGGCGGACGCTGGAAGGTGACACCGTAAAAACGGTGCGTGCGCGGATTGTGGCGGAGATCGACCACGAAACAGACGGTTTTCTTTATGCGGTTTCGATCCTGGAGCCGCGCGCGGATTTCTGGGAGATCGAATTTCCGACGCTGCAGCCGGGCGAAGAGGCGCTGGCGCGGTTGCTGATGGAGTGCAGCTTCTGTCAGCGGCGCGAGGTTGTTTACCTGAACGAGATGGAGCTGAAATCGTTTGAGGTGCGGCGATGCGCGGCGCGGCTTTGCAAACATTGCGATGCGCCGTCAATCTGGGTGGAGGCGCAGTCGGATCCGAGCGGGGTGGAAATGTTGCAACCCCGGGCGGCGGCGGAAGAGCGCGTGGTGCCGCGGCGGAATCGGTTGCGGGTAAAGGCGCGAGTACTGGCGTGCATCCGGCAACGGGGATTTCAGGAAGAAGTGGCGGTGTGCGAGGATTTGTCCAAGGGTGGTATCAGTTTCCGCAGCCGGAACGAGTATGCGCAGGGCACGCGTCTGGAAGTGGCGGTGCCGTACACGCCGGGAGCGGGAGCGATTTTTGTGCCAATACGGATTGTGTTTTCTCAGCCGATTACGTCGGCGGGACTGTTTCGGCATGGGGCGGCGTATTTGCGGTTGCCGGAGTAGCGGGTCAGGTTTTCTCCAATCAAACAATTCGTGGATGAGTTCAATTGAGGTCCTTCGCCTGCGTACGGCGGGCAGGCCATCCTTGTCGGATGCACTCATGATGACAACCTCTGTCGGATATTCTGCCCAATTGGAAATTTGGGTGGCTAGGTTAGGTGCGCAAAAGCGGCAGCTTCGCTGTCGCACTCAAAAGGAAGAGCGGCCGGCCGCAGTGGGGGACAGAGTCAGCGGGTGGGCAGCAGGATTGCGCCGGCGCTGGCGGCGGCAGCGGCAAGTTGGTCGTCGCGCGTGGCGAGTGGCAGGCCACGGCGAAGCGCGAGTTCGAGATAGGAAGCGTCATAGACGGTGATTTGATGGATGTCGGCTAAGCGAAGGGTGGCAGTCCATGCGTAATCGTTGGTGTCCGGGTCCGTTTCGATTGGAAGACTAAGAAGTTTCTGGATCACGGCATCCCGGTACATGGCGTCGATCCGCTTGCGCTTGATGCCTGTCTGCAGGGCACTGGCAATCTCCAGGCGCCAGAGCGAGGGGACGACGGCGCCTTGATCGGCAACCCGAGCTAAGAGTGCGTCGCTCGCCGCGCTATGCTCATCTGTATAGACCCAGCTAAGCGATACGGAGGCGTCGATGACACAGATCAACGACGGCCCTCGTTGATCAGTTCCTTGATGGTCGCATCGTCAATGTGCAGACCCTTCCGCATCTTCTTGATGTCTTCCACGGCTTGGCGGGCGGCTTCGCGATCGAAGGGCTTTTGAATAGGACCGAGGCGGGCGACTTGCTTGCCGTGGCGGGTGATGATGATTTCCTCGCCGTTTTCGGCGAGATCGAGGAGTTCGGCGAGTTTGTTTTTGGCTTCGAAGGCGCCTATTTCTTTCATAATAGAACCCTTAGATACAGCTAGATTACAGCTAGCTGTATTATGTTAGCAAATCTAGGGGAATTGTCCAGGGAAACCAGACGGGCTGCGGAAAGGAGTCGAACCCACGATGGCGAAGGAAAGATGGCCCGCCTCCCTGCTACGGGTGCAGCCGGAAGGCGGGCCTTACAAATGCAAGCGGGGCTATTTGAAAGTGGCGGCTGCGTTTGTGTGGCTGGCGTTAATCCAGGGTGCTGACTGCGCTGCGCTCGGCGCGGCGGCGGTGGAGGTAGTGCATGGCGATGTTGAGATAGATTTCACCGCAGGGGGTTTCGATGCAGAGGACCATGGCTTCGGTGTCGGTACTGCCGCCGAGGCCCTCTTCGCTCATGTGAATTTCGGGCGGAAATACTTTGAAACGAAAGCCCTGGTCGTTCAGGAGCGTGACGCTGTTGCCGATGACCATGTTGGCCAGTTCGCAGACGGTTTCCTTGATGACCTGCTCGCTTTCGGGCAGGGCGGCGCCGGCGAGCTGGCTGGCGACACGCATGGCGACTTCGGGTGCGAGGTCGAGGATGACGCGGCCCTCGATGTCGCCCTTAATGGCGATCAGGGCGGCTACGCCTTTGCGGCGATAGGTATCCTCGTCCATCGAGAGGTCGGCAATTTTCGTGGGAGCCTGCAGGGCTTCGGCGAAAACCGCGTCGGCGGCGTTGATGAAAGGCTGGATGAGTTCCATTCTCATAATTGATGCTCCCCCGCGAGGGCAACGGGCGCGCCCGCGGCATTCGGATCGTCACCGAGAACGTAGCGAAGGATTTCGTAGAGGACTTCGGGCTTCACGGGCTTCTGGACAAAATGCTTGGCGCCCTTTTGCAGCGCGGCAAGAATGTTTTCCTGGTAGCCGACGGAGGAGACCATGATGATGCGTGCGTCGGCGTGCTGGCGGACGATGCGCTCAACGGCTTCGATCCCTTCCATCTGCGGCATGGTGATGTCCATGAGAACGATGTCGGGCTTGATGCGGTTGAATTCGGCGATGGCGGTGAGGCCGTCTCCCGCTTCGCCGGCAACTTCACCGCCAAAGAGCTCGATCATCTTCATGATGTTTTTGCGCGCGAAGACGGAATCGTCCACCACGAGGTAGCGGACCGGCTGGTGGTCCTTGCGAAGTAGAGGCGCAAACTGTGGCATAACATCTCCTTTTGCTCCGGGGCCCCGTCAGGCCCGCGGAGTTGAAACCGAAATTTTTTCACCCTTATCGGATTTTTCGGAACTTTCCTGCTTGTCCGAAGCGTTGCGATCGGAACCATACTGGCTGATCAAGTGCGCTCCCAACGTATCAAGAGGCAGCACTTTCTGAACGAAACCCTTCATAATGGCGGCGCGCGGCATACCGCCGACGACGCACGTTTCTTCGCTTTGGGCAATGGTCATGCCGCCAGCGGCTTTGATTGCGCCGATACCTTCGGCGCCGTCTTCGCCCATTCCCGTCATGATGATGCCGACGGAAGTAAGGCCGAACTCCTGGGCAACAGAATGAAACAAGACGTCGGCAGAAGGGCGATGGCCGTTGATGGGCGGCGTGTCAGAGAGAACTACCATTTCGCCGCGGGGCATACGGCGCACCATCATGTGGCGATTGCCGGGGCAAATGAGCACGCGGCCGGCGATGAGCAGGTCGCCGGATTTGGCTTCGTGGACATCGAGCGCGCAGCATTCATCGAGGCGGCGCGCGAACATATCGGTAAAACCTTCGGGCATGTGCTGGACGACGACAAAGGTCGCTGGAAAATCCGCGGGAAACTGGGTGAGCAGATATTGAAGCGCGTTGGGGCCGCCGGTGGAGATGCCGATAGCGATCACGCGATTCGGTGGAATGGCCGGGCGCGAACGCTTTTTGGAAGAAGGGGGAGCCTCGAGGACCGGCTTGGGAATGGACTTCTGCCCCCCGGCGCGCTTGGCTACCTTAATTTTTTCGGCCAACTGGAGCGCGACCGGCTCCAGATTGCCAGCGGCGGCATTTCTGGGCTTGGCGACGAAATCAATGGCGCCGAGGGCGAGCGCCTTGAAGGTGGAATAGGCGCCTTCCTTGGAATGGGTACTGAAAACGATCACTGGTAGAGGCGCGCCACGCATGATTAGCCGCAGGGTTTCGAGGCCGTCCATGCGGGGCATTTCGAGATCGAGGGTGACAATGTCCGGCTGAAGTTCGGCAATTTTGCGTAAGGCGAACGCGCCGTCCATGGCAGTTCCGACGACTTCGATATCCGGATCACGCTCCAGGATCATGGGAATCAGTTTCCGCATCAGGGCGGAATCGTCTACGACCAGGACTCGGACGCGCTCTTTCATGCGATTGCTCCGAGAGGCAGAGATCGAGAAAGCCGGGAAAGGATTGCCGGAACGTTGAGAATCAGCACCACCGTGCCATCGCCGAGAATCGAAGCGCCGCTGACGAGATCGCTGGAAACGATTTCGCCGGGGAGAGCTTTGATTACGAGTTCTTCTTCGCCCACCATGCTGTCGACTACGAGGCCGAAACGCTTTTCCGCAAGGCCGATGACCACAACGAAACTTCTCTTCTTTTTTGAGCCGGCCGGTGGCTCGACCGGGTGGATACGATTGAGCTGGTCGAGGCGTACAAGGGTGAGAATCTGATCGCGCAAGCGGAGGACTTCGCGCTGGTCCACTTTGTGAATTTCCTGATCCTGAATGCGGCTGATTTCGATGACGGCGGAAAGGGGAACCGCAAAGAGGCGGCCACCCACGCGGAAAAGCAGCGTTTGAATGCTGGCCAGCGTGAGAGGAACACGGAGCTGGATTGTGGTGCCTTTGCTTTTGCTGGAGGTGACATGCACCGTGCCCTTGAGGCGATCGAGAACCGTGCGGACAACGTCCATGCCGACACCGCGGCCGGAAACTTCGGTGACTTCACTGGCGGTGCTGAAACCCGGCTCGAAGATCAGGTTGATAACGTCCTGATCAGAGAGACGCGCAGCGTCTTCGAATTTGATGAGGCCGTTGTGAATGGCGTGCTCGCGAATGTTTTCCAGGTCGATGCCGCGACCGTCGTCGCGGATTTCGATGATCACTTGCGTGCCCTGATGATGGGCGTTGAGAGAGATGGTGCCGCGCGCGGGCTTGCCGGCGCTGAGGCGCTCGTCGGCGGGCTCGATGCCATGGTCGACGGCGTTGCGCACCAGGTGCGTGAGAGGCTCGGAGAGCGCGTCAAGAATGCCTTTGTCGAGATCGGTGTGTTCGCCGGAAACCTCGAGGGCGACGTCTTTGCCACAGAGTTTGGAGATGTCGCGAACGACGCGCGGGAAGCGGCGGAAAAGCTGTTCGACGGGCACCATTCGGATTTTAAGGACGCACTTGTGAAGTTCGTCGAGGACGCGGGACTGGAAGGCGAGCGCTTCGGCAAGCTTGGCGCGAACCGGGTCGCGAGCGTGGTGGACATCGAATTCGGTTAGCGTGCGGTGAAGCATGGATTTGCCGATGATGAGTTCACCAACAAGATTCATGACCGCGTCAATGCGCGCGGCGTCAACGCGGAGCGAACTTTCGGAAACGGTGGCAACCGCCGAGGAAGCGACGCCCTGATTTGCGGGCGTGGGCCCGGGGGCTTCGGCAGCACGAGAGGAAATCTGAACGGCTTGGGCTTCGAGAAGATCGCCCAGGAGTTCATGCTCAGAAGACTCGGCGTGCTCCGCGGCTTCGACGCGAACTTCGGAGACGACCGCGGGAATCTGGCAGCGATGGGAAATGTGTTCGAGGGGATGCTTGCTGGAAATGGAGGCTTCGACGATTTCGACGGAGGCAGCGGCGAGATTGTCTTCGGGGCGCAGCGCGATGACTGTGCCGCAACCATGAAGGACATTGCGAATCAATTGGAACGCGGCGGCGCGCATCGCGCTTTTGGGATCGATGCGTAGGGCGATGTTGAACACGTTGTCGCCATGGAGAAGCGCTTCGGAAATCATCAGACGCTCGTATTCGCTCCACTCAAAGCGCGCGGGGACCAAGCCAGCCGCGGATTTCACCGAAGGTTGTGCGCCTTGTGCAGACCGCAAGAGCTCCTGGATCAGGGTGCGCAGGGGAGCAGGTGCCGGAGGCTCAACGTCTTTCTGATAGGCGCTGAGCATGCTTTCGAACGTGTCCACCGCGGAGAGAACGACTTCGGCGAGTTGCTGGCCGTGCGACAAACCAATTTGCGGAGAGAGAATGTCTTCGAGTTCATGGGCGATTTCGCTGAGTTTCGAGAAACCGCAGGCGGCGGAATCTCCCTTGAGCGTGTGGATGGCGCGGCGGACGCTGCGAATGAGTTCCTCGTCCGCGGGGCGCTTCTCGAGCTGCAGACCTGCATCGTTGATGGTCTGGAGAAGCTCGCCGGCGCTTTCGAAAAAGAGCGCGCGAAGCTCCGCACCCCGCTCGTCGGGAAGGAAGCTCAAGAATTCACCTCGAGGCGTTTGTAGGCGGTGCCGTTGTTCTCATGGAACATGCGGAATTTCTGCGTCAGGCCAAAAAGGCTTTCCGCGTGGCCCACGAAAAGAAAGCCGCCGGGATTCAAGCAGTGCCAGAATTTTTCGATGAGGCGCTTCTGCTCGGCTTCGTCGAAATAGATCATGACGTTGCGGCAGAGGATGATGTCGTTACGGCGCGGGAGAAATTCGGTTTTGAGATTGTGAAAGTCGAACTGGACGAGTTCTTTCAGTTGCGGCTTGACCGAGTATTTGTCGCTGGACTTTTCGAAGTAGCGAAGGCGGGTGGTGTAGTCCACCGGCTCCATCTGGAGTTCGTTGTAAATGCCTTCCTGGGCGGAGCGGAGGCTGGCGTAGCTGATGTCCGAGGCGACGATTTCAAGTTTCCACGGCGGCGGAATCAGGGGTTTCGGCGAAGGCATTTCGAAGGGCAACGGATTGCGCAAGTAGTAGTAGGCGAGGGCGTCGCAGATGAGGATGGCGACGGAATAGGCTTCCTGTCCGGCGGAACACCCAGCGCTCCAGACGCGGAGATTCCAGTCGCGGCGTTCCTGCTTGTGGCGAAGAATCTCCTCGAGCACCGATTTCTGAAGCAGATCGAGCTGCGGACGGTTGCGAAAGAAACTGGTTTCGTTGACCGTGAGGTTTTCAAGGAGCAATGCAAGCTCGGCGCGGCCTTCGCGGCTGGTGAGCAGGCGGTAGTACGCGTAAAAAGAATCAAGCTGGCAAGCCTTCAGGCGGCGCTGCAAGCGGTCTTTCAGGAAGTGCGAGCGGCGTTCATCGAAAAACATGCCGCATTCCTGGTAGACGAGCGTCTGGAGCAGCTTGAGTTCGGCTTCGGTGAGCTGAATTTGCGCTGTGATCGTGCCCATGTCGCGTAATGCGGAAATCCGTGGCGGCGGCAACGCGGCGAGGCGTTACCTTAAAGTCGCGACGGGTTCCACGGCCTCCTCGAGCTTTCGGTATTCGGGTTGGCGCAGAAGCCGGGCAATGTCCAGGAGGATGATGAGGCGCCCCTTGAGCTTGCCGACTCCCGTCACATAGTTGGATTCGCTGTCTGCAAAGACGGAGCCCGGGGCTTCGATTTCGGAAGGCGGAATTTTCAGCACTTCCGAAGCGGAGCTGACGATCAAGCCGATAAGCTTGTTGTCGAGCTCAACGACGAGAATGCGGTTCTTTTTGTCGGGCTGCGTGGGAGCGCTGCCAAAGCGTTTCCGCAGATCCATCACCGGAATAATCTTTCCACGAAGGTTGATTACGCCTTCGATAAGTTCCGGCGCGCTGGGAACGGTGGTGATTTCCGGGACGCGGACAATTTCCCGGACGGAACCGATGCGAACGCCATAGGTCTCACTGCCGATTCGAAAGCCGACGATTTGGAGCTCTTTCTCCATGAAGGTTTCTCCGCCCTAAGACCGCGTCAATTCGGCGTATTCAAGTTCGGCGGATTCACGGGCTGATGTAGGCCGCCGTTTCGGTGGCGCGTCGTTGCGAAAGCGCGACTGAGTGCCGCGATCGATCACGAAACGATCCATCGTGTCGAGCAGGTTGCGGGAAAGCTTGAGCATCTGTTCGGCGGCGGCGGAAAGCTCGGTGGAACTGGAGGCCGACTGCTGAACGAGTTCGCGCATCTTGTCCATGGCGCGGACGACGGCTTGCGCGCCGGAAGCCTGTTCCTCAACGGCGGAGCTGATCTCCTGGGTGATTTCCGTGAGGCGATTGGTGGCCTTGGCGATTTGCGAGGAGCCGACGGACTGTTCGTTGGTGGCGGCGCCGATCTCCTGCGAGAATTTGTAAACTTCGGTGACGACGTCGGAAATTTTGTGGAGGGCGCTGCCCAGGTCGTTGCCGAGGCTGAGGCCTTCTTCGACGATGCGGGTACTGTGCTCCATGTTTTCGACGGCCTGGCGGGCTTCGCGCTGGATGCTCTGGATGAGGTCGGCGATTTCCTTGGTGGATTGCGTGGACTTTTCTGCCAGCTTGCGGACTTCGTCGGCGACGACAGCAAAGCCGAGGCCGTGTTCGCCGGCGCGCGCGGCTTCGATGGCGGCGTTCAAGGCGAGCAGGTTGGTCTGTTCGGCGAGGTCGTCAATGACTTCGATGATCTTGCCGATGTCGTCGGCGCGATGGCCGAGAATGTTGATGATTTCCGCGGAGGACTGGATGGCCTTGTTGGTGCGGTTGAGGCCGTCGGTGGTCTTCTCCATGGTTTTGATACCGGTGACGACTTCCTCGCGCGAGCGGTTGGCGATGTCGAGAAGGACCTTGGCGGTGTCGGCGACACGCTGAATCGACGTGACCATCTGATCGATGGAAGCGGAGGTTTCCGCGACGCTGGATGCCTGCACCTGGGTGTTCTTGACGACGTTCTGCACGTTGATGCTCATCTCGTGCATCGTGCTGGTAACTTCTTCGATGGCGGACGAGGCCTGGACACTGACCTTGGCGGATTCGTCGGCGGCGCCCGCAACTTGATTCGAGCCAGCGGAAACCTGGGAAGCGCTGTCGCGCGTGGAGCGGACGATTTCCTGCAAGCCGTGGGACATGCGCACGAAGGCGTTGCCGAGGGTGTCGCGCTTGGACCGCGGCGTGACTTCGACGGCGAGGTCGCCTTCGGCGACGGCCATGGAGACGCTGGCCATTTCCTTGAGGTACGCAACCATGTTGTTGAAGGTGGTGGCTAGCGCGCCGATTTCGTCGTTACGATGAATGTCAATGTTCTGATCGAGGTCGCCGGAGTTGCCGATTTCCTGGGCGACGGTGATGAGGTGCTGGAGCGGTTCGGTGATGGACTTGGCTGTGCCAACCGCTTTGAAGAGGCCGAAGCCGATGGCAAAAAGCGTGCCCACAACCACAATGCCGAAACTGAGTCTGCTGGCGGTGGAGGCGGTGGATTCGGACTGGGCGAGCGCTTTACTGATGTCGGTGTTGGCCTGGTCGAGAACCGTGGAAGATTTTGTGAGCCAGGATGCGGGATCTTTCTGCAAGTAGAAAATCTGGAGGTCAGAGACGGTGGCGTCGCCGGAATCGACCTGGTGGCGCTTGGCCAGGAGAGGCTTCGCGAAATTGTCGGCCCAACCGGATTCGGTGCTTTCCACCTGGATCAGAGCGGTGTGCAGGAATTCGTTGTTGGTCCTGGACTCGCCTTGCTTCACAAGGTCGGCAAGGTCACTAAAACCATGATTGACTTTGTCTTCGTCTCGCGGATCGCCGCTGAGCAGGAAATTATTGAGATTCAGGCGATTCTGCATGATCTGGTAGCGGACGGACTCGATGGTACGCACGCTTTCCAGAGTGTTGGCGGCTTCACCGCTGGCGGAGCTGGCCTTCCAGATCGAGCCGATATCCACAAAGAGGAGAATGAGGAGGATCAACAGAATCGCCCCAAAGCTCCGATAGAGTTGCTGCTTGATGGTCATTGCGTCACTTCCTCCACACCCCAAATCGAAACAAGATCGAGAAATATTGAGCGAAAAGAGCGGCCGAGCGGAGCCGCGTTACTGCCTAAAGTCGAATTCGACCACTTGCGTCGTCTCTTCCGGCGCGGGTTCGAACTTCCATTCCCTGATCGCATCCTGGCAGGACTGGACCAGGACAGGGTGTCCCCCCATGGCGCGCGATGATTTCACATGTCCATCGGGCGCGATGACGACTTCAATTTTGACCTTGCCGGTGATGTTCATCCGGCGAGCGAGTTCCGGAACGGCCGGCGTGACTTTTGTTTTTACTTTGCGCTTGCCTTCTTCAATGGTTGTAGTCTGTGCGAGCGCCAGCGAAACGGCGAACAGCGCCATAGCGGCGGCGGCGAGCAGTTTCTTGCTCAAAGTGAATGCCATTTGAACCACAGCCTCCTCAGGTGGGAAAGTACCCCACAAGGGAGAAGGCAAGTGCGATGCCATGATGACGAGGGAACCGATGGAGTGAGTAAATTTGCGTGCAAGGCAACTAACTGGTTTTGATACAGGAGATTAGCAGGATCGAAGAAATCCAGATGCGGTCGAGCGAACAGCGAAAATGTCTCAGCGCGCCTGCCGAATCAAGTGCTGGGTCTCACGCTGAGACGCGTGAAGAGAACGCTGGACCGGCGAGGTAACGAATGCGCGTCAAAGGGAGGAAGTTCCATTGACTCAGAATGAGATGGGTGGGTAGCGTGGAAGCGCGTGGTTTCTTAATTTGAGACGCGCAAAGCCCCTAAGCCCCCTTATGCGTGAACGGAAAAGTATCCCTCCGCGTCGTCCCGCGGCTACCTCTGGCCGGAAGAGTCCCGGCTCGCTGAAGCACGACTATTCCAAAGAATTGATGGAACTGGTGGCGGAAGCCGCGAATTCACGGGTGCTGCCCGAATTTCTGCGCGGGTTTGCCGAGCGCACCGCGGAGATGCTGGATGCAGAGTGGGCCGGTGTGGGCGAAATTGTGGGAAGCCGCGTGGAGATTTATTCGCGGGCGATTGATTTTCCAGCAAATGAAAAAGAACGGGAGTGGCTGGTGCACGGGATACGGCAGCGGCGTCCTGGGCTGGACGTGCTTCCTTTGAAGCGCACGGGACAGCACATTGTGTTTTATCCGATCTATGCGAGCGACGGGGAGTTGATGGGGACGCTGTGCCTGGTGCGGAAGGCGGAGGGGTTCACAAGGGCGGAGGAGAAACTACTGGCGGCGCTGGCGAGCCATGCGGCACTTTCGATGGAGAAGGTGCGGCGGTTTTCACAACTGGAGCGGTCGAAGAAGCAGTGGGTGGAAGATATTGACGCGATCAGCGATTACATCGCGGTCCACGATCAGGCGTGGAAGATTGTGCGGACGAATCGGTCGCTTGCGACGGAGCTTGGCATTCCACCGGCGGCGCTGGTGGGCGAACCGATTAGCAGCTTGCGCCATATTGCAGAAACGGGCAGTTCGCTTCCCTGCCCCTTCTGCCGCGATACACGGGAAGCGCGGGAAGAATACATCGCGACGAGCGCGGGGCGGACTTTCCTGGTTTCTACTTCGCGGACGCGTGGAGTGACCGAGGAAGAAACGCGCACGATTCATGTGCTGAAGGACATTACCGACCGGCGGGAAGCCGAGAGAAGGTATCGCGAGCTGTTTGACAGCATTCAGGAAGGATTGTTTTTTGCCACGCCGGAGGGGCAGTTTCTGGATGTAAATGATGCTCTGGTGCGGATGCTGGGGTATGAGTCCGCGGAAGAGCTGTTGCGGGCGGACGTGAGCGCGCATCTTTATCCAACGCCGGCGGCGAAGGCTCGACTGGTAAGCGCCATTGCGGAGCGCGGAGCGCTGCGGAATTACGAGGAGACGCTTCGGAAGAAGGATGGCGGGCTGCTGCACACGATGCAGAACATCAGCGCGGTGCGCGACACAATGGGGAACGTGGTGCAAATCCGCGGATTGATGCTGGATGTGACAGAGCAGAAGATGTTCCAGTCGCAATTGCAGCGCGAGCGCGATTTCAACCAGAAGATCCTGAATACGACGCAGAGCATGATTCTGGTGCTGGATACGGCAGGGCTGATCAGCTACGCCAACCGGCGCTGCTATGAAGCGGGCTATCGCAAGGATGAGTTGATCGGCCACCGGCTGGTGGAATGGGTGGAAGGTTCGCACCAGAAGGATTTTGAGGGTGCGCTGCAGACCACCGCGAACGGGCAGCAGGTGGACAACCTGGAATTGCGGGCGCGGCGGGCGGATGGGTCGCTGGGGCATTTTTCGATCAGCTTGAGCCCGATGCGCGACGAAGCGAACCAGGTGAACAACGTGGTGGTGGTGATGACGGACATCACGGACGCAGCGCTGTTGCAGGCGAAACTGGCACACGCGGAGAAGATGGCGACAATCGGGCGGCTGGTCTCGGGCGTCGCGCACGAGGTGAACAATCCGCTGGCGGCGATTCTGGGATTCACCGACCTGCTGCTGGAAAATCCGGAGATGCCGATCGCGGCGCGGGAGGATTTGCAGATTATTTTGCAGGAAACGCAGAGGACGAAGGAGATTGTGCAGGACTTGCTAAGTTTTGCGCGGCAACGGCCGACGCAGAAGGAACCCGTAAACGTCAACGGGGTTTTGCGGCAAACGATCAAGCTGCGGAGCTACGATTTTTCGAGCCACGGTGTGGAAGTAAGCGAGGACTTTGAAGCGAACCTGAGCCCGACGCTGGGAGACGCGCAGCAGTTGCAGCAGGTATTCCTGAACATTCTCAATAATGCTTATGACGCGATTCAGGAGTCCGGGAATCACGGGCGTATACGGATTCGCACGCGGCGCGCGGAAGACGACATCGAAGTGGCGTTCATGGACAACGGAACGGGAGTTGTGGACCCAGAGCGCATATTTGACCCGTTCTTTACGACCAAACAAGCGGGGAAAGGCACGGGGCTCGGATTGAGCATCTGCTACGGGATCGTGCGCGCGCATGGCGGAGAGATTCTTTGCTGGAACAATGAGGGTGAGAACGGCAGCACGTTCGTGGTGCGGCTGCCGGCAGCGACGGAGACTTCGTTGGCGGCGGCTGTAAAAGAGGCGGGGCGATGAGCGCGACCACGATGCCGCGGACGGCGACGGCGATCCTGGTGATCGAGGATGAGCCTTCGGTGAGCGCATTCGTGCGAGCGGCGCTGGAACGCCGGGGTTACAAGGTGGTGCAGGCGTCCTCCGGAGCTGCAGGTTTGCAGCAATTGGAAGAAAGAACTTTCGCCGGGGTGATTTCGGACATACGCATGCCGGGAAGCATCAACGGGGCAGACGTGCATAAATGGATCCGCGAGAACCGGCCGCAGATGGCGGACCGGATCATTTTAATCAGCGGGGACACGGCAAATAGCGAGACGCAGCATTTGCTGGCGTCCAGCCAGACTCCCTGCCTGGAGAAGCCTTTTCGGGTTCAGAAACTGATTTCGATGGTGGAGAAAACCTTCGGGAAACCATGAGCGACGATCTGAAAATTAAAATACTGGTGGTTGACGACGAGCAGAGCATCCGCAAGCTGTGCATGACGATCGGCGGTTCGCTGGGATTTTTGTGCCAGGAAGCGGAGAGCGCGGAGGCTGCGGCCACGCGCCTTGAAACGGATCCGCCGGACCTGGTGCTGACGGATTTGAAACTGCCGAATCTGACCGGCGTGGAGCTATTGAAACAGATTAAGGCAGTGCTTCCGCGCACGGAAGTAGCAATCATGACGGGCCACGGCTCGATCGAATCCGCGGTGGACGCGATGAAGCTGGGCGCGTACGACTACATTGAAAAGCCGTTTCGCGTGGAAAAAATGCGGTTGCTGCTGCAGCGCATGGCGGACAAGGTCCGGCTGGTGAACGAGAATGCGTTTCTGCGCGAGCGGGTGAACACCGAAGAGAACCTGGACGGGATTATCGGGAGTTCGGCGGGAATGCAGGATGTGCTGCGAATGATTTCGCGGCTGAAGGATACGCGCACGCCGGTGTTGATTTCCGGGGAGAGCGGGACGGGGAAAGAACTGGTGGCGAGGGCGATTCACTTTCGGGGAGCCCTGGCACAGATGCCGTTCGTGGCTGTGGATTGCGGCGCGCTGGTGCCGACGCTGATGGAGAGCGAGATGTTTGGTTATGAGAAGGGCGCGTTCACGGGGGCGACGAAGACGAAAGCGGGACTGTTTCAGGCGGCCAATGGCGGAACGATTTTTCTGGATGAAATCGGCGAATTGCCGCTGGAAATGCAGGCAAAATTACTGCGCGTGCTGCAGGAGAAGGAAGTGCGGCCCGTCGGCAGCAACGACCGGATTAACGTGGATGTGCGCGTAATGGCGGCGACGAATCGCGACCTCGAAACGGCTTATCGCGCGGGCACTTTCCGGAAGGATCTTTACTTCCGCTTGAATGTGGTGACCGTGCACATTCCGCCGCTGCGCGAGAGGCGCTCCGACATTCCGATGCTGGTACACCACTTCCTGAATCGCTACGCGCCGAACGGGCATTTGCAGGTGACGGCGGCGGCGATGAAGAGCTTGCTGCAATACGATTGGCCGGGAAACGTGAGGGAACTCGAAAACTGCATCGCTCGCGCGGTAACGCTGGGCGACCACGAAACGATGGACGTGAAAGATCTACCGCCCGCGATTCGCACGGAGCAACCCGCGAGCAGCGATGCCGTGGAGGGTGCGGAGGCCGCTTCCCTGTCCACCACGGCGCTGGCGGAAATGGAGCGCATGACGATTTTGCGCGTTTTCGAGCAAGCGCATGGAGATAAGGCGCTGGCGGGGAAAATGCTTGGCATCAGCCGGGCGACGCTCTACCGGAAGCTGAAACGCTACAACATTGGACTGCGTGGAGACGAAAAAGAGGAAAAGATGGGAGCCGCGGCGGGCGAGTTGTAGCGGCGGGAGTCTCAAAGCGAGCGGTGGGTCGATACGAAAAGCTGAGACGAGATCGTTTCAGCGTGAGACATGGGATGGGGATCAGAGATTTGGGAAAATGTTAAGCCTCCTCCTTTCTTGAAGTTGCAAATCAGAAAAGACTAAATGTTTTTGGTGCTCAGCGTGCAATTCCCTGCTTGGGACATTGTGTCCGAGTTCGCCTTACGTGTGTATCTGCACGCGAGGGGGCACGGCGGGGATGAGACACGATCAAAGGTATGGGGCTGAATCAGGCAATGGCACTGACCACGGACGAACAGGGTTGTGCGGAGCAGTTGGCACGGTTTTTTCCGAGCCTTCCCGGCGTACGAATTCCAGTGCGGGTTGCGCCTATCGGGTCCGGGAGTTCGACGGCACGGGTGCAGGAAACCGCGGTGGTGGAATACGGCTCGGAAGAGTACGCCATTTTTTTGAGCACGTTGCCACTGGAGTTTGCGGATCGGGTGCGTATCTCAGGTAACGGAGGGGGGCGTTCAGCAGAGGCCACCGTGATTGCGCTGCAGTATCAAGAAGGACGCAAAGCGGTCGCGGTGCGGTTTGTGGAAGGCCGCTGCGAATGGATGAGGCAATCGTGAATAAAACGATAACGACATTGAATTTGCCGGCTCCGTCGAAGGCGGACGGGGCAAAGCAGGCGCAGTGGGAGGAATTGCGCTCGGTCTTCCCGATTTATGTGGCGCTTGCGAAGCAATTGCAGCTGGAAATTCCCATTGCGCAGAACAAACGGATTTTGCCGGAGAAGGTCGATGCGGATCTCTTCAGCCAGATTCAAAAGTGGCTGGACGTGATGGACCAGCAGGTGATGGTGCACCAGTTGCGGCACCTGCTGCAGATGACGACGCTGAACGCGAGCGAAAGCGGGCTCCGCGCCCTGATCATGCGGCACCTGCGGAAGACTTCGAAAACCCCGACGGACCGCGACAAAGCCGATTTCCTGCTGGTGCAATATTTCGCGCTGACGGCGCCGCCGAAGATCTATCACAAGCAGATCGAGCTGGGCGACGTGGCCAATGTGCTGCGGCCGGTGTTCGGCGAAGTGGATTCGACACCATTGCCCTGGTGCGAGCCGCTGGAGAACATGATTCACGCGCTGCGGGGGTTCAAGAGCCTGCGGGACATGCTCAAGACGAATTTCATCGAGCAGGGACGGCGCGTAAAGGAAACCGCCGGCGGAATGTTTTACGATCCCTCGGCGATGCTGGCTTTCATCCGATTTAATTTCCTGATGCGCCGGACGCTGATCGAATTGATGCACGCGGACTTGATTTTCATCCGCTCCGGCCTGATTAATTTGCAGAATGCGGGAGCGAAGACGATTGAATGCCAGAGCGTCGGGCTGGGGAAGGCGGAGCCCATCGAAAAAATTCAGCAAATGTCGGACGAGTGGAAACAGCCGTTCCAGAAAGAATACACGGAACGCACGGTAAACCAGGCGTTCGAGAAGCTGCTGGGATTGCGCGCGGATGTGGAACGGGCAGTGGAGAAAGTGATCGGCAAATCGCAGACCGCGCCTGTAGCCGCCGAACCGGAGACTCCCGCCAGGAAAATCACTGCGAGTGAGGCATCTGCCGGATCTTCTCCCAAACCAAAGGAAAAACCGGAACCAGGTGCCGCAAAACAAGCCGAGGCGCCGGGACCCGCAATGGATTTCGAAACCTGCATGGAGCAGATCTGGGAGCAGCTGATTTCGGCGCCGCCTTCGCGGGGACGTTCTATGACCACGGTGAAGCTTGGCGCGGTGCGGTTGCTGATGTCTTCGTGGGAAGTAGCGGCGTTTGTGAGCGAAGATGGACCTGCTGCGGAAGATCTGCGGCGCGCGGTGGTGGCGCGGGCACTGCTGACGTCGAACCTGGAGCGCGCGAAAGAAACGGGAAACGCGACGGGGCTCGACCGGGCATTGACGATTGCGCGAGTGGAAGTGTCGCGGCTGCAGGAGCGCGTGGAAGCGGCGAAGCAGGCGAAGGACACGGAAGCGGCGGTAAATCTGGGAATCAGCACGAAGCGGCTGCTTTCGGCGCTGGATGAAGGCGAAAAGCTTTAGTTCGCAATTGCAAGGCGCGGCAAGTGGGAACACGGGTCAGGGAGCAGGGTTCTTGCGAAATACAAACGTATTGATTCTGACGGACGACGCGGAATTCGCCCGATTGCTGACGGCCTGCTGGCAGGTGGAGCGGCAGCTTCCGGGAATCTGCGTGGTAACCAGCGAATTCTGGAAGGAAGCGGACACGTCTTCGCCGGACTTGATCGTGGTTGGCCCCTTGAAGGATGGAAAACTTGGGGATGTGTTGCACTCGATGGAGCCAAATACCGCCCTGATTCTGTGCGCGCCTTCCGAAGCGAGAGAACTGGGGCTGCTGCGAAAGAAATATCCAAAACTGCTGCACGTGCCCTTGCGCGAGGATTGGACGCAGGTGGTGTTGCTGCTGGCGGGCGAGTCCTTGCGGCGGACCGAAGCGCTGAAGCTGGCGCGGCAGGCGGAGCGGCACGCAGCGCAGTACGCCAACCAGGCGACGCTGGGCCGCTACATGTACGACATGAAGCACAGCATGAACAACGCGCTGACATCGCTGCTGGGAAACGCCGAGCTGCTTTTGCTGGAGCCGGGAGGTCTTTCAGCCCAGTCGCTGGCGCAACTCAAGACAATTCATACCATGGCGCTGCGTATCAACGAGGTGATGCAACGATTCTCATCGCTGGCGAGCGAATTGAGAGAGGGTGAGACGCAATCGCAAGTTGAGACAGAAGAAGTGAATTCGACCCTGATTCCCCGCCGGTAAATGTTATTCAGCAGCCATTAACTCCTCATTTTTCAATCAGATAGAAAAACGCCGAACACCCCCTAAGAAGATCCGCAAGGTGGCCGCAGACGTGCAATTTTCCGACGTGGAGAACTGTGCGGAGTGAATACTTGTGCAGAAAAAAGTTCTGATTGTCGATGACTCGCCAGCCCAGGTGAAGCTGATTCAGGGTCTGCTGGAGCCCGAGGGTTACTGGCCTGTGGGCTTGAATGACCCGCGGCGGGTGGAAGAGGCCATTGCCATGGAGCGGCCGAGCGTGATTCTGCTAGACGTGGTAATGCCGGAGAGAAATGGGTTTCAGGTTTGCCGGGAATTGAAGAGCCATGCAGAGTTTAATTCGATTCCGGTAATCCTGGTGACGTCGAAAGATACGGCGAGCGATCGCTACTGGGGCCAGCAGCAGGGCGCGGATGGATATGTGACGAAGCCGTTCACGCGGGAAGAACTTTTGCGAGCGGTACGCCGCTTCGCCTAAGGGAGTTCGAAGAGCAACGGCATGAGCGAAGAATTCCAATTGACGCCGATACCCGCGGACGCGGAGCTTGGCGAATTGCTGGAGGCGATGGACCCGGGAGTCGAGCGGACGCCGGAATCGCAATATTGCGTATTTCGCAGCGGGCGCGAGCGGTTTTGCCTGCCGGTACTGGACGTGGAAGAGGTGCTGGAGTGGCCGCTGGTGACGAAGCTGCCGCTTTCGCCGGCGTACGTGCTGGGAATATTCAATTTGCGCGGGGCGATCGTGCCGCTGATTGATATTGCATTGACCGAGGGACGCCGGACGGGATTGCTGCCCAAGCATGTTGTAGTGGCGTCGCTGCGGGGAGACGGGAATCACGATGATGTTCGGCTGGGAATTGCGGCGGACGAAGTGGTTGGGACTTATTCGGTGAAGGAAGCTGAGGATCTGCTGCGGCAGGCGCCGGAAAATGTGCCGCATTGCGTGGGAATGCTGCGGCATGACGACCGGCTGGCCCTGGTGATCGATTTACGGCGGTTGCTCGAAGTGTATCCGGGACCAAGTATTTGAGGACTAAAGGCAAGAGTTTGGGAGGCAGTAATGAAATCGCGACTGAGTAGCACCATCTGGACATTGATCACCTTGAACGGTATCGCTCTGGCAGCGGCGATCTGGTTTGCATTCAGCGCCGGACGCCAGTCCGCAACCGGCGGGTCACCGCTGGAAAGCAGCGGAACGATTGTCGCCATCGTCATCGCGATTGCCATGAGCATCGTGCTGGCGTGGCGGCTTGGCGCGGCGATTCTTACGCCTGTCAGCGAACTGGCGTCGTTCTCCGAACGGCTGGCCGCGGGTGACGGCAAGGCGCGGGCGGACGTTGGCACAAACGACGAGTTCGGCTATATCGCGGACAATTTGAATCGCGCGGTGGCGAAGGTTTCAAAGGCTTCGAGCAACCAGGAAGCGAACGATTCGCTGCAGCGGAGCATCACGGACCTGCTGGCGGTGATCAACCAGGTGGCGCGCGGCGATTTGGCGTTGCGCGGCAAAGTGACCAACGACGCGCTGGGCAACGTGTCCGACTCCATCAACTACATGCTCGACAACTTCACCAAGGTGTTGGAGCGCGTGCGCAAGGCGGCCATGGAAGTGGCGGTCTGCTCGAATAATATTTTGCTGGCCGCAGACGAGATGCAGGCCGGCGCGACACAGCAGGACCAGGAAATCACCAACACGTCGAGCGCCGTGGAAGAGCTTACGGTTTCGATGAAACAGGTGTCCAACAACGCGGAAGCCAGCGCCGAAGCGGCGCGGCGCGCGCTGGATGCCGCGGAACAAGGCAACCGCGCAGTGCGCGACACGCTGGAAGGCATGCAGAGGATTCGCGCTTCGGTGCAGGCGACCGCGAAGAAGATCAAATCGCTCGGCGACCGCTCCCTGGAAATTTCGGAAATCATCAACGTGATTAACGACATCACCGAGCAGACCAACTTGCTGGCGTTGAACGCGGCGATTGAGGCGGCGCGCGCAGGTGAGGCCGGCCGAGGGTTCGCGGTCGTCGCTGATGAAGTCCGTAAGCTGGCGGAACACTCCCGGAGTGCGACGAAAGACATCGCAGCGCTCATCAAGGCGATTCAGGCGGAGACGAACGAGGCCGTGGTGGTGATGGAAGACGGCACGAAAGAAGTGGAAGGCGGCGCGCAGCTCGCCGATCAGGCGGGACGCGCGCTGGACGCGATTTCGAGCGTGGTGCGGCAGTCGGCGGAACTTGTGCAGGAAATCTCGCTGGCTTCGAAACAGCAGGTGCGCGGAACGGAAGGCGTGGCGCACGCGATGCAGATTATTTCGGGCATCACGCGGCAGACATCGCAAGGCACGCGCGGAACGGTGGCGACGGTCAGCCAGCTGGTGAAATTGTCTGACCAGTTGAATGAGGCCCTGGCACAGTTCCGGGCAAACCCCAAGGCGGCCGCGGCACTGGTAGAAGCGGACCGGCCTGTCCCGGCAGGGGCGGTGCGTTAAAGGTGCAAGTGACTCCCGCGGGTAGACCGGGAAGCGAGTGGGATGGCCATGAGTGAACGCCACGGGGCGGGACACGGTTTGACGGACCACGAACTGAGCGAGATCCGCATGCTGATTGAGGAGCGTACGGGCATTCATTTCGACGAGTCGCGGGAGAGATTTCTCTCGACGCGCGTGCGCGAGCATATGCACGAACGCGGCTACACGCGCGCGACGGAGTTGCTGCGGGCGGTGCGAAAGACGAACGTGGAGTATGACTCGCTGCTGGAGCGGATGCTGACGCAGGAGACTTCCTTTTTCCGGTATCCGGCGGTTTACGAAGCGTTTGAGAAGCGCGTTTTGCCGGAGATCCACGTTTCGAAGTTCTGGAAGAATCCGCGGACTCTGCGGGTGTGGAGCGCGGGTTGCTCGACGGGCGAAGAGCCTTATTCGATCGCGATTACGATTGCGGATTCCCTTTCGTTTGCGGACGCGTGGAACGTGGAGATACTGGCAACGGATGTTGGCAAGCTGGCGCTGAAGAACGCGGAAAAAGGGATTTATTCGGGGCGCAGCCTGGGAAGCGTGAATGAGAAACAGCTTGCAGCGCATTTCACGAAGGTCGAGAACAAGTTCCACGTCAAGCCGCGGTTGAAGAAAATGATTTCGTTTGCGCCGATGAACCTGGCTTCACCGGTGTACGTGGGCCGAATGGACATGATTTTCTGCATGAACGTGCTGATTTATTTCACGGAAGAGCGGCGGCGGGCGCTGGTGCAGCGTTTTTATGAGGCGCTGGAGCCCGGCGGGTACCTGTTTCTGGGGCATTCGGAGTCGATCTCGAAAATGCCGGTGAAGTTTCAGGCGATTGTGCTTGGCGATTGCATTTTGTACCGGAAGCCGACCATGCAAGAGCAGCAGAAAACCGAATTGGTGACGGAGGGACGCGCGTGAGCACGCCGGACCGCGAAGCCGTCGAAATGTTTCTCCAGGAAGCCGCGGAGCACCTGCAATATTTGCGGGAGTACGTGAGCGTGCTGCAGGAACTTTCCCCGCGGCGGGAAGACCTGGAGCGGCTTTACATTTCAGCGCATACGCTCAGCGGGACATCGGCGAGTTATGGATTCCCGCGGTTTTCGGAAGTGGCGGCAAAGCTGGCGCATATTTTTCAGTACGCGCTGCAGGCGCCGCTGGGCGACGACCTGCATGGGCCATTGACGGAATTTCTTTCGGATGGGATTTCGCTGCTGGAAACCAGTTTGCTCGAGATCAGCGATACCGGCGAAGAGACTGTCGAAGATGTCGCGACTTTCAAGGAGCGCTACCGATTTGCGTTTCCCCCGGAGCCCCCGCCTCTGAATTTGGGCATGCCCTCGACAGCGCCGCTCTCACAGGCGCCGTCGGATTACCAGGACGAGCCGGAGCCCGCGAATGTTGGGCAGACGGGGTCGTATTTCGACGCGCTTCCGGTGGACGACGATGTGCCCAACGAAATTCTGGAGTTTTTCCAGCCGGAAGCGGAAGAGCACCTGCAAATTGTGGCGGATTGTCTGCTTTCGCTCGAAGGCAACAACAATCCGGAAGAGATTAACCGGTTGTTCCGGGCGATCCACACCGTCAAGGGTTCCGCGGCGCAGGTTGGTTTGCGGCGATTGGGCGGAATCGCGCATCGCGTGGAGGATTTGATCGGGCGATTGCGCGACGGAGAGATTCAGCCTTCGCCGTCCGTGGTGGACCTTTGCCTTGAGTCTGTCGATGTCCTGAAGAAAACGCTGCATCGCGAGTGGGCGGACGACGCTGAAATGCGCGAGGGCGTCGATTCCCTGCTGGGGCGCATTGCGGCACTCGCGCCGCAGGAAATTGAAGAAGGGGCACCGGCGTTGACGGTTGCGGAAACAGCGGAAGAGGCTCCGGTCAAAGCAGGGATCGAAAAGACCGCGCCAAAAGCTCCGCTCACCGCGAAACAGGTGGCGGCGAACAAATCGGTGCGCATCGCGCTGGGCCGGCTGGACCGCATGATGAACACGGTCGGCGAACTGGTGATCAGCCGCACAAAGATGGTCGGCCGGGTTACGGAACTGGAAAAGCTGATTGATACGCTGGGCTTTTCGAAAGAGCGCTTGCAGGGAAAGGTCAGCGAATTTCAAGAGAAGTATGAGTTCAACCGCATTCGCTCGCAATTGGCGACGCCTTGGGCAAGTTCGCAGACGAAGAAACTACTGACGAACGCCGCAGCGGGTGAAGGGTCGTACCTGGAAGAGTTCAGCGAACTCGAGATGGACCGTTATGACGACTTCAACATTCTTTCACGGTCGATGACGGAAATTTCGGCAGACGTGAACGAAGTGTTGACACAGCTTGAGGGCTACGTCGGACGGGTCGAAGGGGACATTGACGAGTTCACAAAGCTGGCGCATCACCTGCAGGACGAAATTACAGCTGCGCGCATGGTGCCGATTGGAACGCTGTATTCATTGCTTTCGCGCGCGGTAAGAGACGCGGCCAAATCCTCGAAGAAGGAAGTTGAGCTGGATTTTTCAGGAAGTGAAACCGAGCTGGACAACAATATCATTCAGCAGATTTCGGATCCGCTGGTCCACCTGGTGCGCAACTCCGTTGCGCACGGGATTGAGCTGCCGGCGGTTCGGGCGGCGCAAGGGAAGGCCGAAGAAGGGAAAGTTTCCCTACGCGCTTATCATCGTGGAAACCACATTTACATTGAAGTGGAAGACGACGGGCGCGGTATCGACTACGAGCGCGTGAAGCAGAGCGCGATCGAGTGCGGCCTGGTTTCGAATGAGACGGCGGACCGGCTGACCGAACGCGACCTGCGCGAAATGCTGTTCCATCCCGGGTTTTCGACGGCAGCGGTGAAGACCGAACTTGCAGGACGCGGCGTGGGGCTGGATGTGGTCCGCTCCAATTTGAACGCGCTGAACGGCGAAATTGAAGTAAACAGCGTGGCGGGATCGGGGACGAAATTCACGCTGAAAGTGCCTTTGACACTGATTATTTCGCCGGCACTTTTCGTGCGCTGCGGCTCGCATCATTTTGCTCTGCCGCTGGCGGTGGTGGAGGAAATCCGGCGATTGCGCGCTGACGAAATTGAAGATGTCGGTGGAAAGTTGTTGACCAAGGTGCGCGACATTGTGACCGAGGTGGTGCGCCTCGACTCTTATCTTGGATTGCCCCCTCTGGAACCAATCAACGGATATTTCCGTATGGTGGTGGCGAATGCGGGCAATCGCCAGATCGGCGTGGTGGTGGAAGAAGTCCTCGGCAAGGACGAAATCGTTATTAAGAACCTGGGCGAATATCTGCGGCGGGTGAAGCTTTTCCCAGGCACGACCATCGCACCGGATGGCAGCTTAATTTTGTTGATTGATTTGAACCGCATGGTTGCCACGGAGCCGAATGAAAGGCGCGCCGTGCAAGCCAGTGCCAGTGCCGCCCGTATTTTTGCTCCGGGTTCAACGGCTGTGGCCCGCGGAACAATTCCTTCGGAAGCGATCGACCGCGTGGCTCAGGAACGCGTAATCGTGATTGCGGACGATTCGATCAGCGTGCGGAAATTTGTGGGCCGCATGCTGGAGAAGAACGGCTACCGCGTGAAACTTGCGGCGGATGGGCTGGAAGCGGCGGAACTGGTGGCGCAACACGGCTGCCACATGGTGATTACCGACCTGGAGATGCCGCGGATGACCGGCTACGAGCTGATGGCGCAGTTGCGGCAGAGCCCGTCCACGAAACGAATTCCGGTGATGGTGGTAACTTCGCGCGCAGGAGCAAAGCACCGGGACCGCGCGATGAAAGAAGGCGCGTCCGCATTTTTGACCAAGCCGGTGCAGGAAGATCAGCTGCTGGCAGCGGTAGAACAACTGATCGGAACGGAGGCGGCACGTCCGATCGTGCCGGTCGCATAGACGAGCTATGGCCAGCGCCCTTGCCAAAAAGTTTCGCGTCCTCGTCGTAGACGACTCCGCCTTCATGCGCAAGGTGCTGGAGTCGATTTTCAACGCCGATGAGCAACTGACGGTGATCGGCCACGCGAAAGACGGCCGCGAGGCCATCGCGTTGGCGGAATCGCTGAAGCCCGACGTGATCACGATGGATTTGAACATGCCGCACCTGGATGGCCTGCAGGCGACAGCGCAGATTATGACTACGAATCCGCGGCCAATCGTGGTCGTGAGCTCCGAGAGCAAAGAGGGTGCTTCAAGCACTTTGCGAGCACTGGAGTTGGGCGCGATTGATTTTGTCACCAAACCGTCGTCGGGAATTGATCTGGATATGCAGAGCGTGAAGGACGATTTGCTGCGCAAGGTGCGGATTGCTGCGAAAGTGCGCGTTGTGCGGACTGCATCGCGGCTTGCTGCCGCGCTGCAGGCCCCGATGAATGGCGGGCCGGTTGCGAAGCCGCAGGCGCCTGCGGCTCGAGCTGCTACACCAGCGACACTTCCCGCTGATATGCGATTCCCTGTTGTGGTGCTGGCTGCTTCGACGGGCGGACCAGCTACCGTAATGCGGCTCGCACCCGGATTCACGAAAGATTTTCCGGCGGCGGTGATTCTGGTGCAGCACATGCCGGCGGCATTCACCACGCAATACGCACTGCAGTTGGCGGAGTTCACCGGCATTCGGGTGAAAGAAGCGGAAGCGAACGAGCCGGTGCAGCCGGGGACATTTTACATTTGCCCGGGCGGGCAGCATTTGCGGGTTTCTCCCACGGGACGCATGCAACTGGACGGGGCGACGGGGCGGATCGAGGGCTACCTGCCAAACATTGATGTGACGATGGAAACGGTGGCGGCGTTTGCGGGTGCGATGAGCATCGGCGCGGTGCTGACCGGGATGGGCAGCGATGGCGCGCGCGGAGCGAAGGCGATCAAGAACGCCGGGGGCTACGTGATAGCGCAGGATGAGGCAACTTCAGTGATTTTCGGGATGCCCGCGGAGGCGATCAAGAGCGGCGCGGTTGATCAGGTGCTCGGCATCGACGACATTTATTCTTCGATTGAGAATCGCGTGCTGGGATTGAGCCGGTTGTCGCCCACGGGAGTCCGCTGATGCAGTTTGCGGCCACGCACAAGGCGCCGCATGCGCGGACCGAGCAGATCATATTGTTCCGCTGCAGCACGCAGGTGTTTGCGATTTCGTCAGCGTCGGTGCAGGAAGTGCGCAGCGTGGACACGCTGGCGGGGTCGCCGCTGGAAATCAACGAATCCACCCTGCCCAAAGTGCGGCACATGTTCCGGCGGGGCGAACAAAATCTCTACGTTGTAAACGGAGCGGTGCATTTTGGATTGCGGCCTTCGCCGGCTTCACTGATTTTTCTGCTGCGGAGATCACGGACCGCGCTGTTGATTGACGGCATCGAGAAAATGACGACCATGACAAGGCTGCAGGCGTTGCCGGGGGCGTTTTGCCACGAGGAGCGGGTGTGGTATCGCGGGTTGACCGTTCTGGATCAGAGCGTAATCCCGGTGGTGAGTCCGGAAGGCTTCCTGACCACGGACGAGCTTTTTCTTCTCGATGCGCTGGTGAGCCGGACGGCCGTGCAGGAAACAGCCGCCGTGGGCGAGATGGGCCAGGGTCTATGAGCAAAGTGGAGCAATTCGACGCGCGTTCGTGCGTGCTGTTGCGGCTGGGCGAGCGGCGGTTTGCGCTTGCGGCGGAGCAGATTGCGGAACTGGTTGCGCCGAGCCGCGTCTTCCGGTTCGCGCACCGCACGGCCGAGATTGACGGCGTGATTCTGCGACGCGGGCGCGTGGTTCCGGTGTGCGATGTGGCGGAGAGGCTCACAGGAAAAAAGCTGACGTCGCGGCGATTTTATCTGGTGGCGACGCAGAAGCGGGGCGCATCGCTGGATTGGGTGGCACTTCCGGTAAGCGGCGAATGCGAATTGATCACTGCGGATTTGACGCCGGCGGGCGAGTCGGACTCGCCGCACGTGGCCGCCTGGCTTTCGCACGAGGGCGACGTGATTGAAGTGCTGAACCTGGATGCGTTGACGCCGGTGCCGGGCGACCGCGCAATCCTGACGCAAGGCGGAAGCCCGGAGGCACACGCATGATTGTGCCCGGTAAGCCGGCAAAGATTCTGTTGATTGACAGCAACGTGCTGTTTTCGAAGCGGCTCGGCGACGCATTGCGCCGGGAGGGATTTGAGGTGACGACCGCGACGCAGGCGGCATTTGCGTTGACTACGCTGGAATACAACGCGCCCTCGGTGATTGTATGCGCGACGAATATGCGGGAGATGGGAGCGCTTGAAATCGCCAGAATTATTCACGCCGACCCGAAAAACGCGGCGCTGCCGGTGATCGCTATGGGCGATGGCAGCCAGCGGGCGCTGATGGAATCATTTCAGGCGGGTTGCGACGATTATATTGACCGGCATCTGTCGCCGGGAGTGATCGCGAATCACATCAAGAACATTGTGGTCAGCAAACTGGAAGGGTTTCAGCCGACCCAGATGCTGGGCCAGGCGGACACCAGCCTGAGCGGGAATCTGACGCACCACGACCTGACCGGCGTGATGCAAATGCTGGGGCAGGCGCGACAGACGGGAGCGTTGACGATCAACGCGGGGGAGACCGACGGGGTTTTGTTTTACGACGGCGGGGAAATTACCCACGCGGAGTGCGGATCGCTCTTTGGCGACGAGGCCGTCATTTACATTTTGAAGAGCTGCGTGAAGTGCGGCTCGGGCGTTTACAAATTTATTTACGGCGCGGCATCGGGGCAGCGCACCGTGCTGCGGTCGGCGACCGACCTGATGCTGGATGCGATGCGCGAATTTGACGAAACGGAGCGAACCGGCTCCGACGAGTTGGCGGACAAGGAGGCCCAATGAGCGACGCAATTGTTCTCCCGGAGGCCGGAGCAGCCGAGCCGCGGCGTACCCCGACGGTTTATTTTATAGATGACAGCGCAACGATGCGCGAAGTCATCAAGATTGCCTTCCGGCGCGAGAGCATCAATGTGGTGACGTGCGCCGATGCGGCGTCAGCTCTTGCACAATTTGATGAAAATCCGCCCGACGTGGTGATCACCGACGTGATCATGCCGGACCAGGACGGGTATTCCGTCTGCAGCCAGGTGAAGCAGAATCCGCAGTTCGCGAAGACGCCAGTGATTTTGATGTCGGGCGTGGTGAACAAGAGCGTGGCCGACCGCGCTGTGGCGGTGCAGGCGGATGAGTTGGTGCGGAAACCGTTTCAGCCACAGGAATTGATCTCGCGCGTGAAGAATCTGATTGGCCACGGGGCGCCCGCGTTGCAGCAGCCGTCGGAGCGCCCGATGGCCGTGCCTTCACTGAGCAGCCTGTTTTCGACACCCGCACCACCGCGGATCGTTCCCCCACCTACACCGGTGACTGCCATACCGCCTGCGGCAGAAGCGCGTCCGGCAGACAACGTCTGGCCCCGCGCGTTGGCTGAGGCGTTTGTACAGCAAGGCAACGCAACTGCTCCGCAAACGCCACCCATGGCGCCGAATGCGGCTCCGCGCGCCGCCGGAACGGCCACGGACATCCAGAAACTGCGCGTCGAGATTTCGCGCCTGGAGATTCTGGTGAAGAAGCTGCAAACCGAACTGCAGATCGAGCGCCAGTACAACCAGGCGCTGGAACTTCACGTGCGCACGCTCACGCAAGTCGATTAATTCCGCAGGAAGCCAGAATAGTCAAACAAGGTTTGAAGCACGAAGGAACGCGATTGCCCTCTCTCCGCGAGCTTTAGTGGCGATGACGGAACACCTGTCCTCTTGGGCAATGTCGCAGCGGGCGCCGAGCCTCTACCCTTAAAAGGTACTTTCCCAGGGGGACACTATGAGCAAGGCCATGCGTTGTGGATTGGCGGGCATTCTGGCGGTGTGCACGTTTGGGTGCGGGGCCGCGGGCTGGACGCCGAGTACGAAGAGACCATTGGACGCGACTGCATTGGTGGCGCTGGTAGCGGGCAATGCCCTTCCCGAGAATATCGTTGCGGCCGTGAAGGTGCGCGGGCTGAACTTTACGCCAACGGCACAAGACAAGGCTCAACTCTCCGAGGCGGGAGCAACCAGTGAAGTTTTGGAAGCAGTAAGCAAAACCAGCGTCGCGGCGCCGAAAGGCAACGAAGAAACAAAAAGTGAAGCAGCCGGGAGGAAACACCTTGCGCTGGCAGGAAAACTGATTCGTGCGCGGGAATTCGAAGAGGCCGCGAAAGAAATGGATGAGGCACTGCGAGCGGACGGCAGAAAAGCCGACGCGGGATTCGTCATGGGGGAGTATTTAAGGCAGCAGGAGGAATGGGCCGCGGCGACCGAGGTTTATGAAGAAGTGCTGAAGCAGGAGCCGGAATTTCCCGAGGCGCGAACGAAATTGAGTTACGTATTGTACCGGGCTGGAGACCAAGAGGAATCCCTGCGACAGGCGAAAGCCGCGATTGCCGAGACGCCTGACAATGCAGAGGCCTACAAGAATGCCGGCGTGGCGTTGGAGGAGATGCGAAAATTCGAGGCATCGGAACACGCGTACCGGGAAGCGTTGAGGATCAAACCCGATTACGAGAACGTCCACTTCGATCTCGGGAATCTTTACTCCGCAAAAGGCGATTTGCAAGGAGCCATTGATGAGTACAAGAAGGCGCTGACCCTGGATCCAAAAGATATCGGCGCGCACGTCAATCTTGCGTACGCCTACTTCGACAAAAAAGATTTTGACAGCGCGATCAAGGTCCTTCGCGAGGGAAAGAAACTGGATCCGAGGAACGTGAATATCCGACGCGATCTCGGCTCGGCCCTGCTGCAATCGAATCAGAGTCCGCAGGCAGTGGTGGAATTTCGGGAACTGGAGGCAATGGCGCCGGAATCCGACATCTGCCACCTGTGCCTTGCGGTGGCCCTGCGGCGAACGGGGGACCTGGAAGGCTCGAAAAAAGAGTACAAGATTTCCCAGAGAGTGGATCCGTCCAATTCGGTGGTTCACGACGGGCTTGGCGTCATTTATGAGATACAAAAAAACTATCCGGCGGCGCTGGAGGAGTACAAGAAAGAATCAGACCTTGATCCCAATGGCTCAACGGGACATTGGCGTGTGGGGCTGATCCTGCTGGCGATGAAGGATACGAAAAAGGCCCTGGACGAATTGGAGACGGCGGAAAAACTGGATCCAGGCAACGCGGACGTGCACGAAGCATACGCGCTGGCGCTGGCGGCGAGCGGTGACAAACAAAAAGCGGCTGGCGAATTCAAAGAAGCGCTGCTGTTGAACGGGGAGGATATCGGAGCGCATCTGGACTATGCCCGGTTCCTGGAGGAGCAAGGCGACTGGGTTGGAGCGATGGAACAATACCGGCTGGCAAAGAAATATTTCGACCTGACGTCGGCGCAACACGTCTTTAGCCAAACGATTCGCGATGCGAACAGTGATGTGCAGGCGGCCGAATTGCGTCTGAAACAACGGTTGAGAGAGATGAGAGCCGCCGGGAAAGGCGTCGAAGCCACAGCCCTGGAAGCAAGACTTGCTGGCGCGGGGGAGACAAAGAGTTTGTCGGACAAAGTGGACGCAGCTATGGACGCTGGTAGGCGCGCCGTCCGGGAACACAATTTTGCGGAAGCCGAACGCAGCTATAAGAACGCCGTCGAGTTTGCGGAGCAGTTGAATCCCCACGAAGCGCGGTTGGCGCTATCGCTGGGATACCTCGGGACGATGTACTTCGGCCGCAAAGATTGGCCGGATGCTCAACAGGCCTTCGAGCGGCAGTTGAAAATCACGACGGAGATTTATGGAACGGACTCCGAGCAACTTAGCACGCCGCTGATATCGCTTGGCCAGGTTCACATGCAGCAAGGGGAATTCGCGAAAGCCGAGAGCCTGTTTCTGGAAAACCTGAACAAGAGCCAGAAGAATCAGGGAGACACCAGCTTTGGCTACTTTATGGGGCTTCGGGCCATTAGTGAACTTTACTATTCCGAGAAACAATACGAGAAAGCTATGCCCTTCGCGCTGCAGGGGGTGAAAACGGGAGAAATCCTGTTTGGGCCGGAAGGCATGCAACTGGTGGGATTCAGGGGGCTGGTTTGCAGGCTTTACGACGGTCTCAATCAAGCAAATAAGAGCGAGGCTTGCGACAGGCAATTAATCCCACTCCAGGAAAAGGCTTACGGGGAGAAAAGTCCTTATTTGGCGCCAACGTTGACGAGCTATGCAAAAGCCCTTCGTGCGCTTGGGCGCAATGCGGAAGCTGAGGACGTGGAAAAGCGGTTGCAGGGATTGCAGAAATCCACAGTGGGATTGAACTGATCTTCGGGGCGGCGGAATGCGCCGCGAATTTTGTTCCACAACAACTATTAAAGCACTGCCCGGTTGACGGGTCTCCCCGAATTCAGTAGCCTCGGCTGACGATGAAATTGAGTCGGGTGTTTGCATTGTTGGGGGACTGTACGATGAACGAACCCACGAAAAGCGGGATTTCAAGGCGGCAGTTTGCGCGGCGGGCGGCGCTGCTTTCGGCGAGCGCTTCGATTGTTCCGGCGGCGAGCGTGTTTGCGGATTCCTCGATCGCGGTGCCCGCACAGCAGCCGGCGCATCCGAATCTTTCGCCGGAAAGCCAGGCCGAGGCGGAGGCGCGTTACCAGCAGATTTTGAGCCAGTACGGCAGCCGCTTCAGCGCAGAGGAAAAAACGTCGCTGCGCGAGATGAATCTGGTGACGCAGACCAGCCTGGACAAAGTGCGAGAATTTTCTCTTGAGAACGGGGATGCGCCCGCACTCTACCTGAAACCCCTGGTGGAACGCGAAAAGAAACCAGTTCAGCCGCCGGCATCGGCGCCGGCGAAGAAATCCTGAGGGAACGACGAATGCTCAGCGAGCAAGTGCTTTACCTATCGGTTGGCGAACTGGCGAAGAAAATACAATCCAAGCAGATTTCTCCCGTGGAATTGACGGAAAGCTACCTGGCGCGCAGCGAAGCGATGGGGCCGAAACTAAACGCGTATGCGCGGCTGACGCCGGACCTGGCGTTGGAGCAGGCCCACGCAGCGGAGAAAGATATTCAACGCGGGCATTACAGAGGGCCGCTGCACGGAATCCCTTATGCGGCGAAGGATTTGCTGGCGGTGAAAGGTATTCCCACGACGTGGGGCGCGAAACCGTTTGCCGACCAGGTGTTTGATTACAACGCGACGGTGATCGAGCATTTGCACAATGTGGGCGCGGTTCTGCTGGGCAAGGCGGCGATGATTGAGCTGGCCGGGGGAATGGGATATGCGTACGCTTCGGCTTCGTTGCAAGGCGAGGCGAAGAATCCGTGGGACACCAAGTGCTGGACGTGCGGATCGTCTTCAGGCTCTGGCGCGATTGTTGCGGCGGGGTTGGCGGGATTTGCGATTGGGACGGAAACGTGGGGCTCGATTGTGTGCCCTTCGGCGTTTTGCGGCGTCAGCGGATTCCGGCCGACCTACGGGCGCGTAAGCCGGCGCGGCGCGATGGCGTTGTCTTACTCGATGGACAAGATCGGGCCGCTGGCGCGGTCCGCGGAAGACTGCACAAACATTTTTGCGGCGATTGCGGGTCACGATCCGCTGGATCGCAGCACGCTGCCGGTAGACAAAGCAGCGTTTACGTATTCGCCGGCAGCCGATTTAAAGGGACGCGGCCTGCGCATCGGATGGCTGACGAATGCGTGGAAGCAATACGATCCGGGCATCGGGAAAATTGTGGATGCGGCGAAAGCCGCGCTCAAACACCACTTCCCTTTCATTAGAGACGCGGCGTTGCCTGAAGGACCGTGGGAGGATGCGGCAACGCTGATTCTGTCCGGGGAAGCGGGATCGGCCTTTTCACAACTGATTCGTTCCGGCCGCGTAAAAGAGCTGATTGATCCTGTCGGGCGACTGGGTGGATATGTGAGCCAAAGCGTTTCGGGCGCGGATTACACGACCGCGCTGCGCATTCGCGATATTCTTCAGAAGAAAATGACGGACCTTTTCGATTCGTATGATGTGCTGGCGACGGCTTCCTTGCCCGTGGCGGCGACTCCGCTGAGTTTGAATCTGGTTACGGGATTATCGTTTCCTGATCCGCTGGGCGGGGTTGGAAATCTTTGCGGTTTGCCGGCCATTTCGGTGCCCTGCGGTTTCACGGATAAAAATTTGCCGGTTGGGTTGCAGTTTGTGGGACGGGCAGGAGATGATGCGGCGGTTTTGCAGGCTGGAAGAATTTTTCAGCAGACCACGAACTGGCATAAGAAACACCCGAAGTTGTAGCTCAGGCCTTCCAGGCCTGAGGATTTTCATTTCCGCGGAGTGATATTTCCTGCGCTGTGAAAGGCCTCACCCCTGAAGGGGCGAGCTACAGGAACGCGGCTAGGAATTCTTGCGGGCTTGCAGGATTTCGCGGACAGTGCGTAGGATCGCGCTGCGGCTGAAGGGCTTGGTGAGGAGCCGCACGGAGGGATCCGCGTTGGCCATTTCGGTGGCTGCGTGTTCGCTGTAGCCGGACATGAACACAACGGAGACGTCGGGGTGCTCCTGCTGCAGGTGCACGGCAAGTTCCTGGCCGGTCATTCCCGGCATGACCATGTCGGTGACGAGCAAATCGATTTTGCCGCGATGCTCGCCGGCGATGGCGATGGCTTCCCTGCCGTTTTTGGCTTCCATCACTTTATAGCCGCCGGACTCCAGAAATTCGCGCGCAATTTCACGGACGTCCTGTTCATCCTCGGTCAACAGCACAGTTTCCGTGCCTACCGGCAATTCGGCGACAGGCTTCGGAGCGCCGATATGCACTTCCGCCTCGTTCACGCGCGGAAGATAAATTTTGAAGGACGTGCCTTTGCCGAGTTCGCTGTAGACCCAGACAAACCCGCCGCTCTGCTTGACGATTCCGTACACCGTGGCCAGTCCAAGGCCCGTGCCTTTTCCTTTTTCCTTGGTAGTGAAGAACGGCTCGAAGATGTGCGCCTGGGTTTCTTCGTCCATGCCGGTGCCGGTATCGGTGACGTCGAGGAGAACGTATGAGCCGGGCTTCATCAGCGGATGGCTGGCGGTGTAGGACTGATCGAGGTCGCAGTTGCGCGTGCCGATCAGAAGTTTGCCGCCGGTGGGCATGGCGTCGCGCGAGTTGACGGCCAGGTTCATGATGACCTGTTCCATCTGGCTGGCGTCGGCGCGAATGGTGCCGAGTTTCTGGCCGGGACGAAGGATCAGCTCGATGTCTTCACCGATTAAGCGCGGCAGGAGCTTGCCCATCTCTTCAACTACAGAATTAAGATTGATGATTTGCGGCTGAAGAACTTGCAAGCGGCTGAAGGCGAGCAGTTGCCGGGTGAGGGTTGTGGCGCGATCGGCGGAACGATCGATCTGCTCGATTTTTCGCGCGATGGAATCGCCGGGAGCCAACGCGCCCAGCAGTAATTCCGTGTGGCCCTTGATCACCATCAGCAGGTTATTGAAGTCGTGCGCGACGCCGCCCGCGAGGCGGCCGACGGCTTCCATCTTTTGCGACTGGCGCAACTGCAGCTCCAAGTGGCGACGCTCGCTGATGTCCTGCGCGACAACCAGGCGCACGCGCCTGCCGGCATAAAGGAGTTCGTGCGAAATCAGTTCCACTTCGAATGTTTTTCCGTCTTTGCCCTGATGCAGCCAGAAGCCGTGCTCTTCGGCGTCGGCTTTCATCTGTAACAAGTACGTTTCCGCTTTTGCGCGCTCGGTCCCGGGGCGAACCTCCAGGATGGTCATGCGTTCGAACTCTTCCTGCGAGTAGCCGTACTGGCCGACCGCCGCCTGATTGACGCGGAGAAAACGCAGCGACTCCACATCGTAAAGCCAGGTGGGGAGCGGATTGTGCTCGAACAAGAGACTGAGCATGGACTCGCTCTTGCGCAATTCTTCCTCGGCGCGGCGGCGTTCGATGGCCAGGGCGATGTGGCCGCCGACGGAATCCAGGAATTCCATGTCGCGCTGGTCGTACGCGTTTTCATTCTGGTAGTGCTGCACGACGAGAACGCCAATGGTGGCCGTGGGCGTCTTCAAGGGCACGCCGAGCCATGCGGGTGAAGGTGAACCCACCAGCTCAACTTCACCAAGCGCGGCCATGCGGTCGAAATCCGATTGCGGGATGAGCTTTGCTTTTCCGGTGCGGAAGACGTAGGCAGTGCAACTGCGGCCAACTTTTTGCGGAGGGGGCGCGGTATCGTATTCATCCACGAGAAAGGGGAATTCGAAGACGTCACGCTGAGGATCGTGAAGGGCAACGAAACAGTTTTCGGCAGACAAGATGCGCTTGAGAGCCAGATGGATGTGATGGAGAAGCTGATCGAGGTTGGCGGTCTGGTTCAGCGCATGAATGATATCCGAGATGACCTGGCGCTCGGATTCCATGCGGTGGAGATCGGTAACATCCAGGCCATGGAGAAGGACGCCTTCGATCGCGGGATCGGCGAGGCGGCTGCGGCAGGTGATTTCGAACCAGCGCCAGGAGCCATCGCGGCTGCGGAAACGGCAACGGCTGGTGAGCGGCGCGCCATTCTGAGCGGCAACCCGCTTCAGATGCGTGCGAATGGGGCCGACGTCACCGGAGTGAACCAATGCGTGAAGGCTGCGTCCGACAAGTTCGTCCGGGCGGTAACCCAAGCTGGATTGGAAAGTGGAATTCGCAAACTGCAGGGTGCCGTCCGCGGAGAGAACGGCGATGATTTCCCTGGTAGAGTCCAGCAACGACGCAAGTTGGGCGGTCCCGAGAGCGAAACCGGGGTCCGAGAAAATTCTCTGGGCCATTTAATTGTCGCTTCGTTTGCCGGCTGGAGCAGAGAACTACCGGCGAGACTTGCGGAAGCCTCCAAGGATCGACGTAGTAACAGAAAGCGCTAGCTGAATATGATTCGTCTCTGCTTACTGTAACGGAGGCCAGGCGTTTCGTATACCCCAGAGGAGAAACGGGTTGCGAAACAATGACTGTACGAAAGGGCAGGTGGGGCAAGCTTGCGGAGTGCCGCGCCGGATGGGGCCGTGCTACTCTGCCTAGCCATAAGCTGTTGAAACTGCGCGAGCTGCGCCGCTGGAGGCCGGCTCCGGGAGGATTGCCGCCATGCACGGAATCTGGAAAGACATGTTCGTGATCACGCTGCCGATTCTGGAGAAGATCCTGCGGCCAGTCATCGTGTACTTCTTCCTGGTGCTCATGCTGCGGCTTTCGGGGAAGCGCGAGCTGGTGCAATTGAATCCTTTTGACCTGGTAGTGCTGCTTACGCTTTCGAACACGGTGCAGAACGCGATCATCGGGGACGATAATTCCGTCTCCGGTGGAGTGCTGGGCGCCAGTTCCCTGTTGGCGGTGAACTATCTGACGGTGCGTTTCCTCTACAAGCACAAAAAGCTGGACCAGATTGTGGAAGGCAAGGCCGACCTATTAATTGAAGGTGGCAAGTTGCGGCCCGAGCATCTGAAAAAGGAACTGATTACCACGGCGCAACTCGAAGCGGCGGCGCGGAAGCAGGGATTTGGTTCCCTCTCCGAAGTGGACCAATGCAGCCTGGAGCCAGGAGGGACGCTGTCATTTATCGGTAAAAAGCCCGATGCGGATGCGCTGCGGCACAAGGAGTTGCTGGATCGCATTGACAAGCTGAAGGATGAACTGGCCATTTTGCGGGGCAATCGCCCGCCCTCAGTTGCCTGAGGGTTGTGGCCAGCAAAAAATTCAGTGGACTAGAAAGCCGCTGAGACCGACGAAGAATCCAACAACGCCGATCGCCATTCCGGAATACCAGAAGGCCGTTCTTCTTGTGAGGAGGGTAAGCGAGCAGATGATAAGGGCGATTTCCAGAATCACTTCCCCGGCGTCAAAGCGGTCTTCCCGCCGAGAGTACACCGTGCGCTCGTTTTCGAACTCCTTGGCTTTTTCGCTGATTTGGTCTTTGTCTTTCTCATAGCGTTCGATTTCCTTTTTATACTTCTCGCGCAATGCCTCGGCCTTCTCTTTTTCTCCGCGATCCAGGACATCGATCAGGTCCGCGATACTCTGCATTTCGTGCAGGCGGATATTCTTAGCTTGGTAGAAGGCCCATTGGTCGCTGGCCTGGGTTTGCAAAAGCACCACCTCGATACTGGACCGGTGGCCCATCAGCGTGGCCATCGCCACGAGGACCGCGAGGATGGAGATGGTAATGGCGACGGGCAACGTCCATGGCTCGTCATCCTCATGATGATGTGCATGCTCTTCGAGCACTTCGTGCATCGGGGTTCCCTCGCTGTTGTGAATTTACGCCGCCGGCTGTGCCGCAATGGATTTTAGCACTTCCTGTGCTGTGGCAATGGTGCGGTCGATGTCGGCGGATGTGTGAGAAGCGGAAACGAACGCAGCTTCGAACTGCGAAGGCGCAAGGAAGATGCCGCGATTGAGCATTTCGCGGAAATAGCGGGCGTAGAGTTTTGTGTCGGAGCGTTTGGCCCCGGTGTAATTCGTAACTGGGTCAGGCGTGAAGAAGATGGTGGAGATCGAGCCGGTGCTGTTGACCTGGGCGGGGATTCCCGCACCGGCGAGAGCGTTTCGCAGGCCGTGCACCAGTTTCTTGGCGAGGGCGTTGATACCGTCGTAGAGACCCGGCTTGGCGAGTTCGTTCAGCGTCGCGATACCGGCGCTCATCGCGAGTGGATTGCCGGCGAGCGTGCCTGCCTGATAGACAGGCCCGAGGGGCGCGACATTGTTCATAAGTTCCGCGTGGCCGCCGTATGCCGCAACTGGAACGCCGCCCCCGATAATTTTTCCCATGGTTGTAAGGTCACCTTCGACACCGAGAAGCGTCTGCACCGCGCCGTTGTGCAGGCGGAAACCGGTGATGACCTCGTCGATGATCAGCAAGGCGCCGTGCTTGCGCGTGAGGTCGCGCAGACCTTGCAGGAATCCTTCTTTGGGCAGGACCACGCCCATGTTCGCAGCGATCGGCTCGACAATCACCGCCGCGATTTTATCTTTGTGTTCGTTGAAAACTTTTTCCACGCCCTGCAGATCGTTGTAGGGGACGTTCAGCGTAAGCGCCGCGAGCGCCTGGGGAACGCCGGGGCATTCGGCAATGCCCAGAGTGGCAAGGCCGGAACCCGCTTGCGACAAAAAGCTGTCGGCGTGGCCGTGGTAGCAGCCTTCGAACTTGATGATGAAATCGCGCTTGGTGACCCCGCGGGCGAGGCGAACGGCGCTCATCGTTGCTTCAGTGCCGCTCGAAACGAAGCGAACTTTTTCGATGAAGGGAATCGCTTTGGTGATGAGCGTGGCGAGTTGCAACTCCAGCTCGGTGGTGACGCCGAAACTTGTGCCGCGACGCGCTTGCTCGGCAATGGCCGCGCTGACCGCGGGGTGCGCGTGGCCCAGCAGCATTGCGCCCCAAGAGCAGACGTAATCGAGAAGCTGGTTGCCGTCGGCGTCGTAAAGGTATTGCTCGCTTCCCTTTTCGATGATCAGCGGCTCGCCGCCCACGGAACGAAACGCGCGCACGGGGCTGTTGACGCCACCAACTAGAACTTTTTCGGCCTTTTCGAAAATTTCCCGCGAACGGCGGCGTTCGGGTTTTGCCTGGGCTTGTGTCGCACTCATCGGGGCACCTTTTTTGAAAGTCAGGATTTCAGCCAGCGAGCCGCTTCTTTGGCGTGGTAGGTCAGGATAATGTCGGCTCCGGCTCGTTGAATTCCGGTCAGAATTTCGAGGACCACTCGCCTTTCTTCGATCCAGCCTTTTTGCGCGGCGGCTTTGACCATAGCGTATTCGCCGCTGACGTTGTATGCGCCTAGGGGCACATCGAAGCGATCGCGGACAGAGCGGATGATGTCGAGATACGGCAGCGCGGGCTTTACCATCACGATGTCGGCGCCTTCTTCGAGATCGAGCGCCACTTCTTTCAACGCTTCGCGCGCGTTGGCGGGATCCATCTGGTAGCTGCGGCGGTCGCCGGATTTCGGCGCGGAGTCAGCGGCTTCGCGGAAGGGCCCGTAAAAGCCGGAACAGTATTTCGCAGCGTAAGCAAGAATCGGAATGTTTTCGAATTTGTGTCCGTCAAGCAGAGTGCGGATCGCGCCGACGCGACCGTCCATCATGTCCGACGGTGCGACAATATCCGCGCCAGCGCGGGCGTGCGAGAGCGCCTGCTGCGCGAGGATTTCGAGCGTCGGGTCGTTCAGGATTTCGCCGTTCTCCACGACGCCGCAGTGGCCGTGGTCGGTGTATTCGCACAGGCAGACGTCGGTGATCACCAGGAGATTGAGCCTTGCCTTCTTGATGGCTTCGATGGCTTTTTGAACCACGCCCGTTTTCGCAAGTGAGCTTGTTCCTCGGGCATCTTTGCTTTCTGGCAGGCCGAAAAGAATGATGGCAGGAATGCCGAGCGATTCCACCTCGCGACACTCTTCGACAATCTGATCCACGGACTGCTGGTAGACCCCCGGCATCGAACTGACTTCCTTGCGCACTTTCGTGCCGGGGCAAACGAACATCGGATAGACGAAACCGGCAGTGGTGAGGCGTGTTTCGCGAACCAGGCCGCGCAGGGCTTCCGTGCGGCGAATCCGGCGGGGGCGGTGAATGGGGAAACTCATCCTTGTTTTGCTCCTGCAGGCTGATGGTAGCCTGCCGTCGAAAAGAATTTTGCCAGCACGGCGACAACGCCGGAAACGGTGGTGTCTGCGGACACCAGGATCCTGCCTATGCCTTCCTTGATAAGCGCTTGTTCGGTGACCGGGCCAATCGCTACGAAAGCCACCCCTTGACCCAGTTCGCGAAATCGCTCTGAGCCGAGAATATCCCGGAGCGAGTGGGCGGCCGACGGGCTAAAAAAAAGGATAGCGTCCGTGCCCCCGCGAAACAATTTTTCCAGTGTCTGTTGTGAATCCAACTTGGGAGCCACAGTTTTATAAGCGATGACGGACTTCACCAGCGCGCCGTGGAGGGTCAAGGTCTCAGCCAATTCAGGATTCGCTCGATCGCTGCGCGGTAGGAATATGCGTTTTCCCTTGACCGCCGCCGCGAGTGCTTCCGCAAGTCCCTGGCCGCTGTGAATTTCTGAGCGGTGGGTTACGGTTAAGCCCGCGGCTTGCGCGGCAGCTACCGTTGCGGGACCAACGCCACCAATTTTCACACCGGCAAATGCCTGATCGAGGGGGAGTTCCAAACCGACGCAACGCTGCTGCACAGCGCGCAAAGCGTTTTGACTCGTAAAAAGCACCCAATCGAACTGTGTGCCGTGCTTGAGGCAATCGTCGAGTTCCGAAGAGTCGTCAGGAGGTGCAAAAGCAAGGAGGGGCAAAAGAACTGGTTCTGCGCCAGCGTCACGTAGGGCATCCACGAGCAATTGGCTCTGTTCCAGCGCGCGCGTCACGACGACGCGCTTCCCTGCCAGCGGCTTGTGATTCTTTTCAGCCACGGGCGCGCTGCACCTCTTCGAGAATTGTCCGCGCCCCGCCTTCTGCCAGCACGCGCGCCAGATGTTCGCCAAGCTGCGCGGCCTGGTCTGGCGAGGCAGTGGCTTTCTCACGAACGTATTGCGTGCCATCCACGGAACAAACGACGGCCTCCATCACCAGTTCGCCGCGCTCCAGTCGCGCCCAGGCGCCGAGCGGTACCTGGCACCCGCCTCGCAGCGCGGAGAGCAGGGCGCGCTCCGCAATGATCGCGGTCCGCGTTTCCAGATCGTCCAATTTTGACAAAACCTCGTCGGCCTTGGGATCACTCACGCGCGATTCAATCGCAATCGCGCCCTGACCGACGGCGGGGAGAGATATTTCCGTCGAGAGAGGCTCAGTGATTTTCTGGCCCCAGCCGAGGCGGTCAAGACCCGCTTTCGAAAGCACGATCGCATCATATTCGCCGCTCTCCACCTTGCGGAGGCGGGTGTCCACGTTGCCGCGGAGTTCGCGAAAATCGAGATCTGGGCGGTAGTGGCGAAGTTGCGCCTGGCGTCGCAGACTGCCGGTGCCCACGCGTGCGCCCTGCTTCAGATTCGCGAGCAGCGTTCCTGTGTGCGAAATCAAACAATCGCGCACATCGTCGCGGCGGCAGACCGCGGGAAAGTGCAGCCGGCCCGGCGTGTCCGTGGGAATATCTTTCACGCTGTGGACGGCAAGATCGATGCTCTCTGCAAGCAGCGCTTCTTCCAGTTCCTTGATGAAAATTCCCTTTCCTCCGATTTGCGTCAGCGGTTGCTGTTGCATTTTGTCGCCGGAGGTCTTGATGATGATGATTTCGGCTTCTACGCCGGTCAGTTGGAAAAGTTGTTTGCGGACGAATTCTGCCTGCCAGCGGGCCAGGATGCTGCCCCTTGAACCGATGCGAAGCGGCTTCACGGTTTCTCCCGGTCGGATAAGTACAAATCCCGGATGGCTTCGACGTTTTGAATTTTGCGGCGCAGCTCTTTTTCCGTGCGCAGGCGCTCCGCGGGATGCAGCAGCAGGTGCTCGATCATTTCGTCCATCAAGGCGCCGATTTTTTCGCGATCTTCCCCGCTGAAGTGGTTCATCCCGGCAAGACGCTCTTGAAGGAAATTGGCGCGGCGCTGTTTCAGCTTGCCGCGCAAGTTTTCGAGCACGCCGGTCAGCTCGACACTGGCCTGCCAGGAGATGAACTTCGCCACGTGGTCTTCCACCAGGGATTCCGCCTTGGGGACTTCGCTTTGCCGGGCGCCGCGATTCTGATTCACGATTTCGGTCAAATCTTCCATCGAGTACAGATACACGTTATAAATGTCGGCCACCGCAGGGTCAACATTGCGGGGCATGCCGAGGTCCATCAGGAACAAGGCGCGATTCCCGCGCGAGGCCATGGCGCGTTCGACCATAGGCCGGGTCACAACAAAATCCTGCACGCCCACAGCGGTAACGATAACGTCGGGAAATTTCAGCGACGTGTCCCACTCGCCCCACTCGAGGACTTTTCCGTCGTACAGCCCGGCAAATTCTTCCGCTTTTTCGCGCGAGCGATTCATTAGGTAAAGATTCTTGATTTTGCGGTCGCGCAACTGGGAAACAACCTGCTCGCTGATGGTGCCCGCGCCCAAAACGAGCGCGCTGCGATCCTGGAGTTTCCCGAAAATCCGCTCGGCCAGCTTCATTCCGGCAGAAGCAACCCCCATTGGCCGGGTCCCGAGGTCCGTTTCCGCGCGCACCCGCTTGCCGATTTCGAGCGCGCTTTGAAACAGACGGTTCAGCACAGGGCCGGTCACATGGCCTTCGTGCGCGCGCAGGTATGCTTCGCGGACTTGCCCGAGAATTTCCGCTTCGCCCAACAGCATCGATTCAAGGCCCGCGGAAACGCGAAACAAGTGGCGCACTGCGTCGTGATCGTAATGGTGATAGAGAGAAGGATTCAGTTGGTCGGGAAGCAGTTTGTGAAATGTGCTCAGGAAAGAGGAGAGCGCGCCGGCGGATTCGTGATTCGCGTTGGAACGGACACCATAGACTTCGCTGCGATTGCAGGTGGAAAGCACCAGCGTTTCTTCGAGGATGCCACTGGAGCGAAGCTCTTCCGCGGCCCGCTGCGCCTGTTCGCCGGTAAACGACACCTTCTCCCGCACCTCAATGGGCGCTGTGCGGAAGTTCAGGCCAACGAGTACGATCTCCATGCTGCGCCGAGCGCGCTCCTAAAAATACCGGTGATGCGCGGAAAAATAGAGGTTCACGACCGTGAAACTGATCACCACGAGAACAAAATTGAACACGCACAGTTTGGAAGCACGCGCGCCTCGCCAGGCCGTGGTGCGCGCCAGCTGGAAATAGGCGGCATAGAGAAGCAGCACCACCAGCGTGACGATATATTTGGGATCGAAGTACCAGTGTTGTCCGGCCTGCCGGTCGACGGCGATGAATCCGAGGGCGGTGCCAACAGCGATGGTGATGAGCCCCACGAGGACGCTGGTGTGGCTCATGCGCTCGAGGAGTTCGAGCGAGGGAAGGCGCCAGACGATGTCGCCCAACTTGCGGATCCGCAAAAGCCGCTCTTCCCCTAGAAACATCAGGCTGAGCACACAGGAAAGGGCAAACCCCGCATAGGCCAGGATGCTCAGCGTGACGTGAAGAGCGAAGACTACGCCATGCGCCTCTGTCGGAGGGGCCGGATGCTCCGGCGCGAAGGTGGAGGCGAGAAAAAAGGCCAGAATGATGGGGACTACGAAGGCGCCGACCGTGCGCTGTCGGTGGTAGATTTCGAGGCAAAGGTAGGTGACAGCGAGAAGCCAACCGAAGAGGGACATGGAGCCCTGCAGGTCATGGTAAGGGACGGAATGCATGGCTCGGGCACGACCCAGCAGCGCCAGATAATGGCACGCTAAACCCATAAACATCAATATGGTAGCGAGACGTCCGGTTACCTCTTTCCCGGTCGAAAGAAAGGCCATGTATAAGCCCATGCTCAGCAGATAGGCCAGCACGGTCAATATGACGAAAGCATGATTCATCGGCTTGGATCCTTGCCGAGTCGAGGCGCAGAAGGAGCGTGCTCGTCCCCTGGCCCGCGCGACATCTCAGATAGCCTCAGTATAGCTTAGTCGCAGCTATCTTCCATTGGCCCTGCATTCTCAGCCGTAGAGGAGGTTTACGTTCAGGCGCACTTGCCTGCGCTGACGCACTTCACAAACCCATCATGACGTATGACCTTTCGCTCAGAGCGCGAAGCTGGCAGATTTGTTATTCTGTGGCGACAGAACTTATGACCAATGAGGCCACTGGATTGACCCGTAAAGAGTTGTTTCTTCGCGCCGCGCGGTGCGAGCCAGTTCCGCGGCTGCCCGTTTGGATGATGCGGCAGGCGGGGCGGTACCTGCCCGAATATCGTGAAATCCGCGCGAAGCATTCGTTTCTGGAAGTCTGCAAAACGCCGGATCTGGCCGTGGAAGTTTCGATGCAGCCCTTTCGGCGATTGGGTGTGGACGCGATCATTATTTTCTCCGACATCCTGATTCCCGCGGAAGCCATGGGCTTGCTGCTGGAGCTCGAGGACAAGGGGCCCAATCTGCCCGAGCCAGTGCGTACGGAAGCGGATGTTCGTAAGCTGCACATCTTCGATCCAGAGGTAGAAACCGGCTTCCTGATGGAAGCGTTGCGCCGTACCGTGAAACAAGCGGGGCCGGATGTGCCGGTGCTGGGTTTTGCCGCTTCACCATGGACGCTGGCGTGCTACATGGTGGAAGGCCGAACCAAAGAGGGCTTCGCGACGGTGAAGAATTTCCTGTACTGCGAGCCGAAGGTTTTTCGCGAGCTATTGCACAAAATCGCGCACGCGACGATTCTCTACCTGAAGGCGCAGATTGCCGCGGGTGTTTCCGCCGTGCAGCTATTTGACACCTGGTGCGGCGAACTGGACGTGAAGGATTACACGGAGTTTGTGCTGCCCGCGGTTCAGGAAATCATCTCCGGGCTGGGGAATAGAGTGCCGGTCATCTACTACACCAAGGCCTCGCATCATCTGCTGCCCGCGGTGGTGCGCGCCGGAGCAAGCGTGCTAAGCGTGGACTGGCGCATTCCGCTGGCCGAGGTTCGCAAACTGGCCGGCCCGCGCGTGGCGTTGCAGGGAAATCTCGATCCCGCGATTTTATTCGCCCCGGCGGAGAAAATCCGCCGGACCACCCTGGACATTGCCGCCGAGCTTTCCGGCCACGGACACATTTTGAATCTTGGCCACGGGATTCTGCAGCACACTCCCGTGGAAAATGCGCAATTGTTCATTCACACCGGCCAGCAAGCCGCGCTTCAGCAAGCGCAGCCGGCGGTGCAAACGCGCGGTTAAGCGCAGGAGGCAAGCGCCGTGCCCAGCATGAATCCATCGTTGCGGGAGATGCAGGAAGAGCTCTCCGTGGGAGAAGAGTTCGTCACCCGCTACAATCGCCCCGGCCCCCGCTACACCAGCTATCCCACGGCTCCGGTGTGGAACGACACCTATGGCCCGGATGACTTCGAATCCGCGATGCAAGCCGCCGAAGCGAAGCGCAGCCCGGTTTCGCTTTACATGCACCTTCCCTTCTGCGAGAGCCTGTGCCTGTTCTGCGCGTGCAACGTGATTATCCGCAAGGATAAAAGCGTCACGCCGCCTTATCTGAGTGTTCTGAAAAAAGAGATCGATCACATCGCCAGCCGGGTTTCGCGGGATCGCCAGGTGGTGCAATTCCACTGGGGCGGCGGCACGCCGACGTATCTTTCGCCGGAGCAGATCGAAAATCTGTTCATGTACACGAAGGAGCGCTTCAACTTTGCGCCCGACGCGGAAATCGGCATCGAGGTCGATCCCCGCGTGACCTCTCGCGCCCACATGGAAATCGTGCGCAAGATGGGCTTCAACCGGCTGAGCATGGGCATCCAGGATTTCAAGGAAGACGTGCAGAAGGCCATTCACCGGATTCAGCCTTATGAACAGACGCGCGACCTGATTGCCATCGCGCGCGAACTCGGATTCGACAGCATCAACGTGGATTTGATTTACGGCTTACCGTACCAGACCGCGGAAAGTTTTGCGCACACCGTCGAGCAGATTGTCAGCCTGTCGCCCGACCGTATCGCCATGTTCAGCTATGCGCACGTGCCCTGGCTCAAGAAGCAGCAAGGCTCGTTCGTGGCGCATCTGCCGGAGGGCATGAAGAAGTTCGACATTTTCCGCAGCGGCTTGCTGAACTTTTTGGAAGCCGGGTATCTCTACATCGGCATGGACCACTTCGCCAAGGAAAACGACGAGTTGGCCATTTCGCAGCGCAACCGCACGCTGCACCGCAATTTCCAGGGCTATACCACCAAAGCGGGCGCGGACCTCTACGGCATGGGCATCACCGCGATCAGCGGCATTCAGGGAACCTACGCGCAGAGCCACCGCGACTTGCCGTCGTGGGAGAAGGCCGTGCAGGATCGCGGCATAGCCACTATGCGCGGCTACCGCCTTTCGCAGGACGACATCATTCGCCGCGAAGTGATCAGCCGCTTGCTCTGCCACACCGTCATCGTGAAAGACGAGATTTCGAAACAGTTCGGCATCCACTTCGATGAATATTTCGCTCCCGAACTCGAGCACCTGAAAATGCCGCAGGAGGATGGCCTGGTCGTGATCAACGACAAGGAAATCCGCACGGCCTGGCTGGGCCGCATTTTTATCCGCAACCTGGCCATGGTTTTTGATCCGTATCTGGAGAAGCAGCAGTTGGCCGCGCGGCCGCTCTTTTCCAAGACCCTCTAGCCTCAGCAGGGGCCATACGCATGTCCGATCGAGTTGAAGCTCTGGTTGTGGGCGCGGGCATTTCCGGGCTCGCGACGGCCTATGCCTTGCAGAAGGCGGGCATCGCCGTGCGGGTGGCGGAAGCGGCGGTTCGCCCCGGTGGCGTGATTCAGTCGCTAAAGCGCGACGGCTATCTCGTTGAGTGCGGCCCGCAAAGCTTCAGCGGCAGCGGTTCCATCTCCGCCATGTGCCGCGACCTGGGGATTCTGGAAGAGCGCGTCCTCGCGGATCCCAGGGCGCCGCGCTACGTTTTGATCGATGGAAAACTCCAGAATGTTCCGATGGGCCCGGTTTTGCTCGTTTCTTCCTTTATGAGCGGCGGAACGCGCACCGCGATCCTCCGCGACATCTTCGGCAAAAGCGAATCGCCGGAGCCCGACGAATCCGTCGCCGGCTTCGTCCGCCGCAAATTCTCGTCAACGCTTCTGGACCGGCTGGTCGGCCCGTTTGTCTCGGGAATTTACGCCGGCGATCCGGAGAAATTAAGCCTGCGGGCGGCGTTCCCGATTCTTTATGAAGCGGAAAAAGCTGCCGGAAGCATAACGCGCGGCATCTTCAAAGTAATCAAGCAGCGCAAATCCGGGAACGGCACACAGCGGCAAGCGCCAATGGAAAAGGCCACGCTGCAGACGTTTCGCGAAGGCAACGAGACACTGATCCGCGCCATCGCGAAGCGATTGGCGGAGCGCTTGACCTGCGGCACGGAGGTTACGCGCATCGAATTGCTGGACTCTGGCCAGGAACCCAAGGCGGCGCGTTTTCGCGTGCGCCTGCGCGGGCCGGGGGGCGAAGAAACCTTGGACACAGAGAGGCTGATTCTCTCCGTGCCAACGGAAACCGCCGGCAGGCTGCTGGAGCCGCTCGATTTGGGATTCTCGGCGCAGCTCAGCGCGATTGCGTATTCAAGTGCCGCGGTGGTTTCGCTCGGTTACCGCAAAGAAGACGTGGGCGACAGCCTGGCGGGTTTTGGCTTTCTCGTGCCGCGCTCGTCGGGCCTTAGCATTCTCGGCACGGTCTGGAACTCTTCCCTCTTTCCAGGCCGCGCTCCAGCGGGAGAAGCACTGCTCACCAGTTTTGTAGGAGGAGCAACAAATCCCGCCGCGATCAGCAAGTCGCCGGAACAACTTGCGTCTCAAGTTCATCGTGAGATGTCCCCACTGCTGCGCCTCCGCAAAGATCCGGTCTTTACCAACGTAACCATTTGGGAACGGGCGATCCCGCAATACAACCTTGGCCACACAGCGAGGATTGCCGCAATTGAATCACTCCGCACCCGCTTTCCGGGCCTCTATTTTTCGGGGAATTATCTGCGTGGTCCGGCCATCGGCACTTGCGTCGAGCACGCACTGAAAGTCGCCGACGAAGTCCGCGTCAGCTTCGCCAACTAACCTTTTTCCCTGAGCCGGTGAGCCAGCCGGATTTCCCTGCGCTTCGCGGCTTCCCGCCAACGGCGCTTCTCCTCCGCCGTACGAAGAATCAGCGGCGGCACCGGCCGCGGCTTGCGCGTGAACTCGTCGATCGCGACGAAGGTCACGAACGCCGTGGTGGTGTGTTTGCGCTCGCCGGTCAGAAGATTCTCTGAAAACACTTCTACGCCGACTTCCAGCGAAGTCGTGAACACGCGATTCACCTGCGATTTCAACATCACAATTTCGCCCAGGCTCACGGGATTCCGGAAATCGATGTAGTCCACCGACGCGGTCACCATGTAACTGTTCGCGTGCCGGCTGGCCGCCATCGCCGCCACAATGTCCACCATGTGCATCACGTGCCCGCCGAGCAGCTTGCCAAGGACATTGGTCTGCGCCGGCAGCACCACTTCCGCCATCTCCGATGCGGACGCGCTGACCGGCTTGCCCTTTACTCTCCACTCATCCATCACTGCGGCTGTCGCTTTGTGCTTTGCCTTCATCGCTCTCCCTTGCGCGGCTCCTTTGGCCGGATATCGCCCTACACGTATAATACGCAAGACCTCCATGACCGAACAAAACAAAACCCGCCGCCAGAAGCTGGAACAATTTCTCGCCCAGAATCCCAACGACTCGTTTTCGCGCTACGGCATTGCGCTCGAATGCCTGCGCGAAGGGGACATTCCGGCCGCCGAGACTCATTTCAAAACCTTGCTGGAGTCGAATCCCGAGTACGTTCCGGGATACCAGATGTACGCACAAACGCTGGCGCAGCACAACCGCGCGGAGGAAGCGAAGGCACTTCTAAGCAGGGGGATTGCGGCGGCTAATCGGCAGGGCAATCAGCATGCCCGCTCAGAAATGGAAGGATTGCTGGCCCAGCTTGAGTAGCCGGCTCGAGTTCTCGAACTACCAGCCCATGGTTGGTACTTCGCGGCCCCCTGGAAGGTACCCGCAGGTACAGCAAAAGCTTGGAGCGTTAGAGGTGGCGTGGTACAGGATCAGCGGCTCGCTATTGCCCTTTCGTACCATTGCGCCCAAAAGCCCAGGCGGTAGGATGTTGATGTTGGACCCCCCGGCCCAAAGGAGAAGAGGTGGAACACACTCCACTCCTAAGCCGAAAAGAACAACGCATCCCGCTGAAGATGTTTGTGAAGCTGAGTAGCCCTGATAATCCGTCGTCGGAAATCGCTCCGACCCTTGATATCAGTTGCCATGGCGCTCGGGTTGTGAGCCGAAGAAATTGGCGGCTCGATGAACAGCTCTCGGTCCGCTCGATTCGCGGAAACCTGTACTCGCGCGCCCGCGTCGTTCATTGCCAGCCGCACCTGGACGATTCCTTCATCATCGGAATCCAGATGTATTACCCGACCGGCGATTGGACCGCGCGCGAAGCAGCGAAGACCACTTGATCTCAGGTCAATTCCCTGCACCGCACCTATCAGTCAAATACTAATCTTGTGTTCGGGACAACTTGCTTTGTGGAGACTTGGTTGAAGATAGCCGGTGGAGCTAGGACAGCGAACTCATCCGAAAAGGGCAATTCAAAACGATTCGTATCAACCGTTCACTGTCCTGTGGCAACTTGCTTCGATTCATTGCGCGGTGCGTTTGATTGCAAAACGTGCACAAGATGGCGCCCAGTGCGAGGAACCGCAACTTTGCCGCTCAGCAAGATGGTTCTTGCGGTTATTTTGTGGCCGTAAATCCGCTCGTTTGCTTTCTTGTCCTGACGCAGCGTGGAACCCTCGAGGGAAATGCCGGCAAATAGACCGCGGGATCGCGAATAGCTGAGGATTTCCGCGCGCATCCAGAGATCGGTGTTCGCGGAAGCGTCGCGCCCTACGGGGCCCGCAGCGGCTGATGCGTCTCCACCAAGCTTGATCCTGCTGCTGAGAATGGAGGCCGCACCCTTTTGGTTCATGACCAAAAGAATCAAATCAGTGGCTTCCCCGCCGATCTGCATTCCGATGCTGTCACCTTCGAGGGCGTACATGGCGGGGGCGCCCCACGGCCCGTTGAATTCCTTGCCCGTGCGGCAAACCATCGCTCCGCGGCCGTATTCCTTGCCCATTCCGAAGGCCAGCTTCAATACCGAGGGGAACACGATGACACATTCTGCTTTATCCAAAACCTGTCGGGGCAGATTGTCCGGGATGTTCAAGACTTCCTGCATGACATCGCCGCAATTCTCGAGGCGTTTTGTTTCTTTCGTGGCGGCGTACACCGCGCCCGCCGCTAACGAGAGACACACCCCAATTGCAAGAGATCGCTTCATGGCTCACCTCGGTAAGCAGAACTGTTCCGCTAACGTTGAGCTTCGCCCTCAGCTCTGGCTGGACGAGTCACATCGGCTGGAAAATTGAATCGGACTCACTCTGACTGTTTCAACCGCCACAACAGCCTTTTCCCCGCGTTACAATCCTAGGCGGCGCCAAGGCGCGTGTCTGTCCACTTGTACACAGTCCCACGAATAGTCTGCGCGGAGGCGCCGGATGCAACGCATTCGAACGAGTGGGCGGGGATTCGTGCTGGTGGACTTGGGCCCCGCTCAATGCGGTTAGGCGAAGCTGTGCCATTTAGGGCAACTCTCCGCGCTTCCCCCTTTTTTCGCGGCTCTGCTATGATGGGCTTCTGTAGCTATGCGGCCCGATCGCATCCCGCTCTTTCCTCTGAACGTCGTACTTTTCCCCGGCGAAGAGCTTCCCTTGCACATTTTCGAACCTCGCTACCGTCGCATGGTGCGCGAGTGCCTGGATGGCCGGTCTCCCTTCGGCATGCTGTTGGCAATGGATGACGGCATCACCCGCGTCGGCTGCACCGCCGAAATTCTGGAAGTGGTGAAGCGCTATCCGGACGGCCGGATGGACATCCTCACTGTCGGCCGCGACCCGTTCCGCATCGTGGAACTGTTTAGCGAAGATCCCTTGCTCGAAGGCCAGGTCGACTACCTGGAAGACCGCGAAGCACCCCTTGAGCCACACTGCAAACGAAAGCTCATTGAGGAGTACGAGACCTGCCACACGCTGCTCTTCAACAGCCTGCCCCGCAACCTGGAAGGAGCGCCGGCCGAAGACCTTTCCTACGCCGTCGCGTCCACATTGCCCATCGAATTGCTTTGCAAACAGCAGATCCTGGAGTTGCGAACGGAGCGCGAACGGCAGGAACGCCTGCTCAGGTACCTCTGCGACTGGGCGCCGCATCTACTGAAAGAGAAGGCTATGCGACAAAGTGCCGGCAGCAACGGGCACGGTTTGAATTAGCAGTGCGCGGACTATCGCGAGTGGTCCGCAGACAGGGACTCCATGACGCCAAGTACCTCAGGACATTCCGCAGGACATCCGAAACCACGTACCATCGGTGAGTTGAAGCGCATTCCCGACTTCGATTCCCGTTCCGCGGGTGTTTCCGTCAAGAATGAAATTCGCCGCAATCTACTGCGGGCAATTGAGCGCAACGAACCGCTGTTCCCCGGCGTGCACGGCTACGAAGACACCGTGATCCCGCAGATCGTAAATGCCCTGCTCTCGCGCCACAATTTTATTCTGCTGGGTTTGCGCGGCCAGGCCAAAAGCCGGATTCTGCGCGGGCTGCTGCAGTTTCTGGACCCGGAGATTCCGGTGATCGCCGGCTGCGAAATCAACGACAACCCGCTGCAGCCGATTTGCCGCGGTTGCCGGGAACGGGTGGCCGCCGAGGGCGACAACACGCCGATCAGCTGGCTGCCGCGCGAGCAACGCTATGTGGAAAAACTGGCTACGCCGGACGTGACCATCGCCGACATCATCGGCGACGTGGACCCCATCCGCGCCGCCCGCGGCGGCCGCGACCTTTCCGACGAACTCACCATTCACTACGGCCTGCTGCCCCGCGCCAACCGCGGCATTTTCGCCATCAACGAGCTCCCCGACCTCGCCGGAAAGATCCAGGTGGGGCTGTTCAACATCATGCAGGAAGGCGACATTCAGATTAAGGGCTATCCGCTGCGCCTTCCGCTCGATGTGCTCCTAGTCTTCTCCGCGAATCCCGAGGACTACACCGCGCGCGGCAAGATCATCACACCTTTGAAGGATCGCATCGGCGCCGAAATTCGCACCCACTATCCTTCCACGGTCGAAGAAGGCATCGCCATCACAACCCAGGAAGCCTGGACGGCGCGCGACTCCGGCATCAGCGTGGAAGTACCCGACTACCTGCGCGAAGTGGTGGAGGAAATTGCCTTTCAGGCGCGCGAAGACAAGCGCGTGGACCGGCGCTCGGGCGTCAGCCAGCGGCTGCCGATCTCCACCCTGGAAAGCCTGGTGAGCAGCACGGAGCAACACGCTGCACGCGCCGGGGAACGGCATGCCGTGGCGCGCATCGCCGATTTGTATGCAGCGCTTCCCTCGATCACCGGGAAAATGGAATTGGAGTACGAGGGTGAACTCAAGGGCGCGGAAGTCATCGCTCGGGAATTGATTCGCGCCTCCGTCGGCCGCGTGTTTTCAAAATATTTCGGCGAAGTCAGTTTCCAGCCGGTGGTGCAGTGGTTTGAAGCTGGCGGCGAGCTCAAGATTCCCGATCTCATCTCCACCGGCAAGCGTTACGAGCAACTCGCCAAGGTTCAGGGTTTGCTCGAACACGTGGCAAAGCTCGGCGTCAGCAACCGCAAGGACGAGCCGCACGCCGCCGCGGCCGCGGAAATGATCCTGGAAGGCCTATGGGCGCACCGCCGGATTGGCCGCAGCGAAGAGCGTGGCTTCTACGCGGAAAAGCAGCGCGCGCCGGAACCGCGGGAGACCGTCAGTCGCCCACGACGAAACTACAACTGACGACCCGACGAAGGGTCGTCATCCTGAAGCCCGCGCACTTTGCGGACTGAAGGATCTCAACCCCGATAGCAAAACTGCACGAGGGCCACGGAATGAAGGTAATCAAATACGGAAAGTATATTGGAGAGCCGGCAGACTCGATCGACCTCGACGAGTTGATGAAGCGCCTCGGCGATTTCCTGCTCCAGAGCGGCTTTGAATCTCGGTTCTACGGGCTTTCCGAACTGGATGCCTCGCGTTCCATGGAAGCGTTGCGCGAAGCGATTTTGCGCGCGCTGCAAGAGGGCGACCTCTTTCCCGAAGAGGCCATGAGCGAGGAACTGCGCGAGATGCTGCAGGACCCCGGCGCGCTGAACAACGAGGAAATCCGCGACCTGATCAACAAATTAGTGGAACGCATGGCGCAGGAGGGCTTCATCAATCCCCAGCAGCCGCCGCAAGTGACGCAGCCTCCGCAAAACACGCCGGGCGGGCAACTTGGCCAGCCGCGGGACATCGACACGGAAGCGCGCTTTGAAATCACCGACAAGGCCATCGATTTTCTCGGCTTCAAAACGCTGCAGGACCTGCTCGGGTCGCTCGGGCGCAGCAGCTTCGGACGCCACGACACGCGCGACTTGTCTACCGGCGTCGAGTCCGGCGGCATTTCGCGCCCTTACGAATTTGGCGACGTGCTGAACCTGGACATCAGCGAAACACTTTCCAATGCCATTCGCCGGGAAGGCGTGAAAGTTCCCCTGCAGATGGAATATCGCGACCTGATGGTTCACCAGTGCGAATACCACTCTTCCTGCGCAACGGTGTTGCTGCTCGATTGCAGCCACAGCATGATTCTTTATGGCGAGGATCGCTTTACACCCGCCAAGCGCGTGGCGATGGCGCTGTCTCACTTGATCCGCACGCAATATCCGGGCGACACGCTCAGCCTGGTGCTGTTTCACGATTCGGCCGAAGAAGTGCCCCTTGGGCAGTTGGCCCGCGTGCAAGTCGGCCCTTACTACACCAACACGCGCGAAGGCTTGCGCATGGCCCAGCGGATTCTGCTTCGCCAGAGAAAAGACATGCGGCAGATCGTGATGATCACCGACGGGAAGCCTTCGGCCTTGACACTCGAAGATGGACGGATTTATAAAAACGCTTTCGGACTGGATCCCTTCGTCGTGGGCGAAACGCTGGAGGAAGTGAACAAGTGCAAGCGCGCCGGCATCATGATCAACACCTTCATGCTGGCGACGGATTACAGCCTGGTGCAGTTCGTCCAGAAAATCACGCAGATGTGCAAGGGCAAGGCGTATTTCACGACGCCCTACAATCTTGGCCAGTACCTGCTGATGGACTACATGCAGCGCAAAACGAAAACCATTCATTGATTGCCGCGGCGGAATCGGAGCGTTCCGGATTTGCGCTAGACTATTGCCATGTCGTTATCGCATAAATTTTCCAGATGGATCGGGTGGGAGGCGCCTTTGACCAATATTGCCGCGGGACAAATTGCACCGGGTTTTACGCTGAAATCGCTGGACGGCAAGGAATACGCGCTCGAAAAATTGCTGGAGAAAGGCCCAGTGGTGGTCGCCTTCTTCAAGATTTCCTGTCCAGTGTGCCAGTTTACATTTCCCTATCTTCAGCGGCTGGCCGAGCGTTACGCGGGCGACTCCGCAACGGTAGTCAGTGTCTCGCAGGATGACGCGCGTGGCACCAAAGAGTTCAATCGTGAATACGGTGTGACGTTTCCGACGCTCCTGGACGAGCCCGGCTACCCCGTGTCGAATGCGTACGGTCTCACCATGGTGCCGACGATTTTTCTGATCGAGCCGGACGGCAGAGTGAAAATCAGTTGCATGGGCTTTGACAAAGGGGACCTGGAAAGAATTGCCGCTGAACTTTCGCAGCGCCGCAAAATTGCCGCGGCACCACTTTTTCGACCGGATGAAGTGATCCCGGCCCAAAAGCCGGGATGAAGCGCGAAAAACTAGGTCCGGTCGGGACCTAACACAAAACAAGAATTCTGACTCTCACGCCGGAGCCCCTGCTCAATCCACTTCTCGAAGCAGGTCCGGCTTGTGTTTGGCCGGTTTTCCTCGCTTGTCGGGAATGATGCGTGTTCCCGCTGGGGCCAGTCCGGACTTGCGGGCTCGCCGCCTCGCCTCGGTTCCCTTCTCCAGCCGATCTTTCTTCCGCTTCACCATTTCAGCTCTTCTTTGCGACGATTTCGCTCACCGCGCGCCACCCTTGATCGATGGCTTCGTTGGTATAAGCGAACGCGCCGGCATCGGAGTTGGCCACATGAATATTCCCGAATGGCTGGCGGCCAATTTCGTGCGGCGCCTGGCCCGCGGGCCATTCCGGATCGAATAGCGAAATATATTCGTAAGAATAGCCATGCGGCCAACGGTTGACGGTGATGGCTTCGATGTCCCGCGCGGGGTCAAAACCGCCCTCGCCCAATGCCCGGGCAAGTTGATCACGAACCGCGCGTTCGAATGTTTCGAAGGTCGCCGCATACAATTTCGCGCGACCCGCCCGCTGCATCTCTCGGGCGTTCGCGCCGGGGCCCACCGGCACGTGCTGCATGTGCAGGACGCAGGGCTCCTCGGGCCTCTGCGTAAATTCATAGCCGCCCATGCTGACGGGAAAATCCATGTCAATGCCGGTGAACATGCACCCCGGACAGTACACCCGGTGCAATTTCAATTTGTCCAGGGCTGTCCAGCTGCGAATTTGCACATTGGTGTAAACCAGAGGCACCTTCACGTTGTACGCCAATCCTTTCTTCTGCGCCTCAGGCATCTCCGGGCACATGTACGGGATCAGCATATTCCAGCAGGCCAGGATGCATTGTTTCCCTTGCACGGCCCGCGCCTCGCCGCCGCGAACGTAGGTCACTTCCACGCCCTTTGGCTGGCCCGGGCTTCCGAGATTTCGCGCATGGACTGCGGTCGAATTCAAACGAATCCGAACCGGCGCGTTTGTCTCATCCAGTTTTGCGTAATCGAATTTTGCCAGGACTACGTCCTCCATCGTGGTGCCCGGAGCGATCCCCGGAACGAGTGCGCGCACCAGCAGCCGCGCAATCGAAGAGTTGCCGTCAGGAAAATGGTAAATGTATGGCTCGTCGTCCTGCCGCGTAACCTCCAATCCAATTCCCGGCCCATCGTGATCCACAATGCCCAGTCCCGCAAATCCGGGTAGCTCGCCCAAACCAGCCATGTCGCCCGCAGGAACCGCGTCAATCCCCACTCCGTAAAGACCATGCATCGAAGGCTTGAAGTACGGAATCAGGTCCGGCGACACTTTCACGTTTTTGAGCAGGTAGTCCTGATAACTGGTTTTCGCGAGGTACGCTTTCTTCGCCGTAGCGTCCATTCCGGCGAGATAGTCCACCTTTTCGGTGCACAAGCGGATCAGGTCTTTTTTCGCCGCCTCGGAAAGCGGCGCGCTGACGAGAAAATCTGCCGTTGGCGCTTGCAGATGGCCGTTGTAGCCGCGAACCAGCCGGTCCGTGCCAAAGGTTTCCTTGTCAAAGAAGACGGCTTGGCCCATGCTGCGCCGCAAATAGAATTTCCGATCGTTGTAGGTTTCAAAGCGCTTCACTTCGATGCCCAAGTCTTTGAATAACCCTTTCGCCTGGGCGCTATACAAATTGGGGCCGGCAATCGCCTGCGTCCCGCCATAGCCGATGAGTTTCTTCCCGCCACTCGTAAATTCGTTGCGTTTGGCGTGGCCGCCGAAATCGTCATGATTATCGAGAATCAGAATGCGCGCCTTGTCTCCTGTTTGCTGGCGATAGAAATAGGCCGCGGCCAGGCCACTGATGCCTCCCCCCACGATAACCAGGTCGAAGGTTTCTTTGTCTTTTGCGGCGTGATCCCACTTCTTCCCGTCACGCAGCGCGTGCCCCGCCTCCCACGAGCCATCGTGGCTGCCGCGCATACCACTCTTGGCCGGCGGATAGTAGCCGGCTTGCTTTTCCGGCGCATACTCCGTCTCGGCCGCATTCAGCATTTCGCCAAGAATCGAACTCGGTGCAACCAGCGACGCTCCGATCGCGACGCCAACTCCATTCAAAAAATCCCGCCGCGCAATGCTCCGGTTCATTCCCAGATCTCGATCTTTTTTCGACTGACTCACGCGTGTCTCCCATATAAATGTGGGCGCCGCTGCTCAAGGCAGCGGGGCAAATTCTAAATGACGCTAAAGAGGATAGCCTATATCGCAGCTGCGCGAGAAAGTTGGCTCGCGCCGGCCTGTTGACCGGGCCTAGAAGGTAAACGTGAGTTGCAAATCGAGCCGTCGGTTGGAGGTGGAATCGCCGTACGGCCTGCCAACCAAGCCGTTCGATTCGCCGAACAGCGGCGAACCAAGGTTGCCGATCGGCGTTGCGAGGTTCACATTGTTGAAGATATTCCGGCCGATCACGCCGACCGTCAGCGCGTAGCGGAGGTTCGTCGCGCCAGCGTCCGCACCGCGGCCTCCGCCTCCACCTCCACCGCGCCCCGGGCCGCCCGGGCCGCGCCCAAATGTTCCCCCACTGGTGCCGCCGCCCCCTCCACCGCCGGAAGCCCCCTCGACCGTGGGCCCAAAACCAAACGTCTTGCTGACGCGCAGGTTCATCGAGAAGCGGCCCGGCCCTTCCCCGAAATAAACGGGAATCGGCGTATACGCACCGATAACCGGGTTCGCATTGAAGCAGCCAAATTTTGTTTGCGTTGTCGGCGCACAGGCCGCAAATCCAGGCCTGGTGTTGAACACATTGCTCTCGTAAGGGTCCGTGCCCGTCGTGATGTTAAACGGGATTCCCGAGCTGGCAATCACAAACGGGCTCAAGCGAAAACCTCTCGGTAGGCCAATCGTTCCGCCCAGGAAAAGCCGGTTGCGAATGTCAAAACTGGCCCGGCCATAGTCTTGCTGCAGATCCAGCGGATTCGAAGGAAAACTGTTCACGCCACTTGTATCGCTGTTGGCGTGATTATAAGTGTAGTAGCCGAAGAGGGAGAGCTTGGCGCCCAACTGCACGCGACCATTGACGATCAGCTGGTTCTGCTCGAAGTCCGCCCCCGATTCATATTGAAAAATGTTTCCCTGGTTCGGGAACGGGCGCCCCGCTGGCGTCGAATTGGTTTGTGGAAGGAACGGATTGAGGTTGTTCGTATAGAACTGGTGAACGCCGCGCGAATTCAGATACGTCACCGCGATATTCGCAAACTTCGTGACCTGCCGCTCCAGCGTGACACCCGTCTGAATCGTGTACGGCGCGCGCAAATTGTTGTTGGTCTGATACTGGGTGGAAACCAGAGTACCCGTCGGCACCGGATTCGGAACCGGCAGGAAAAACGCGGGATTCTGGATCTGCAATTGCTGCTGCAGCGGATTCTGCTCGTTAAACCGCTGCTGCGTCTCGACCAGGTCATAAGTGAACCGGTCGTAGAAAATGCCAAATCCCGCCCTCAGCACCGTCTTGGGCGGATTCTTCGCGCTGCCCCCAATTCCCCAAGCCAATCCGACGCGCGGCGCAAAGTCCGATTTGTCGCTGAAATTATTCTGCGTTTCGAACCGCAGGCCGTAGCTCAAAGTCACGTTCGGCCGAACCTTCCAATCGTCCTGGATGAACAGGCCTGCATCCACCAGCGTCACTGTCGAGGGAATAATCTGGGCGCCGCCCATGGTCTGAAACGCCTGCGTGAAATAACTTGCGCCGCCACCCATCGCCTGGATCGTGGCGAACGGCAGCCCCGCGGCGATCCCCCGCTCGGTGATCTGGTATGCCACGATCGGCGTGATGATGCAATTGTTGTTCGCGGGGGCGGGGATGCAGGTCGGATCGGGATTCGGCCGCGAGCCAAAGGAAAACGTTCCAGTAAAATTGTTACTGACTTGATCCCGGTCATTCGTGGCGCGAATCCTACCGCCGAATTTCCAGGCATGCTTGCCGTAGTTCAGAAACGTGGTGTTCTGGTATTCGTAGCGCTTCTGAATATCCGAACTGCCGAAGCCGCCGCTGCCGTTTCCTGTGAACGCTCCACCAACATCCACGGTCGTCCCGGTCTGGAGCGGAGTGCTTTCGCTATCGGCGTGAATGAACTGGAATCGTGATTCGTTGATCGCATGCGCGCCGATGATCTGCGTGTCCGTCGCTTGAAACGTGTGCTCCACTCGGAGCGTGTCGGACCCAGTTTCTGGCAGATTGAATAGCCCTACGTTGGCGTTTGTCTCGACGTCGCGAAAATACTGGTAACGCACGGTCAGCGTGTTGTTGGGCGTGAGCTGGTAATCAATCCGCGGGCTCAGGTTGGTTCGGGTCTGCGGAAACGGAACAGCGAGGCTTTCCGGAACGATTGCGAAGTTGTTGGCCGGATCGAGCACTGTCGCGCTGACCACGTTCAGCGCGCCAATGTTCCGCCGCTCAATATTGAAAACAAACGACGCCTTCTTGTTGATCGGCCCGCCGACGTTCCCGCTATATTGCTCGGAGTTGTAACTAGGTGGCGAGATGCCGCCCTGCGCGCTCTCGAACGGGTTCCTGGAGTTGAACGCCGACGCATTGCCTAGCATCTGCAACTGGCCATGCAGTTTGTCCGTTCCGGGTTTCGTGAAAATCTCGATGCGGCCATAGCCCAACTTGTCGTACTCGGACGAAAATGGATTCTGGTTGATGCGAATTTCGCGGATCGACGCCTTCGGCGGCAATTGCCCGGCGGTGAAACCGTCAATATAGATTTGTCCTCCGTTCGGGCCCGCCGATGGGCCTGCCAGCGCCTGTAGTTCCGATGCCAGCTCATCCGGGTCGTCCGACAGCGCTTCCAGATCTTTCCCCTGCAGCGTGATGCTATTGGCGTTATTTTGCGGGCTCACGTCCACCTGGGTGGTGGAGGAGTTCACCTCGACTTGTTCTTTCTCGACTTCCAGCGTGAGCGGGACATCCAATCGCAGAGTTTGCCCCGCGGCGAGCGTCACCCCAGTTTTGTCGAACATCGCAAAACCCGCGGCCACCGCTTTGATTTCGTACTTTCCCGGCCCGAGATTCTTAAACTCGTATACACCCTCTTTGTTGGTCGTGGTGTCCATGGAAGCGCCGGATGGCGTCGTCAGCAACACGGTCGCGCTCACCAGAGCAGCACCGGACGGGTCCGTCACTTGTCCGCGGATCACACCGGTCTGGTCCTGCGACCGGCACGGGAATGCCACGAGCATGGCCAACAGGAACAGCAGAACACCGTTTCGCCTGGACTTCTCCGTTACGTTCTTTCGCATCACTCGAAGGTTCCGCCCCTCTGCAATCTCCACCGCCCGTGCCCGCACTACTGCGCCGCCGCGTCGCCCCCGCCGTTGCTCAAGCTCCACGGCGTCAAAATGCTTGATGCCTGCTCCTGCGTCGTGGCTTGCAGAAGAGGTTCCACTCCGCCCAACACGGTGATGGCCGTGGCTTGAGCGTCCTTCAGTCCGCCGGTAGCGACAATCATCACCGCTTCGCCTTTTTGAAAATCTGCTAGCGGAGCCGCCGTTAACCGGCCCAATAGCTGTTGCAAATCTCCTCCGGCTCCATTGCGGCTGCGTCCGCCCGCGCCGCCTCCCGGGGTTCCCGTCGCGCCACCAGCCGGAGGCGCGGCCGGCCCCGCCGGGGGCGAGCCGGCTGACTCTGTGCCACCCTTCAAGCGCGTCGCAATCATCTGCGCAATCTGCAGCGGCAATTTTCTCAGCTGCGTATCCGCGCTCACCTTTACCACCTCGGACTTCTTCGTCGCTAGGTCGGACACGGTGATCATCCCCGCGCCCGGATCCACCGCCGAAATGATTCCCGCAATATTCCGAAACGCTCCCGTCACCACCTCATCCGCGGTAAAACCGGCTCCGTCGGCACTGCGCACGCCGCGCGCGCGCAACTGGTCGCCGGGACTCACTTCCGCGAGATTGCTCACTTTCGCATCGTCAAATTTCACCGAGCCGGGCGCGTAACGCCGGATCAGCGTGCTCTTCCCGACCACTACCGTCACATCTTTCTTCCCCGCCGCGGTCATCGTGCCGATCGTGATCGAGCCCTGCGCCGCATCCACGCCTTTCACCAGCCCGCCAATCCCGTGTTTCTGCCACTCCTCCGTTTCGCGCGCTTGCCTCTCGGCGATGTCGTTCTTCTTCATCGCGATCACCGTTCCCGCTTCGCAAGTGGGTGGGTCGCCGGCGCAGCGCAGCCGCACCAGCACGCGGTCCCCCTGCTGAAACTCGGAAAATGGAATGGCTTCGGCTTGTGTCAAATCCTTCGAGCCGGGAGTCACGCGCAACAATTTTGTTGCGGAGGTAATCGCCACTTTGGTTTCAGCGCCCGCATCGGTCGTTACGGTCAACGATTCGCCCGCGATCGCTTTGATTGTTCCCAAGACGGGTGCGTTTTTTGAGGGAAATGTGGAAGGTGTTCCGGTCTGTGCAAGCGCGAAAACCGCACCCGCCAGCGCGAGGCAAAAGCAGATTCCCGCTCGAACAGCACTTGCAGCGGAAATGTGGCGCGTTACGAATCTTAGATTTTGCATTCCATTCTCCTCGAGTTCCCTCGATGGGGCGGGAGCACGAGGGGGCCTGGACAAACTCCGCTTCCATGCAGGTGAAACCTATCGTTTAGACGCCACGCACGGCGTTCCGCGTTTCATGGAACTTTCCCGGTAGCACAGGCTTCAGCCTGTGCTCTTTGCTTCATTCTTCTCTGCGAACTCTGCGCTCTTCCTCAGCGCTCTCTGTGTTAATTCCGACTCTTTTCTCTCTTTCCCTCTTCAAATCCCCACAATCTCCCCCGCCGCGTCCACATCCACCTCCACGGCCCGCGAAACCTTTGGCAATCCCGGCATTAGCATCATATTCCCGGAAATCACCACCACAAATCCCGCTCCGGCCGAGAGCGACGCATCGGTAACGTTCAATTCCCAACCTTTCGGCGCGCCCATCAATTTCGGATTATCCGAAAGCGAATATTGCGTTTTGGCGATGCACACCGGCAATTTTCCGAAGCCCCAATTCGCAAACTCTTGCAGCTTTGCCTTGGCCTTCTCGCTCAGTTTCACTCCGCCGGCCCCATACACTTCCCTTGCGACCTTCTGAATCTTCGCTTCCAGAGTCTCCTCCGGCTCGTAAATGTGCTTCGCCCGAAAGCTGGGATTTTTCTCGATAATCTCCACCACGCGACGCGCCAACTCCTCCGCTCCGGCGCCGCCGTCAGCAAACGCCGTGTGTCGCGCACTCAGCGCCCCATTTTCCTGGCACGCGCGTTCCAGCCGCTCCAGGTCGGCTTCCGTGTCCTTCGGGAAGCGATTGATGGCCACCACGGTCGGCAATCCAAACTTGCCCAGAATTTGCAGATGCTGCACCAGGTTCGGAATTCCCTTCTCCAAATCACCCTCGCCCTGATTCCGCAGGCTCTGCACCGTCGTCACCAGCACCGCCGCCGCGGGACTCACGCCCGTTGTGCGATAAACAATGTCGATGTACTTCTCTCCGCCCAGGTCCGCCGCGAAGCCGCACTCGTTCACCACATAGTCCGCCAGCCGCAGGCCCATCTCCTGCGAAACCATACTGCTGGTTCCATGCGCAATATTGCCAAAAGGCCCGGCATGCACGAACGCGGGCACGCCCTCAACCGTTTGCACCAGATTCGGTTGGATCGCTTCCGTCAACAGCGCCATCATCGCACCCGTGGCCTGCAGGTCTCCTGCATGGACAGGCTTCCCGGTCCGCGTGATTCCCACGACGATTCGGTCCAGCCTGCCGCGCAGGTCCGCGCGATCCTTGGCCAGCGCGATGATGGCCATGATTTCGGAGGCTGCGGTAATCACAAATCCCGTGCGGCGAGCCGCGCCTTCCTTCTTGCTCCCGGCGTTCACCACAATGTCGCGCAGCGCGCGGTCGTTCATGTCCATCGTGCGCGGCCACGTGATGCGCTCCGGATCCAGGTTCAAATCATTACCATGAAAGAGATGCGCATCCACCAGTGCCGCAAGCAGATTGTGCGCGGCGGCAATCGCATGAAAGTCTCCGTGAAAATGCAGATTGATCTTCGCGGCCGGCTCAATCGTGGATGCGCCGCCTCCGGCCGCTCCGCCCTTCATCCCAAACACCGGACCCAGCGACGGTTCGCGCGAGGTGATGATCGCTTTTTTCCCGATGCGTGCCAATCCCTGCGTCAATCCGATGGAGGTGACCGTCTTGCCCTCGCCGCTCGCCGTCGGTGTGGTAGCCGTTACCAGAATTAGCTTGCCGAGCCGCGGGAAAGCGCCGTCGTCCAACAGGTCCAGGCGCACCTTTCCGCCGTACGGACCGATCTGTTCGAAATATTTCTCGGGAAGTCCCAGTTTCTTGACGATATCCAGAATCGGACGCAGGGATTTAGCCATGTTCTTTTTCGCGAGCCATTCGCGGCAACCCGCTCCTCAATCAACTTCCATGGGATGCGCAGAGCCGCAGTGGGGGCAGTCTCTCTCCAATCAGTGCGACTCGGCTTGCTGGTAATGCGTTCTTAGAATACCACTCCGCACCCGATCCTTTCCCAGTCCCCCACAGAAGCAAGTGCGTCGGTACCGCGTCAGGCAGGCAACGCAATACGGCATCGCTCTTTACGTCGATGCTGAGGGTCGTTGAATCTCATTTATTGGCTGATGTGTGACGATCTGGGGCCGCATTTTCAAAGCATTCGCATAGTCGATCAACGTCTCTAGACTGAACTTTGCGATTTTCCCTCGCAGTAGGTCACTTATTCTGGGCTGCGGTTCATGCAGAATCTTCTGCAACTCCGCTTGTTTGTAGTGCTTCGCCTGCCTGATGATCTTTGAGTGCAGTTCTGCCTTGATTTGCAACCCCGCCGCCTCCTCACGCGAGAAACCTAGATCATCGAATACGTTTCTACTTTTTGCTCTCTTCATTTTTTCTCCTCAGCAGGTAATCAGCCCGCTGTTTTATTATTGAGAGTCGTTGCCTCGCAATTCCCACATCGCCCATCGAAGTCTGATTCGATTTTTTCTTAAAACAATGCAGAACGTATATCCAACCTGAGTGTAAATGGTAGAGGAGGCGATACCAAGCATGCCCATCCTCGTCTCGCAACTCATGAACGCCCGGCAGGGACTTACCCATTGCCTTACTATCCAAAGGCTCCTCGTGGTTCTCCAGCCGACTGAGTTCACCACCGAAGTTTTGACGAACTTCTTGCGGCCATGTGCGAATCACCTGGTTGGAGTCACCCTCCCACTTGATCCGGCTCTGAGACCCCTTACTCGTCATAAATGGATTATATAAGTCTTTATATATTCCGTCAAGAGGACTTCGCTCCCATCTTGCGACCCTCCCTCGAGAAGGAGATTTGTGGTTTCTATCGGGGTGCCGGAGACGTTCCTCATAGGCCCTCGCAATGAATCGGCCCACCTCTAATCCGCGCCTCATGCTTCGGTCCGAATTGGAGAGGGGAATATCGAGCACAATCATTCGCCACATTCCAAGTGCTTATAGATGTGAAGGTAGAAGTTTTTTCGGGTGCGGAAGAGTATAATGACGGCGTGGGGTCAAGAGGCTCGGCCCCGCTCCCGCCCTGGGCCCACCGATTCGGCTAACCTTCACTTCCCTGCCGTTGAAGGACGTTCCGAAAATAAAACGCGCCTCTTGGGAATTATGACCCTGAGAAATATCAACCTGGAACGCCGCGAAACGCTGAGAAACGTCCCGGATCAATTTGCCTTCTTGCAATTAGAAGGAGATGACGGTGGAAGGGTAGTGGACATCTCCGAAGGCGGCTTGCGCTTTGAATCCTTTGCTGCCGTTCGCCAGAACGGACCAATGCACTTTTGGTTTTCGCTGGATCGTCGGGAGCGGATCGAAGCCTGGGGCGAACTGGCCTGGATAGACGCGGCGAAAAAATCCGGCGGCCTGAGATTCCTGCGCCTCTCCGATGAAGGTCGCGCGCAGATTCAGCAGTGCATTGCGCAGGCTTCCCCGCAGGAGATTCCTGCAACGGCCATCTCTCCAGAGACCGGTGCCGTCTCCACAATGGTGTCGCGAACGCAACCCCGGCTAACGACGAGTTTCTCCGGAACTCGAGAATCCGGTCAGTCGAGCATTCCCTTCCCCGCGCATCGGGAACCAGCGATCAGCGGGATGCTGGTGCCCATGCAACGTCATCTCGCGGCGATGAAGCGCCAATTGACGATCGGCTTATTGATTGGCGCGTGTGCCGGCGTCATCGTAACGTTTGCGGCTATTAAGTTTTCCCAATATCTCCATGAAAATCGAGGCGGAGCGAAGACCCCGGTGGAATTGCCCGCACAAACGGTGCCGGGAGCCGGCTCTACGGCGATTGCGCCACCCACTCCGTACGGCACTCCCAAGGATGTCTTCGCAATCGGCAATCAGAGAAAGGGCGCGGTGGGTACTCGAATTCCGGCAGACACTCCGGCGGAGGTCGTGGGCCATAGCAGCCGGCAAAAAACTCCCCTGACGCCGGATCAGTTGTGGGCTATGGTGCAGACCGGAAACAGCACCGCGGCCGCAGCCTTGGCCGAACTTTATATCAAGGGCGAAGGTGTGCCACAAAGTTGCGCCCAGGCAAGAGTACTTCTTCTGGTGGCCTCTGAAAAACGCAACGCGGCCGCCATCAAGCGATTGGCGGACCTGGACAAGGCGGGTTGCCCGGCCAACTAACCGCTTCTTCTATCGGCAATTGCCGCGAAACATGCGCGGACCTCCGAGCAAAGTCAGCCTTCCATCAAGGAAAAATTTCTAGGACTAGTACTGCCTCAGTTTGCCTTCCCTTCTTCGTACCGTTGCTCCTCATTGATACTCCACGCCTTAGAGAATTTCACGAAGTATCCAAGTCGGCCCCCCTCTTGCTAACGATTCTCCGGACAACGTGTATTTGCGTGGGGCGAGGGCTGTCTGATCGTTGTTTGTGGCGCCGGCAGGCGCAGGAGTCATAACACCAGCCGCCCGCGAAACAGAAAAAGTTTGAGGAGGCAGGAAATGCAAGAGCATGACGAAATGAATGAACACGAGAATAGAATCGGTACCGCCACCGCGGGTACGAACCGCTGGCTGGTGATCGCCCTTGTGGTGTTGCTGGGCGTCGCCGGTGTCGCCTTTGGCTACGGCTACCGGCAACAGATATTGGTCGGCCATTTAACCGCCCAACAGACCGTGGCGGACGCGACCATCAGCCAGATGCAGGGGCAGTTGACGGCTGTGACTTCCAAACTGAACGACATGACCACGGCCCAACAGGCACAGGCGCAAGCTCAGGCTCAAGCCCAGGAAGCGGCCGTGAAACAGACTGACAAGAAAACAGCTTCCAGCGCGCAACGCACCGGCTCCCGGCGAGCCACCGCGACCGACAAGCGATACAAGCAACTGCAATCGCAACTCACCGAGCAGCAGAAGGCATTGAAAGACACCCAGGATCTGGTGGCGAAGAACCGCGCCGACCTCGAAGGCAACATCAGCTCGACGCGCGATGAGCTAAACGGCTCCATCGCCAAGACCCACGAGGAACTGGTGGTCCTCGAAAAGCGCGGCGAACGCAGCTACACCGAATTTGACCTGATGAAGGCCAAGCAGTTCCAGCGCATCGGGCCCATCACTCTCTCGCTGCGCAAGGCCGACACCAAGCATAAAAACTACGACATCGAAATGATCGTGGACGACAACCAGATGGGCAAAAAGAAGGTGAACCTCTACGAGCCGATCTGGATTCACACCGAAAACGAATCGCAACCGGTGCAGATCGTGGTCAACCGCATCGAGAAGAACCTGATTCACGGCTACGTCAGCGCCCCCAAGTACAAACCGTCCGAGCTCGCAACCTCCGGCGCCACCGGCACCCTCACCCCGGTAGCAGCGCATGTCCAACCCAACGACACCCAAACTCAACCCAGCACCAACCAGCCACAGCAATAGGAACTGAATTAATCTCCGTGGGTGGCCTACCCTTTGCGCTTTTTTGGCAAAGGGTGGGTCCGCTCTTCACTTTCTCCGTGCTCTCTGTGTCCTCTGTGGTGAAATCCCTTGTTCACTCTCTCCTCCCCGCCTCTGTGTCTCACCCCGTAACCAACAATCTACTTGACAACTCCATACCCAACTGCCACACTTCCCCCATAGAAAAGTGTGCCCGCGATTTTTCCTGCGCGGGTTTCCCACTCAATCTAAATTTCAATCTTTCTGGAGAACCACTATGTCCACTAACCAGGACCGCCCCTGCACGTGTATGTTTGTCTTCGCCGACGGCCGCCGCTGCCAGATGCCCCCATCCGTCGACGACATGGACCTCTGCTATTTCCACGCCAAGAAATACCAGGATCGCCTCAACGCCGAGCAAGCCGGCCAGCAGATCAACGAATTCCTCAGCAGCGACATCCTCACCGCCTGTGACCTCAGCGCCGCCCTTGCCACTCTCTTCTCCGCCACCTCTCTGGGACTCATTAAACCCAAGACCACCATCGCTCTCACCTATCTCGGCAACCTCATGCTCCAGACCCAGAAACTCGCCAAACAGGAATTCCTCGAATCCTTCAACGACAGCTGGCCCAAAATCGTCCAGGAATCCATCGTCTTCAACGAACCCGCCACTCCACCCGCCCCCGCGAACGACCCTCGCTCCGACAACCCCAACCCCGATCCCACCAACCACGAACCCATCCCCTTCCCCAAAATCATGTGACCCCTTACTCAAAAGGTGTCATTCCGAATCCCGTTCGCCTTCTGAACGGGTGAGGAACCTGCTTTTCGTCCCGCGCCCCAACCCCCTCCAAATCACCACTTACAAACCGATACAAAACAAACCACTTCATCCCCCCGTAAAATCAATCACTTTCAAAGAACAGGGGGGAGGGGGAGTATCCAACCAATTAACACTGGGTGCCCAATCCTTGGTTTCCAAAGGGCGGGCCCTGGTTTTTTTTTCGCCGCGTCCTATTCGGTCAACGGATGAGTGATTGGGCCGTCGCACCGGAATTCTCTTTAGCCTCACGCAGGATTCTGCCGGGTGCCCCACCCTCGGGTTGGGAGGGTGGGTCTTGGGGCGGCCATTTCTTTCCGTGGGGTTTGCGATGCCGCGTGCCCCACGTTCGGGGTTGGAACCTCGGGCTTGAACTCTCTTCTCATTCACCCACATCGATCTCACCGATGTGTTTTACTCATCCGGCATAATTGGCGGAGGCGTGTGGAAGTCGAATCCACCATTCGACCCGCGAAGGGTCGAATCGCCGGCTTTGAAGGCCGGGAAGGTCACCGGACCCCTTTCGCCTCCACCATCAGAGTATCATCACAGCGAAGGCCATCCTGTAGAGGCGAATCAACCGTATTCGGATCATCGGGATTATCAGGGAATTAGCGCTCATGTAGCGGCCACCTTCAGGTGGCCCCGTTCGTCACATAGGTAGCCGCACTAAACCTGTAAACGCAAAGCCCAGCAAACGACGCAGGCGCTACGCCCGCGTGGTTTCGAGACCCAACGCCTGCGTCCGCTTCAACGCCGCGGCCAGATCGTAAATCACCGGGCTGGTGCACACTTCATAGTAATGGTGATCCGAAGTCTTCCCAATTTTCCCGTCCGGCAATAATTCCCGCGCCAGACCTTCGCGCACCACCAATAGCTCCACGGATTCGCCCATCGGCACTTCCCCGTAGTAAAGCGTGACATCCTGCTTGGCCCAGGGCATATCGAGTTTCGTCACCAGCTTTTCCAGCGAAATTTCTTCGGACAACTTCTGGAATCCCTCATCGTTCAGCTCGATTCCGTTCATGTTGAACCGCACCAGGAATTCGTCCAACTCCTCCGCCGAAGCTCCTTCGAGCGCCGTCAAAAACTGGAACACGGAAAAGTGCGTCTTCTGCCCGGCCAGCATGCGTTTCGCCAGCTTGGCGCACCCGGAAAGCCGGTCGGAAAGGTTCAGTGCCTTCGAAATCATGATGCGCGCGTCGCCGTCGGTCCAATACGTCGGCGCCGATCCCTGAAACGCCACGCCAATCCCGAGTTCGAGCGCGGGCAATTGCGTCGAAGCCGCGCCATCATTGTACGAGTTACACACTGTTAGAATCTGCTTTGACAGCGCGCAGGCCTTCGCCACCGGCCGCGCGTCTCCCTGCGTCGCCTCGGTCTCAAAAATCGCCAGTACGATGGCGTCGCCTTCGATAAATACTTTTTTCGCCGCATAACGATCGAGCAGTCTCTTCACCGGCTCGTGCAAATTCAGGCTGAAGTGCGACGCCGGACTCAATCCCCGCGCCAGCAGGTCCTGCGTCATCTTCGTCGAGCCGCGCACGTCCGCCTTGATAATCACGTGCGAAACCACCTGGTCGTGCTCGGACTTCATTTCCTCTTTCAGCAGGCACTCGTACAATCGATTATTCAGCCGCGAAAGTTCGCGGATCTTTTCCGCGGTCACCAGATTGATCCGTTCCATGCACGCGGCAAGGTGTTCCGAATCGCGCAAATCCCGCCGCAGCCTCAGAAAATCAATCGCGAACCGCAGTACCGCCGCCTGGGTCTCTTCGCGCGAATACCGGCGGATGCGCTTCGATAATTCCTCCAGCGGTTTCATCGTCAGGCGCTTCGCCGGCACCTGCTTCAATATTTCTTCCACGCGCTTGGCTTCTTCTTTCGAGACCAGCGCCTTGCGCAATTGCTGCAAGTGCACCGGCGGGCAAAAATCGCCCGCGAGTGGCCGGACCTCGTAACTTGCCAGGATGTGCGGCATCATTTCGTGCTGTTCCAGGCGGCTCACGAGCTGTGCCAGGTGTTTTGCGCGCGCGGGCCGCTCGCTGTCGGTCGCGCTCGTCACGTCAAACAACTTCCGCGCATTATCCGGCTCGTTCAGATAGTCGCCCAGCTTCCCTTCGTAATCCTTCTGCACGAACTCCGCCTGCTTCTTCGCTCGGTCGAGCCGCGGGCCCATCTCTTCCAGCGTTCTCTGGAAATGCCGCAGGCGCTTCTCCACGTCGGTCAGCGAAGCCTTCACTTCCGCGGGATCCGCCGTCGAACTCAGAAATTTATTCAGCAGCCCGTCGCCCTTCTCCACCCGCTTGCGAAGACTTTCGCGCTGCTCTTCCAGCGATGCGATTTCGCCGCGCATGCGTTCCGCTTCGGCAAACAGCGTTCGATATTCTTCCGCGCCCTTGGCCGGAGCGCTATCCGGCGCAACACGGATCCCCGCTTCCCGCAGGAACTCCTGAAACAGCGCGTCCATCGCCTCCAGCCGGTCGGGGTCGCGCGAATAATTCCCCAGCAGCACGTAGTGTTCGAGGAAATAAAAATCGTCCTTGCCGCCCTCCAGGAACACTAGCCGGTTCTTCAGAATCTCGTAGCACGGCCACTCTTCGCCAAACAGCGCCCGCCTCGCCTTGGCTATGAAGTTCTCCTCCAGGTCGATGCAAATTTGCGCCACCACCTGCCCGATGATGCGCAGAACATCTCGCCGCGCCGACTGCATCTCCGAAAGCCGTGCTTTGATTACGTGGGCTTGCTGGCTGCGTTCAAAATACTCGCCGCGCTTGCGGATGTACTCCTTCACTTCCAGAATCACGTTGCCAAATTGAATAGCCAACTCAGCAGTCAGAAATTTCAGAATCGCCAGCCGGAACAGCAGGTCAATCTCGATATTCTTCTGGTGCTTGGCCCTGGCGAGTGAACCCTGCAGCAGTTCCAGCAGCATTTTGCGGAACGGTGTGGAATCTACGGATTTGGCGTTACGAAGCTCGATGCCGGAAAGGTAGGTGCCGCTGGTATTTTGCCGGATCAGGTCAAACAGGTAATCGCGCGCCACCTGCACAAACTTGGGGCTCAGGAAAACGTCGTGGTGAATGTTGTCCACGCCGATGGACAGCGAACCCATCGGCAGCGTGAGGTTATAGCTCTTCAGCGCGTCACGCGAGCCTTCCATCATCAGATGATTTGCCGGTTCGTTTGCCATGCGCGCAGCCGTACCCCGCCATCTCTCAACCTAGCAGCGGGTTTTGCGCGTCGCAAGGAACCGAAAGGACAGCCGTGGCCAGATAGTTAGCGCAGCGTTGCCTGTTTGGTCACTCAGAATCGGCTAATCCGCCGCCCATCGCCGCCAAGGTGTTTCAGCCGCACCCGGATTTGCCGCCACTCGGTTTTCAGGGGGAATTTCTCCGACCATTCCAGGATCACGATTGCGGGCTTTGCAAAAACGTCTTCCAATCCCAGCGTTTCAAAGTCGTGAAAGCTTTCCACGCGATACAAATCGCCGTGGAAGACCTTGCCGCCTGTTCCATACTCATGCAGCAGCGTAAACGTCGGGCTGGTCACTTCATCCTCGCTCGCCGCTTGCAGGCCAGCCACGATGCCCTTCGTCAGCGTGGTCTTCCCGCTTCCCAGTTCCCCCGAGAGCAGCACCAGCACGGGAGCCTTCAGCGTTTCCGCGAACGCGCGTCCCCAGGCCACCGTCTCTTCAGCCGACCGCGTGATCACCTCTTCAGCCACGGACCTGCAACTCCTGCAACAATTTTCTCCGTGCCACGGGCACTGCTCGCGCCACTTCTCCTGCAAGTACGCCTGATTCGTCGCTCTCCGCGCTTACCAACTCCGCGGCGCGTCCGTGTAGGTACGTCCCCAGCGCCACCACCCGATACAAATCCCGTGCCCCGAACTGCGCAATCAACGCCGCCAGCAAGCCCGTCAACACGTCGCCCGATCCGCCCTTGGCCAGGCCCGCATTTCCCGTCGTATTCACAAACACGTCGCCGTTCGGCGCAGCAATGACGCTGTGGTAGCCCTTCAGCACCACAACCGCGTTCCACTTCCCCGCAAACTCAGTCGCAATCCGGACCCGGTCAGCCTGCACCTCCGGGGTCGCGAATCCGCACAGCCGCGCCATCTCTCCTGGATGCGGCGTCATCACCAGGTGCGCCGATTTCCGATTCGAAAGAATCTCCGCCTGCCCTGCAAACGCATTGAGTCCATCCGCATCCAGCACGATCGGCAAATCCGCATGCCCCACCACGCTGCGAACAAACTCCTGCGTCTCCGGGTGAGTCCCAATCCCCGGCCCGATTCCCAAAACCGTCATGCCATGGAGCAGCGTCGCGAATCCACCGAGCCGCGCCGCCTCCGAAGCAACTGTCCCCGACGCCGTCGCCGGCAAGGCTTCCGTCATGTACTCCGCCTGCGCCGCAGCCACTGTCGCAAGCGCAGGCTCCGGCGTCGCCAGCGTCACCAACCCCGCGCCGCCGCGCAGCGCCGCCTGTCCGCACAAAATCGCCGCGCCCGTTTTTCCCACCGAGCCAGCCACCAGCAGGACGTGCCCGTACGATCCCTTGTGCGCTTCGGCTGCCCGCTGCAGCGGGAGTTCCGAAAATTCCTCGGGCCCAGCCCAACGCAATTTTCCCTTCCCTACCTCTTCCACCAGCGCCGCTGGAGTTCCAATCTCCCGCACCACTAGCGCACCGCAACTCCCCGCGTCCGCCGACACCAATTGCCCGATCTTCGGCGCCGTGAACGTCACCGTAAGATGCGCGCGCAAAATCGGCCCCTGCGCCGCTTCCCCGTCTGACGGCAATCCGGACGGCGTATCTACCGCCACAATCCACGCCGGCCACGCGGCCTTGGCGTCCTGCGAAAATCGGTTCACGTTCTCAATCACCTGCGCCAAGAGGCCGGCCGCTCCGCCGCGAATCCCCGTTCCCAACAGCGCATCAATGATCACTTCGCTCGCGGCCACGCCTGTCCACGCATTCACCCACTCCGCCTCGTTGCGCACCAGCGCAACTTCTTCGCCCAGACCTTTCCAGCGCTCGTAATTCTTCGCCGCATCCCCGCGCAATTCGCCCGGCTCCGCGAACAAATAAACGTTTACGTTTCCGGCGAGCCCCTTCAGCAGCCGCGCCACCACGAAACCGTCGCCGCCGTTGTTGCCCTTCCCGCAAAGGACAGACACACGTCCGGGTGGCTTTCGGTTACGTTCTCCATATTTTTCAAGGAAAACTTCCACGACGCTCTTTCCCGCGGCTTCCATCAACTCCAGCCCGGGAACACCAAATCGCTCCGTCGTCAGACGGTCCACTTCCCGCATCTCCGCCGCTGTCAGCGCTTTCATCGCCAGTCCCGCCGCAGGCGGCTCAGAGCATCCACCCGCCGCTCACGTTGAGCACCTGCCCGGTCACGTACTCCGCTTCTTCCGACGCAAAAAACGCCACCGACGCGGCCACATCTTCCACCGTCGGCGGCCGGCCAATCGGATACCGCGCATCGCGCAGCTTGCGCGCTTCTTCCACGGTGAGATCCTTTTCATCCATGCTCGAAGGATTCACCACGTTTACCGTGATTCCGTTCTTCGCTTCCTCCAGCGCCAGCGAACGCGACAGCGCCACCACCGCCGCCTTCGCCGCGGCATATGCGCTGATTTTCGCCTGGCCAAACGCGCGCTCTGCCCCTACCGCTCCCAGATTCACGATTCGCCCCCAGCGCCCTTTGCGCATCACCGGCAACGCGGTACGGCACATCAGGAATACGCTCATCACATTCGAATCGAACACGCTCTTCCACTCTTCCACCGACGATTCCGCCAGCGTGTTCCAGCGAAAATCGCCCACGTTGTTCACCAGAATATCGATTCGCCCATAGCGGTCCGCCACTGTCTTCACCAGTTGCTCCGCGCGACCGGCCTCCGTGATGTCCGTTTCCACTGCCACGCAATCCGCGCCCAGCGCCTGCATGCGCCGCAGCGCGGCCTGCGCCGCCGCCTTGTTTACGCGATACGCAAACGCAATCCGCGCCCCTTCTTGCGCCAAGCGCAACGCAATTCCCCGGCCGATTCCCCGGCTTCCACCTGTCACTAACGCAACCCGGTTTCGCAGCGCCATTCTTCTCCTCGTCGCTTTCACCTAGCTCTAAATCCCTTGCTTACTCTTCCGCCCACATTCTACTTCAGCTTCGCCACAATCACGGTCATATCATCCGCCTGCTCCGGGCTGCCAGACCACTCTTCCGCCGCGGTCATCAGTGCGGTCGCGATTCGCTTCGGATCGCCCTGCCTCACCCGCTGCGCAGCCGCCTCCAATCGTGAAACGCCAAACTCCTCGCCATACGCGTTCTCTGGCTCCACCAATCCGTCACTGTAAGCAATGAACACCGCATCGCGTGGCACATCCACAACCCCTTCCTGATAAGGATAGTCATCCACAATACCCAGCACCATGCCGCCTACATCTAGATGCATTGACTTGGAATCCGAAAGGCAGAATCCGGGCAAGTGGCCGGCGTTCGTGTATCTCAGTTTCCGTGTCTCCATGTCGTAAACGGCCACAAGAAACGTCGCGAACCGATCTTCGCCAGTATTGCGCACCAAATGCTTGTTTAAGCGCCCAACCAATTCCGCCGTGCTCAACTGCTCGCTCCCCGGCGTCAGCAACTGGCTGCGCAACGCCGCCTGCAAACTGGCCATCAGCAGCGCCGCGGAAATCCCCTTCCCGGAAATATCTCCCAGCGCGATCGCCACGTGCGTCGGGTCCAGCTGAATGAAATCGTAATAATCCCCGCTAACCGAACGCGCCGCCTTGCAGATCGCTTCAATCTCCAGCCCTTCCACCTTCGGCAAACCGCGCGGGAACAACTGGTCCTGCACCTCTCGCGCGATGGAAATTTCATTCTCCAGCCGCTGCAATTGCTTCTGCTCGTCGATCAACCGGCTGATGGAGCTGGTCATCAAATTGAACGACTCACCCAGGACGCCGAGCTGATCCTTGCGCTCCACCGCCACACGATGCGAAAAATTCCCTTCCCGCACAAACTGCGTCGCGCGGTACAACTCGGAAATCGTCTTCGTTATGGCTTTGGCCAAGACGACTCCAATCATCAGGGCCGCCAGTTCAATCACCAGGAAAACCACCCCCAGCAGTTGAATCTGAAACACGCGCGCCCCGCTGAATTCGCCAACGGAAGCGAAAATCCGGTGATTTAGCTGCGAACGCCGCGCCTTGTAAAACGCAAACACCGGATGCGCCCGCTCCACCGTCCCCTCGGGCGAAACATACACCGCCTCCAGCTTGGAGAAGCCCTCCACTACCGGATCCGGCCACGACTCCGGCGGCAGCAATCCCCGCTTGCGGGTCAGGATGTGATTCACGGCCATGTAGTCCTTCGTTCCGATTCGCACGGATTTCACGGCCGAATTCCCCTGCACGGTCTCCGCCAGCGTTATATCAATCGGGCCCAGGTCCGGCGCGACGTTTTCAAGGATCTCCCACGTGAAAGGCGCGCTCACCTCGACAATTCGTTTGCTCCCGGCGCTCTCCAGTTCTTTCATCCCCACCAGCCGCAACTGGCTTCCGTTCTGAATCAATCCCGAAAACGAGCGAGCCGCCGGCCCCGCCACCAGCTGGAAAAACGACGGCTTCACCTCAAAGTTCACTTGAACTTCCGGCAGTTGTTTTCCAACGGAAAGCTTCGCCTGCTGCGCGAGGATCTCTTGCCTCGCCGACGCCGCCATGGACGCCGGAAGTGTTGCCTCCGCCGCAACGAGTCCCGTCGCGGCGTCCGACATCATCGCGACGCGGTCTTCAATGTCGTGATAGAGGAGATAAGCAGCTAGCTGTGAATACAGGATTTGGCCCAGCATGCTCGCAAGGATCAGCAGCAGCACAATCGGCACCACCGCAAGAAACAGGTAGGCCAGGATCAGCCGGTTCCGCAGGCTCCACAGCAGCTCCGCGCGCCACCGGCTCCAGAACCGGTACAGCACATAACCGGCCGCCAGCACCCCAAACAGCTGCACGAGGCCAGCCCCACGATAAGCGCTCAGCGAATTCGTCGCCGCCGCAAGGGCGGCCACACAAACACCCACGGCAAGCCAGTCAAGTTTCGAAAGGCTTTTCCAAAAAGGGGTCTGGTGAGTTTCCGGTCCGCTCATGGCTCGAGAGTTAGAAAAGACACTTTACCCGATTCGCCGCATAAGGACGAGTTCGGCTTCGAAGTTCTCTGTGTTCTGAAGCTCTCCGCTATTCTTCGCGCAGTTGCGGGTTGCTGACCCGGCTGTGGTGCCGTCCATACGTGAAATAGACCACCAACCCGATCACCAGCCAGATAATCAGGCGCGCCCAGTTGATCCACCCGAGCTTGTACATCATGTACCCGTTGAAGACGATTCCCATGATCGGCACGAACGGCACCAGCGGGGTGCGGAACGGCCGCGGCTGACCTGGATTCGTGTTGCGCAACACCATGACCGCGATGCATACGATCACAAACGCCAGCAGTGTGCCAATGTTCACCATCTTCCCGATATCATCAATCGGCGTCACGCTGCCCACGATCGCCGCGAGGAGCCCAACGGCAATAGTGTTCTTCCATGGTGTCCGGAACCTCGGATGAACCGCCGCGAAAAACTTCTTCGGCAGCAAGCCGTCGTTGGCCATCGAGTACAACACGCGCGTCTGCCCCAGCAGCATCACCAGCATGACGCTGGTGAGCCCGGCCAGCGCGCCCAACGTAATCACGTGCGAAGCCGTCGACAGTCCGCGATCCATAAACGCATGCGCGATTGGTGCTTCAATGTTTACTTCCTGCCAGTTCACCATCCCGGTAAGCACCCCCGCCACGAGGATGTACAGAATCGTGCAGACCAGCAGCGACACGATGATCCCGATCGGCAAGTCGCGCTGCGGATTCTTCGCTTCCTGCGCCGTCGTCGACACCGCGTCAAACCCGATGTACGCGAAAAATATGTAAGCCGCTCCCGCCCCGATGCCTCCGAATCCATAGGGCGCGAATGAGTGCCAGTCGTGGCCCCAGTTCGCGAAATTGATGTAGCGCATCCCGAGCACGATCACGAACAACACCACCGAAACCTTCACCACCACAATTGCGGTGTTGAATCGCGCGCTCTCCTTGATTCCGATCGTCAGAATCGCGGTAATCACCAGCGCAATAATGAAGGCCGGCAGATTGAACCCGATCTCCACTCCAAAAATCTTCGGCGCATTCACCAGGTCGTGCGCCCGCTGCAGCAACTCCGGCGAGTGCGTCCCCATGATTGCGGCCACTTTATCCAGAAACGCCTGCGTTCCCGGTACCAGGCTGGGGTCCGCTGTTTTTGCCATTTCCCGGGCCACGATCTTTTCCGCGGTGCCCAGCGCAGTCCAGTGATCGTAAGCCAGCCACAACGGCATCTTCAGGTGAAAAATGTTCAGCAACTCGATGAAATGATTCGACCAGCCGGAGGACACCGTGCTCGCGCCCATCGCATATTCCAGCGTCAGGTCCCAGCCGATAATCCACGCAAACAATTCGCCCAGCGTGGCGTAGGCGTACGTATAGGCGCTGCCCGCCAGCGGAATCATCGCCGCGAACTCCGCATAACAAAGCCCCGCGAAAGCACAACCCAATCCAGAAAGTACGAAGGACAGCATGAGCCCGGGCCCCGCGTAGTGCGCGCCCAACCCAGCCAGCACGAAGATGCCCGCCCCAATAACCGCGCCTACGCCCAGCGCAGTCAGTTGAAAGGGCCCCAGCGTGCGCTTCAGGCTGTGCTCACCCGTCTCTTTCGACTCGGTAAGCAGCATCTCCAGCGTCTTCTTCGCAAACAAGGGGTTGCCCATGCAACTCCTCCTTCTTGATCAAGTGATTTCGAATTTTCTGATTACTCGGTTACTTGCCTCGACCGCTTCAGCCGCGCCCACAGCCAATAGACCGGCAGCCCCAGCAAAACGATCACCATGCCCATGCCGGCCGTCTGCGTTTCATACAGCAGCAGCACGCCCATGATTCCGCTCGCTGCCACTATATACAATAGCGGCACCACCGGGTACCCGAATGCCTTGTACGGCCGCTCCACATCCGGCCGCCGAATGCGCAATACAAAAATCCCCACAATCGTCAGCACGTAAAAGAGCAGGGCCGCGAACACCACATAGTCGAGAAGATTGCTGTACAGGTTCCCGTAACTTCCGTCCGGCTTTCGCGTTCGCAATAAAATCAGGATCACAATCCACGCACCCTGGTACACCAGCGCCACCCCAGGAACTCCCTTTTCATTTAACTTGCCCGTCGCGCGGAAGAACAATCCATCCTTTGCCATCGCGTACGCCACGCGTGAGCCCGCCAGAATCAGCCCATTGTTGCAGCCAAACGTGGAAATGATGATGGCGATGGCCATCATCCACGCGCCCTTGGCTCCAAACACGGCCGAAAGCGCTGCCGTCGCCACGCGGTCATCCGGCGCATTCTGGATCTGCGCGAGCGGCAGCGCGCACAGGTAGGCCAGATTCGCCAGGCAATAGAGCGTGATCACGATGACCGTACCGAACACCATCGAAAGCGCCACGTCCCGCTTGGGATTTTTCACTTCCGCCGCGGTAAAGCCAATGTTGTTCCACGCGTCCGCCGAAAACAGCGAGCCCACCTGGGCGACCGCCAGCGCCAACAGCAAGCCGTACCATCCGCTACCGGCCGTCACCGTCGGCAATAGTCCCCGCAAGAAACCCACGCCTGGCTCGATGGTATTCGCCCCGCGAATCGCCCACAGGTGCGAAAAGTTGTCCGCAATCGCGGTAGCATTCCGCGCCACAAACACGCAAATCAGAATCAGCCCCAGCAGCGAAAGCATCTTCGCCGAAGTGAAAATGTTCTGAATCCACTTCCCAAGCTTTACGCCGCGAGTGTTCAGGTACGTGAGGAAAATGATCATCAAGACGCCAACAAGCTGCTGGACAGAAAGGCTGACGGCGAATTTCGAGGAAAAATTAATCGGAGGAATAATCCAGGTCTTCGGAGAAATCGCGGGAAACAGCACACCCAGGTACCGGGCAAATCCAATCGCCACCGCCGCGATCGTTCCCGTCTGGATCACCAGGAACAGGGTCCAGCCGTACAAAAATCCCCACAGCGGAGAAAACGCCTCCCGCAGGTACACATACTGCCCACCTGCGTGGGGAAACATCGCCGCCATTTCACCGTAAGCCAATGCCGCCGCAATCGTCAGGCAACCACTCAAGATCCACGTAAGCAGCAACCCGCCCGCCGACCCGGTCTGCCGCGAAATATCCGCGGCAACAATGAAAATGCCCGACCCGATCATCGAGCCGACGACAATCATCGTCGCGTCGTAAAGTCCGATAGCTTTTACAAATTGGTGCTCGCCCTTGCCTGCGCCCGTGTCCGTCGTTGTCACGCTAGTCGCGTCGGCCATGCGTTCGGTTCCTCAGTGGGAGGCCGCGGGCTTCGCGGCATCCAGTCGTCGGATAAACTCTCGGGCCATTCCGGCCGGGTCCTTCGCCTTCAAAATGTCGCTGATTACGGCCACCGAATCCGCTCCCGCCGCCAGCACGTCCGCGGCGCGCTCCAGCGTGATCCCGCCGATCGCCACAATGGGCTTTTCAGTCAGCGCGCGCACGCGCCGCAACAATTCCGTGCCTACCACGGGATCGGGATTCGTTTTGCTGCTGGTCTGGAATATTGGCCCCACGGCAATATAATCCGCCGAAGTGGCCGCGGCTTTCCGGAATTGTTCAAGGTTGTGCGTCGAAACGCCAACCCAACGGCCCTGCCCGATCACGCTGCGCGCCTGCTCCACCCCCAGGTCGTCCTGACCGACGTGCACTCCGTCCGCCCCCCCGAGATACGCCACATCCGGACGGTCGTTCACAATAAAAGTACAATTTGCACGCAGCGCCGCATCCGCAATTGCGCGAGACTTTTCCCAAAGCTCCCGCGCCGCCGCGTTTTTTGCACGGTATTGCAGCAGCTTTACCCCTGCATCCATCAATTTTTGAGCGATTTCCCCGGCTGGTTCCGTCAACATTCCTGCGTCTAATATCACATACAGCCTGGGCAGGACAAGGCGCATCGAACGCTATTTTCCGTTGCCGCCGAGAAGTTTTTCGATGAAGTGCGTGTCAAACTTCCCCGCATCAAAATCCGCGTCCGCCATAATCCGCCGTTGCAGCGGGATCGAAGTCTTGATCCCCTCAATCACGAACATTTCCAGCGCCCGCTTCATTCTTCCGATCGCTTCGGTGCGGTCGCGCCCCTTCACAATCAATTTCGCCACCAGCGAATCGTAGTACGGCGGGATCACCGCCCCCGAATACGCCGCCGAATCCACGCGCACGCCAGTGCCGCCCGGCGCTTGAAACGTCGTAATCCGTCCCGCCGAGGGCACAAACGTCTCCGGATCCTCCGCGTTGATCCGGCACTCGATCGAATGACCCGTGAAATGCATCTCGCCGACGGCGTCTTCCATCTTCTCCCCGGCCGCGATGCGAATCTGCGATTTCACCAGGTCCACGCCGGTCACAAACTCGGTCACCGGATGCTCCACCTGGATGCGCGTGTTCATCTCGATAAAATAAAGCGATCCGTCGGTGTCCATCAGAAATTCCACCGTGCCCGCGTTCGTATACTCGATCGCCTCCAGGGCTTTCACCACTTTTGTTCCCAGTTCTTTCCGCCGCTTGGCGTCAATCGCCGGCGAAGGTGATTCCTCCACCAACTTCTGATGACGCCGCTGGATCGAGCATTCCCGCTCGCCCAGGTGAATCACTTTCCCGTGCTGGTCGCCCAGCACTTGAATTTCGATGTGCCGCGGGTGCTCCAGGAACTTCTCCATGTACACGTCGGGAGTCCCAAACGCCTGTTGGGCCTCGCTTCGGGCCGTCTGGTACGCTGCCAGCAATTCTTCCTTGCTCCGCACCACGCGCATGCCGCGCCCGCCGCCGCCCGCAGCTGCCTTCAAAATCAGCGGGAATCCAACGCGCGCCGCTTCTTTCGCAAGCTGCTCTTCACCTTCCACCACCCCGTCGCTTCCTGGAATGGTCGGCAGCCCGCGCGACTTCATCTCCCGCCGGGCGCGGTCCTTCTCTCCCATCATCTCGATCACTTCCGGCTTCGGCCCGATGAAGGTGATCTCCGACGCTTCACAAACCTTGGCAAAATTCGCGTTCTCCGACAGAAATCCGTACCCCGGATGAATCGCATCCACGTTGGTGATTTCTGCCGCGCTGATCACCTGCGGAATATTCAGGTAGCTTTCGCTGCTCCTCGGCGGCCCGATGCACACCGCCTCATCGGCAAAGCGCACGTGCAGCGAATTCCGGTCCGCCTCCGAATACACGGCCACCGTCGGAATTCCCAGCTCTTTGCAGGCGCAGATGACTCGCAGGGCGATTTCCCCGCGGTTGGCGACTAGAATTTTCTGGAACATAGTCAGGCAGGCCGCTTACCGCTTGCGGCTTGAGCGAATCCCGAACAACGGTTGCCCGTATTCCACAGGCTGCCCGTTCTCCGCAAAGATCCGCAGCACTTCTCCGCTGATTTCAGACTCGATTTCGTTCATCAATTTCATGGCTTCCACGATGCAGAGTGTCTGCCCCTTATCCACATGCGAACCGACCTTTACAAAAGCTTCGGCTCCGGGGCTGGGAGAACCATAGAACGTTCCCACAATCGGTGAATTGATCAGGTGCAGGTCTTCACCGCCTCGCACGTCCGCTGAGTGCGCGGCTTCCGCGCTCCTGCTTTCGGTTTCGGGCGCGCTGACCGCTGAGGGCACAATGATTTCCGCCGACGGGCGGGGTCCCGCGACCACCACGTGGGCGCTGGGCTTCTTCAGACGAATCCGCAGATCGCCCCTCGAATACTCAAACTCCTCAAGGTTGTGCTCGCTCATGAAGCGCAGCAACTGTTCGATCTGCCCGATTTCAGGGTTTTCAAACGACGGGCTTTCACTCGCTTTCGCGGTCTTTTTCCGTTTCATGCCTGTTCTTAGAGTTCGATGAGATCCCGCTTCACGCGGGTCAAAACTTCATTCCGGCCTGCTTGCACCACGACGTCGTCTTCAATCCGGATTCCGCCGACGCCTTCCACATATACCCCGGGTTCTATGGTAATCACATTTCCCGCTTCCAGTCGAACCGCCTGCCCGCGGGCCACCCGTGGTTCTTCATGCACCTCCAGGCCTAAACCATGCCCAGTGCTGTGCACGAAATACTGTTCCAATCGGTTTTTCTTAAGGACGTCCCGCGCGGCAGCATCCACTTCCCCGCAAGTAACCCCTGCCCGGACGGCAGCCACCGCGGCTTCCTGCGCTTCCTGAACCGACCTGTACCACTCCCGCACGCGCTTGCTGGCACGCCCCACATGTACGGTGCGCGTCATATCGCTGCAATAGTGGCCGAGTATAGCACCCAGGTCCAGCACCACCAACTCATTTTTCCTCAGCTTCTTAGCCGTTGGTCGCGCGTGCGGAAGCGCGCCACGCGGCCCCGATGCCACAATCGTTTCGAACGAAGCCCCGCTTGCCCCGCGCTTTTTCATCTGATACTCGATCTCCGCTCCCAGTTCGCTCTCGCGAACCCCGGGCTTCACCAGCTTCAAAACGCCCTCGAGGACTTCCCCTGCCAGGATGGCCGCCTTTCGCATTACCGCGAGTTCCTGCGCGTCTTTTCGCATCCGCAAGCGTTCCACCACTCCCGTGGCCGCAAGTCCCCGCGCTTTGCTTCCCAGGGTCTTTCGCAAGGTATTCCACTGCGCAACCGTCAATTGATTCGCGTCGTAGCCGATTCGGCCGCAGCCCCGTTTCCGCAACAATTCTCCCAGTGCAGGATACAGGCTGCCCTGTTGGAGAACGATCTTTACACCGCGCGTCTCTTCCTTCGCCTGCACGGTAAATCGCCCGTCGGTCAGCAACGTCACCCCGCCGCGCGCGACAATCAGTGCCCCGGACTCCCCCGTAAACCCGGTGAGGTAATACCAATTCGCCGGATGAGTCACCACCAGGCAGTCCAGTTTCCTGCCGGCCAGTTCCGCCAGAAGGGCTTTCCGTCTTTTCGTGTGTTCCGTGCCCATAAAAAAATCGAGGAGACTTGCGCCTCCTCGATTTCAGTTTACCCGATTTTTTCCAGCGGTGCTTAGCGGCAGGCCTGAATCATCATCCGGGGATAATCCGCGGGGTGATGAAGAACAGCAGTTCCTGCGATTGCACTGAAACGTTGGTCCGGCGGAAGAGATACCCGATAATCGGCAGGCTGCCGACGATCGGCACTTCCGTGATGTTGGTCTGTTGCTGCGTGACGATGATGCCGCCAATGACCACCGTGCCGCCATCGGCAACCGTCACTTTGGTTTGCGCCGCTTGCGTATCCAACGCCGGGATGCCTTGCACGCGGGGAATACCGTTGTCGATCTGTGTGTTTTCCACCAGCACGTCCATAAACACCGTGCCTTCGGCGGTAATCTGCGGTGTCACTTCCAGTTGCAACACAGCGTCGACGAATTGCACCGAAATCGTGTTGTTGATCACCGTCTGGATCGGAATCTTCGTACCTTGCTTCACGATCGCTTTTTCGTTGTTCTGGGTGATCACCTTCGGTTTTGAGAGGAGTTTGCCAACACCCTTTGCCTCCGCGGCGGTGATGAACAGGTCAACCGCGAAGTTCGGAGAACGGTGCCCGATGTAGAAACCGCTTGTAGGCACGCCCGCGCCCAGGTTCACGTTCAAGGGCAAGCCCGGTGTGGTGCTGCCGCCACTCGAGCCCGGTGTGCCAATCAGTGGAGGCTGCGGAATTCCCGCGCCCGTGACCACCGGGCTCACCCCGACGCTGGCCGGTGCGCCAAAGATCGTGCGGCCGCCCGTAGTGGTTCCTGCAAAACCCCACTGCACGCCGATGTCCTGCGCGAACGTTCTGGAAGCAGAGACGACGCGCGCTTCGATTTCCACCTGTTGCGACTTCCGATCCAGTTGGCGGATCAGATTGTCGATTGTCGGAATCACCGAGGGAATATCACGGATAATCAGCTGGTTGGAGCGGTCATCCGAGAGAATATCGCCACGGGCCGAAAGGAATTTTTTCAACGTGTCCTTCATCGTGGTCGCTTTCGCGTAGCTCAGCACACGCGTAACGGTCACCGGCGCCACCGCTTCGGCTTGCGCCTTTTCCAGGTCGCGCTGAGACTCCGCTTCCTTCTTCAGCGTTTCGCGAGTCGCCACGCGCAATACATTGCCCGTCAATTGCTTGTCCAGGCCATTATTCTGCAGCACGATGTCCAGCGCCTGGTCCCAGGGCACTTCATCCAGCACGATCGTCAAGGTTCCCTTTACGTTGGGGTCCAGCACCACGTTCAATCCGCTGATTTCGTGAATCAGCCGGAAGAAGTCCTTCAAGTCAACGTCTTTCAGGTTGACGGAAATCGGCTCGCCCGTGTAGTGCCCGGCTTGCGGAGCATTTCCGCCGGTGGAGGCTTGTTGCGCAGCAACCGTCGTTGCCGCCGTCGTTGCCTGCTGTGCGGCCAACTGCGAAGCCTGTTGCGACCCGCCGTCGGGACGCGCCGGCGCGCTCTTCTCGTGCAACGACGCCAGAACCACGGACGGTTGCGTCAATTCACCCGGCAGCGAGAACCGCGGCGCGGCCGCGTTCGAAGCGCTGCTCTTGTTCACAGTCGTTTTTGGCGCATTGGCCACATACTCAATGGACTTTTTTGTAGACTCCAGGGAAGTCGAGGTCACCGGCGCAACCACGCTGGCATCCGGGGTTACCTGCATCTGGAAGTACACCACCAGCGCATCGCCTTCATGCGTGATCTGATAGGGCGTTTCTCCCGTCAGGTCCACCACCACACGCGCTATGTCCGGACGGAACTGCCCGATCCGCACGCCGCGCACCGGCGCCGAGACGCCCGGAATCACGGTCCTCTGCACTCCCAGCCGTGCCCCGTTGAAATCCAACACCAGGCGCTCCGGGTTCTGCATACGGGAGGTGCGGACTTCGAGTCGGCCTGCTCCTTCGACTCGAATCGCCGCCCGCTGCGGCTCCTGCGTAATCGCCACGCTCGAAATAATCGCGGCGGTGGATGTCGCGCCAGCGGGTTCCTGACCGCGAACGTTCGCAAGGCTTCCGCCCAGCACCACGCTCGCTACTATCAGGCAGCCACACCGGAAGGCCGGCCAGTTCGTCTTCATTGCTGTTCTCCTGCACTGGAGTAAATTCTCTTGTTGACTTGACGTTCCACTGGTTTCCCGAACGCATCTTTCCCGACTTCGTGGAACGACACGCCGTCCATGGCAATCTTTTCCACTCGCCCGTCGTACAACTGATCCCCTTCGCGCAGGAAATACGTCCGCGCTTGCGGATTTGTCACGACCGCGATCATCCCGTTGGGCGCCCGCACAATTCCATCCAGCCGCAGCGTTCCCACCTGCAAACCAGCTTTACCTGGCGGCAGATTCGCTCCGGCCCGGGCTGCTGCTTCCTGCCGGCTGGTCAGCGATTCGAACGGATCGCGTCGCGAAATTTTTGCTTCGGAGGGTTCCGCTGTTCCGCCAGATGCTGAGCTGGCCATCTTTCTCGCTGCCGGTTTTCTTACAGGTTTCGCAGTCGATTGGGCCGCTTTCGGAGCCGCTGCCGACTTGGCGGTCGCCGCAGGCGCTGGGCCTTTCGGCGCAGGAACTTTTGGCGCTGACGTCTGTGCCGATGGCTTTGCCGTGGGTTTCGGTGCCGCAGCGGGAGGCGTCGCAGGCTTTGCCGCGGGCGCAGACGCTTGTGGCGCAGGCTTGGTCACCGGTTTCGGAGTCGCGGCGGGCGCCGACTGGGCATGTACGCTGCTCCCGGCCGTCGCCAGCAAAATCCCCGTCATCACTGTTATGGCTAGACGCATGGCTCGCTCATCCCTGCTCACGGTTTTTTCACCGGCTGAGCAGCACCCTTGGCCCCACCTGCTGGCGTTGTATCAGCTGGCTTCGTGAAGAATGTCGTTACTGTAAAAACACCGGTTACCGTCGTTCCCGGCCGGATGGGATATTTGGTTCCCTTCGTTCCGCTGGCGCCAGGATCATCAAACTCCAGATCCCCGACGTTGATGATGCGCGACAACCGGCTCAGCCTCGAGAAAAAGTCCAGCATGTTGAAATACGGCCCGTCCGCTTGTACTTCAAACGGCATCTCGTAGTGGTATTCCTTCGGCACGATGTTTTGCGACGTCAGCTTCCGCACTTGAACGTTTGACGAAGCCGCCGCTCCCTGTACCTGACGGATAAACTCGTCAACTTCCTTTTCTTCCGGCACGATCGTCTTCAGCGTGTCCAATTGCTTGTTCAGCGCGTCCATCTGCTGTTTCAACTCTCCATAGCGCTGCTTGTAAACCTGAAGTTGCGTCACTTCCTGGTTCAATTTCGTGCGCTCCTGGACGGCTGTGTCGTAATCGGTGCGCTCCTGCGCCACCGGTGAACCCGGAACATACAGTCCCGCCAGCACCAAGATCACCGCAATTGCCAGTGCCACCAAACCCTGCATGATTACGGACATGTCTCGGAAAGGATTGGCCATGGTATCCCCCTATCCTTTCTTAGCCGGCGCGCTTGCTGTCGGACCCGCGCCGCCGGGCGTGCTGGCGGGTTTAGCCACCGGCGCACCCGCCGCTGGCGGTCCATTCGGCGCGATTTCCGCGTTGATGCTAAACAGGAATGTCTGCACGTTCGCGTTCTTATCGTCCTGCTTTGCGTCTTTAATCTCCACCTTCTGGAAATATCCGGAGCGCTTCAGCGCGGTGATGAAGTTGGCCACGGAATTCAGCGAAGCCGCCGCGCCATCCATCTGCAGTGTCGTGCCTTTCTTTGACAACGACATCAGCCAGAGATTCTCCGCCCGGGAAACCGTGTTCGCCACCTGGTCCAGAAGTTCCTGTGCACCGGTCCGGTCCCGCTGCAACTGTTCGATCGTCCCCACCCGCTGCTGCAGCACCACCTTTTGCTTTTCGAACGCTTCCACTTGCAGCTTGATCTGCTCCAGATCCGTCTTTTGCGCCTGCAGTTGCTGGATGCGCTTGTTCTCATCATTCAACTGCGTCTGCCACGAATGATAGAAGTAGAAGAGGAAGAGTCCGCCGAGCAGCACGCCCGCTCCGATGAATACCAGCGGCAGGGCTGCCCCGGTGTCCACGGGCCGCCGCGACGCCTTCGGCCTAGATTGTCCAAGTAAGTTTATGCGGATCATGGCTAGTCGAAGCTCCTCAGGGCCAGTCCCACGGCGACAACCAGTCTTGGCGCCAACTCCCGGATTTGATCTTCACTGTGCTTCCCGGGATTGATCAGCACCTTACGGAAAGGATTCAGTTCTTCCACCGGCATCGCGAACTCCTCGCGCAGCAGGTCCACCAGGCCCGGCACCCGCGCCGTCCCGCCCGCCACCATAATTCGCTGGATGTTTTCGCCGCTTGCCGTCGCGCGGAAAAAGTCAAAGGTCTTCTGGATTTCCAGGGTCAGGATGTCCGAGACGCTGCGCAGAATCTGCCCCTTCTGCTCGTCGGTCACCGTCGGCAGGGTATCGCCCTTCTTCAGGCGTTCCGCATCATCAAAGCTCAGGTCCAGTTCCTTCTGCAGCGCGTCCGTGTACTGGTTCCCGCCCACGCTGACGTCGCGCGTAAACAGCGGGATGCCGCCGCGGACGATGTTGATGTTCATCACGCTGGCGCCGATGTTCAGCAGCGCCACGGTTTGCCCCGCATCCGGCTCGTAATTCACTTCGAAGCAGTTCTGCAGCCCGAACGCGTCAATGTCCACCACCACCGGCGTCTTTCCTGCCTGCGCCAGCACGTTCGTGTGATTCAGAATCTTGTCTTTCTTGACCGCCACCAGCAGCACGTCCATTTGCGAATCCATTGCTTCCAGCAGTTGGTAGCTGAGGTTCACGTCGGCGATGTCGAAGGGAATGTGCTGGCTGGCTTCCGACGGGATCCGGTCGTACAACTCTTCTTCCGTCATCAGCGGCAGCGGCACCCGCTTCACGATTACGGAGTGGCCGGATACCGACGTCCCCACGTTCTTCGTTTTGATTTTTTCGGTTTCGAAAATCTTGGTGATCGCGTTGGCCACTTGCGGCGCATCCATGATCGCGCCATCCACCACAGTATCCTGCGCCAGGGCTTCCATGCCGAAGCTGACCAGTTCATACCCGGCCTTCGTCGATTTCAACTCCACAGCCTTGATCGAACTGGATCCAATGTCCAGTCCCACCAGCTGTCTGCTTTTTGCTCCCCCGAGTAACCACATATCGCGGCCTCTTTCCCTCACGCTCTGACAAGTCTAGCGGCGCTTCGCCACCACTTGGCTCATCTTGCGTTCCATCCACCTGTCTAGGATCGTCTTTCTAAGTTTCCAACGATTTCCTAACTTGAATGCAGGTATTTCGCCCTCTGTGATGTACCGGTACAATGT
>Ga0210394_10000134_pt1 | contig 178522 bp, 163 predicted proteins | sample IncBWC12MmetaG_FD_160121 | JGI IMG/M metagenome (GOLD analysis project Ga0210394, IMG submission 160121) | Forest soil microbial communities from Barre Woods Harvard Forest LTER site, Petersham, Massachusetts, United States - Inc-BW-C-12-M | ecosystem: Environmental > Terrestrial > Soil >...
GGCGAAGCCTGGCAGTCGGCCTTGCGGCCCAAGCGCTGCCTTCTTTCCATCAACCTGAAGTTGCGGAACATCGTTGCGAGTAAACTGATTCTGGACTGGTCGCCGAAGCAGATTTCCGGGTGGCTGAAAACCCAGTATCCCGATGTGATGAGAGCATGCGTTTGTCCCACGAAGCCATTTACCGAAGCCTGTTCATTCAGTAATGCGGTTGATTACATAGGACTTATTCGCAAAATAAAACCAACGGTTTGCCATGAAAAAATCGAAACGCACGCAAAAAGAATCGCTTTGAAAACAAAAATGCACGGGGGGTTTGTCGCGAAACGAAGGTTTCTGTAAGTTTCCGTCCCACCAAATTGAAAATGTGAATGCGAATTTTAATCGCACGCGCTGCACGGGTGTCGCGGATGCTGCTCGCGTGCGGCGAACCCAGGGGTGGTCCCTTTTTTCCCTCCTACCACCATACCCGTCAACGCGCCCGCGGGTTAGCGGATACGCACGCAAAAAGGAATGGGCACAAGAACACGAAGCGCGAATCTCGCACAAACAGCGTGAATTTCTTTTTTAAAGCGATTCTTTTTGCGTGCGTTCGACTGTTCATGCCAAACCGATGGTTTCTCTGCGAGTAAGTCCTGTGTAATCAATTACGTTACACAGGACGAAAACAAATCATCTTGCGCGCAAAAATTAGATTTTCATTCGCGTTTCGTGTTCGAAAAATCGATTTGGAAGTTTTTTTTCCTGCAACGCTCCGTCAAGCCACAGCACGGGATCTCAAAGGGGTGCTATTGCTTTCCTTCTGATGCTTAAGCGGCGGCAGATGCGGTCGCGGTAAGTTTCTTGTATTCGGCTTTGGCTTGGCGGAAAATCGGGATGTTCGGGTCCGCATCTTTCCAAGTCGTGAAAAAAACTTCGTAGGTCTTCCGACTCTTCTCGCGGTCGCCTTGCGCGGCATAAGCGCGTGCGAGACCGAGTTGCGCAAGCGGGGCGTAGACTGCCCAAGTCCACCATCCACGGTGATCGAGGAGCGTCTCGAGCTCCGCGACAGCCTTTCGCGGATCTCCTGCAGCCAAATAGGCTTGCGCACGTTGGTAATATTGGTCCAACGTGAAATCATGCAGCTTGGATTGAGCCAGCAAATCCACCGCCAGAGTCACGTTTCCTCGCTTGCGCTCGATGGCGGAACGAATTAGCGGCAGATACACATTCTGCCCAATCGTATCCTCAGGACCGATCCGGTTCAGTTTCACTGCTAGCGCTTCCGCTTGCGCGACTTTCCCGGCATCTGCAAATACCTCGCCGCAGCGCCAGAGTTCGTCAATGGTGTCCTGACCGAGCTCCGCGGCGTGGCGGCACATGTTGGTTGACACATCATCTTTTCCCAGAAAGGACTCCAGCTGGCCGCGCATTGCAAGTTGTCCGGCCACGTTTTCCATTTGGCCAGCATTCCTTTGCTGACTGATGAGCGCGTCGCTCAACGAACGGAATTTGCTGAGGTCCCCCCGAAGAAATGCAAAGTGCATTTGCAATGTGCGCCAGTGAACGTCATCGGTCGGGAATTGGCCGGCAAGCGTTTCCATCGTTGCGGTATCTTTCTCAAAGAAGGCAATTCGATAGAGCGCGCCTCTCTCATAGGTGTTCAGGGAGCCTTTTTGCTGCCACTCGTTCAGTAAATTTTTGGCCTCCTCGAAGCGACCCAAAGACATGAGCGCCTGGCTGGCATTGGAGTAGTACTGAGCAGAGGGGACGGTGGAATGCTTGATTGCCCACATGAATTCCTGCAAACCTTCATCCCCTCTGCCAAGCGTCATGTAATTGATGCCTAGCCGGTTGGCCGCAAAGACGCTGCGTGGATACGCTTGCTGGTACAAAACAAGCACAGCCTGTCCCTTTTCCAGATTTCCTGTAACGTAGGCATGATAAAGGGCGGTCGTCTGGAAATTCTCTTCTTGGGTGAGTCGCCCGTCCTTTAACTCGTAAGCCTCAGTAAAGCTCTTCCAGGCAGCCTGGTCGTTGCTGATGCTGAAATAGGCAGTTCCAAGCGCCGCGTAAGCAGAACAGAATTTCGGATCGAGCTCGACGGCCCTTTTAAAGAACACTATAGCGTCATTTTGCTTGCCAGAGCGCATCAGACTTTGGCCGGTCCTGTAGGCCTGTAAAGCCTCGAGAGAACTTGTCGTCGCCAGATCAAGCGGAATGTCGTACTTCTCGAGCGAGCGCAGGCTTTCGCCCAATTCCAGCCGCAACTGTGACCCTGCTTTGCCCAGCGCAGCAACCACTTGGTTCTTGTTAGTAGCATCCTCCTGGGATCGTGCGATGGACTTGCCGCTCTGCACGTCGATCGCATCCAGAGTAATGAGATAGGTGCTGCCAACCGCATCGATCTCGGGGACGACTACAGCTTTGAGGCCCTGGCGTTTGCAGATTTCGATACCGAGATCTCGTGTCACGCGGTCATCGGGATTATGCCGCATCATGCCCAGGGTGGCTCGGACATCCGTCTCTGGGAGGAGGCTCAGGAACGGGGATTCCGTCAGTTTGACTTCGAGGGCTTTATCCAGCGAGTTATCAAAGACAGGATCACCCGTACGGTTCACGAAGTTCGCCAGAAGGATTACATCCGTCTGTTTAAGTGCCGGTCGAGTGGCGAGCATACGCCATGCAACGACACTCGCAACGATGAGCAAGGCGGCGACAAGAGCAATGACCGTAAAACGGCGCTGGCCGACCGATTCAGGATCCTTTCTCGACGGAAGAACGAGGGTCGGCTTTTGTTCACCTCCGATGGGCCCGGTCGATTCTCCGTTTTGGACTTGAGCGATGAAGCGGTAACCACGCCGGGGCAAAGTCTCGATGTAGCGGGGCTCGTCGGCAGAATCACCCAGGACGTCACGAAGCTTTTTGATGGCATTGTTCAGACCGGTATCGAAGTCGACGAAAGTGTCGGCGGGCCAGAGTTTCTGGCGGAGCTCTTCGCGCGTAACTACGTCGCCCGGATGCTCAAGTAAGACGGCCAGCACCTGGAAGGGTTGGCCCTGAAGCTTCATGCGGATGCCGTGCTTGTATACCTCGCCCGAACGCAAATCCACATTAAAGGCGCCAAAGCGTGTCCTGTGGGCTCGGACACCGGATTCCATAGCAGTCCTGGCCTTTCAAGTTTGGCGGAGTCTACCACTGTTTGCTTGCTGGAGCAATGCGCGTGCTGTACAAGTCCCCTGAATTCAGAGTGCTGCACGATCAGACAAAAGACAGGTACAGAACAGATCAGTACCATTGCGCCGGAAGCGCTTCCGCGCCAATGTCGGCGAACTCGGAAGAGTCCATGACCGAACAAATAACAAAGGAGTCGGCCATGCAAGGAATCAGCCATGAAGAGCGAAGCAGTGGCAAAGAGAAGGCTCGTGATTTTGGGAATCGTGAACCTTGCATTCCTTGTTGGATGCGGGGGCGGCAACGGTCACTCCTCTCAACCCAGCGGATCTAATCCCACTCCAGCAATCGCCACAATCTCGCCGAACACTACCGTAGCTGGCGGTGCGGCTTTCACGCTCACGATCTATGGGACGAATTTCGTCGCAGCTTCTACAGTCAACTTCGGCGGGTCGGCGCCCGCCACCACGTTCGTCAACTCCACCCAGTTGACTGCGGCCATCCCTGCTGCCAGCATCGCCTCAACCGGTACGATGGCCGTGACCGTGAGCAACTCCGCTCCCGGTGGAACCTCCAATGCGATAAACTTCAGCATCATCAGCGGCCTTGACGTCCCGACGATCAATTTACTCTATCCAAGCTGCGCTCCCGCAGGAGAACAGTTCGTTGATTCAGTAGATAATCAGTTGACGGTAGTTGGGCAAAATTTTGTGGCGGGTTCAGTCGTGCGCTGGAACGGCAGCGACCGGCCGACCACTAGTAATGGCAGCTTTAACGGACTCATTGCTCAGATTTCGGCGAGTGACATTGCCGCAGCCGGGACAGCCGCGGTCACAGTCTTCAATTCTGGGCCCGGCGGGGGTAGCTCGAACTCGTTGACCTTCACCATGACGACAGGAGCGGTTGATCCGCAGTCAATCGCTGTGGACCCTGCCGGAATGTTCGCCTATGTAGCGAATAGCGGCTGCAGTGGCGGCGTTGGTGGCTACGTGTCCATGTACACGATCAACCCCACTACCGGGGTCCTAGCGTCCATAGGACCACCGGTGTCAACATACGGCTACGGTGACTACGCCTACGCCGAGTCCGTGACCATAGATCCTTCTGGCAAGTTCGCCTACGCGGTAAATTCGGGAGATGTGTGGGACTATGGGAATGGCGCATATGGCGGCGTCGCGATGTACACCATCAACGCCACGACCGGGGCCTTAACGTCCACAGGAGTGATAAACGGAGTGTATCAGGGCTCTTCTTATTTCAATTCGGTGGCCGTGGATACATCTGGCAAGTTCGCTTATGTGGCGAGTGGGAGTACCCCTTGATCGGCTGGCAGCGTGTCTATGTACACGATCAACGCTACGACTGGAGCCTTAACGTCCATAGGGACGATCGCCACCGGAGAAGACCCTGTCTCCGTGGCCGTGGATCCTGCGGGCAAGTTCGCCTATGTAACGAATAACGGCTCGAACGATGTCTCGATGTTCACCATCAACGCGACCACAGGGACCTTAACATCTATGGGGACGATCGCCGCAGGAACACAGCCCGTCTCCGTGGCTGTGGATCCTGCGGGCAAGTTCGCCTATGTAACGAATAACGGCTCGAACGATGTCTCGATGTTCACCATCAACGCAACCACAGGGACCTTAACATCTATAGGGACGATCGCCGCAGGAACACAGCCCGTCTCAGCGGCCGTGGATCCTGCGGGCAAGTTCGCCTATGTAACGAATAACGGCTCGAACGATGTCTCGATGTACACCATCAACGCGACCACAGGGGCCTTAACGTCCATAGGAACGATAGCTGCGGGATCGTCTCCTACCTCGATAGCCACCCATCCGTCCGGAAAGTTCGCCTATGTGACGAATTCCGTCTCGAACAGCGTCTCGATGTACAGCATTGATGGTGCCACCGGGACCTTGACGCTCATAGGGACAATAGGCACATGAAGGGGCCGGCTCGAGAGAGAATCATGCTCGCTGCTGGGGCGTGACGGGATGCCGCCCGCCGTCTGCATCCGATACCGTAGCCGAGCCTCTCCGGTTCGCCCGAGTCTCGCTAAGGTCCCCTTTGGCTTATACTTGCCATCCTCGGCACCGGAATTACAGGTGAGACCAAAACCAAGATGGAATGGCTTGCGACATGCCACGGTGACGGAAGCCTTCTTCAACTGAAAGACTTCCTTCTCTGTCCTGCTGATTATACCCGCGCTCCTTCCGAGCGCGTCGGGAGAGCTTTTGCCCTCTTGGTCCGTCACGCTCCAGCATGACGAATGCAGCCTCCTGATCGGCGCGCCAACGGAGTGCTGCGAATGAAACCATTCCATCGGAACCGATGACAACTAGCCGTTCTAGGCCATGGCCAACGCGAGCAAATCTTGCATAGCGACGGTCAGTCCCGATTCCATCTTCCAGAATCAAATGGCCGCGTTCAACGCGCACACGCGTGCCGTAGCCAAAGAGAGTGACACCACGACCCAAAGGAGTGCTACACAACCAGGCAGCGAGCAGGCAGCTGACAAGACACTTCTTCACGCGCCTGGCCGAGGCTCAGGCTGGCAGCAACCGGTCGGCTAGCGCGATCAAGGAAGCCAATGGTTCGCTTTTTGCAAGGATAGTTGTCACCCCTCTCGCGCGCATGTCGAGAGTTGACACCGCATCAGCGAACGCCGTGTATAGGATGATCGGCGTGCCCGGAAGGATTTTCCGTAGCAGCGGGGCGGAGTCCAGACCGTTCATGACCGGCATCGACAGATCGAGGATAATGAGGCGGGGGTGATGGCTTTGCGCCTGCACAATCGCTTGGCGGCCATTTTCGGCTTCAGCGCAAACCGTGTATCCGTGGAGAGTGAACTCTTCGCGAAGTTCCTGGCGAATGGCGGCGCTGTCGTCAACAATGAGAACGGTTTTCGAGGGTTGCCCCATGGTAATGGACGCGGCCCTGGCCCACAGGGCAGTCATGTCCCGACCATATGTCAAGCTGTGTGTCCATTGATATAGGCATTTGCCCTTAGACTCTGGCGAATGGCTCATCCGTTGGCGAGGATTCTAGTTATCGTTGGCCCTAGGTCCCTCCCCAGGTGGCCTTTGTCAACAAACCCATCGGCCCATTCCTGCTTAACATCGCCGAGCACTTGGTCAAAGGCGTGTTGACTTACGATCACGACCTTCACTGATGGCATCTCCTGCTTGATCGTAGCAGCGATTTTGAGGCCGTTTGTCCCCGGCATGCTTACATCGAGAAGTACAAGATCAGGCCGCAGAGCCCGCGTTTGTGCGAGCGTTTCGGCCCCGTTTGAGGCTTGACCGCAGACCTCCCATGCATTGTCGACTATGATCTCGGCGATGCCGGCCCGTATCAGCGCATTGTCATCCGCAATCAGGATTCGCATGGAACGTGGCCTTGAACGGCGGCGGATTTTAGGCCGTGGCTTGATCGCGCCGTTCCGCTGCAGTCTCCGTACCTAGAGGAAATGTAAACGAAATTGTGGTTCCTGCACCATTCGATTCGATTTTCATTTCACCGTTAAATTGCCGCACCCTCTCGCGCATTCCCCTAACACCGATGCCGGCCCCTCCGCTCTGAATTTCGGCCAGGCTTTCCGGGGATATGCCGTTTCCTTGGTCCATGACCTCGAGGCTGATTTTATCTTCATCGCGAACGATCCGGATCATTGCCGTCTTGCTGCCCGAATGGCGGCGAACATTGGTGAGGCATTCCTGAACAAGCCGGAAAATCACCAACTCCAGATCTTGTGAGAGTCGTCCAATGTTTTCAGAGATGCTGAGACGAATATCAATACCACTGCGTTCCGTCAGTCCGCGCACATACCAATGCAGAGCGACTCCAAGGCCACCTTCGTCGAGTAAGGGAGGATGCAGGAGGTACGAGGTGGTGCGGATTTCCTGACTGAGCTTCTCGATCAAACCCCGAATGGTTTCCTGGTCTGCCGCAAGTTCCGGTGCGGTCTGTTTTACCCTCTCTATGAGCCGCTCCATTTTCATGGCGACAACCGTCATGGTTTGCCCAGAAGTATCATGCAACTCGCGAGCGATATGTCGGCGTTCATTGTCCTGGGCGCGCATGAGGCGCATCGACAAGTCGAATACTTGAGCGGTCCGTTTTTCAAGTTCCCGCGTCCGCTGGCGCACTTTCGTCTCTAAGCTATCGTTCAGGGTGCGCAGTTGTTCTTCACTCTTGCGCAGTTCCTGCTCGCTACGCTTTTGCTGGGTTATATCGTTGTTTGTCTCAAGAATGGATAGAAGGTTACCCGCAAAATCCCGATCGAGAACCCACCGGCTGGTCACAACAATCTCGCGCCCGTCTTTCCGCTTGTGGAGAAGCTCCCCCGTCCAGCGGCCATAGCGCCTTAGAGTTTCCTCAATGGCGTCGAGCGGCTCCGGAAACACCGTCTGAAATAGATCGTGACTCGTGTGGCCCAAAGCTTCTTCGCGGGAATAACCGTAAATTTCGACTGCGCCCGTGTTCCAATACGTGATTCGGTTGTGAGGATCTCTGGCGAGTATTGCATCATTGCTCAAATCCAAGAGCCGGGCTTGCTCGGCCAAAGCGCGCTCGGTATGTAGGACCGAGCTGATGTCCCGCGCTATTTTGCTTGCACCGACGATATTGCCGGCGGCGTCCCGCACGGGCGAGATCGTCAGCGAAATGTCCACAAAAGTTCCGTCCTTACGTTGACGGACCGTCTGAAAATGGTCGATTCGATCCCCGCGCCTGAGGCTCTCGATAATCTTGGTTTCCTCGTCGCGGCGGTCGACTGGAATGATTAAAGTAATCGGTTGGCCTATGGCCTCATCCGCGCTGTAGCCGAAGAGGCGTTCCGCCCCTCTGTTCCAGCTCGTGATCACACCGTCTAGGGTCTTACTGACGATGGCGTCATCGGAGGATTCCACGATAGAAGCAAGTAAGGTGCCTGAACGGTCGGAGCGCTGACGCAGGAGCGACAGTTCGTCGGTGATTCGCTGTCCCACAGCGCCCGCCTCCGGATCATTGAGGATGCATTCGGCAAGGGCCTGATGGGCTGCCAGGAGGTGATCTATGTCGTCTTCAAATGCAATCTCGTGGTGAATCTTGGTCCAGTAGTGGGCGGTACGGACGAAAGCCAGGAATAGGGCAAGGTTCTGAAAATCAACCGGGCCGAACAATCGCTTTAATTCCTGCTGACAGCGTTCCGCGTCGGGTGTCTGCAGGAAAACATGGCCTGCAAACCCGAAGATAGCATTCTCAATTTCGGCGTCTGGAGCGGGGAGTTCGGTGAGGGGCGGCAGGCCTTGTGAAAATTGAAAACAGGCATCTAGCTCGGCTCCGCGAGGGAAAGGACGTTGGAGCAGGCGGACAACCTCGTCGACGGTACTAAGCCTCGATTGCGCATCGCCCGCTGGGCGCCCCAGCCCGACCAGAAATCCGACATGGCGCGCGATGCAGTAGCGGACTTCACAAAACCGGCTCAGATGGACAAATAGGCGCTCTTTGAAGAGGGAGGATAAGGAATTGTCGAGATAAGCGAATTTTGCGAAGTCCCAGAGATTCGCGGTGATCTGAGGGCTTTCGGGGCAAAGGCGAAAAAAATTCGGAAGAACGCCAAACCGCTTTTCGATCTCGGATTCCAAAGCGGAATTCGAGCGATGGCTACTTGCATGGGACTGATTTGAGGTCATATCTCCTTCTGATATGTGGAGAAGGTTCCCGCCGAAAGTCCACACACTGCCACATCACATGATGATCCATCTGGTCCCATGTAATTTCAGTCCTTGCCAACTATGTGGGCGTTCAGACGGGAATTTTAATTTCGCTCCCGGTGTCTTTCCATACAGGCTTATCTGTAGTGCGCCGCAGGTCATTCACATGGCCCTATTGTGACATGCCCGTGAGTCTGGCCAGCACGAACCAATGCCTAGGGGGGAATACACCGACCGGCCCGAATGTTCGCGGCGTAAGGTTCCGAGACATCAAGCGCGGACATAATCGTCGGGATCGTGAGTGAGACAAGTTGTGATTGAACCCGTTCGCGATAAGTTTTCTCGTCAAGCCAATCCGGTTTGTCCGCCGGATTTCACGCCTTGAGGGCGGCGGCTTGCCGCTTTTGAGTAGCGGAACGCAAAGCTGTGCTATCGTTTTGGCAAATCTTAATGGCACTGTTACCGGCGAGATGACGAGGGCAATTGCGGCCGTGGCATACGAAGAGAGCGCTCCGATTCCTTCCGTATACAAGGAAATCTCTTTGTCGCAGGAAGCATGGCGATGCGTCGGCACAGGAGACTCTCGACGGGAAGGTTCCTGAGCAGAACGGCGTTCATCAGGTTAAAGATTGCGACATTCGCACCGATCCCGAGAGCCAAGGTGAGCACGGCGACGACAGTGAAGCCGGGAGATTTGCACAACATGCGGGTACCAAAGCGCAGGTCCTGCCAGCACGTTTCTATGAATGATTCCCAACCGGCAGTACGCGCCACTTCCCTCGTGATTTCCAGGCTGCCCCTCTCCAAGCGGACAGCGCGAGCCGCCTCCTGAGGACTCATTCCCTCCTTCATCTTTTCAATGACTGCCATTTCCAGAAAACTGCGCAACTCTTCGTCGGACTCATGCTCGACTTGCTCTCTTCGAAAGAGCAACCCAAGTCCGCTCGCTATGTTTCGCAGCAGCGACATCGCCCTTATGAAGCCTCCAAAATTCTGGCGATTGCCGCCATGTGCCTGCTCCATTCTCGAGTTTCGCTGTTGAGCTTCTTTCGTCCTTGCTCGCTTGGGGTGTAATACTTTGCTCGCCGATTATTCTCGCTCGCTTTCCATTCGCTTCTGCTCAGTCCGGCTCGTTGCAATCGTTGGAAGGCCACGAACGAAGAGCCTGCATTTACGCGTAACCCCTCTGCTTGTTTACTCAATGCGAAAGGCAACACCATATCCATGCATCGGTTCCAGTGCCAAGGTTTTCAGCATGAGCATATCTAGAGTGCCTTGCACAACATCGCTCAATTTGTCAGCCATAAGCGCACTTCCACTGGAGGATACACCTCTCCTACTGAATGTCAAGAGGAGAACGACAACTACCACCCGGGCAAGTAAGTCGGGTTACCGGCAATCATGTGCGTTCTTCGGCCGCGATAGACCGAATAGCGTCCACTGTTTACCGGAATCGGCACAGTTGCCGGGTGGTTCGCGGTGCCTGCCGGATGATGGTCGAACAGCCTTGAAGACGCTGAGCGTCTTACAGTAAAAGAACCTTAAGGCCGCCAGACGGACCGCGACGCTACCCGCTGACAACTTGCGCTTCTTAAATTGCTCCGCTTGGTATTCGCGAATGTAGCGTAGTTTAAGGTATACTTCCGCAGCTTGATGTCCGAAAAATCAAATCCAGGTGAATAACGAATGACCGCTCGGCCGCAAACTCCGCCGGCACACGTCGGTATACTCCAGATCATGAATGGAGGCCACGTCGCAGGCGCTATCGCTTGCCTTGCGCAGCTTGGTATCCCGGACCTCGTTGATGGCGCTCCCAAATCGGCGAAAGAGCTAGCAAGTCAGATCGGAGCTGACCCACAAGCGCTGTACCGTCTCATGCGCGCCACCGCCAGCGTTGGAGTGCTCGCGGAAGGGCCCGACGAGAAGTTTTCGCAAACGCCCATGTCGACGGTTCTACGCAGCAACGTTACTCCCAGCCTACGCTCCTTTGCGATCATGGGCGGCCGAGAGTGGCACGGGCGCGGGTGGTCTCACTTGGAATACTGCGTCCGCACCGGAAAACAGGCGGTGGACAAGATTTACGGCACGCATATCTTCGATTTTCTAAAGCACCATCCAGCGGAAGGACAGATTTTCAATGACGCGATGACCGAGCTGTCCATGATTGATGGCCCGGCCGTGGCCGAGGCCTACAATTTTGAGGACGTTCACACCATCGTGGACGTGGCCGGTGGCCACGGATTTCTCCTGGCGACCATCCTGGAGAGGAATCCGCACTTGCGAGGCACGCTTTATGAGGTCCCTCATGTTGTCGAGGGAGCGGCGAACGGACCGCTCAAGTCAGTGATGGAACGCTGCACCCTCGCGTCCGGCGATATGTTTTCCTCGGTTCCGGCTCGGGCCGATGCTTACATCATGAAACACATCATTCACGATTGGCCCGACGATCTATGCGTCCAGCTCCTCAAAGCCTGTCGGAAAGGCGTGAATGCGGACGGCAGACTTCTCGTGGTGGACAGCGTCATTCAGCCCGGCAACGATTTCTCTCCCGGCAAGTTCCTCGATCTCCAGATGCTGATTTTCCCCAGCGGATGCGAGCGCACCGAAAAGCAGTTTCGTGACTTGTTCGTCGCGGCGGGATGGCGGCTACGTCGGATCATCCCCACCGCTGCCTCCGATTCCATCGTTGAGGGAGTTCCAGCGTAAGGCATTTGCGAGTTTCGCGCCTTTTCACACTTGCGCGAACCAGTCGGCAAATAGTCCCGGCCAACCAGCATCGATCTGCTCGCGGACGGAAATGAGTGCCAACTCCCGGTCGCGAACACGGAAAAGTGGTGGCTAGTAGCCGCTTCGGCGGTAACGGCGTTTTATCAGGACCCAGCGGTAGACGAAAGCGGCGGTGAGAAGGGCTTCTCCGGGTACAGGCACTCAAACTCTGGGTCTCCATGAAGAAGGGCAAGGTCGGGATCCCGGCGGGCCCAGTCTGCGTCCTTGAATCCAGCGTCCCAGGCTTTCTTGAGAGCGATCACGGCATCCGGTTTACGCTTAAGTCTGCAGAAGACGCAAGCTGCATTATAGAGCACTGTTGCCTCGCTGGAGCGCAGCGCAACCGCGAAGTCGAGTTCGCGGACAGCATCATCAAGACGGTCGATTGTTGCGTAATCACCGGCAAGAAGAATACGCGCCCGCGCATCTTCCGGCACATGCTTGAGATGGGTCTCGAGAGCAGCGACCCGTCTCTGGCGCGTGTTCCGAAGAGCTTCTTGCTTCCCCATCAATTCAAGGGCATTCATGATAGGAACGTAGCAGTTATAGTCCTCGCCACTGGCCTCTAATGCCTCATCTGCAATGCTGGCCATCTCCTGATACTGTCCTGAGGCGAACAGCGAGCGACAGAGCGTGTAGAAGGCCCCCTCACAATCGCGTTTACGTTCAATGGCTTTCTGCGCACAATAGATCGCATCTTTATAATTCTGAGCCGCGTAGAGAATCCACGCTTGCGCCACTAGCACTTCTGGCAGCTGCGGCTGCAGGATGACAGCCCGTTGCGAAGCGGCTTCGGCGCGTCTCAGCCAGATCGGATCGCGCCCGTAATTGTAGTGCGTCTGTGCGCACACATTGGCGATGGCGGCATAGGCTAGGGCAAAATTGGGATCGAGTGATACTGCGTTCTCAAACATCTGCAACGCAAACCCCAAGTCCTGCTGTGTCATGCGTCTTGCGTAATTCTTTCCGCGCAGGTAGAGGTCATAGGCCTGTAGATTTTCTGTTGGCTTGGCGGCAAGAGCAGCTTGTTCCTGCGGTGAGAGTGTGATCCGCAAGGCTTCAGCGATGTTGCGCGCGATTTCGTCCTGTACCTCAAAGACATCCTTCATCTCACGGTCGTATCGTTCGGACCACAAGGGAAAATCCGTGTGCGTATCCACCAGTTGCGCGTTGATGCGTAGACGGTTTCCCGCGCGTCGCAAGCTGCCCGCTAGAACATAGGTTGCCTTGAGTTGCTGGCCGATCTGAGCCGGTGTGACCCGCTTGTCGCGGTAGGCTAGCACCGTGGGCCTGGAAAAAATGCTCAGCCCCTTGATCTTAGAGAGTTCCGTGATGATGTCCTCGGTGATACCGTCGCGAAAGTATTCATCTTCCTTGACGCCGCTAATGTTTTCGAAATACAGGACGGCAATGGATTTTTCGCTCTGCTTGCTTTCGCCACGCGATTCAGTGCCTTCGGCCGTCCGTTTGCGGCCTGACTCAAGATCGCGCTTCAATCTGGCCAGATCCGTCTTTATGTCGGTAGCGGTCTGGTAGCGTAAGTTGCGGTCTTTTTCGAGCGCCTTGTCGATAATCCGTTCCAATTCAGATGGCGCCGACCGATTCGTCTCTCTCACCGGCTGCGGATCTCGGTTCAGGATGGCTTCATAGATCACCGCCGAGGTATCGCCCTGAAACGGCAATATCCCGGTCGCCATCTGATACAAAACAGTTCCCAGGGAAAACAGATCTGTTCGCGCGTCGGCCAACTGCCCACGAGCCTGCTCTGGAGACATATAGGCTACGGTTCCAAGGGTCGTTCCCGGTTGGGTGAGGCCGTTCGTATTGACGTCGGTCTGCATCTCCGTGTTTGCATGCATGCCGACACTGTTGCGCCCCCCTCCCTCCATCTTCGCGAGCCCAAAATCGAGGATCTTTACCTGCCCTCTCTCGGTCACAAAGATGTTGGCAGGCTTAATGTCCCGGTGAACGATGCCTTTGGCGTGCGCCGACTCCAGCGCGTCCCCCATCTGGATTGCTACTGTCAACAATTTATCTATATCGATTGGGTTGCGGCCGATCATCTGCGCCAGCGTCTGTCCTTCCAACCGTTCCATCACAATGAAGTGCTGCCGCTCGTGCTGTTCGATCGCATGAACCGTGCAGATATTAGGATGGTTCAGTGCCGAAGCCGCCCGCGCCTCTCGCTGAAACCGCTCCAACGACTGCGCGTCCTGGCCCATTTCTGGCGGTAGAAACTTGAGTGCTACATTGCGGCCCAGCCGAGTGTCCTCAGCTTCGTAAACCACTCCCATGCCGCCGCTGCCGAGCTTGTTCAAGATCTTGTAATGCGAAATGGTTTGTCCAATCATATTCGTTGGCGATGGTATCGTACGGGTTTAAAACCGCTGGGTCAATCAAACAGCGGCTTTCAGCGGCTTTGTAACTCTGGAGAATTCGACTCTTCGACTCCTAGAGTGGGTGATTTCAGCCTAACTGCCGGGTGAGTAGCCCCGTGGAGTCCCACCCCGAGGCCCTCGTAGGACCGTACGTGAGTCTCTCAACTCATGCGGCTCCCAGCGGAGCCATGCCGTACACTCATCTGCCAGTGAGCGAAAAGTCCTGGAGTGCGCTTTCTGATGCGTAAGCCGGTTCCGGGGGGCCTACCCCTCATCAGTCAAGCAGTTGCGCACTACTCTGCGTTTCGTCCCCTCGTGCTCGTGCGTTTTGCACAATTGTCACGTTACCGGACTGGAACCTTGTTTCCCTTTGAAATCAGTTGCTCGGTAGAAAATCAGAATTGCGATGATCGCAAATCCGCGAATTTCGCTACCGTGCCTTCTGTGGCTCGCGCAGCAAGGTATCTAAATGCGATTTACTGAGAGTTCTGTAGTTTTGAAGCGTTGATCTTCAGCGAACTGATCTTCGACCCCAGGGACAGATTTCGAAATGCCGCGCTTGGCGGCGCGCCGGACGGCCCCGCCAAGGGTCCTCCGCTTTCGCGCAGGGCCGCCTCCATCATCTCTACTCTTGGGCAGCAAGCTTACGAGATAACCCCAGGTCGCTTGGGGGTCTAGTCACATGGGGCTGTCGCGAAAGCCAACTCTCATCGACTGAGAAATTCTCTGTTTCGCACATGATGACAGATCGCTCAATCACGTTTTGCAATTCGCGTATGTTACCCGGCCAAGGGTACGACTGAAGCAATTCCAAGCTCCTTTTGTTTATCCCGCGAATGTTCTTTCCCGCTTTCCTCGCGTAACGATCAATGAAGTACTCAACCAGCACGGGAATATCTTCCCGTCGTTCTCGCAGCGGGGCAATCTCGATCGGAAAAACATTGAGCCGATAAAACAAGTCGCTACGAAAGGTTCCGGCTGCGATGGCCTCCTGCAAGTTGCGGTTCGTGGCAGCAACCACTCGAACATTTGTTTGGATGGATCGAGTTCCGCCGACACGCTCGAATTCGTGTTCCTGCAGCACACGCAACAGAGCAATCTGAGTTTCGGCGGGAAGCTCTCCAACTTCATCCAAGAAGATCGTGCCTCCCTCCGCCAATTCGAACCGGCCGAGGCGCCGCTGCAACGCTCCGGTGAAAGAGCCCTTTTCATGGCCAAACAATTCAGAGGCAATCAAATCGCGCGGGATGGCTGCGCAGTTTACGCTTACAAAAGCACGTGAGGAGCGCAGGGACCGCCGATGGATGGCGCGAGCGACAAGTTCCTTGCCCGTTCCGGTTTCGCCGGTGACCAGAATTGTAGCGTCCGTGGGAGCGACCTTGGATACAAGAGACAGCACCTTTTGCAGCGCGGCAGAACTCCCGACTATTTCGTCACACATTAATCCCTTATCGATTTCTGGGCACACACCGACGTTTTCGAGTTTGCATACCTTGTCATGCTGCTTTGGATCCGCTATGAATGCCGTGACGCTGGCCATGCCTTGCCTTCCGATCTAGGGACGTTGCACGTTTGTTAGACCTCTTTGTTCATTGTGCGGATTGTGAAACCAATTCCGTCAGCGCACAACCCTAGATAGAGGTATTGCCCACCCACCTTCCGGAGATAGCTAGAGATACCACTTTAGTGGGTGTTGAAGACAACTCTCCTCCAGCGCTATCGTATTGGCTTCTTGTTCACGGCAGTTCGAATTCCAGCGCATAGATTTCCTCACTGCTCTCATCCCGAAGAAGAAGCGGAGAGCCATCAGGCGCAAGGTCATTCCACCATGGCACTCGGGCACCAGTCTCCCGAATCGTGATGTGGAACAGTTGCTGCACATCCCGACTCACGACCGAGGCACGGTAGACAGCAGGCTCCTTGACATTCACGCTCGTTCCCCAAAGCAGACCCCGGGCAGCCGCTGCTTTCGATGGCAAGTTCAGGTTAGCGGTACCTGTGAACTGGCAAGGGAAAATTCTCCCTGCCGGGGAGTACACTTTGTCGGTATGCTCTATGGCTTTGCCGGCTCCACGGTCTTCAGGGTTTGTTCAGCCAGCCATAATCGCAGCGGCCGTTCGTCCGCCTTATACCCCGCGTAACTCTCCACTACGACGCTCGTCACGCATCAACCTCCATTGCTCTTGCTCATCGCGGATTCCGCATTCCACGCTGCGCCAAAAAACACAATGATTGCGGAAATCTGCATCCACACCAGCAAACCGATCACCGCCGCCAACCCCCCATATACAACGTTCGCAGGCACCCGCCTCACATAGAATCCAAACAGCGCGTTCGCCAGCCACCACAAAAGCGTGGCCAACGCCGCTCCCGGCAGCACTTGGCTCAAATGCTTCTCGTTCGGCCGCGCCACCCAATAAATCACCGTCAGCGCCAGCATCGCCAAAACCATCGCCATCAACGGAAAAAACACCAGCCACATTCCATGCACCGGCGCGTTACTCCATAGTCGCCCCGTCAGCCAATGCCGCAGCGGCCTGCCGAACACCCCCAGAATTCCCGCGGCGACAATCGGCGCCATCGTGATCAGCAGCAGCAGTAATCCGCGCAACTGGCGGTGCACGAAGCCAATTCGCTCTTCCTCTCCGTAAATCTGGTGGATTCCCTGCATCAACAGCTTCATCACTTGCGTCCCGCCAATCAATGCACCGGCGGCTCCCGCTAGCGCGTACTTCCACACGTCCGGCCCGTGCTTGTCCAGAAAATCCGCTACGATTCCCTGGCTTCCCGGTGGCAGAAAGTCTGTGAAATTTCGGAACGCGTCCAATGTCCCGGCTTTGTTCCCGATCCACGTCGACGCAAATCCGACCGCAAGCAACAGCATCGGGAAGAACGCAAGAAACACATTGTACGCAATGGCCTGAGTCAACGTAGCGCATCGAGGGTACACTCGCGCCACCATTCGCCACACTCGCTTCGCCAATTCGCCCCCTCACCCCTTCCGCATTATAGCCATTGTCCCTCCCCTTCCGTCATGCGCCTTTTGCCGGGAGCTTGTTTTCAAGATGCTTCTATCACGTAGCGCCGCGCCTTCAGTTGTCCTGACGCAGGAAGGGGCCGGCATCTTTGGTTCTCTGGCTTTTGTAGCGGCCGCCTTCTGCTCGCCCTGACGACCGAAGGGAGGCGGGTGCTTATCCGTCAATGGCGCGGACCTAATTCGAATTCCGATCGTGCTATTCTCACTCCCGCGACACCACCAATTCAGGGACCACGCCATGAAAGCTCTTCGCTTATCCACCTTCACCGAAAATCTCCAGAATCTCACTCTTGAGCGATTACCGGATCCTCCTCTGCGGCCCGGCGAAGTCAAAATCAAAATCCACGCCGCGCGTCTCAATCCTAGTGACGTCAAAAAGGCCGCGATTTCGCCGGCATCGTCGCCGATCGGTAGCTCAGGCAAGGCCGTCTTCACCATGGCAACCGCAAACTGATCGTCATCAGTACTCTCCGCAAATCCTGTAGCTCACCGTTTGAAGGGTGTGGCTTTCCACAACGGTGGCGCGGGCGACCGCATCAAGCAAGATTCTCACGCCCAGAAGCGCGAGCCGCAGCGCCCAATCTTTTCCACACTCGTCCACACAAATCCACAGCAAATCTTCTCGAAACCTCTTGCCAAGAGCACACAGCAGGTTTACTCTGACGCCAGATTGAGCCGGGGAGCCTCAAAAACTTCGCGGCACAATTGAACGAGGGCGCAAGAATCGAAAGGTTCCTGTGCCCTCAATTTTTTTGCGCGCACTCCCTCTTTTGCACAGCCGTCCACATCTTTCCACAGCAAAACTTCCCGCGGCCCCTTGCCAACTACAAACGCTGAGTCTACTCTGCCTCCACATTGAGCCGGGGAACCGTTGAAAACTCCGCGGCTCAATCAAACGAGGGCGCAAGAATCCCAAATTCATGCGCCCTCTATTTTTTGCCGCCCGTTTCCCGCGACGTTCCCTTCTTGTCGTACACTTTCTTTATCCTGTCCTGATGAGGGTTTGCACATGCCATCCGTCGCGCCTGGCTCCAAAACGCCCAACATCGATTTCCGCAAATCCCTTCTGCAAACCTTTGCCATCAATGAAAAAGCCAACCAACTGCTCCTCAGTCACATCGCCGACTCCGCCTGTCGCGCCGCTCCCCCAACCGGCAAGGGCCGTTCGATCGGCTCGATCGCAGCGCATATGCATCAAGTGAGATTCATATGGCGGAAGGCTGCGGACCACGCGAGCAGGTATCCGGCCAAGTTGGACCCGGACACGACCACGCGCTCCCAGATGCAAGCCCCGCTCAAGGCCAGCGCCCACTCGATTCGGGCGCTTTTCGAAAAGTCCCTGAACGATCCCGCAGGGAAGCTATCTAACTTTAAGCTCGACATCGTGGCTTTCATCGGCTACTTGATCTACCACGATTCGCATCATCGGGGTCAGATTGCGATGCTCGGCCGCCAGGTGGGTGATTCGCTGCCGGGCCAAACGGGATTCGCTTTGTGGGAGTGGGGCACGCTGTGGCGCGGATGCGGTTTCGGCAAATGAACACACGGTTCCGCATCGCCATACCCCTCGTCGCGGCTGTCTTATTCTCGTTTTCGTTATCGACCTCCCTGCCCGCGCAAGCACGGCCACAAGCGCAAGCTTCTCCCGACGCCGCAAGAAAGCTCACCTGGCAAACATTGGAATTCGCCATCGTCCGCTACAACGACAGCGCACCCAATTCCTGGAATATCTATCATTCTGAAAAAAAAGGCGTACTCCTCGTACGGCTCTGGAAGCGCTACCTGCTCGTGAATGTTCAGGATCAGGAAGTCTTCGACATCGACCCGCAAAAAATTAAAGTCTCCGGCGATACCGTCGAATGGTCTTTTGTTGACGTGCCCGACAAGCCCATCGACACTCCGGACTTCCTCGAAAGAAACGTCGGCTCGATGGAGCGAATCCGCTTCCGGCTCGGCAAGACCGGTCATGTGCTGGAACTACAGATCCCTCTGGGACTAAATGGCCGGCCGATTTATTGATTCGACGGCCTCGGTTCTACGTGGGGGGCAGTGTGCGAATCGTTCGCCTTCATGTGCGTTTCCGGCGGTAGCGCTACCCTCGCCTGCCCCAATCGATACACCCCATAAAACCATGGAATCCCCAACGCGCCAGGTGCTTCTCCCACATTAATCCTGTCGCCATCGTGAAAGCGGTCAAAGTCGTCCGGATCGACCGCGAGCCGCTCGATCTTCCTTCCATCACGCCACGAATACACGAACAACCGCCGCGTCCCGCGCACAATGCCCTTCATCAGATAACGCCCCTCCACGGTTGTCTGGTGATAAGCCACATTCCTCGGCGAATCAAGCTTGCCGTTCAAAAACAACGCCGCCGAAAGAATGAAAGGAATTGGAATCAATCCCGTGAACAAATGCCGCAAAACCTCGATGTCCTTGCGTCCCCGCGCCTGGCGATCCAGAAATATGGCCAGAGTCAGCGCCGCGAAAAAAACCAACCCAAAGAACACCAGCATGGCGTCCAGATCGAGCGGTGGGTAAACCTGACTAACGTAGGGAAACAGCAGCGAGCCTGCCAGGAAGATGGCCATTTGCCGCAAGAGCCGCCGTCGGAACACTAATTCCGCAGCTGCGGAAGTCAGACCGCAGTTGGGACACTGGTCACTCGTCCGCGGCGAACCACAATCCAAACAACGCGTCATGAAAAATAGTATACGGCTGGATGACTATCTCGATGCCAGTTTCGCGAGCAGGTCCTTGTAGTGCTGTTGGCTTTGATCCTCTCGCAGTTCAACCGTCACACCCATACCCTGTCCCGGCTCCACGCGTTTCACCGAGCACTCCATCCAGAGTGGGCGCTCCACCGAGAGTCGCGCGCGAAAACCGGCGCCAACCCAAAGCACATCGTCGGCCTCGATGAACATTCCGTTTTCGCTGATGTCGCGTGTTCGAGCCCTTAATCGAGCGGAACCCCACTCGATCTCCAGTAATGCCTCGTACCGGTAGCGAGGCGCTCTCCGCCGCTCCGGGCGGTTCACTTCGGATTCCCCCTCGTTCATGGCAACGGCACCCTCACGGTGAGCAATGGCGCGCAGAGGTCGATCCCGTGCAGCGTGCCTCTGCCATGAAGATACGACAGAAGGAACTCTGATGTTTCAGACACCGCGCGCGGATGTTTTGTTCCCGTCATTTGCCACTTTGGGCACAATGGATCGTCCCTCGTAGGGGTCCAGCACGGTTTGCCCTGAACCGCGAATGGTTGAGTTCAAGTCCGCACGACCTTGCATCTTGCGGCCATTCGAACTGGGATAAAATCTCTGGCTGGACGCTTGTGGAATTTCCCAAGATCCAAGGTAAAAAATCGCCCTCAGAATCCAGTTGGCTGCAATAGCTGATTACCGACATCTACAATAGAAACAGCTTAGCAAAAATCAAACAGATCTTTGCAGAGCGCCACTCCCATGACATCTCTCCTGTCGCCAACGGTCTTTTCGCCGCGAGCTCCCGCCAGGCGCCCGATTTTTTGACCGGCTATCAAAATGTTTGGGTGCGCGACAATCTTATTGTCGCCGATTCATTTCTTCGCCGCGGACAAACCGCTCCCGCCATCGCCTGTGTTCGCGGCCTGACGAAATTCTTTGCGACACAGTTACCCCGATTCCACGAAGTCGTTGCGGACCCAACCCGCCTGCTGAAAAGTGACGCCAACCGCCGCCCGCACATTCGCTTCACGGCGCAAACTCTCGCGGAACGGCCCGAAAAATGGACTCACGCCCAGAACGACGCTCTAGGGACAAGCGCTCTAATTCCGTTTCCTGCTTGCAAACACCAATGTGCTTCCCATGAGGGCTTCCGACTACGAAATCTTTCGCATTTTTCCGGATTATTTTGCCGCCATCGAATACGGGCAGGACCCGGACAGCGGTGCGTGGGAGGAAGGCCACGAACGCCTGGACGCCACGTTGCCCTTCGAATCGCCGCCTGAACGGCTTGTGATTCCGCGCTGCTCTCCCTGATTCATCCGCTCGGCGTGGTGCAAACCCGGGAATGGAAGATGCAATTCTCAATCTGGTCCAGACCCGCCTAAAAAATCCTGTGGCATCAAACGTTCCGCCGGCGATTCTTATTTCTGCCAGGAATACAACGAATGGTTCCCCCCTGGCCAAAAGAGCACCGCCTTCAGCGAAAAATTGGAATTCCGCGACGCCCACCTGCAACCGGATTGCGAAGCGCAATGGTGCCTCTTCGATCCGCTGCTCTCTATTATTTACGGCCAACGTTTTCTCGCCAATCGCTCGGACCGCGCCAGTTTTAAGAAGCAAGTCCATTATTTCAATCGGTCTCTGGCCCAACTGACTACCGCCGGAGACTGTCCCGAGCTTTATTTTCTGAAGGGCGGAAGATATATTGCCAACGTTCATACGCCGCTGGCATGGACCCAGGCGAACCAGGCATTTGCGCTCCACCTGATGGAAAAGTCCGTAGGAGAATCGTGATGACCTTCAACCGGAAGCTCGCAGCGACCCTTGCTTTTGTTGTTTTCGCAACCGTTTTCTTTTCGGCCCGCGCGGATGCCCAGATGGAGCGAAACTCCCTGGCGCAAACTCCCCCGATGGGTTGGAATAGCTGGAACAAATTCGCTTGCAACGTGAGCGAAGACTTGATCAAGTCCGTTGCCGACGCCATCGCCTCCAACGGCATGAAAGATGCTGGCTACCAATACGTCGTGATCGACGATTGCTGGCAGGTCAGCCGCGACGAAAACGGTTTCATTGTCGCCGACCCGCAGCGCTTCCCCTCTGGAATGAAAGCTCTCGCCGACGACATCCACTCCAAAGGGCTAAAGTTCGGCCTCTACTCGGACGCCGGCACCAAGACCTGTGCCGGAAGGCCTGGCAGTCAGGGCCACGAGCATCAAGACGCGCTCCAATATGCCCGCTGGGGCGTCGATTACCTGAAATACGATTGGTGCAATACGGGGAAACGCAACGCCGAAGAAGCCTATGCGACCATGAGCAACGCGCTTCTCTCCACCGGCCGTCCCATCGTCTTCAGCATGTGCGAGTGGGGTACCGCCAAGCCCTGGCTCTGGGGCAATGGCATCGGCAATCTCTGGCGCACCACCGGCGACATCAGCGACAACTGGACCAGCCACAAAAAATGGCCAGATGGAGGCTGCTGCGAACTCGGCTTTGTCGAAATCCTCGACTTGCAAGTTGGCCTCGAATCCTTCGCCGGGCCCGGCCACTGGAACGATCCGGACATGATGGAAGTCGGCAACGGCGGCATGACTCTTCCCGAATATCGCGCGCATTTCAGTTTTTGGGCCTTGCTCGCCGCGCCTCTCATCGCTGGCAATGATGTGCGCTCCATGACTCCGGAGATCAAAGAAATTCTCACCAATGCCGAAGTCATCGCCGTCAACCAAGACAGACTGGGCCGCGAAGGCCATCGTATCGCGAAGAACGGCGATTTGGAGGTTTGGTCCAAAGCGCTGAACGACGGCAGCCGTGCCGTGATTCTCTTCAACCGCGGCGCATCGGAAACTGACGTCAGCGTCTCCTGGGAGCAAATCGGCTATCCCAATCATCTCCCCGTCAAAGTCCGCGACCTGTGGACCCACAAAGACCTGGGCTCATTCACAGGTACTTACTCGGCCAAGGTACCTTCCCATTCCGTCGCGATGCTAAAGATCACTCCCTAATTTCCGTGAGTTTCACTCCGTGCATAAGACATATCATCTCGAACTCAACGCAAACCGCGCGCGCGATCCGTCTCGCCTTTGTAGCGCCCGCCTTCCGAGGCGGGCCGTTTCTCGCCTCTCACGCAAATGGTCTACAAGAAAACGCGTGCCATGTCATCCTGAGGAGAGCGGCTCCCGGGCGACGAAGGATCTCAACTTACCGACAAGCACGCGCTGTGTAATTGGCAACAACCGCTAGAAGGAAACCGCGATGGAAAATCACGAAACCTACCATGCGGGCCCCGCGGACTTCCTCGCCGTAGAGCGCACCTTCCTCGCCTGGATCCGCACCGGGCTCGCCCTGATGGCTCTCGGCTTCGTTCTCGCTCGCTTTGGCTTATTCCTTCAGGAGTTCAACTTCGCGCGTCCGGCTGACCACGCCGTCTCCTACGGCTATTCGCTCTGGTTCGGCACCCTTTTAATCCTGCTTGGCGTTCTCGTTTCCGTCCTTTCGTTGATCCGCTACCTGCGCCTGATCGCTCAGTTGAAAAGTGGCGTCCCCTCGTTCAGTAATGCCTCGGCGCTTGCTATCGCTGTCGCCATCTTGTTGGCTACCCTCGGCCTTGCCATGAGCTATTATCTTGTCGCCACGCGCCATGTTTCCGCCTTCAATTTTTCCGCGTTCAAGGAGACCGCTATGTCCCAAACACCCGAAAACGGCATTGTGCATATCGCCAGCCAGCACTCCGTCGCCGACACCGTCGCCAAGCTCGAATCCACACTGCAAGCGAAGAACATTAAGCTCTTCGCCGTGGTCGACCACAGCGGCGAAGCGGAAAAAGTCGGCCTCGCCATGCCCAACACCAAGCTGCTCATCTTCGGCAATCCCAAGGGCGGCACGCCGCTCATGCTTTCCTCCCCCAGCGTCGCTTTGGATTTTCCGTTGAAGATCCTTGTCGCCGAAGACGCCGCCGGCAAAATCTGGATTTCTTACAACGCGCCGGCCTACCTCCAGCAGCGCCACAATCTTCCCACCAACCTACTTCCCAACATCGCAGTGATCGAAGCCCTCGCCTCCAACGCGGCACAATGACGCAACAAAACGAGGTTGCTGTGAATCGCCGAAATTCAATCAACTTGCTCTTCTGGGCAATCCTGGGCCTTGCGATTCAGATTGTTTTTCTACAGTCAGCCGCTCACGCGCAAATTACCACCTCCCAATACAACAATCAGCGAACCGGCGCCACACTGAGCGAAAAAGTCCTGACTCCGCAAAATGTGAACTCCAAACAGTTTGGCAAACTGGGCGAGTTCAAAGTGGACGGCGCAGTCTATGCCCAGCCGTTATTCCTGCCTTCCGTCGAAATCCCCGGAAAGGGAAAACACGACATCCTGTTCGTCGCCACAGAACACGACAGCGTCTACGCCTTCGATGCTTATCGCACCACGGATTCTCCGCTGTGGCAGGTCAATTTGTTGAATAAACAGAAAGGCGAAAAGCCGGTTCCCACGCGCGCTGTGGCCTGCCCGTTCATCCAACCAGAAGTAGGCATCACCCCCACCCCAGTCATCGATCGAAAAACCGGCACTATCTATGTCCTCGCCCGCACCGCCATTGACCGTCAGTATTTCCAGCATCTCCACGCACTTGCAATTACCACAGGCGCCGAAAAATTCGGCGGTCCGAAACTCGTCACCGCATCCGTTCCGGGTCACGGTGACGGCTCCATCAGTGGTCAAGTGCAGTTTGACGCCCTGCGCGAAAATCCCCGTGCCTCGCTCTTGCTCGTAAATGGTGTTGTCTATCTCACCTGGGCCTCTTCCTGTGACCTCGATCCCTATCACGGCTGGGTCATGGCATACGACGTGGCAACGCTCGCGCAAAAAGCGGTCCTCAACGTCACGCCCGACGGCAAGCAAGGAGGCATCTGGGTCAGTGACACCGGACCAGCCGCCGATTCTGAGGGCAACATCTACGTCCCTACGGGGAACGGCTCTTTCGACGCCGCATCAGGCGGAAAGGATTACGGCGACTCCGTACTGAAATTAACACTGAAAAACTCCGCAATCGAGATCGCCGATTACTTCACGCCCTTTGATCAAGCGAAACTAAGCGACGCTGACGCCGACCTCGGCTCGAGCGGCCCGCTTCTCTTGCCAGATCAGCTCGGAGCGCATCGTCGCCTGCTCCTCCAGCCAACGAAGAGTTCGACGCTTTACGTGATCGATCGAGATCAAATGGGCAAATTTAACCCCAATGGCGATGCCATCGTGCAGGTACTTCGATTGGGCGGACAGGGGGCCTATGGCGCGATGGCCTACTGGAACGGTCACCTCTTCTTCGCCACAAGCGATGACTGGCTACGCGACTACACGATCGTGGGTGGGCAGATCAAGTTCAGCAAATCCTCAAACACCAAATTCGAAAATCCTGGCGCGTCACCCACAGTATCCGCAAACGGCACTCGGAACGGGATCGTCTGGGCGGTAGCCACCAAGACATGGGACGGTCCGGACCGGCCTGCCATCCTCTATGCCTTCGACGCAAATCAAATCGACCAACCGATCTATGCATCTGAACAAAATAGTTCCCGCGACCGCGCCGCGACCGCTACACGCTTCGTCATCCCCATCGTCGTCAACGGCCACGTCTATTTCGCCGCCCGTGGCGCTGTTGAAGTTTACGGACTCCTCCGATCGCAGTGATTTACGGTGAGCCCGAAAAATATTATCGGGTTTAGAGGGTCGGACCTTGAAGCTCCGAGATCCTATCTTGGCTTGATCAAGTATTCAGCCCCTGAGGAATCTGGCCGAGGCGCCGCTCACCGACAAGCCAATTTGCCCGTTGAACCCGCTCGCACACGCGCCACAATGTCAGCGTAATCCTGGGAGGCCATCGTGATCGACGTCATTCTCAAGCGCTTCGACAGACCCGACGAAACCCGCACCTTTCCCAAAGGCAAATTTGAAATCATTCATGTCGCGGGCATGACCATCGGCCGCGCCACCTACGAACCCGGCTGGCGCTGGTCGGAACATATCGGCGCTGCCACCGGCAGCCGCGAATGCCAAATCGAACACGTGGGCCTCGTCGTTTCCGGTAAAGCCACCGCCGCCATGACCGACGGCACAGTCTACGAAATGAAAGCGGGCGACCTGTTTTATGTTCCACCCGGCCACGATAGCTGGGTCGTTGGCGACGAGCCTTACGTCTCCATTCATCTCATGGGCGCCAGCGACTATGCTCGCCACACGAAAATGATTCGCTAAAACGGAGGACACGCCGCCATGGAACACAATCTCCAAACGTCAATAGTGCTTCTCGCTCGCACTCCCGCAGCTCTCAACACGCTTCTGCGTGATCTACCGGAAACGTGGACCCTCCGCAACGAAGGCGAAAACACCTGGAGCGTGTTCGATGTCATCGGTCATCTGATCCACGGCGAACGCACAGACTGGATGGCTCGGGCGAGAATCATTCTGCAGTTTGGCGAAACTCGCCCTTTCGACCGCTTTGATCGCCTTGCGCAACAACGCGAGAGCCAGGGCAAATCCCTGCCGCAGTTGTTGGACGAATTCGCGCAGCTGCGTTCGAAAAATCTGGACGATCTGCGCGCCATGAATCTGCAGTCAGAAAGCCTGCGGAAGCGTGGCCTGCATCCGGCCCTCGGAACGGTCACCCTATCCGAACTCCTTGCAACCTGGGCCGCTCACGACCTTACCCACCTGCACCAAATCTCCAGGATCATGGCCTACCAATACCGCGAATCCGTGGGTCCGTGGATCAAGTTCCTCGGCGTTCTCCAGTGCGCCGGCCACAGCGCCCAAGCATAGTCTGCAGGCATCTGTAAAGCTGGCGTTTATGCGAGCGCTCATAAAACAACAAAAATTTGTCGTCCTGAGAAGCGACTTCTGCGCGACGAAGGATCTCAACCCACCCACTTAGCTGCTGCGAGCCTTGGCTGACCCACCTAAAACGCCGCCGGATGCTTCGCATTCGTCTCCATGAACCGCTCAATCTTCTCCACGGCTTGAATCCCCCCGCGCGCCCCCACCGCCATACAATTCAGCGCGGCTGCCGCACACGCAAACTCAAGCTGCCGTTGTAGCGGCCACTCCTGCAAAAACCCATAGATGAATCCAGCATGAAACGTGTCCCCCGCGCCCGTAGTGTCCACCGGCTCTACGCAATGAGCCGCCGCGTAATGAAATTTCTCTCCGTCCCACGCCAGCACGCCATCCTGCCCTAACGTCGCCGCCGCTAACCGGCATCCATAACGCCGGCGCGCCTCTTTCAGCGAGTACCGAAGGTCGGGCTCGCGAGTGAGCCGCGTCGGAATGTCACGGCTGGTAATCAGGAAATCAATGTTGGGCAAGAGGGTTTCGTAACCGGGATAAAGATCGTCCAAATCCGCAACCACAGGAATCCCATCCTCGCGCGCCCACTCCGCTGCTCTCGCCGCCGCGCCTGTGTCGTGGCCGTCCAAGTGAAGCACGCGCGCGTTCACGATCCATTCGCGCTTGAGCTCCTCGGGCAGCAATGTCAGCCGTGGATCGCGCTTCCAAAGCACCGTGCGCTCGCCGCTTGGATCAACCAGAATAAACGCTTGCTGACTGTGGCATCGCCGCGCGGTGAAAAGATGCGTCTCAACGCCTAGCCGCTCGAACTCCGTCCGGTGCAGCAGCGCGGCATGGTCCTCGCCGAGTTTGCCGACATAGCGCGTGCGCAGGCCCCATTGCTGGCATGCAGCCATCGCCGATGCCACCTGGCCACCCAACAATGGATTGGCCGAATGAATCTCCACCTTCGAGCCGCGTTCCGGAAAATGCGGAACGGGAATGAGCGTATCCGTGGCATTCAAGCCGACGCCGACCACATCTGCTTTCGGAAGATCCCCCATCGTCGAAAGAATACTGTATCAATGAAACCGCGTCGTGCGCCAAAGCCTTCCGCCGCACAGCAAAAACAGCAGCAGAAGCGCAACCGTCAAAACCAGCGCTGGCGCCCATCGAACGGAAATCTCCGGAACACGCGCCATCGTCGCAAATGCAACCAGAACACCGCTGGCCGTCGCCACCAGCACCCAATCCACAATCGTTCTCCTGGGAACCGCCTCGTTCGCTGCCTGCCGTCCCTCAAATCTCGCCGCGACATAATCCGCTTCGACGCCGTACCGCGTGCTCTCCCTTTCCGCTGCTTCCTTCCAGCTCTTCTGTTCTTCGCCCGTCGCGGAAGAAAGCGCAATACCCCCCACGCCAATCATCATCAGCAGCGATCCGCCAATCACGTGCCAATACGTCGTCGCGCCCTTGCCCTGCAACTCCCCAAAAACAAAAATCCCCCACAGCAATCCCCAAAGCTGATTCGTATTCGAAAGCGGAATGCCGCGGCTTATGCCCACGTACTTTGCAGCATACTGCTGGAACAGATCGCCAATCACCCACACGAACCCACCAAGCATCAGCCAGAAAGCCACTGCACGCGCCTGCAGGAGGTCGCGCCAGAGTGGTCCGAGCCCGTTGTACCCAATCGCCAGTGCTCCCATCATCCCCAATTCGCCAAAAGTAAAAAACGTCACGAACGAAAGCGGATTCATTCCCGTCAGGTACGCTTTGCGATAAGGAATGTACATCGTTCCCCAAAGCACGCCCGCACCGAGGGCTGCCCACACTCCGTTCAGCGAATGCGCGGAGGACGATTGCGACGCAGACGCGATCGCCAACACCGCCGCGCCAACGCACATCACCAAGGCTCCACCGAGAACGCCGGCCCAGCGACGCCATCCAGCCTGCCGCAGTTCATTGAAAAAAAGGAACCCCCAGAAAATTCCGAGCAGGCTATTCGAATTCCATAGCGGAAAAGCAATGCTGAGCCCGACGTCGCGAATCGCAAAAATCGTCAGCGTATTGGCCACCGCCCAAAGACAACCCGCCAGCAGAGCCCAGAGAATCAGGTGCGGCGCGCGTGCCACATCCGCTCGCACGGAACTGGTGCCGAGAATCAGCGCAGGCAAACTCCATCGCGCCAGAAAAACTCCGATCACCATGATCAACGAAACTACGATCGGCGAAATTCCGGTCGTTACGAGTTTCGTCGGCGCTTCTGCCGCTCCCAGCCAAGCTCCCGCCGTGAACCCGCACAAAATTCCCAGAAGCTGCAAGCTTCGTTGCCGTCCTGGATACCAAGTTGTCGCTACGGATTCTGTTCCCAAATCGGCAGCCATGATTCTCCGGGCACGCTAGTGCAGAAACCTCAGCAGTAACAATCCCCCCAGCAACACCGCCGCGGGCACCCAAAAATGAACATCCGTGAAAATACTCCGTATCCGATTACCTGCCGGCTCCGCAGTGCCCATGCTTGAATTCGCTCCGTGCGACGATTTGACCGGCGGGATTATACACCGCCGCCACAGCAAACGAACTGACGCAGCCTTTCCGTGCAGGGGCGCAGGACTGTTTACCCTGAGCTTCGAAGGGCTGCGCCAGATGTCCGCACGATTCAACCAGCAGGCAAGCACCGCGGTTTCCACACCTTGCCGAAAGTCTCGGTTGCCGCTTCCGGCCCGCCATGCTAGCCTAGCGAACAAAAGGCGAATCATTAGGAGCGCTCATCCATGCCTGACTCTCTTGCCATTCGCTTAGCTGCCACCCCTCCCGCCACTGGTCAGGCTCGCGCCTCCACCTCCCTCGCGCGCGTTTCCCAAGTCCTCGACTCCCTCACCCAACGCGATCCGAACGGCGAAATCCTGACTTCCGTCCGCCACTATCCCGCCTGCGCAGCCCAGTGGGCAGAGTTTCCGCCCTGGGTCCATCCGGATCTAATAGCGGCCTACGCCGCAAAGGGAATCCGTCAGCTCTACACTCACCAAGCCGCCGCAGCAGAAACGATCCACTCAAGGAAAAATGTCGTGGTGGTTACTCCCACGGCCAGCGGCAAGACCCTGTGCTACAACCTGCCAATCCTCGACGCGATACTGCGCGATACCAACACGCGCGCCCTGTATCTTTTTCCCACCAAAGCTCTGGCTCAGGACCAGCTCGCGGAACTCTACGACCTGAACGAACGCCTCGAAAATCGCTTCGGTGTTTTCACTTACGACGGCGACACCCCCAGCGACGCCCGCAAGGCTATCCGGGAAAAAAGCCACATCGTCTTGACCAACCCGGACATGCTGCACACCGGGATCTTGCCTCATCACACGCGCTGGACACGCCTCTTCGAAAATTTGCGCTACATCGTTATCGACGAGCTGCACACCTATCGCGGAGTCTTTGGCAGTCACTTTTGCAACGTCTTGCGACGCCTGCGCCGCATCGCGCGGTTCTACGGCCAAACACCCAAAATCATCTCCTGCTCTGCTACCATCGCGAATCCCGGAGAACTAGCGTGTCGCCTGATTGAAGACCAGGTCGAAGTCCAATCCGAAAATGGCGCGCCTAGTGCCGAGAAAACGTTTGTCTTCTACAATCCCCCGGTCGTCAACCGCGCTCTCGGAATTCGCCGTAGCTACATCAACGAAGCCACCCGCGTCTCCCAGGAATTTCTGAAGCACGATCTGCAAACCATGGTTTTCGCTAATTCGCGTCTGCACACTGAAATCATCCTCACTTATCTACGGCAGGCGAATCCACAATTTCCCGGCAAACCGGAAACCATCAAGGGCTATCGGGGCGGTTATCTTCCAACGGAACGGCGCGAAATCGAGCGCGGCCTACGTGAAGGTCGCATCCGTGGCGTCGTCTCCACCTCCGCGATGGAACTCGGTATCGATGTTGGCTCCCTTGATGCGGTCGTCATGGCCGGTTACCCCGGCACGATCGCCGCCACTTGGCAACGAGCCGGCCGCGCGGGGCGCCGCAGCGGAAGCTCCTGTGCTGTTCTCGTCGCCTCATCCGCGCCACTCGATCAGTTCATCATCCGCCATCCGGACTATTTCTTTGGGAACACGCCCGAGCACGCCTTCATCCAGCCGGACAATCTCGAGATTTTGCTCAATCACCTAAAATGCGCTGCATTCGAACTGCCCATCGCGCCCAACGAAAAATTCGGCGACGTGGACATTCAGGATCTATGCGCGCGCCTTGCAGAAGCAGGCTATCTCCACCGCGCCGGAGAAAACTACCACTGGACGCACGAAGCCTATCCGGCCGACACCATCAGCCTCCGCTCCGTCACCAGCGACAACTTCGTCATCATCAACATCACCGGCGCGCCCGTCGTCATCGGCGAAGTCGATTTCGTCAGCGCCCTGACCACCGTCCATGAGAAAGCCATCTATCTCCACGGCACGCAGCAATATCACGTCGAGCATCTGGACTTCAAGGAACGCAAAGCCTACGTAAAACAAGTCGACGTCGACTACTACACCGACGCCATCCGCTACACCCAAGTCCGCATCCTCGAAATCGCCGAAACATTTCCACCCACTATCAGAGAAGGTGTCACCCTGAGCGCGCCTCTCGCGAAGGATCTCAACGCAGCCCGCACCTCCCAACCTCCGGCTCCAACAGGTCAAGCCCCCAGCTCCCACTCTCACGGTGACGTCCTCGTTCGTTCCCAGGTCGTCGGCTTCAAGAAAATCAAATTCTTCACCAACGAAAACATCGGCTCGGGCAAGCTCGAACTTCCCGAAAACGAAATGCATACAACTTCCTACTGGATGACGCTCGAACGTCCGCTCCTGGAATCTCTGCCCTACTCCGTCAGCGAGCGCCAATCTGGAATGTTCGGCCTCCTCCACGCCATGGAATCGGTCGCCACATTGCTCCTGATGTGCGACGGCCGTGACCTCAGTACAGCCATCGGCGAGCGTCCACCGTCCCGCGACTCTAGTGAACCAGCGAACCTAGTCGAAATAAAAAGCAGCAGCCCGGACCCTTGGCTGACCGGCCAAAAGGAATTCTTCGAACCAAATCTGTATCTGTACGACGCCTATCCCGGTGGAATCGGCTTCTCCGAACCGCTCTTCCGCACCCACGAACTGCTCATCCGCAAAACTCGCGACCTAATTCGAACCTGCCCCTGCGATTCCGGCTGCCCTTCCTGCGTCGGCCCCGCCGGCGACCGCGTCCCCCGCGCCAAAGAAGCAGCCCTCGCTATGCTGGATCGCTTGGGCGCGTAACCTTTGAAATCTCGAGGAGCCGAAACGTCCCCTTATGTCTACAGCCGCTGACAAATTCTCCCGCCTCGCAGCTCTAAAGCCCGCGCGCCCAGCCCCACAAAAACCCACACCGCTGCGCCTGCCGGACGAAACCGATCCCATCAGCCTGCTCCTCGGCGGTGGCATCGCAACAAATCAATGCGGCGAGCATCTCGCTATCCGAAACTGGTTCTCCACGCCGGAATTTGCACCACCCTCATTCGTCGCATTGGAACTCCTTTCCCGTACTCGCGACGAAAAATTTTCGCGCCGCACGCACGCGGCATTGAGCGATCCCGAAAAATGGCTCTTCCTCGACACCGAAACCACCGGTCTCGCCGGCGGTACCGGCACTTACGCCTTTTTGGTCGGTCTCGCCTGGTGGGACGCTGGCGGCCTGCAAATCGAGCAGCTCTTTCTCCGCGACCTCCACGAAGAATATTCCCTGCTCCACGAGCTCTCCGCGCGCATCGCCGAGCGCCCAGTCCTCGTCACCTTCAACGGCAAGACTTTCGATTGGCCTCTGCTCGAAAATCGCTTCACCATGACCCGCTCCATGCGTGTCCCACAACTCGCCGCGCATCTGGACCTGCTGCATCCAGCGCGCGCGCTCTGGAGACTGCGCTTGGGCTCGGTCCGCCTCGTCGAACTTGAGCGCCACGTTCTCGAAGCCGCCCGCCTCGGCTGGTGTCGCGAAGACGATATCGCCTCCGCACTCATTCCTCAGTATTACTTCGATTACCTGCGCGGCGGCGCGGGCCATCCCCTCGCCGCAGTCGTCAAGCACAATCAAATGGACCTGCGCGGCGTCGCTGCCCTTTTCGTAAAAATCAATTCCCTTCTCGAATCGCGCGAAAGCTGCTTCGCGCAAACCGATTCGATTGATCTTTTTGGCTTGTCGAAATTTCTTCACAGAAAAGGCGAAAAAGACCTTGCCCATTCCGCTTGCGCCTACGCCCTCGATGCCGGTCTCCCCGAGGAATTCCGCCCGCAAGCCACACGCGAACTTGCTCTGATGGCCAAGCGCCGCGGCGATTGCGATCGCGCCGCGAGCCTCTGGCACGAGCTTGTCACCGACCCTCAGGAGATCGTCTTCGCCTGCGAACAACTGGCGATGCACTACGAACGTCACGCCCGCGATTTCGCGCGCGCCATGGAGTTCGCCGAGCTTGGGCTGAAAGCCCTTCAGCGCCAATTTGGGCGTTCCCGCGATCCCTTCGCCGCCGCTCGCCACGCGCGCCTTGTAGCCAAATTGATGTGCCGCGTCGAGCGTTTGCGGCATCGCATAAAGAGCGCGGATGCCCGGTACGGCGCTCCGCTTTTAGCCCAAGCTCCGGCCATCGCGAATCATCGGCAGCGCGTAAGCTAAGTTTCCGCGAGCTTTGCAATCATCTAGGATTTGGAGGTACAAACCGGATGGATTCCCCAGGGGCAGTTCGGCAATCTATGGATGGAGGAATCATGGCCACCACAGAGAATGCCTACTTTCGCACCGAACTCGAGCTACGCCGCGAGCGCCTGTTGGCCGCTTCGCAGGCCAACCGAGGCGACGGCACGCTGCACAACTTGCTCGCGAGCGTCGACGCTGCACTGTCTCGCCTAAAGCAAGGCACCTTCGGCATCTGCGAACAGTGTCACGATACCATCGAAGCGGACCGCCTCGTCTGCAATCCTTTGATCCGTTTTTGTCTCGATCATCTTTCCTCGGAAGAACAGCGCGCCCTCGAAAAGGATCTGGTCCTGGCCGCCGGTATCCAGAAAGCTCTTCTTCCGCCGCAAGACTGGTTCGTCGATGGCTGGCAAGCGCGTTATCACTACCAACCCGCGAATCTAGTCAGCGGTGATTACTGCGACTTGATCGAAAATGACGAGGGCTTTCTATTTTTGCTGGGCGACGTTTCCGGCAAAGGCGTGGCCGCTTCCATGCTCATGAGTCATCTCCATGCCACGTTTCGTAGTCTCGCTGGTCAAAATCTCTCTCTTCAAAAACTGGTGGAACACGCCAATCGCCTCTTCGCCGAAAGCACCAACGCCGGGCAGTTCGCCACCATGATCGTCGGCAGTGCCGAACCTAACGGAAAAGTCATGTACGTAAGCGCAGGCCATCTACCGCTCTTCCATATTTCCGAGGCGGGAGTTCGCGCCCGCGAATCTACGGGCGTTCCCCTCGGCATGTTCTGCTCAACGAATTTCCCGGTCTGCGAACTCACTCTCGCGCCCGGCGACAAGCTGCTCCTCTACACCGACGGCCTCACCGAAATCTTTAACGCCGCCGGCGACGAATTCGGCGTAGCCCGCGTGCACTCCCTCGCTAAACGCCACGGCGCCACCGAGCCCCAAGCCATTCTCAACGCCTGTCTCGACGAAATTCGCGCCTTCTCACCCGCAACAAAACAAACCGACGACCTAACTCTCATGGTGCTCCACCGCTCCCACTAACCACAGATTCGCATTGTCTAGTGTCGGCCAACAAAGGTTTGGCTCGCCCTGACGCAGGAAGAGAGGCGGTGCTTTTTCGTTAAGGCTGGGCCAACAATCCAGCATCTCTCAAGGCGTGGTCACTACAACCAACCCGATCTTCTTCATCCACTGCGCAAACATCTTCCCGTCTCCGCCCTCGAGCGTAACGCATTCCTTTGCCGCACACCGAAAAAACACGCCACCGTCCGCAGTGGTGAGCTCCAAATCCTCCTTCTCTTCCGTAACCCCCGTCCGCGCCGGGTACTTCTTCCTCAGCGCCTCGGCATACTCGACAAAAAACGCCGAAGCCATTGCCGCATTCTCGAACCGCTCACGCGTAAACAACATCAATTTCTTGGTATCCTGCCGCTGAAACGTCGCGTATTCGTCGCCGTCCCAACCGGCGGCCACCTTCCCGGCCCGTTCTTCATCCAAAGACTGTTTCAACACTTCCTTCCACCCAAACTCGCCCATCACATTTTCTTCGAGCTTATTCCAACCCGCTCCCGGTACTCCATCCGGAAGATCGACCTTCAATGGCGCTGGTACCTTGTCCGCCCGGTACAACTCGGGATGCATAATCTGCTGCGTACTCGCCGGAGGTTTCGCGAAAATCGCGCCAAATCCTCCCCAACCTCCTGTGCGCAACACCGACATCGAAAAACGCAAGCCATCGAAATAGGGAAACATCAGCGAATCCTTGATAAACGGCGGCGCCTTCTTCAGCATCGGCGTATCCGTCAAATCGCCAAGAAAAACAGACGGATCGAAGTCCGGCAGATCGCGCAGCTTGAATCCCTTATCCCTAAGTTCGTACTCCAGCATCCCCGCCATCGCGCTGCCTTCCAGCACCGAGTCTCTGGCCAACTCCGCGTCGTCGTTCGGCTTGGCCGCCCGTGCCCAGGCATCGATATGAAAGTATTGATCCTGCAGCGCGTGCGTGAGCTCGTGAGACATCACCATTCGCTGCTCATCCGGCGGAATCCAGTCCGCGATATAAAATTCGTGTTTCTTGGGATCGTAAAGACCGGCGATTTGCTCCGTCAGCAAATCCACCATGAAACTGTCCAAATCAAAATTCTTCGGCAGCAAACCGAACGCTTCTGCGCTCCTGGCGGAGGCGTAACGTTCCTTCGCATCTTTCTCATCATCCATTTCCGAAATCACATACGCATGGATTTCCTCGCGCGTGCGGATCGACTTTTTCAGTGGAGATTTCGGCCGCCACCCCGTGATTTCGGCCATCTCGCCGAGAACTTCATCGGCAGTCGCAAGAAATCCCGGGTTGCTGCTCCCAGCGGTCGATGCGGAGGGAGCGGGATCCGCCTGCTGGCACCAGGCAGGCGCAATCCCGATAAACCAGGAAATGAAAAGGAGAACCGAAAGTCGCCACACGCACGGTCTTTTGCGCCTTAGGTGCATATACCGCCAGGATAGCAGATTCCGGTTTTGCACCTGCCGCGCGGCGTCAATCATCACCTTTGCATCCCTGCGCATCCGCACCTCATACAAATCCGTAAAGTACATATTTTCAATGATGTGCGGGTCCATCATCCTGCAGCCTTTGACTCCACTCCCGAAAAACCAGTCTTTCCACGAAATTCCACAGGCAAAACTGTGTTCCGTCTTCGTAACATACTGGTAATTGGTTATGCTGTGAACAACAATGCTAATCGCCTCCGAAAGGATAATTGTATGTTTCCTCCGGGTCTTCGGTTACGACAAACGCGCGAAGCTCTCGGCCTCACTTATCGGGATGTTGAGAAGGCCAGCTATCAGATCGCCGTCAACCGGGGTCGCCCCGACTTCATCCTCCACATTAGCCGCCTGGCGGACATCGAAAATCGCGGCGTCGTTCCCAGCCTTCACAAGCTCTATTCCCTGGCCGCTATCCTGCATCTTGACCCTTTCGAGATCGCCGGTTGGTACGAAGCGCCTTTCCGTCAAACCTCCAATGATGGAGCCTGCTTCCCTCCTCCGCACACTTTCCTGAGTTCGTCTCCTTTGCAACCTGTTCCAACTCGGGCGACAGAGACTCCCGTCGGCTTGGAAAGCACCGAACTCCTGCAGCGTCCCCCGGCTGGCATCATTCCTACACCTGAAATCAAAAACTCAGCGAGCCACAAATACCGCTTCGGCTTCGTGGGACTGTCGGACCGTCGCATGATGCCGCTGCTGCGGCCGGGCAGCACAGTGCTCATTGACATCACGCTAACGCGTATCGAAGACGCCGAATGGTCCAATGAATATGACCGCCCGATGTACTTCGTCGAGATTCGGAATGGCTATCGCTGTGGTTGGTTCCAGAAAGATAAATCGCGACTGATCATGCAGCCTCACACTTTATCGCGCTGTGCTCCGGAAGCATGGCTTACGCCCGATGACGCTGCGGTTGTCGGGCAGGTCGTCGGAATCGTCAGTTATTTGGACGTACCTTGGATGCATCGTCCGTCAGCAATTCCAGAAGGGCATCCAAATTCGAGCAATAAAGTTCTCTGAGGTAACTCGGCGCCGCGGCCGGAACCCACCTCCGACCGTTCTCCCTGTAACGTTTCGCATTTCCCTCCAACGCCCCGGGCGTAGCTCCCAAATGTAACCGCAAGTCCTCTCTCTGCGCGTTCAGCGGCATTTCCAGCAGCCGCTCAAACACTTCTTCGTGGCAGTGCGCGATCACTTGATCCACAGCCTCCGCGCCATACACGGTCGCAAGACCTTCATGAACATATTTGCCCGTGGAAGCCTCCCACAGGCTGAAAAGGTAGGCCAGCCGCTGGTACGCGCTGTTCATGGGCTCCAGATAATTCGCCGTTAAATCGAACAGAACCTGTTGGTAAGCCTGAAATTTCTCGAGCATGGAGAGTTTCGGAGCCGGTAGCCTGTTCCGTCCTCAGAACTTTTTCTCGCGCAAAGAACGAATCGTGGGGCATAGCCGCACCCTCCGCGCCAGGAGGGTTTCCCATGAAAGAACGTTCTTTGACGCGGTTGATCGTGTTGTCCGTCAGTCTAATCCTACCTTCGGTTTTAGTCCCCATTAATCTTTGTTCTCTTTCTCAGTCTCATTTCCGCTCAACGCTGGTCGCCGATGGCGTACCGTTGCCGCCTCCGGAGCCGCTGCCGCCGCCACCTCCGCCCCACATCACAAGCGCCTCCACCGACGGCGTGCCTCTACCTCCTCCCGAACCACTTCCTCCTCCGCCTCCGCCGAAAGTAACCGGCAGCACAACGTACGACGCAAAGCACCCTGCGTGAGGAATTCCGCGCTCTTCCCGCATGGACCATTTCAGGCAGGCCAGTATTCATATTTACTTGACAGCTAAGTATTGATACGCTGCCTGAAATGGTCGAGCTTCTGACCCTCCGCGACCTCACCTGGGGCCTCACCACTCTCCTGGAACTTATTCTTTTGTTCTATCTCATTCGGAAAAAGTTCTACCGCACGCATCTGTCCTTCTCCATCTATATCCTAGCTGTAATTCTTCAGAGCGCCGTCGTAGCTGTCGCCTACCAGTATTTCGGCCCACGCAGCGTCGCCTCCTTCAACATCGCCTGGAGCACCCAGGCAGTCGTGATCTGTCTTCGGTGGCTTGCCGTAATCGATATTGCCCGCAAAGCCCTCACCGCGTATGCCGGCATCTGGGATTTCGCGATACGCGTCCTGTTCGTAGTAACGGCGTGCGTTCTTGTCTATTCTGTCTGGTCTTCGAACGACCGCTGGACGCTCGCGGTTTTGACCGCCGATCGAGCCGAAGAGTTGTGTATTGCCACCTTCATCGTCTTTCTGCTGCTGTTCTTCCGATACTACCGGGTCGACGTAAACAACCTGGAGCGCATGCTCGCGATCGGGTTCTGTCTCTATTCCTGCTTTTCCGTCATTAATGTCTCGGTCTATCAACATCTGCGTCTTTCTTATGGCTCAATGTGGAATTACTTGGACATATTGGCGTTCGTGGCGAGTCTGCTTCTCTGGGTCGGCGCGGTGAGAAGCTATTCGGACTCGCCGAGTATAGCCACTCAACCTGCGCTCACCCTGGAACACTACGCGGAGCTCTCCGCAAAGCTGAATTGTCGTATGCACCTGCTCAACCATCGCTTGGACAACCTGTTCCGCTCCGGGGATTCACGGCCATGAATATTGCCCTGCTGACCTTCATCGCCATTGCGCTCGTCCTCATTCTGCTACTCGCGTGGGCTGTCCGTCCTCCCAAGAAGGTACATCTCACGGTCGATGATGTCTTCAACGCCCTCTCCGAGAAAAGGCATTACGCGCGCCTCCCTCAAATCCTCCAGTCTCTCCGCTACGAAGATACGGATTTCCTCTATGCCAGAGGTCACGATGAAATTGCCGACAGGCTCCGCCGCCAGCGTAAACGCATTGCCCTCCGCTATCTGAACTATCTTGAGGACGAGTATCAACTCCTCCTGGAAGCATCTCGCATCCTCGCGAGAATCGCTCCGGAGGTCTCCCCGATGGACGAACTCCAGCGCTTTCGGCTGAACGTGCGTTTCCTATTTTGCTGTCGCTATTTGCGCTGGCGCCTGCGCTTTGGCCTGCAACCTTGGGATATCTTCGGCGTTCTTTCCGATATGGAGGGCGATATGACCCTTTGGCTGGAAGCCGCCGCTACGCGCATCGGCGAGCGTGCCGCCTTCGCTTCCGAGTTCCCTCTAGTTCTGGAGGATCGGCGCAGCGATCCGCAGTAGCTTTGATTCCACCGCAGCGTAAAGCTCATCCGCTTTAAACGGTTTCTGTAGAATGGCCGCATCCGGTGGAAGAAAATTCATGGCCCCTTTCTCCACCGCCGATACCGAGGTCGTCCATAACACTCGCTGGCCCAGCCCATGCTCGTCGTAAATTCGGTCTGCCCTGCCGTTCGTGGATTCGCTCTTGTAGACCATCTGCCAGTCTGCCACTACCAGATCAAACTCTTTCGCGGCCACCAACCGCCGAGATTCCTCCAACGACTTCGAGGTTGTTACCACATGATCGTTCTCGCGCAGTAGCTGCGCCATGGTCTCCAACACGGATTCGTTTGCATCCAACACCAGGATCCGCCCGCTCTTCGTCGCCGTCTGCATTTCTACCTCGGAATCCTTCTGCTCGCGGACGGCGGATCGCAGAGGAAGCTCAATACGGAAGATCGCTCCTCCCTCTGGCACATTCTTAACCTGGATGGTTCCTCCGTGTTCGGTAATGATTCCGTAGCAGATGCTTAGTCCAAGCCCCGTCCCCTTTCCTACGGGTTTCGTGGTGTAAAACGGATCGAACACACGTGATGGATCCTTTACTCCGGGGCCGCTGTCTTTCAATTCGACGAAAGCCTTTCCTCCTTCCGTTCCCGTGCGTACCCAAAGATCGCCCTCGGAGCCCGCCTCCAGGATGGCATCCACCGCATTGTTGATCAGGTTCAGAAACACCTGCTGGAGCTGGTGAGGATCGGCTGGAACTAACGGCAACTCGCTCGATAGATGCAGGTGCACACGGATCTGGCTCATCCGCAAGTCATAGTCGCGTAGCCCCAGCGTGTCTTCCAAAATCGCGTTCAGCCTCACCGGGGCGCGTTCGGGTTTGTGCTGCCGCGCAAAACTCAATAGATTTTGTACGATCCGGTGCGTTCGTTGCGCCTGTTTATAAAGTTTCTCACTGTATCCCAGCACCTGTGGCCCAACCTCGCCGCTTGACGACAGCAGTTGGCTGTACCCAAGAATCGCCGTCAGCGGATTGTTCAATTCATGCGCAACACCGGAGATGAGTTGCCCAACCGCCGCTAGCTTTTCGCTGTGGATCAACTGCTGTTGAGTACGCCGAAGATCCTCATAAGCTCGCCGCGTTTCCTCATACAGCCGGCTATGATCCACCGCGCTGGCTACTTGGCTCCCCACGGCGGTCAGTAAGCTGATATCCGCCACCGAAAATTCTCTCGCTCTCCTACTGCCCACTACCAAACCACCGATGATTTTCTCCTTGGCCCACAGCAACACCACATAGGCCGACTCGATCCCTTCCTTTCTTTGCATCTCCCGGACAATGGGAGGCAAAGGAAGTCCCTGTACGGAAAGGAACGTCGCATGAGTGTTGCGCAGTTGCTGGATCAATCCCGCCGGGAGTGTCACAACCGGGAACGTCTTGGCGTACTCCGAACGGTGTCCCACCGCAGCCACCCGACGGATCGTCACATCATCCTTATCGAATAGGTAAAGCGAAGCGGCGTCCAGTTCGAACAGCCCCAGCATCTGGCACAAAGTTCGGTGCACGGACTCGCTGAGGTCCAGCGTGTACGAAAGCGTCTCGGCAATTGAGTTCAGCACCACAAGCTCGCGATTTCTTCGCCGGATCTGATGTTCGGCTCGCCGCCGCTCGCTCACGTCCAGCAGGAAGCCTTGAAATGCAATCACGTTCCCCGCCGAATCGCGCACCGCCGTCGAGGATTCGCTCACCGTCCGGATCTCGCCATCCCGGCGCCGTATATCGAACTCGAAATCGTTCACTGATCCGTGCTCATTCAAAAGCCTTCGCAGCCGTTCGTATTCGCCCGCATTTACATAAAGCTGCTGCCCGATATCAATATTGAGAAGCTCGTCGCGATTCTCATACCCCGTGATGCGCATCAATGCGTCATTGAAATCCAAAAATCGCCCATTCACCGTCGCGATAAACACCCCTTCCTGAACGCTCGCTACCAGCGTGCGATATTTTTCCTCCGCCTTTTTTCGCTCCGTGATGTCTTTCAGCACGTGAATCGTACCGAGTTTGCGCCCCCCGGGATCGATGAACTGCGAATTGGAGGCCAGGAAATATCCCTGCAGCCACGGATCGGGATAATCCCCTTCTCCGGAAACCCCCTCACAATACGGACAGATCGTAAACGGCTCTTCGCGCACCTTAAATAGTTCGCTGACCGTCCGCCCAAACATCGCCTGCGTCTTCCGCCCGAGAAGATCAGCCAACCGTAAGTTGGTGCGAAGGATGCGCCCCCCTTCGTCATGAACCAGGATCGGATCGCCGATAGAATCGAAGGTATAGACCCACTGTTGCTGCACCGATTTGATCTGCTCGAACAGGTTCACATTTTCAATCGTGGTTCCCAGAAAATTCGCCACGTTCACGAAATACGCTAACTCGTCTTCTTGAAATCGCGTGCCTGCCAGCGCGCCGACATTCAGCAACCCAACCGGTCCTTCTTTACCGCACAGCGGCACAGTGACAAGTTGCGTGATTCCGGCTTCCGCCATATTGCGTCGCACCTGGAGATTCTTTTCATCCTCAAACCGCGTGACACGGTACTCTTGCTTCAAAACCTCCTGGACCCACACGCTATGAATGGAAATCCGGTCATGCCTTTTCAAGTAGTTTTCCGTAAAGCCGACCGATGCCCCGATCACAAACTCGACTGTGTCTCCCTTGCCCTCCAACAATCGGATCGTCCCGTGACTGGCATTCACACTTCCCGTTATCTGCTTCAAGACTTTTTGCAGCAGCTCCTGCAGCGACACCGACTGGCTGCTTGACGCCGTCAGCATCGTAAACTGCCTCATTTTCTCGCTGATTTCCTCGGACCGGCTGCGCGCGGACTCCAGCAGCATCACGATCATTCCAATTCCTAGTCCGGCGTTCAGGAAATGGTCAAAGGCAAAGCGCAATAGATGCACATCCCCATGCGTCCATACGGTGCGATCCAGGTTGTTCAATCCCAGCAGCAAAAATGCTCCGGCCAGCAGTTTGCCACCGTGGCCCGTTCCAACACTGGAGGCCCGCCACAGAATCCACCCGGCGCATAGGCAGATCGCGCTATAAAGGATGGCGGCTTCCCACCCGGCTTCGCTCCAACGCGGCGCTCTCCACTGGTAGTACCCAACTGCCAGCGCCACCACAACAGTTAGCCACCACATCGGCCAGTACAACCGGTTTTGCTCTGTCGCATACTGGAGGATGGAAGCCAAAAACAGTGCCAATGCGGCCGCGCCCGTAGCGGAAAATACCGCCACCAAAACCCGGTCGGGCTGGTAGAACATCGTTAGTTCTGTAAACGCGGAGACCGTGAGGCAAATCCAGCCAAATAGCCACAGCCGGTAGAAGACCCGAGCATTGTCCTTCTTCAGGTGAACGAACAATACTAACAGGGTGAGGCAAACGGTCGCCTCGAAGAAGGCAATACCCTGCAAGCCTTGGTTCAACACCACGGCGGAGTCCTCCCAAGTCGGTCACACAAGTTGATTTATGAAGCTAGGCCCTGGGTCGGCCCTCGCAAAGGGGCCGGACCCCACGTTCTTCTGACGCTAACACGCTATTTTCTGACTGGGCAATGGTACGAAAAAGGTCCTGTGCTGTCCCTTATAATGCTAGTTGGGAGAAACACCAACGTGGACTCCGACCATATCCTGGTAGTGGATGACGAAGAAGCGATTCGCGAGGTCGTCTCAACGATGCTTGAATCGCGCGGATATCGCTGTACCGCCGTGAGCAACGGGCGCTCCGCTCAGGATTATGTCCGCAAAGAGACGCCTGATCTGGTTCTAAGCGACATGATTATGCCGGAGATGGACGGCATCAGACTCCTCGACTGGCTGCACGGCTTCGACCCAGAAGTACCCGTTATTATGGTCACCGCCATCCACGACATTTCCACGGCCCTCGAAGCCATCCGCCGCGGTGCCTACGATTACATCCTGAAACCGTTCGAGAAAGACCAGCTTTACCACGGCGTCGAGCGCGCCCTTCAGCACCGCCGCTTGGTCATCGAAGTCCGCAACTACCAGGCCGATCTCGAGAAAAAAGTCGAGGAACGTACCGCTGCTCTCGAAGCAAAACGTCTCGAACTCGAGCAATCCTACGACGACACTCTGGAAGCCCTTGGCAGCGCCCTGGACCTGAAGGACGCGGAAACCGAAGGTCACTGCCAGCGCGTTACCGCCTTTACCATTTCCATCGCCCGGGCAGTTCCCGTACCCACGAATTATCTGCCGATCCTCGCTCGCGCCGCATTCCTTCACGACATCGGCAAAATGGCCATTCCCGATTCCATCCTCCGCAAACCCGGCCCTCTCGACAACGACGAAAAACAGATCATGCGCACTCACTGCGAAATCGGCTACAACGTCCTGACGCGCATTCCCTTTCTCCGCGATGCCGCCGAAATCGTTCTCGCCCACCAGGAATTCTTTGACGGCACCGGTTATCCCCGCGGCCTCCGCGGCGAAAAAATTCCACTCGGAGCGCGCATCTTCTCCATCGCCGACGCCCTCGACGCCATGATCAGCGACCGCCCCTACCGCAAAGCTCTTCCGATGAGCCATGCGCGCGATGAAATCCGCCGCTGTGCCGGCACCCAATTCGATCCCAAAGTGGTCGAAGTCTTCCTCGCCATCCCAGAACAGCACTGGATCGAGTTGCGGGAAAACCTCGGCTCCCCCTTCCGCCTCACCCAGCTCAAGAATCTCCGCACCTAACCCAATCCACCAGCACGCTACCTGCAACAGCCATGTATCGGCCGCCTTCTGCTTGCTCTGAGGCGCGAAGCGAGCCACCTTTCCCTTTCGCGCTGTAGGCGCGGCAAAAGTTAACCCAGCGCGAAAGCGCTGGGAACCGATCGCCAAAAACTTGCGAGCCCCGGAGGGGAAATTTTCCTTGCTCCCGCTTCGTCCCCTCAGCAACAACCCGGCTTCAGCGTAGAGATCCTTCCCTTCCAAATACAGCACATCCCTGCAACGAAACTCGCTTGCTCTCCAATACTTGGTGCTACACTGGCCCGCATCTGAACGGCCTGGGGGGCTGTCCCTTCCTATAGGTGTGAACCCCAGGTTCCATTAGGCCTTTGCGCCCATGGTCAGGACTCTCTGGGGGATTCGATGAAGCGTTTTCTTCTCCTCATTTCTATTGGTCTTTCTCTGCTCTTTGTCCCCGCTCCGTCGCGCGCCCAAACGGCCAGCGTGGGCGGCGTCATTCGTGATCCCAGTGAACAGGTAGTCAGCGGCGCCAAGGTTAGTCTGCTCAACACGCAGACCGGCATCTCGCGCGACGTTTCGACCAACGACCAGGGTCTCTTCTGGTTCACCAACGTTTCTCCCGGTCCTTATTCCATTACCGTGGAGCACGACGGCTTTAAAGCCATCCACATCGAGGATCTCACCCTCACCATCAATCAGTCGTTCACCTTCGAAGCCCATCTCGAATTGGGCCCTGTCGCCACCACCATGGAAGTCAAAGCCTCCGAGCTTCCCCCGATCGATCTCGACAACGCGCAAATCAGCAATCTCGTTGACTCCAAACGCATTCAGGAGCTCCCGCTTCTCACTCGCGATCCCTACCAACTCGTCCTTTTGAGCCCCGGGGTCATTCAAAGCAACGCCACTAACGGTCTCAATGGTTTCTCCGTCAACGGTGCCAGTCAACGCGATAACAATTTCCTTCTCGACGGCGTCGACAATAATGACACCGAGGTCCCCGGCGCGCCCAAGGGACTCAACGCCCTCAACCCGGACTCTGCTCAGGAATTCCGCGTCATCACCAATAATTTCGCTCCTGAATACGGCCGCAACGACGGCTCGATTGTTCAGGTTCTCACGCGCAGCGGTACCAATGACTATCACGGCGACGCTTATTGGTTCGGCCGCTACGACGCTCTAGGCGCCCGCGATTTCTTCAATCCCGCCTCCACCGGACCGAAAAATCCCTACACCCGCAACGATTTTGGCGCCTCCGTCGGCGGACCAATCATCAAGGACAAAGCGTTTTGGTTTGTGAATTACGAAGGCCAGCGCTTCATCACCGCGCTCACCAACGTCAGCACCGTGCCCACCACCCAATTCAAAACAGGGGTCTTCACTGCCCCCGATCCCAATACTGGCGCGCCGGTGCCTGTCGACGTCAGCACACCGTCAAGTCCCGATAACGTACTCGGCCTGCCGCTTGACCCGACCATGCAAAAAATCCTTGCCTACTTTCCCGCCCCAAACGGACCTGCGGTAACACCCGGCATCTCCGGCACGCTGTTCTACCCCAGTACCTCGCGCCTTCAGTCCGACAGCGGAACCGCCAAAGTCGATTACAATCTCTCCAAAAAACACATGCTCAGCGCCCGCTACTCCTTCAACCAGCAAAGCGATCCGAACTCCGACCACAATGATTTCCTGCCGAACAATTTGGGAGCCACTAGCTTGTATCTTCGCAATCAAAACATCGCGCTCGGGCTCACTTCCACGTTGAACGACACGCTGATCAATGAGTTTCGCTTCGGGGCCAATCGGTCGCACCAGGCCTATGCTTGCGACGGCTCAAAAATATTCGACAGTCTGGGTCAAATCGATTCCGTCGGTGCCGGCGCCGATTACAATATTCCCTTCGGTCAACAAAACGGATATCAGGGCTTTGGCTGTTTCTTTCTGGGCGACGCTGACTCTCAGACGCGCTACACCGGCACTTACCAGACCGTCGACTACATGACGCGTTCTCGCGGCCGTCACCTGTTCAAATGGGGTGGCGAATTTCGCGATGTCTATTCCAACTCCTATGATGACTTTGGGACCAGAACAATTTTGGATTTCCAGGGCTTCACGAATTACGGAATTACTGCGCTTCCGGCCAGTTCACCTGTCTTCGAAGACACCATCACCGAAGACGCCGTTCTCAGCCTTCTCGGTTACGTGGACTATCAGTTCCAGACTCAATACTTCGACAAGAGACAGCAACGCAGTGCCACTGACCTGCGCGGCTTCCGTCAGCGCGAATGGGCGGGCTTTGTCCAGGACACCTGGAAATTGCTGCCTAATCTAACCGCCACCTACGGCCTCCGTTATGAATATTTCGGCGTCCCCTTCGAAGTGAACAACAACGTCTCCAATCTCTTCGCCGATCCCAGCGGGCCCGGTCCCTTCACCTTTTCCATCGTCGGCCCAGGCACCAGCCACACGCTCTACAACAATCAGTACAATAATCTCGAGCCGCGCGTCGGTCTCGCGTGGGATCCCTTCAAGAACGGCCGCACCTCCATCCGAGTCGGCTACGGCATCTTCCATGACCGAGTCTTCGGCAACCTGCTTGGCAACACGCGTGGCAATCCTCCGTTTTCCCTTACCTCTTTCACCAACCCCAATCTTCCGCTGTCCTCCGTTACTCCGCCAGCCGCCATCGTCCCTAACGATCCTGCGTTTGTGCCAAATGGCTCGCTTGCCTATGTCAACCTCATCGACCCTAATCTGAAAACCCCAAGCAGCCAGAACTGGAATTTTGGAGTTCAGCATGCCATCACTCCGACTCTCACCCTAGAGGTGAACTATGTTGGTGTGAAAGGAACCCATATTTTCCGCGTCGTCGACGGAAATCCTCCTCAACCCAACCTTGTTTCACAGCTCTTGGCGTATTGCACACCAGGCAATGCCTACGGTTGCGACACCACCACTCTTCAGTTCGCCAATCTCTGGAATGGCGCATCGAACGGATCTCTTCCGTTCGATCCCGTCGGCAACACCGCCTTCTATTCCGGCGCCGGCAGTGGCACCGGACCCGGCGCCTTCCTCTACAAGTCCATCGGCAATTCCATCTACAACGGCATGCAGGTGAATTTGCAGCAGCACTTTACGCACGGCTTTCAGTTGCAGTTCGCCTACACCTTTTCCCACGCCATCGATAACGTGAATGACCCTCTCGTGCCTGCCATGGGAAATGGAAACTTGCCTCGCGATTCCTTCGACCTAAAAGCGGAACGCGGCAATTCGGACTTCGATATTCGTCATCGCGCCGTCATCAACTTCATCTATGAAGCGAATATCGGTCGCGGCCGCGATCACTGGAACGACGGCTTCGCCGGCCGCGCGTTTGAAGGCTGGTCCGTCTCGGGAATCATCTCCGCCCAAACCGGCCATCCGTACGACATTTTCGGAATAACCGACGCCGACCACACCGGCGAGTACACCCGCGTCAGCCGCACCGGGAGCACCGCTCAGCCGCCAGGTACGGACAAGACGTTCACCGGACCGAGCGCCGCCAGCATTTTCACTACACCCTTTGATACGCAGCCCAATACCAGTAAGAATTTCTTCTATGGTCCCGGTTTTTACAATATCGACATGGCCGCGATCAAGGACACCGCCCTCACCGAGAAACTCAAGCTGCAGTTCCGCGCGGAGTTTTACAATCTCTTCAATCACGCGCAATTCAACCAGCCCTACAATTTCTTCAGTCCCAGTTTCGCTATCTTCGGCCAGTCTACGTCTACCGTCACTCGCCCCGACGGCACCACCAGCGCCCGCCAAATTCAATTCGCCCTAAAACTCATCTTTTAGTGGGTCAATGGGTGACAACCCAACCGATGGACTTCCGTCCTTCCGAGCGGAGTCCGCGAGGCGAGGAACCCCTCTTCTCTTTGATCCACTGCCGAGCGCCAATCACTCCGGTAGCCCAGGCTTCCGCGCCTCACTTCCCCAAATACATCAGCGCCAGCAAAAACAACCACAACCCGTCCATAAAATGCCAATAATACGAAGTCACCTCCGCCGCCACGGTCCGCGTGACCTTCGCTTTTTCAAAATTTCTCCGCGCCACGTAAATCAGACCGCCAATCCCGCCGAGCAAATGCACCGCGTGCGCCCCCGTAAAAATATAAAAAAAACTGCTCGCTGGATTACTGGCTAGATAAACTCCCTGCTTCACCAGGATCCGCCACGCCGCCACTTGACCAGCCAAAAAAATCACACCAAGAATCGTGGTCACGAACCACAATCGCTGGAACCCTCCAACGTCCATCTGACCCAGCCGCTTTCTCGCCGCCTCGAGCGCTCCGCTGCTCGCTATCAGCACAACGGTGTTCACCCACAGCAGCCGGGGAATGTGCACCGGGATCCAATCCGGCCCGCCCTTGCGCACCAAAAACGCGCTCGCGAGCGCCATGAAAAACATCAATACCGAAACAATTCCGATCGCGATTCCCGTGTAGTAGCGTCCCGGCGAAACCCGCCGGTTCGGGCGCTTTTTTCCGTCGTCGCCACCCCCGCCGTTTCCGCCCGCCGGAGGCGTAATTCCTCCTCCTCCGTCTTTCTTCTCGATAATCAGTTCGATCTCTTCCCTTACGATTGTGCCCGGCATGCTCTTCCTCTCTCTGCTCACTCCGCTTTCTGTGCCGGCAGCTTGGGCGAGAGGTGCTGCGGCGCAAACTCGTAAGCCCCACGATAAACCACGGGTGTCCGCCCGCCGAAATTTTCCTCGGGCGCAGGCGATCCTACGCTCCACTCGAGCGTTGTAGCCGCCCAGGGGTTATCCACTTCCATTTTTTCCCAGCGCCACAAGCTCCCGAGGAAATTCGCCACGAACAAAACTTGCGCCGCCACCGTCCAGATCGTTGCTGCAGTCACTAGCGCCCGGATCGACTCGCCCGCCGACGCTAGCACTACCCGCTGCGCTTCCGGAAACATCGTCGACTCCGTCAGCAGCCCCATCCAGTGCATCGGCATGAAAATGCAGTACACTCCCGCGAACGTCAGCCAGAAATGCGCCTTCCCCAGCGACTCGTTCATCCGGCGGCCAAACAGCTTCGGGAACCAGAAGAACAGTCCCGCCAGAATCGCAAACGTCGCTGCCACCCCCATCACCAGATGAAAATGCCCGATCACAAAATCCTGGCTCGCCGCTGCCTGCGAAAGGTCGTGCCGCGCCAGGAAAATTCCCGACAGCCCGCCGGCAATAAATAAGGATATGAATCCAATCGCAAACAGCACCGCGGTCGTGAACTGGATTCGCGCATCCCAAAGCGTTCCCAGCCAGCTCGCCAGCAGAAAAGCTGCGGGAACGCCCAACGACGAAGCCAGCACGGAAAAAACTAGCGGCGCGTAGGGGTTCATCCCCGTGGCAAACATATGGTAGCCCCACACGCAAAACCCGATTACGCCCACGCCGCAAATGGCCAGCACCACCAGCCGCTCTTTCCAAATCGGCTTGCGCGCAAATGTCGCTACCAGGTGCGTGATGATTCCGAAGCACGGCAGAATCGCCACGTACACTTCCGCCTGAGCGAAATACCAGAACAGCCGCTGCCACAGCACCGGCAAGCTTCCCTCGCGCACCAGGTTCAACGGCTGCTGCGCCAGGAATGCCGTCGCGCTGAAAAAATTCGAACCGAGCAGCCGGTCGGACAAAACCGTCGTGCAGCCCGCAAGCAAAACGCTGAAAATCAGCAGGCTCAGGATGGCATTCACCAACCACGCCCACACCGTTACTGGCATTCGCGGCAGCGTCATGCCTTTCGTGCGCAACTCGATGGTAGTCACGCAAAAATTCAGCGCGCTCAAAAGCGCGCCAAGCGAAAAAATCGCCGCGCTCACCAGCCAGAATTCGATTCCTTCTCCGATCGGCCGGAAAAACGACGTAGTCATCCCCGCGAGCGACGCCACCGTCAGCCAAAGCGACACACAGTTCAGCGTCGGAAACGCCATCTCTTCCGCACCAATCTGCAGCGGCAGCAGAAAATTCCCGAAGCCCAGTTGTGGCGCCACCGTCAACACAAAAAACACCATCAGGGAACCGTGCAACAATCGTACTGCCGTGTATCGCTCCGGTGAGCTCTCCAGGCCGCTAAGGAAAGGAATCGCCGCGTCCGGCCACGACGCGTGCACTCGCAAGAGCGCCGACAGTACCATTCCGACCAACACACTGGCCAGTGAAAGCCATAGGTACTGCAACCCGATCGTCTTATGTTTCGTGGAAAATACGCGCGCAAGCAGCCCGGAGCCCGTAAATGGAGAGGCGTTCCCGCCTTCGTCGTAAGTTACCATCGTCGTGGCCGGTCTTTAGACCGGTTCTTTCTAAATCCAAGCGTTTCGTTGGCCCCGAACCAGGTTGTATCTTACCGTTTGCCCCGCAAATTGCCAACAAACCGCCATTCGCGCCCGAAACCTTCAGGTATACTCCTTGTCGCAGGAACCCTCGACGCCACGGGATCCACGCAAAAATTCATTGTCGGAATGAGGCACCAATGCGTTTTCTTCGCGTCCCAGCCGTCGCCCTGGCCCTTTTTTTTTCCGCCAGTGCCTATGGCCAATCCACTGCTGCCACCTCCGGAATGACGGAGAAGACCAACCTTCGTAACGTCCGCTACTGCGAAATTTTCGTCGCAAAACGCCACGGAACTTCCGCAACCGCATCGGTCTTCAACACGATTGGATTGAATGATTGTCCCGCGGAAAAATGGAACGCCCTGAATCCCGACAAGCTAAAGAAAGAACTTAACGCCACGGCAGTCATCATGAATGGGCCGCGCTATTTCATCATGGACCGCAACGCAATTCTGAACCCCGGGGGCGTCGCCAACTTCGACGGGCTGGACCTTCGCCTTCTCGCTCAGCTCGAAATAAAGGAGCGGCAAAAGCGCGCGCCCTACACGGAAAATACCGTCGACCGCCAGAATCAGTACGTCTACGAGCGGAACAAGAATGTCTACCAACTCGTCTCACAGAGCGGCCAAGTCTATATCATGCAGAGCTATTCGCAGGAAATCGACAAAACTCTCAACGAGGACGGCCTGCAAAATCTGGCCTCGCGCCTAAAGCTGCCGAAGGGCTGGCAATACCGCGTTAGAAGAGTGGACGACGATCTCGTCGTGCGCAACGCCGCCGGCAAGGCCCACGTCATTCAGGACGACTTTCGAAATTCCTACCAGCTCATGCCATGACATCATGGCCTCTCTCTTTCTGCAATAATAGAAAGAGGTGCAATCGCGTGTCCTCTGACAAATGGGCAAACCCGCAAAAAATGTGGGACGAGCGTTTCTCACAACATGAGCCCGTCTATGGCGAAGCACCCAACGCTTTTCTAGCCGCGCAATCCGCCCGTTTCCAGCCCGGCATGAAACTCCTGGTGCCCGCCGATGGCTACGGCCGCAACGGCATTTGGCTCGCGAAGCAGGGTTTCAACGTCCACACCGTCGATCTCTCCCAAGTGGGTGTCGAGCGCGCCCGCAAAGCGGCACAAGCTGCAGGCGCAACCGTGACCATCGAACAAGCCGACCTAGCCACCTGGAATTGGCCCGTCAATCATTTCGATGGAGTCTTTGCGATCTTCCTGCATCTGCCGCCGGCCGATCGGGCGAAAGTCCACGCGTCCATGGTGCGCGCCGCCAAGCCCAGCGGCCTGATCATCCTCGAAGCCTTCTCTCCAGCCCAATTGCGGCACATTTCCGGTGGCCCCAAACAGGTGGAACTCCTCTACACCGCCGAAACTCTCCGCCAGGATTTCTTTCCCGCCGAACCGCTCCTCCTCGAAGAAATAGAAACCCACATCACGGAAGGCCACATGCATAGCGGCCCCGCCGCCGTAGTTCGAGCCATCTTCCGCAAATAATTCTGACGCGCTGCGGCTCGCTCGCGGGCCTCGCCCTCACCTCTGCAGGGCCCGCTTTCTGAAGCGGGCCGTTCGCAGTCGCACAACCCAAACCGTACATCTGCGCTACCACGAGCCAAACATTTGTCATTCCGGCGGAGTCCGCGGAACGCAAAACCTGCTTTTCTTGCGCACCCACGCCATTGACACACCTCATTCCGAACGGAGCGAGGAACATGCTTTTCTTCGGCCCCCACCGACCAACCATCACAAGCGAGCTCGCCCCTACTGAAACTGCTTCTGAAACGCCGCAAACTGCTCCCGCAGCGTCTCTAACTCCCTTCTCAACGCGCCAACCTCGTCCTCCAATTCCCGAATCCGGTCGCTCGCATCCTCCTCTGCAGCGACAGCCGCCGAAACCCGCTCCTCCGGCGTCACATCCCCCGAAAGCAAATGCATGTACCGCGATTCCTTCGTCCCGGCCTGTCGCGGTAGCACCTTCACCAATGGCGGCTCGCGCTTCATCAGCAAATTCAGCGCCGCATGCACCGCATCCAGGTCCTCAAACGTATACATTCGCTCCGCACGCGTCCGCAACTCCCCCGGTGTCTGCGGCCCTCGCAGCATCAACACGCACAGCACGGCCATCTCATGCCGGTGAAAGTTGTACAGCTCGTTCAACCGGTGCTCGAACTTCGCCACTCGCGAATCCCCGCTCGCACCGCGCGCCAGCGCTTGCTCCGTCAGCGAACGCAGCGCTTTTCCCACCGCCTCCTCGTCCAGCGTCATCACCGGATCGCGATTCGATTTCTGATTGCACGCATTAATCAGCGCGTTCAGCGACAGCGGATAGTACTCGGGTGTGGTCGTTTCCTTCTCGATCAACGCTCCCAGCACTCGCACTTCAACTTCGTTCAGTTCCAGAGCCATGCGGAAATAATAACAGCAGTGCGAAAACCACTGTGCCCTGAATTCAAAATGATGGCATTCTGACTCTCCCCAGCTCCTGTAAAGGAGAACCTGATACGGAAACTGCTATTGGCACTCGCAGTCCTGGTTCTTGGCACCTCCCACAGTGCGGCCGCCCAAAAGACTAGGCAAGCTACAATCAATTCGCAAACGTCCGTTGACTGCGGCACCAAGAACAAAGGCAAAAAGCAGTCCACCAGCCTCCTTTGCCAGCGGTACATCGTCCGCACCTTCCTCACTGTCGACAAAGGACAAAATGAAGTTCAAAGCCATCGGCAAAAAATACGAATTCCTCGTCGTCAGCACCGCTGCCATCGGGGCCAACACGCGACCGCAATAACCCAGCGTCTATCTGTCTTCGGAAAAAAACTAGGCGAGATACGCGATGATGTCCGCGTCAGTGAGCGTCATATTGCCCTCAACGCGATTGTACCCGCCTGCGGCCACAAAAGCATAAGCATCAGGCCAGCAACTGAAATCGAAGACTTTGATTTCGACTCGTGTAACTCTGGCCAGCTACCGCGTAGCTGTATTCCATGTCAGGACAGAAGCGGTCCGCTTTGGAACTCCAAGTGAAGCGTGTTACCAATACATTCGCAGAGTGAACCGCTGCTTCCGTGACAGGACATCGAGCAACTTCCCTATACCTTTGGCTTGCTTTGATTTCCAACGGAACCGCATGGAAACAGTAGTAGACAGCGATGAGCGGAATTGTGCGCCGTAGGAGTCGAAAAATAGCTTCTTGGTCATCAGTGCCCATCATACATGAGACTTTTCCATCGTTTCGCCTGACAAACTAGGTTTAAGCTGCGCCCTCCAGTAGGTGTACAATCGTCACCTAAGGAGACAGTTACCATGCTCGAATCGCAGGTCTTTCGGGTTTGGTTCCGCGCAACACTCCTGATGGCCGCTATCTCCTGCGGGCAGGCTTTGAGCGCACAGGTAATTCCAATACCGCAACCGATTGCGCCGGCAGACTATCGTATCCGTGTCGGAGATGTCCTTGAAGTCTGGGTCTACCAGCATCCAGAGTTGTCTAGAAGGTTTGTGGTCAACGGTGACGGGAACCGTACCCTGATGGTTAACGGCCTGCGAGTCTCACACCCGTCAAAGATGGACGGGATAATTCACGATTTGAAAGTGGTAGACCTCTCAGCGCTGGATGTGGCCGCGCTACTCCGCGCCAAGCTCGAATCTATGGTTCCCAAGCCCGAGGTTGAGGTTATTTTGGTCGAATTTGTTATGCAGCCGCTACCACCTTCGAAGCAACCCTCGCCCCAACCCACCCCTGAACTTCGACAGAGGTGTTGCGTTGCATAGCGAGGATGCCTCCCCCCGAAGAGCGACCCGGCGATGAAGTTCCTCATTGGAGGGCATTGGCCAGCGCCCCGTACGCCGGGAGTCTCATTGGCTGCCCCACCTGATAAACCGATAAGTCGAGAGACAGCCCCGTTCAGTCACCTACCGGAAAACTTTTCTCAACCATTCATCGAGTTGCGCTTCACTTTCTATTACAACCTTCCTATTCCTCAAAAATGACATGCTCGAATTGAAGGCATTTCGGATTTGGTTCGGCGCAACACTCCTGATGGCCGCTATCTCTTGTGGGCAGGCGCTAAGCGCACAAGAGAAACCGCAACCAACTGAACCGGCAGTAGAGTACCGTATCGTTGCCGGAGATGTTATTCAGGTTGATGTCTGGAAGGAGCCGGAGATTACCCGGACCATCCCGGTCAGGCCCGACGGAACTATCCTTTTGCCGCTGGTCGATAATGTAAAAGCCAGCGGGCTGACAGCTATGCAATTGGCTGCCCTCATGCGTCAAAAACTCGAAAGCAAAATCCCCAATCCGCAGGTGACCGTCACGGTGGTTATCCACGGAACAAACCTACCGTCAACGCCAGTCGCCCATCCACCGCCGCCTCTAGCACCCGAACTTCGACAGAAATGTTGCGTTGCGTAGAGACGATGCCCCGCCCAAAGAAACCACCGTTCCAATTCGACATCCGAAGGAATCGAGCTAGCTTCACGAACCGAACATGCCCTATCGGCCAGTTGTCCCGCCTCCTATGCGATGTTATTTTTTAGGCGGTTGAGAATCGGAACCCGGTTTTCAATCGCATCCGAATCGGCTGCTACCGAAACGGACGCGCTCGGAGCAACTCCGGTCGAGCGTCAGGGACTAAATACTCCGGCCTTCGGCCTCACGTGACGGCGGGTTCGACTCCCGCTTGCTTCGAACGTCTCAATCCAATCACAGTCTCGCCTATCTCCGCAATCCTGACTACTTGTCCGACGTGCAGAATTGGAGTAGCTTCGGTAGGACAGTAGACTTCTCGAACTTTTTGCTGGCTCGGGTGGTTGTGTTGCTCGACCAGTTATTTTTGTGTCTCCAATGTGTAGCCAATGAGGGCGGTTTTAGACTCCCAACGACTCCCGGGTACTCCCAACCATTCCTTCGAAATACGCTGTTTTATTGGGGAAAACGCTGATTTTCGCAGTATTACGGGACTTCGAAAAAGAGATGGTGCGGTCGAGTGGATTCGAACCACCACGGTATTGCTACCGCCAGCCCCTCAAGCTGGTGCGTCTGCCAGTTCCGCCACGACCGCACTGAGGAAATCTTAAGGTATTGTAGCTATGCCCTGCCCATCCGGCAACTTGGAGTGTGGCGGCCCAGTGGCCGCTTTTACGGCTTCAACCGCGCCTTCCAAATAATCCCCGGATCGCCAGCTACTTCTTCGGTACAACCGGAGCCGGCTGCGGTGGAGTCGATTGCGGCGCCGCAGGCTGTTGCGTGCTCGGTGCCGGCGTGACCGGCACAGTCTTCGTCGGAGCAGGCGCAGGCTTCGAATATTTCTGCAAAATCGACCCGCCCGAGTCCACGCCTCGATCCACCCGCACAACCAGCGCCAGGGCGCAAATCATAAACATTACCGCGCACCACGTCGTCGCCTGCGACAGCACCGTCGCCGCCCCGCGCGGCCCAAATGCCGTCTGGCTCCCCGCTCCACCAAACGCTCCCGCAAGGTCTGCCGCTTTCCCGCTCTGCAGCAGCACCACGATAATCAGCACTAAGCAATTCAAAACGAAAAACGTCGTTAGCAATGCGGGTACCCAACGGAACCCGACCACAATAATCCCAAATCCGATCAGCAACGAAACTGTCCACTTCATCCAACCCGGCATTTCCTGCACCTCAATCCTGAAATTCGATTTCTGGCCGACGCAGAGCTCAGGCGTCTATCGCGGCCAATCCTTCACTAAACTCGCAAACGACTTGGGGTCCAAACTCGCTCCACCCACCAGCGCGCCATCCAACTCCTCCTGCGCCATCAATCCCTGAATATTGTCCGGCTTGACGCTTCCGCCGTAGAGGATCCGCAACGCGGACGCATGGCTTGCGGAAAACTGTGCTGCGGCGCACTGCCGGACGAACTTATGCGCCGCCGCCGCAATTTCCGGTGTAGCCGTGCGGCCCGTGCCAATCGCCCATACCGGCTCGTAGGCTATCAGAATACGAGAGAACTCCTCCCCGGTCAACGCGCCCACGCTACCCTTGAACTGCTCCTCGATCACGTTTTCCGTGTTCCCCGCTTCGCGGTCCGCCAGCATCTCACCAATGCAAACAATCGGCGTAAGTCCCGCCCCAAGCGCGGCTTTCGTCTTCTTCAGCACCGTTTCATTGGTCTCCCCAAAATACTGCCGCCGCTCCGAATGCCCAATGATCGTGTAGCCGCACGCCGCCTCCACAAGCATTCCGGCCGAGATTTCCCCCGTAAACGCCCCTTCCTTCTCCCAAAAGACATCCTGCGCCGATATACCGATCGTCGTGCCCTTTGCGGCCTTTACCGCCGCCGGAATATTCGTAAACGGTGGCGCAATCACAATGTCACAATCCGTCACTGCCGCAACCAGTGGCTTGAACGCCCGAAAAAATGCGCGCGTCTGCTTCTGGTTCTTGTACATCTTCCAATTGCCGGCAATCACCCGGCGCCGATGGGTTCCGCTCATTTGTTGGTCAATGCCTCCACGCCGGGCAACTTCCGCCCGCCCAGATATTCCAGCGACGCTCCACCGCCCGTCGAAATATGAGAAATGTGCTTGGCCAAACCGGACTGGTGGACTGCCGCTACCGAATCGCCTCCGCCAATAATCGATGTTGCGCCCGCGTCGGTCGCCGCTGCTACCGCCTTCGCGATTTCCAGTGTCCCCTTCGCGAAGGCTGGCATCTCAAACACGCCCATCGGCCCGTTCCACACAATCGTTTTTGCCTTCGCGATCTCCGCCTTGTATGCCTCCACCGTTTTCGGCCCGATGTCCAAACCCATCTGGTCGGTCGGCATCGCATTCGAATCCACAACTTTCGCCGGCGCATCCGCCTTGAACTCTGGCGCAATCACATTGTCGACCGGCAGCAGAAATTTGAAATTCTTTTGTTTCGCGCCCGCCAGAATTCTCTTCGCCAAATCAATCTTGTCTTCTTCCACGAGCGACTTTCCGATTCCAAATCCCTGCGCCTTTAGAAACGTATACGCCATTCCTCCGCCGATCAGCATCGCATCGGCAATCTTCATCAAATTCTCCACCACCTCAATCTTGTCGCTGACCTTCGCTCCGCCCAGAATCGCCACAAACGGCCGCGTCGGATTGCTCACCGCCTTCCCTAAATACGCAATCTCTTTTTCCATCAGCAGCCCCGCCACCGCCTGCTTCACGAATTTCGTAATCCCCACCACCGAAGCGTGCGCCCGGTGCGCCGACCCGAACGCGTCACACACAAACACGCCATCACACAGCGCCGCCAGTTGTTTCGAAAACGCCTCGTCGTTCTTCTCTTCTTCCGGGTGAAACCGCACATTCTCCAGCACCAGCACGTCGCCATCCTTTAGCGCTTTGCTCTTCGTCTCGGCGTCCGCGCCCACACAGTCCGCCGCAAATCCTACGGATTTCCCCAACAATTCCTGCAACCTCCTCGCTGCCGGCTTCAACGAATACTTGGCATCCGGCCCGCCCTTCGGCCGCCCCAAATGCGAAGCCAGCACCAGCCGCCCGTCCTTTTCCATCGCCAGCTTCAACGTCGGCAGCGTCTCCAGGATCCGCGTATCATCGGTCACCACTCCATCCTTCAACGGCACATTGAAATCCACGCGAATAAACACCCGCTTCCCGCGCAATTCCAAATCCCGAATCGTCAACTTATTCATCGAGCCTAGCCTCTTGTTCACTTCAAAAAATCAACCTGCCAATTGTTTTGTTGCGGCCGCCTTTCGAGGCGGGCGCGGCACTACGGTCACATGCAAACTCGCTTTCTGGTATTTCGATTTGTAGGGCCCGCTTTCTGAAGCGGCCCGTATAAATTCTGCGGGTCCCCTGAGGAATCCTTGTCCCTCTTCAAGGGTCACGGAACACGAAACACGCTCCACTGCCTCAAAACTTCGATGCTAGCAACGTAATCAAATCCCGTACCCGGCACGAATACGCCCACTCATTGTCGTACCAGGCCAGCACCTTCACGCACTTGTCGCCCACCACCTTCGTATACCCCGCATCCACAATCGACGAATTCGCATTCCCACGGAAATCCACCGACACCAACTCCTCCTCGGTGTACGCCAGAATCCCCTTCATCGGCCCATTCGCCGCCGCTTTCAACGCCGCATTCACGCTCTCTTTCGTCGCCGGCTTCTCCACGAACACCGTCAAGTCCACCACGCTGACGTTCGGCGTCGGCACGCGCATCGCATAACCATCCAGCTTGCCCTTTAAATCCGGAATCACCAGGTGCAAGGCCTTCGCCGCACCCGTCGAGCTTGGAATCATGCTCAACGCCGCCGCGCGCGCGCGCCGCAAATCCTTGTGCGGCAAATCCAGCAGCTTCTGGTCGTTCGTGTACGAGTGAATCGTCGTCATCGTCCCGCTATGAATTCTGAAAGTGTCATGGAGCACCTTGGCCACCGGCGCCAAACAGTTCGTCGTGCACGACGCATTCGAAACCACGTCGTGCTTCTTCGGGTCGTACGTCTTGTCATTCACCCCCAGCACAAACGTCGCGTCCGGGTCGTCCGCCGGCGCCGAAATAATCACTTTCTTCACAGGCGCGCGCAGGTGCTTCTTCGCTTCCGGCCCCTTCGTGAACAATCCCGTGGACTCCACCACAATATCCGCGCCCACGCTCGCCCAGTCGATCTCCGCCGGGTCTTTCGTCTTGAACACCTTGAAACTCTTCCCATCCACGCTGATCGTGTTATCCGTGTGGGTAATCGTGTTCGGCAAATTCCCGAGCACAGAGTCGTACTTCAGCAGGTGCGCCAAAGTCTTCGCGTCCGTAATATCGTTCACGGCCACAAACTGGATACCCTTATCGTCCAGCGCTGTGCGCACAATGTTTCGCCCGATTCGGCCGAAGCCGTTGATTCCAACCTTAATTGGCATTACTTCCTCCGGTGCGGGGTGTAGTGCGGCATCACATAGACCAAAACAACGCCGCAGGTAGAACTAAAAATGCTATGGGTAGCGTCGCCAAAAGTCAACGCGCCCGCCGTGCGCCACGTCACACCCGCATCGCGCCCTCTCTGCCTCGTAGCTGACTCTCGCCTGCGCAGTGGCGGGGCTTCAGACCGTGCTTTTCCGTTGCGTCTTGGCACTCAGCTCACAGATCTAGCGCTAAGACGCCTTTGGGGCGGGTTTTCTCTTGCGCTTTTCGGCTCCTGCAACGCATCCACATAACAATCCGTTCCCATCGCCACCCCTTCCCAAAAACAAAAACCCCACTCCCAGTTCCCCAGGAGTGGGGCACGAAACCAACTACCTGGCGAACGCCCTCTAAAACTTGTTCCACAAAAACTGGTTGTACACCTCGTGATGAAACTGCACTTCCGGCGCCTTCACGAACGTCCCCAGGTCCCGTGCGCAACGGTCCGCCGACGCCTTCTTCAAATCGGCATATCGCACCTTCACGTCTGCTCCCAGAAGCTTGCCGGTCCAATCGGACTTTTTGAAATTCTCCAGCGCCGTGTAGATGTTGTCAGGCAGATACCGTTCGGCCGACCGCAGGTTCTTGATCTTCGCCGTCTCGCCTTCAATGCCGGTCTTGAAGATCGAGTACATCACCAGATACGGATTGGCATCCGGCGCCACCGACCGGAACTCCACGCGCATGCTGCGCTCATTACCGATCGGGATGCGGATCATCGAGCCGCGATCTACCGCTGACGCCTTCAGTTGGTTCGGCGCCTCGAAGTGCGGATCAAGCCGCCGGTACGCGTTCACGCTCGAGTTCATCAGCAAACAAAGGTCGTTCCCATGTGTCAAAATTCGGTCCACGAACGCCCATCCAAACTTGCTGAGCTTCTCCTCCCCTTTGGGATCCCAGAACAGGTTCTTCCCATCCTTGGAGATCGACACATTCGTGTGCATCCCACTTCCATTTACTCCCACCACTGGTTTCGGCAGGAAGCTGGCCGTCAGCCCCATCTTGTTGCCCACTTGCCTGCAAATCAATTTGTAAAGCTGGATCTGGTCTGCCGCGCCAACCACGTCCGTATAGTTATAGTTAATTTCAAACTGCGACGGCGCCACCTCCGGATGATCCTTTTCATTCTGAAAGCCCATCGCCCGCTGCACTTCGGCGGTAGTGTCAATAAATGTCCGCAGCGGATCGCCCGGTAGCGAGTGATAATACCCGCCCGTGTTCACATACTCGAACTGGTGCGTCTCATGGTAATGCCGCTCTGCGTCCGGCCCCTTGAACAGGAAACCCTCGATCTCGTTTGCGGCGTTTAATACGTAATCTTCCTTCTTGTACAGCGTATCCGCGTAGCCCTTCAGCACTCCGCGAATGTCCGCGCTGTAAGGACTTCCGTCCTTATCGATAACATCGCCGAAAACCAGAACCTTGCCGCTACCAAAAATGTCGGAAGGCGCCCAGTAGAACGACGCCCAATCCATTCCGAGCCGCAAATCGCTCTCACGCTGCGCCGTGAAACCACGAATCGAAGAACCGTCAAACGTCAAATTGTCGTAACTCTTCACCAAGAACTTCTTGTCGTAATCCAGCATGTGTAGACGGCCTTCGAGGTCGGAAAACAGGACTGTCACTGCCTTAATGTGTTTTTCGTCCGCGAGGTACTTTAGTCTTTCTTCCTGGATCTTGTGGAGGGGAACTCTTTTCCTGTGTTGCTCTTTCGCTTTCAGATTCAGTTCTTCGAGCTCTTCATAGGAGAGGGCTAGAAAATTACGCAATTCGGTCGACATGAATCTCCTCGAAAAATTTTAGCGAAAACTCGACGTGACAAATGTGGAACCGGCATCCTTCGTCTTACCGTTGGTAAAGTATCGCGCCAATCTGGCGAGGGTCAAATGGAAAACGGTGGAAATCGAAAACGAAAAATAGATCCATTGAATAGAAAAAGCAAATGAGCGCCCCGTCTCGTTCAGCCCTCCAAGACCACTATGAAAATAGACGTTCTGTAGGGGACAGCTTGCCACGCTGACTCAATTTCCTTGCTAGCCCACCCCCGCTAACGTCGCATTTTCGCTCGTCACAAATGGCAATTCGCCGGCCGCTTCCCGGCTGACGTTGGACGAAGCCGAATCCTGGGCAATGAACATCTCCCCCCAAGGTACTCTGAGCGCCCCCACCTGCTTCAGAATCGCGTACACGCGTCATACCGAACGGAGTCCGCGAAGTGAGGAATCACCCTTCGATCTAGAAAGGACCAAAAATACCAACCGCCCGGCAACTTTGCCGGGCGGTGGAAGGGCGAATCGAGTTTCCCCTCTCTTACTGTGAGTTCGAATTGTCGACGGTCGCCGCGGGCACATTGCTGGCCGCGACTACAGGAACGCTGACCGTGTTGTCCATTCGTGTCAGCATCCCGCTATTCGCAGGCAAATCAATTTCCTTGCCTTTGCGAGCCACAACGTAAACCGCACCGGCCGCAAACCCTAGGCCTATACCGCGCCCGACGTTGCTGAAGATCAGCCCCACAAACGAGCCGCCTCCGCCACCAACCGCCATGCCTATCGCGTCTCCTTTGAAGTCGTGCTTCTCTTCGAGCACTTCCCCTTCGGTGATCTTCATGTCCTTGCGCGGTTTGCTGTAGGAATCTACGCGCGGCTCGCCAATCGCCAGAATGCTCATCTGAATGGGAATCAACCTGCTGTCGACCTCAATATTCTTGAAGGTCAGATTCATGTAGGCCTGTCCGCGAAAAAGTGAAAACGTCTTGGATTTCTGGATGTTGCCGATGACCCCGTTCACGCGTGTCCCGGCGGGGAGAAGGATCATGCTGTCCAGCGCGACCGGCTGAGCGAGCACCGCGACGAACGGATCGCCTTCCTTGGAATGCGACGAACTGATGGGAGTGAGCAGCGTGAGATGAATCTCGGTTCCCTGTAACACCTGGCGCGGCGCGGCGTACGTGGGCGATGTGGCGGTGCACACCAGAACCAATGCGAGAATGAGCGATACAACTACTTTCATGAACTTCCTCCTGCTTGCACAGTCGTGCAGCGATTCCCCGTGACGTGGGGTTTTGGTCCCTTAAGTCGGAACCGAGCGCTGGCGCGCGGACCTTGTCTCTGCTGCAAACAGCCACAAGGCGGTTGAGGAGGAACTCCAACCGCCCCTAAGTGTAGGCCACAGTCTCAACAAAAAAGTCGCGCGGAACCAGAATGTGCCCAGTAAGTAATGAAGCACGCGCCGCCACTCTTCGTGCTTGGATTCGCACGGCATGGCGAGTCTTCGATCCTGCCATTTTCCCGCTCCGTAGCGCCGCGCCTTCAGGCCGGCATCTTGCCGTTCTCCTCGCTCTCGTAGTGGCCGGTCTTCAGACTGGTGCCTTCCTCTTGGGTTTGTAGCGGCCGCCTTCCGAGAGGCGGGCGTCTTTTCTTTGCCTCGTCTCGACCGGCTAGGGACTCCGACCGAAGTCCTTGCTCTCACCAGCGAATCACGTCCTCAAACCCTCAGGATGTGCTTGGTACCGGGGGTCGGAGCTTCCACTCCGACATCAAAACTCACCACGAAATGGGCTTCAGCCCCTGAGGAAATGTCTCTTCGCTCCAAGCCGCCAGTTCTCCAGCACACTCGCAGACGCTGTGCTAAACTTTTCTCCGCAGTCGCTTCTGACGCGACTGCCGCGACGTGGAACTTCGGGCTCCGTGCAACGAGGTCCCGCGAACCCCGCCAGGCCCGGAAGGGAGCAACGGTACCGGGTAAGCCAAGTGTGCCGCGGAGACTCCGAAGTTCCTCGACTTGCACCAGCAGCGATTCCGCCTTCCTCTGCCCCTTATCTTACGGGGTGAGAGACAGGGACATCTCGTCCCATGAGCCGATTCCTGGATCCATGCGACCACAGCACCGAAGACACGGTAAAAGTTAGCCAGTGCGTCAGCGCTCGGTGCGTACTCGGTCCAAAAACCTCCGCGCCAGAGGCGCGACACCCAGCGCAGCAACTATTCGAGCTAAACATCGCTAACGATGTTTTTGACTTTTTCCGAACGGACGCCGAAAATGCAAGACACACATGACCTACCAAGTGATCGCCCGGAAGTGGCGCCCGCAAACCTTCGCGGATCTTGTCGGCCAAACCCACGTCACGGAAACTTTGCAGAACGCGATCAGGAATAATCGCGTAGCGCACGCCTACATTTTCTCTGGAGCGCGTGGCGTGGGAAAAACCACCGCGGCGCGCATCCTCGCCAAAGCTCTCAATTGCGTAAACGGTCCGACACCGGAGCCATGCGGCGTATGCGACTCCTGCAAGGAAATTGCCGCGGGAACTTCTCTCGATGTGATTGAAATCGACGCAGCCTCCAACCGCGGCATCGACCAGATCCGCGATTTGCGCGAAATGGTTCGCTACGCACCCGCTGCGGCGCGCCACAAAGTCGTGATCCTCGACGAAGCGCATATGCTTACCGGCGAAGCTTCGAACGCGCTGCTCAAGACTCTCGAGGAACCGCCTGACCGCGTGATTTTCGTCATGGCCACGACGGAACCGGAAAACCTGGAAGACACCATCCGCTCCCGCTCGCAACATTTTCATTTTCGCGCGCTCACCTTCGCTGAAATCACCGATCGCCTGAAGTTCATCGCGCAGCAGGAGAAATTGAAGATCGATGATGGAGCGCTGAGCGTCATTGCGCGCATGGCCGAAGGCAGCATGCGCGACGCGCTTTCCCTCCTCGAACAAGCCCGCGCCTATTGCGGTGACGACATTAAAGACCGAGAAGTCCGCGAACTACTCGGCGTCGTTCCCGAGGACGCTCTTCAGGAACTCGTGGAAGCGATCGCCGATCGCTCCGCCGAACGCGCACTCGGCCTGGTCCATCGCTTCCAAAGAGAAGGACGAAATCTCCAGCACTTCTGCCGCGAAGCCATTCGCCATATGCGGAACCTGCTCATCGCCAGAGTTTGCGGCGTGGACTCCGATCTGATAGCAGCCACACCTGACCAGCGTCCCGGGCTGGCAAAGGCTGCAGCGCTCTTCACCGAAGAGGATCTCACCAGATATTTTCAGATTCTCCTGCAAACGGATAATGAAGTGCGCCGCGAAATGGATCCACGCGTGCATTTGGAAATGGGCTTGTTGCGCCTCGTGAATGCCTCGCGACTTGCGCCATTGGAAGAATTGCTGGCGGAACTCAACGGCGGCGCGAGCGGAAGAACCGGCGGGGGGTCCGCGCCGCGAAGCGCCACAACAGGCGGCCCGACGCCGCAATTCCCTGCGCGTACGGCAACAGCAAGTCGAGCCGCAAGCGTCGTCGCGGAAGAACCAATGCGGCCGCATGCAACAGCGTCGCCGAGCCATCCGTACACGTTCGCGCACCAAGAAACCGAGAAGCCTAGGGCCGCGGCGACCGCACCTACTACCGGAGGTTCGGCCGCAGCCGCCGGTCCCGCCAGAGAACCCGCCGAGACCATCGCAGCTTCCAACGAAGAAGCAAAACCAAACGCGTTGGCAACAGGATTGGGTGTGGAACAGGTCGCCGAAATCAAGTCGTCGATCCAGTCGCAGCAAAAATTCATCGGTGAATTGCTCGAACACGCATCCCGTTGGGAACTCGAAGGCAGCGAGTTACGAATTTATTTTCCATCAGACGAAAGCGCGTTCGCCGGATTGATCGAAGGGAGAGAAACTTTAGACAAGATCCGTGCATCATCGAGCAACGTACTGGGGCGCGCCGTACGCGTCTGTGCTAAGCTTGAAAGTGGGTCGGCTCAGAATGGAAATGGCGCAAGCGCAACAACCCAGCAGATGCGTGCGCAATTTGAGAACGACCCGATCGTGAAGTCCATGCTGCAAAGATTTGGCGGTAGAATTTCCGAAGTGCGGCGGCGCACCGGCGAGTAAGCAAAGGAGGCAGCACATGAACATGGAAGTCAACGCTCTCCAACAAATGCTCTCGCGTCTCCGGCAGGTCCAGGAAGACCTGCAGCGCCAGGTGAATTCCGTCGCCGTTGAGGCCTCCGCCGGTGGCGGCATGGTCACAGTAAAAATGAACGGCCAGAAGCAAGTGCTGGACGTGAAAATCGAACCCGAAGTTTTTGCCAGCAAAGATCAGGAAATGCTGCAAGATTTGTTTCGCGCCGCCGTCAACGAAGCCTCCCGCCGCGTTGATGAAGAACTCGCCAACCAAATGAAAAGTCTCGCCGGCGGTCTCCCCGGCCTCTCCGGTATGAAAATTCCTGGCCTCTTTTAGTTTTAAGCTTTCCGTTTTTTTAGTTCTGAGTCAGAGTCGGTTCAGCCTCGCGCTATTTATTCCGACCTAAGATATCCAAGCCCCTCGTCAAAGGTCGACGGCCCCGAAACTTAATCAATCGCATTCAGTTTCCGTTCGGACTATCCTTACCACATGCCACCGAACTCTTCGCTGGATCTGCACAAGTTCATTGCAGCCGCTAAAGAACATGTGGCAAGCGATGAATCGCTTGCCGCTGTTTTGGAAAACTCCGGCTGGCCAAAAACCGAGATCTGGAGAGCGCTCGGCGAACGGTACCAATCCCTCTCCGGTATCCCGATTCCCACTGGCAAGAAAACGAGCACTCCAGCAAAAGACGCATTTCTGTATCTATTGGCGTTTTCCACGCTCGCCATATGGACCATTTCTCTTGGCTCGATCTGCTATTCACTGATTGACGACTGGATTCGTGACCCTCTGACACGCGACAATTACGGAGTCAGCCTGTCATACCAAATCTCGACGGAGCTGGCATGCCTCCTAGTTACTTTCCCTCTCTACCTGTTCGTGATGCGCGTGATTCTCTCCGAGACCAGACAAGCACCAGAAAAGTTGGAGTCTAGTGTCCGGAAATGGCTCACTTACATCGCCCTGTTGATAGCTGCAGGAGTCATGATCGGCGACGTGGTTACCTTCCTGGCGTTCTATCTTCGAGGCGACCTCACTTCTCGCTTCATTGCCAAGATTATCGTAACGCTGGCCATTTCGGCGGGAGTCTTCTGGTATTACCTGGGATCCCTGCAGAATGCGCGCAGAGGAGATAAAAATGCGAGCTAGCCGGGACTCCGTTGCTGCCTTCCTGGCTACGGCCGCGTTCCTAGTTGTTGTAGCCCTCGGGTTTTGGAAAACGCGCGGGCCGAGTACACAGCGGCTGCTGAGGACGGACGAGAAAAAAATCCAGAACGTGAGTCAGCTTGCAAACGAGATCAACGAGCACTACCGGCAACACGACAAACAACTGCCTGAGAAGCTGAGTGACGCTCAGAAAACCAGGTTCGCAGACCCAGTCACCGGAAAGCCGCCGGAATACACATCGAAGCCCCCCAGCGATTACGCGCTCTGCACTGAGTTTGTCCTCGACGGCTCGAAAGAAGAACTCAACGGAATCTTTGCTTTTTGGAACCATCCGACCGGGCCCAAATGTTTCGAATTCCATGCCACCGAGCCGGTCCCTCCGGCGCCCTATTTTTATCGCTGATTGATTCGTGAAAACGGAAACAACTGGAACGCGTTTGCTTACGTGAGCGCCCTTGTGCTACACAAGGACATGCCTGATTTTGCCGCGCCTGTCGAACGCCTCATCGACGAACTGAAGCATCTCCCCGGAATCGGACAAAAGACCGCGCAGCGTTTGGCTTTCCACCTCCTTCGCATTGCGCCCGAAGACGCCCTTGCCCTGGCTGACGCCATCCGCGACGCAAAGGAAAAAATCCGCACCTGCTCCACCTGCTACAACATTACCGACACCGATCCCTGCCTCTATTGCGCCGGGCCGACGCGCAACAAACGCACCATTTGCGTCGTGGAAGAACCTCACAACATCCTGGCCGTCGAAAAAACTCGAACCTACAGCGGCATGTACCACGTCCTCGGCGGATCGCTCTCCCCTCTGCAAGGCCGCGGCCCGGAACAGCTCAACATCAAGAGCCTGATCGAGCGCCTTAAAGGCGGAGCCGTCGAAGAAATCATCATCGCCACGAATCCCACCGCCGAAGGCGAAGCCACGGCCATCTACCTGTCGAAACTATTAAAGCCACTCGGGGTCCGCGTCACACGAATCGGCGTGGGCATCCCGGTAGGCGCGGACCTCGAATACGCCGACGAGGTCACCATGTTAAAAGCAATGGAAGGACGCCGCGACCTCTAGCGAAAATCGCTCCTGTGGAAAAGTTGAGGGAAAATCAACTCGTGACAATTCGCCGCGTTTTTCACGCCTAAACGCAAGTTTTGAGAACTCGTGGGACAAAAGCTCTAGTACGTACAGAATGATTGTCTCTCTAGGCAAAATCAACGAATCACGGTACAGTCCATTCCCAACGGTGGAAGTCCCCGCCAATCGTTCCAGTTCCACCGCAGGAACTGGAGCAGGAGGTGCGCTTTGCCGGATCTAGCGCACTACATGACTCAATACGACCACGAACACAGTTCCGGTTGGAACAAGTTGCTACATGGGATCGGAATCCCGCTGATCTTCGCCGGGATCGTCTTTCTGGCGCTCTTACGCTGGAAGTGGGGAGCCGCGTGCTTCATCGGAGGCTGGATTCTCCTGTTCCTAGGGCACAGAATCGAAGGAAATAATCCGGCGTTTTTTCAGGGGCCAGTCTATTTACTGGTCGGGCCAGTGTGGGTCGCCAAGGAACTGTGGTCGTTCCTGACCGGTACACATCGCGGTCAGAGCCCTGAGGGCTGAGGGCTTACCTCTGAAAATACATTAGAGGCGTAGGGCGAACAGGCCATACGAAGTAAGGTACGGCGACCATGCAGAACGAGAAAGAGAGCCCCGACTTGGCGGACGAGAGTGCAGACATGTCGACCGAAGGCGCTTTGAACGCAGGTACCGAGCTGCGTAAGAGACGCAGCACTCGCATCGTCCAGGCAGTGCCTCTGGTCGTCACCGGAGTCGACGCGCTAGGCCGCCCATTCGCCGAGCGCACTTCGACGCTCATCATTAATTGCCACGGCTGCCGCTATCAGTCCAAGCATTACGTCCTCAAAAACATGTGGGTCAATCTGGAAGTCCCACACTCGGAGCCAGGGCACGCCCCCCGACGTGTGCGTGGCAAAGTGGCGTGGATCCAGCGGCCGCGCACGGTGCGCCAGCTGTTCCAAGTTGCCTTGGAGTTGGAATCTCCCGGAAACGTATGGGGCATCGGATTTCCTCCCGAAGATTGGTTCGCTTTCCCAGAGGAAAATCTCTTCCTGCCTGGCGCGGTTGCCCCTGCGGACGCCACCGGTTCGCCATTGCCGCCGGCTCCCGCCGGAGCCCCTCTGCCCATCGAAGAAGTGGAACCTGGCGTAGCAACTCCAGACAACATAAGGGTGTTTCCCGCGCCATCGAGCACGACCGACGCTTCCATGCAGCTCGCGCGGCAAGTGGCGAGACTGCTCGCGGAAGCCCGCCAGCAAATTCACGCGGCAGCGCGCGAATCTGCCGCGCAAGCTGTCAACTCCGAACGCCGCCTCGCTTTCGAACAGTTGGAACAAAAGATGTCGGCGTTTCGCGAAGATCTCGCGCGAGAAACCACTCAGGCTTTGGGAACGATTCATCAGGAGACAGAAGCCGGTGCCCGCACCGCGCAGGCGGCAGCGGCGGAATCCCTGAAAGATGAATTGCCAAAGTGGCTGTCGCCGCACTTGGAACAGTTAACTCACGAACTCACCTCACAACTCGCCAAGGAAGGCGCTGCCCAGCGCGAGCAGCACGAAAAGCAGCTCTCCGGCGCTCAGGAATCATTGCAGACCCTGTGTGTGCAAGCCGATGAAGCCGGCGCGAAACTTCGGACCCAGGCGGAACTGTTGGAGACCCAAGTCTCCGGCCGCCTCGAAGCGTTGGTGAACAACGCGCTGGAGATGGCCCGTCAGCGCGAGGAATCGGCCGGCTCCTATCGCGAGACGCTGAACTCAGCGATCACGGACATGCAGCAGCGAGCCCTTGAGGCGCAGAACGAAGCGCAAACCGCCTTACGCGAACACCTGACGCAGGAAGTGCAAGCAGCGCAGTCTCGTTGGCAGGAGCGGCTCGAACAAGGGCTGAACGCCGCCCAGGAAAAAGCAGCAGAAAAACTGAGGGTCCAAGCGCAAGAACTTCGCAAACAAGCCGATGAAGAAAACGACAAGCGAAGCGCGGCATTTCACCAATCCGTGGGCGCTCAGGCGAAGCAACTGGAAGAAACCCTGGCGCAGGCCAGAGAAGCCACCGAACGCCTGGAACAATTGCCGGCGCGCATCGAAACCGTTCAGCAACAAGCGGTCAACGGGTTCCAGTCACAACTGGACGACGTCCTGAGCCTGCACCGCAACGAACTCCACCGCCGCTCGGAAACCCTGTTCGAAGAAATTCACACCCGCATCCGCAACAGCTTTGAAACCGCCAACAGCCAATCCCTCGAAAAGTTCGATCAGCAAGTCCAATCCTTGATAGCCCCTCATGTTCAGCAGACCGAGGAAGCCATTCACCGCCTTGCCGGCGGTCGTTCGCTGCTCGATGCGGCCATGACCATGCAGCAAGACCGTATTCGCAGTTCAGCCGACGACGCCTTCGCCGAGTCGCTCGCGCGTTTCCGGGAAAATCTCGGCAGCGTTGAACAGGTGCTAAACGACTCCTCGCACGCGATCACATCGCGTCACCTGGAAGACCTGGAAAATAAGGCCGCGGATGTGAAGCACCATTCCGTCGAAGAGCTGTACAAATCCGCCGAGTGGTACGAAAAGAAAACCCAAACGCAATTGCAGAATCTGACGGAAAAGCTTGTGGAAGATTCCAGCAAGCAGCTTCGAGAGAAAGCCGGCGAAATTTCCGGCGTATTCGCGAACGAACTGAATAGCACCAGCCGTAGCTTTATGAGCCAAACGCGGCAGCAGCTTGACGACGCGGTCCACGAATCCTTCGAGCGCGTGCGAATGCTGTTCGCCGAAGCCGCCGACACCACTTCGGCGGCGTTCACCGATGAAATCCAGCGCAATGCGCGCCAGGAACTCGAAGGGTTCAAAGAGCTCACGAATCGTTCGCTCGAGGAATCACGGGAGCGGCTCGATACCGCCCGCATGGACTTCAGCCACAAGCTGACCGCGCAGCAGGAGGAGTTCCTGCGTCGTTTCCAGACGGAAATGAACGAAAGCGTCGGACGGGGCGTTGCGGATGCGCGGGAGAAGGTGGAAGCCGGCTTTGCGGTGCTGTGGGATTCGTGGAAAAAGATGAACGAAGCAAACATGAGCGAGATGCAGAACACCATGGGCAAGCTGAGCAATGAAGGCGCAGAGCAATATCGCGCGCGCCTCGAAAATATCTCAAACTCCTGGATGGTGGCCACCGTGGCAACGCTCGATCATCAATCACGAGACGTCATTTCGAAAATTGCCTCAACCGCCGAAGAGCGCTTGCGCGAGGCAACCTCCGAAGTCTTCACCAATTTCGGCGATACCCTCCGTGAACGCCTGCAACAAATCGCCCTCGGCTTCGACAAACCTGCTCCGCCGAAACCGTAGCAGCTGCCGGCCCGAAGAAAGCGCGTCATTCCGAACGCAGTCTGTGGAGTGAGAAATCCCTCTTCTTCGTCCCTAACAACGAGCCGCCCCTGTATAATTTTAGACGTCGACCCATGGCCAACCGAGCCTACATGCGCGTCTGGACGCGCGACTTCTCCGAGCAAACCATGATCGCGGAATTTGCGCGTTTCCTGACCACCGCCCCACTCACCGACGGCAAAGGCAGCTTCCAGCAGCTGACCGTGCAAGCGGTCGATTCCGCGGAGATACCCGTGGACGAATGGGATCTGAAGGAAGGCACATTCGGCCCTGCCGAAGTGGCGGCGCTCGCCGCGCAACACATCAACGACGACAGCGCCTACGTCGTTCAGGCACGCTGGGATCTGTGGAGCTTCGATATGGAGTCCTTGCAGTGGAAGCGAGGGCCCGAACCGCTCGTGCTCACCAGCCAGGGCAAAACCTACGCCGATGGCATCGCCGCCACCGAGGGCCATTTCCATGCCGACCTCGGTTTCGAACACTTTTTCACCGGCCACGCTGGGCTACTGGCTCCCGGCGCAGCAAAGAATCCCTTCGACAGCTCCGACCACCCCATTGAAAAAACCTTCCGCAACTGGATGGCAAACCCCGACAACCTCAGGCTGTATCACCAGAAGACCCGCGAGAACATCCAAAAACTGTTCGGCTGGGTGGAGGCCGTGGAAGCCGCCTTGCCCGTGGAGCGCAGCGAGTTGTGGAGCGAGGGAGAAGACAATTTTGAGGCCCGCCTCGATGCCATCCTCGCTCAACGGTAATCCTGTCCCGTGCAGCGGCCGATTTCTGCTCGCCCTGACGAAGGAAGGGGGGCGGGCGCTTTTTTTCTTTTGCGTCTTGGTCGTTTCCTTCGCGACCGCGCAAACCAACCAGAAGCCAATTTCCAAGAAGATCTCAACCTCCCGCGCAAACGAGTTCACGCTGGCGGGTCTGCGCCCAGGGCGGGACAAATTGTCGCGCGCCGTGCAGATGTACAAGTCCATCGATCCAAAAAGTTCCACCAACGATTCGCAAACAGTTTGGAACGATGTCTGCCGAAAGCAAGTATTGGCGATTGACTTCGACCTCGAAAAGAAAATCCAGGTAATTCGAGCTGGAACCGTTGCTTTAACCGGGGATTGTCTATCGGTACTACCTAGCCCTTGGAAAACCGGACTCGGCCTCCGCGTCGGAGATTCGGTAGTGAAGGTGGTCCAACTGTACGGCCAACCCGACTCGAAGAGTCCTAGCACGCGGGACGGCCAGCCGTTAGAATTGTGGTATTACGCGTTTGACTGGGCTGGACCCGATGTGCCCCAGGTCATGGAAGTTCTTTGCACCCGGGAAAAAGATGGGCAGCCTGGACGGGTGGTCGAGATCACCCTCGCGGCTCCCAGCTTGTAGTGATCGAATATTTTTTCGCGGCCCGCAGTCCAGCGCGTCGAGTTTGGAAAGGACCTGGATGACTGTCTCCTTCAGAGCTTTGCGATCGAGCCGGAGAAATCTGCGGGCACTCAAAACGGTCCGGACCTGGCCCGAGCGTTTCTGCACGCCGTCCCTCATCGTTTTCTTTTTCCTCTCCGGTTGCGGCTCCGAACCGCCCAAGCCTACTCCCGAAGCCGCGAAAAAGGCCGCTGAGACCACGATACCCCAGGACGTACAGGACGCCGCCACCGCCCTTCTCGGCAGCGACACGCAAGTCTTGCTCTACGGCGACTTGGCCAAGAACGGCCAGAAACAAATGCTCGCCGCTAACGTCGTACCTAATACACCGAAGAGCACGGTAGCCGGAACGGTGGTGACCCGGGCAATCATCGCGGAAAATGTCGATGGCAAGTGGACGGAATTGTTCCGCGCCGATGAATATCTCAAGAACCAGAAAGGGTATCTGGCCTTGACGCCCCTGCAGGCCGTGACCGGCTGGAAAATTCAGTACGAAAACAGCGAGGACCAGGGCATGTCGCTCTATTTCACTCCCGTTCAGCAGGGTGCCAGCCAAAAAACCTTGCCGATTGCGGTTCGATGGAATCCTGCGCAGAAGCGCTACCAATCCATGGATCTTTCCTACCAGCACTTCCTGAATGAATCTCCATCAATCGGGAGTCCAAGGTCCGCATTGCGATGAGTGAGCCGGGCACACCTCGGTCTACAGGAAAAGCCACGCAGAACGCACCGAAGGCTTCTGCGGGGAAGAATCTGCGCGGCTTGGTCCCCTATCTTGCGCGCTACAAAGGCGCGATCGCGATTGGCCTCATCACCCTCGCCGTCATGGGTGTCATCGGTAGCATCGTTCCCCTCACCACCGGCGTTATCACAGACACTCTGGCCGGTAGCGCCCGCCCCTTCGAGCGGTCCATGCACGGCCTGAACGAGGTTGCTGCGTTAAAGCGCCTTTCCAACCTCATTCCCTACTATCAGCCGAACAGCCGGCGAACGATGGCGATCTATTGCCTGATCCTGATCGTCTGCATGGCCATCAAGGGGATCATGTCGTTTGCCACGCGCTGGATCCTCATCGGCATCTCCCGCGATATTGAATTCGATATTCGAAACGACCTGCTGGATCGACTCCTGGTGATGGAGCCGGAGTTCTACGTCCGCAATCGCACCGGCGAGTTAATGTCCCGCGCCACCAACGACCTTAATGCCGTCCGCATGGTTCTCGGTCCCGGAATCATGTACAGCGGCACTACGCTCGTCACCATGGTGTCGTCCATCTCCGTGATGCTGATCTTGTCGAAGTCGTTGACCCTCTGGGTGCTATTGCCGGCGCCTATCGTAGCCGTGGTGGTTTGGTATTTCGGCAAGGTCATCCATGACTTGTACGAAATTATCCAGGCGGCGCTGGCCACGCTCTCCGCAAAGGTGCAGGAAAACCTGTCCGGCGTTCGCGTTATCCGCGCCTACGCCCAGGAACAAGCGGAAATCAAAGGCTTCGACGAACCCAACAAGGACTACGTAGCCAAGAACGTGCGCCTGATTCGTACCTGGAGTATGTTCATGCCGTCGCTCCAGGCAATGATCGGCACAACCTTTGTGATTGTTCTGTGGCAAGGCGGATATCGATTTCTCAATGGCCAGATGTCGCTCGGTTCTCTCATTACCTTCAACACCTACCTCGGATTTCTGGTCTGGCCCATGATCGCCCTCGGTTGGGTCACCAATATTTTCCAGCGCGGAGCGGCCTCCATGGGACGCCTGAACTACATTTTGACCGCAAAACCTCAAATCGACGATCGCTACGCGAAAGTCCCGAACGGGACTCGCGTGGAAGGTGAAATCGAGTTCCGCAATTTGACCTTTACCTATCCAACCTCAATTTCCGGCAATGGAAACAGTAGCGCTAACGGCCACGGCGCGGAATCCCGGCCAGTGCTGAAAAACATCAACCTGAAAATTCCTCCGGGCTCCACGCTCGCCGTCGTCGGCCCCACCGGAAGCGGAAAAACCACGCTGGCCGCCCTGATTGCGCGGCTCTGGGAAGCTCCCGACGGACAGATTCTGATCGACGGCCGCCCGATCCGCGAATGGCCTCTGGAAACATTGAGGCGCGCGATCGGCTTCGTGCCACAAGACACCTATCTCTTTAGTGAAACTGTCGGTGAAAATATCGCCTTTGGACTCCAACAACACGGTGAACCGGAAATCCTCGAAGCGGCCCAAATCGCCAATCTGCACGCGGACATCGAGGACTTCGCCAAGCGCTACGACACCATGGTCGGCGAGCGCGGCATCACTCTCTCCGGCGGCCAGAAGCAACGTTCGGCCATCGCCCGCGCCGTCATTCGCGATCCGCGCATCCTGATCCTGGACGATTCCCTTTCCGCCGTTGATACCCAGACGGAAGAGAAAATTCTCGGCCGCTTGCGTGGCGTAATGCGAGGCCGCACCACCATCCTGATCGCTCATCGTACCTCGACCGTCCGCGATGCCGACCAGATCGTGGTCATAAAAGATGGCGCGATTATTGAATGCGGCACGCACGATGAACTGCTCTCGCGCGGTGGCTATTACGCCGATCTCTATCAGAAACAATTGCTGGAAGAAGAACTCGAACGGGCATGAGCACGATCCACGAAGAAGAGGCACTCGGTAAGGCGTACGATTCGCGCCTGATGAAACGGCTCCTCAAGTACATGGCGCCGTACAAATGGCGTGTGCTCCTAGCGCTCGCGCTGGTGATGGTCGTCACACCTCTAGAACTGGCGCCGCCCGCCCTGTTCGGCAAAGCCATCGACAAATATCTGATGCCCGGCGCCTCTCACGCCATCACGCTGGCGCAGGCAAAGTTTGGGCTGGTTTTGATCACCGGGATTTGGTTCCTGGTTCTTGCCTTTGATTTTCTGGCCCAATACATTCAAATCCGCATCATGCAACGTGTCGGCCAGCAGACTATGTACGACATGCGCACCGAGATCTTCGGCCACCTCCAACGCTTGCCCATGAGCTATTTCGACCGCAACCCTGTTGGTCGCCTGATGACACGCGTCACCACCGACGTCGACGCCTTGAACGACCTCTTCGCTGCCGGCGTCGTCACCATGATCAACGACTTTTTCCTCCTGGCGGTCATGGCCATCCTGCTATTCACCATCGACGCCAGGCTGGCGATCGACGCACTCGCGGTCCTGCCCTTCATCTTTGTAGTCACCCTGGTGTTCAGAAAATACGTGCGCGACGCCAACCGCAAAATTCGCACCGCCATCGCCCGCATCAATGCGTTTCTCCAGGAATACATCTCCGGCATGAGCGTGGTCCAACTCTTCAACCGCGAGCACAAAGCGAAGAAAGAATTTGCCCTGCGCAACAAGGACAACATGTTGGCGTGGCGCGACGCCATCCTGGCCTATGCATTGTTCTACCCGGCCGTCGAATTCCTGAGCTTCGCCACAATCGCTCTCATCTACTGGTCCGGTGGAAATCGGATCCTGCGCGGCGGCTTGACCCTCGGCATCCTCACCGCATTCACCATGTACGCGCAACGCTTCTTTCGCCCCATCCAGGACTTGAGCGAAAAGTTCAACATTTTGCAGTCAGCCATGGCCGCTTCCGAGCGCATTTTCAAGCTTCTCGACGAACCCATCACCATCGATTCCAATCCCAACGCGCAAAAATTGCTCGCCCCCCGCGGCGAAATCGAGTTCCGCAAGGTCTGGTTCAGCTACAAAAATGTCGCACAGCCGGCCGACGAGGATTGGGTTCTTCGCGATGTCTCTTTCCGCATACCTCCGGGTCAGACCTTCGCCATCGTCGGCCACACCGGCGCCGGAAAGACCACTCTCATTTCGTTGCTTCTTCGCTTCTACGACATCCAGCGCGGCCAGATATTTCTCGATGGAATCGACATCCGCCTTCTGGACTTACAGGAACTCCGTCGCCAGTTCGGCATCGTCTTGCAGGATCCGTTCCTCTTCACGGGAACGATTGAAACCAACGTGCGTCTGGGCACTCCGGGCATCTCCCGCCAAGCCGTGGAGCACGCCCTCGACGAAGTCGGCCTCGGCGACTATGTCCGGACGCTGCCGCAAGGCGTCGCCACAGAAGTAAACGAGCGGGGCTCCACTCTCTCGGTCGGCCAAAGGCAACTCATCAGTTTCGCCCGTGCGCTGGCTCACAATCCGCAGTTTCTAATCCTCGACGAAGCCACTTCCAGCGTCGACACGAAAACTGAATTGTTGATTCGCGAAGCCCTCGGCCGCCTCTTGTCGGGCCGCACCGCCCTCGTAATCGCCCATCGCTTGAGCACCATCCAGCACGCCGATCGCATCCTGGTGTTTCACAAAGGCCGTTTGCGCGAAGAAGGCGCGCACCAGGAATTGCTCGCGCAGCGTGGCATCTATTTCCGCCTTTACCAATTGCAGTACAAAGAACAGGAGTTGCACAACGATCACGGCGTCCACCCTCCCGCAGGCTCATCGCCGTTGCCGGCTCCATTGCCCGCGAACGATTAAACGATCGATATTCGAATGCCGCCCATCCCTATCCTCCTTTCCGCCGGCGAAGCTTCCGGAGATATGTACGCCGCGCGACTCGCGCAGGCCCTGCAAGCTCGCGAAAACGTCCAAATTTTCGGCATGGGCGGCGCACAAATGAAGGCTGCAGGCGTGGACCTCGTAATGCACTACGACGAAGTTTCCGTCGTCGGCATCACTGAAATCGTGAAGCATCTGCCTTCGCTGCTGAAAGCCATGGACCGCATCGTAGTCGAAGCCGAACGCCGCAAACCCGCACTGGCCATCCTCACCGACTTCCCCGGCTTCCACCTGCGGCTCGCCAGAAAACTTCAACCAAAGGGCATCCGCAACGTCTACTACATCTGCCCGCAATTCTGGGCCTGGCGTCCCTGGCGCGCGAATCTCGTCCGCCGCCGCTTCGAAAAAGCGCTCTGCATTTTTCCGTTCGAAGAAGAATTTTTCACGAGGGCCGGAGTTCCCACCGAATTTATCGGCCATCCGCTGGTCGGAACAGTCTGTGCCACGAAGGACCGCAAGCAATTCTGCGAGTCTCATTCTCTCGCGCCCGGACGGCCTGTGGTTACCGTACTCCCCGGAAGCCGCAGCGCGGAGTTGGCTCACCATTTGCCAGTGCTTCAAGAAGCCTGCGCCCGGATTCACGCCAAAATGCCGGTGCAGTTTGTGATCGCGGCCGCCCATGCAAAAGACGTGTCTCTGTTGAACACCGGCTGGCCACACGGTCTGAAGCTGTGCGTCGTTGAAGGAGAAACCTATAACGCCCTGGCCGCCGCCGACGCTGCGATTGTCTCTAGCGGCACCGCTACGGTCGAAGCCGCCCTTCTCGACGCCCCTATGGTCGTCGTCTATCGAGTCTCGCCCCTGACCGCCACATTGGCCAAGCCCCTCGTCCGCACGCCCTTTTTCGCAATGCCCAATCTCATCGCTGAGAGAAAAGTAGTTCCGGAGTTGGTCCAGGACAACTTCACCCCGGAGGGCGTCAGCGCCGAAATCCTTCACCTCCTGCAGGACCCAAATGCTCGGCGCACTTTGCGAACAGGACTGGCCGAGGTACGAAAGCGCCTCGGTCCGCCCGGAGCCGTCGACCGCGCCGCCGACTCCATCGCCCGATTATTGGCCAAGAGCGCTGGCAACGCTTCCTGACCCCTTGTTATCCTAATATAGGGATTCCCCTGTGACCGCGTCGGAAAGGACATCGATGACCCCCTGCCGTTGGACCCACCTTCTGAGCGTGCCAGCAATTCTGCTTCTCTGTGGCATGGCGGTCGCAGCTCCTCAGGAGCCTATACAGCAGCCGCAAGGGCCCCAGTCCGCTCCAGCGCAGCAGGTGCCGAGTTTCCTAGCGGACAAATACGAAGTCTCCGCCTATCTCGACTCCGTCGCGCAGGGAGTCAACGCCGTTGCAAAGATCGAATTTCGCGCCCAGGAGGTCTCCCAGAACCTACGCGTCGAACTACACGAAAACCTCGAGGTCCGCGAAGTCAAAAGCGCGGATGGCAAAACACTCCCGTTCCAACGAGAGACACAAAATCCTCTCTATCTGCTGGTGACTCTTCCCTCTCCCGTGGCGGTTGGACAAGCTGTCACTCTGACCTTCAGCTATGGCGGCCTGCTCGCCAATGAAGAAAACAGTCCGATTCCCGGTATTCGCGTAGCCTCGGTCAACAAAGACTGGTCCTACCTGCTGCTGCCGTCGCGCTGGTTCCCGCTGACGAACTATCCCTCCAACCGCTACACCGCAACATTCAAGCTGAATGTCCCTGAAACCGTGGCTGTCGCAGGCACAGGCAAAGCGGAATCACCTCAGCCCATGCCGATGCGCTCGCCGGCTGAAGGCAAGCGCCTGATGTACACCTTTCACGGCGACAAACCGGAACCTTACGGCTCGTTCGTGATCGGCCCGCTGCAATTGAATCCGAAACAAGCCGAAGGCATCAACGTCGCTGTCTACGCTCCTCCGGACCAATCCGCCAAGGCCCAGGAATTCGCCAACGATGTCGCGCATCAGGAAGTGATCTTTTCCGACCTCTTCGGCGAAACACATGATCCCGACCTGACCGTCGTGCAGTTGCCGGACGGAACCCTCCGCGATTTCTCCGGCCCCGGTGTCGTCATGCTCTCGCACCGCCTCTGGGATCCGAAATCGAGCGACCGCACCATGAGCCGTCTGGTGGCTTCGCAGTGGTGGGGCAATGACGTTTTGCCCGCGAGCACGGCTGACGTCTGGATCAGCGACGGACTGGCGCGCTATTCCGAGGAGCTTTACGCCGAACAAGCTATCGGAAAAGAGGCCGGCCTTCGCGCCGTCGACGAATTTGCGGTGGGCGCGTTGATGTTCGACAACTCCGCCCCTGTAGCGCAATCCGCGCGGCTGATCCCGTACTCCCCCGAATATCGCTCCGTAGTCATGAATAAAGGAGCGATGCTTTTTCATATGCTCAGAGCCCAGATGGGCGACGCCCCATTCAAATCTCTTCTGCGCCAGTTTTACGCCAAGTATGACGGCAAAACCGCCACTGTCGGCGATTTCCAGAATATGGCGGAAGCCCAGGCGAAAGTTAGCGCCGGAAAAAACGGAGATCCGCCGAACCTCCAGGGCTTCTTTGCTCAATGGCTCAACTCCACCGGTATTCCCGAATTTAGTCTTGACTACGTCGTTTACCGGACGCGCAAGGGTTTCCGCGTCCTCGGCAAGATCAAACAGCCCATAGACACCTTCAGCATGCCGATGCAAATTCGCATCGACACCGAAGGAAACCCGGAAACCAAATCCGTCGAGGTCGCCGGAACCGAATCGCCCTTCGAAGTCGAGACCTTCGGCCGGCCAAAGCCCGGCGGAATCCACGTTGATCCCAACAATACCATCCTGAAAAGCACTCCCACGCTGCGGGCCCGCGCCGCCATCGCCCGTGGAGAAGAACTCGCGGAGGTCGGCAAGTATTACGATGCCGTCCTGCAATATCAAAAGGCTCTCAGCATTCAACCCAATCGCGCGTTAGCCAATTTCCGCATGGGCGAAGCCTTTTTCTACGAGAAAAATTACCAAGCCTCTGCGAACGCTTTCCGCGAAGCTTTGGCCACCGTTCCCGAGCCACCGGAGAAATGGACAGAAGTTTGGGCGCACATCTATCTGGGAAAAATCTTCGATCTACTTGGCCAGCGCGAACGCGCTCTGCACGAATACGACCGCGCCCGGCAGACCAACGACAACACTGGCGGCGCCCAGCAATATGTCGAAGCCTTGATCAAGAAGCCCTACACTGAAGGCGCCCCGGTTCAAGTCAGCGCCCCCGCAACCGGCAATCCCGAACCCGCCAAGGGCAACAAATCCGACATTCCCGAACCCAGCTCCGGGGACAAACCCGTCCTCAAAAAGCCCAGCCAATAAGCTCGCGCTACCGGAATCCGAAATTCTTCAACCGGTCATCCTGAGCAAAGCGAAGGACCTGGTTTTCTATTCCTCACCACACCATCAAAACGTTGTCAGCCTGAATCCGCGCCTTTTTGCGAGTGAAGGATCTCACCCACAGCTCCGTCTGGGCGTTTCCCTCTACGCCACCTGCCGCTCACCCCTTAAGGGCTGAGCTGAGGGTTTCCCTCACGAAGGCTCGATTGGTCCGCCAAAACCCTCATTGCCCCGGAACTAATCGCCTTCCCATTGCGTAATACCCTCACGAGAACACGGTGTGGTGTGTTCTCACCACTCGAAGTCGTGTCTTCGTCCTTATGGAGGCTCCGATCATGACTGGATGGAGAATGCGGTCTGTGCCGTCTGTCCTGCTTGCCGCAATCCTGGTTCCCTGCCACTCATACGCCGACACTCCCTCGGTTACAAAACCGCCGGCGCTGCACAAACCCAACGCCGCCACCATCGCTGCGCTGCAAGAACAGATCCCCGAACTCCTGAATGACGGCACCGTGCCCGGCCTCTCGATGGCCTTGATTCGTGACGGCAAGACCTACTGGCTGCATGCCTTCGGCGTGCGAGATACAAAAACCGGCCAACCGGTAACCGAAGATACCATCTTCGAAGCTGCTTCTCTCGGCAAACCTGTATTCGCCTACGGCGTTCTCAAACTCGTCGACCAGGGCAAGCTCGACCTCGACGCGCCGCTCTCCAAATATCTTCCCAAGCCCTATATCGAGGGCGACCCACGCCTCGACAAAATCACCGCACGAATCGTCCTGAGCCACCGAACGGGCTTCCCTAACTGGCGCCCAGATGGCAAGCCGCTGACCATTCACTTCACTCCGGGTGAACGCTTCAGCTATTCCGGCGAGAGTTTCGTCTATCTGGCAAAGGTCGTAGATCAAATCACCGGACAACCGTTGAATGATTACATGACTAAAGCAGTTTTCATTCCGCTCGGCATGAAAAGTAGCGGTTACATCTGGCGGCCCGATTTTGACGCGCGCACCGCCATGCCGCACGACGGCGCCGGCATATCCGGTGACAAATTCAAGCCCAAGGACTCGAACGCAGCCGCCAGCCTGCACACTACCGCCGCAGATTACGCCCTATTTGTGGAAGCGCTGCTCAACGGAACCGGCTTGCAGAAGAAAACGCTCAAGGAAATGGAGCGCCCTCAAATTCCCGTCGATCCCGGATGCACCAATTGCACCGAGCGCGCCCCAAAGGAGCTTTCGAAGAATGTGTTCTGGGGTCTGGGCATCGGAATTCAGGAAACAAAAGACGGCGAATCCCTCTGGCACTGGGGCGACAACGGCCGTTTCAAGTGTTTCGTCCTTGCTTATCCGCACGAGAAAATCGGCGTCGTTCTGTTCATGAATGGCGAGAATGGCCTTTCGATCCTTCGTGACCACCTGCGCACGTCGTTGGGAGGCGATCAACCGGCTCTCGCCTGGATCAAATACGACAACTACGATTCGCCCGCCATGCAGTTCGCCAAGGCCGCCCGTGACAAAGGCGCACCCGCTGCCATCGACGAATTCCACCCCGCGCTCATCCGCGGCGACATCTCGGAAAGTTCGATAAACTCCACCGGCTACCAATTGTTGTTCGCCAAGAAGCTGCCGGACTCGATTCAAATATTTAAACTCAACGTGGAACTGCATCCGCAATCGTGGAACGTCTACGACAGCCTCGGCGAGGCCTACATGAACAATGGCGACAAGCACCTCGCCATTCAAAACTACAAGAAATCGCTCGACCTGAATCCCAACAACACCAACGGCGCCGAAATGTTGAAGAAGCTAGAAGCGAACTAAGTTTTTTCCTGCTTTTGTAGAGCCCGCCTTCTGCTTGCGCTGACCTTCGAAGCGAGGCGGGCCGCTCTCGGATCACCACCATCTGAGGTACAAAGCGCTGGCCTCCGGGCGGCGCTTCCTACCACCGGCCCTATTGCACCAACTTCCCGTTCGCATCACGAATCTCCATCTTGCCCAGCTTCAGCTCCTTCAGCCCCGGCTCGATTTTCGCGCGATCGCCAACGGCAAGTACCGTCATCCTATCCGGTTGAATGTACTTCTGCGCCGCCGCTTGCGCCTGTTCCGCCGTCACCGCATAGAGCTTCGCTGGCAGCAGCGAAAAATAATCCAACGGTAAATCATAAACGTAAATCTCCGCAAACGTCCCGACCGTCTCCGCGGCATGTTCGAAACGCCCGGGCAGCGATTGCGCGATCGAGTCCTTTGCCGATTTCAATTCTTCAGGAGTCATCGGCGCGTCCCGCATCCGCCGCAACTCCTTGAAAATTTCCGTCGTCGCCGGAGCAGTCACGTCCGTGCGCACATCGGAATAGACGACAAACGGTCCCGCCGCCACGTGGTAGCCAAAGAATGATCCCGCTCCGTACGTGTACCCGTGCTCTTCGCGCAGATTCATGTTGATCCGACTGGAGAAAAGCCCTCCCAGCGCAGAGTTCATCACTTCCAATTGCGGATAATCCGGCGTCGATCGCGCAAGCCCCAGCGAAAACAAAAGCAGCGTGGTCTGCGGAGCATCGGCGCGATCCACGATAATCAGTCTTGCGTCCGAAGGCTCCGGCGTACCCCTGTTCACCGCGGGCACATTTCCGCCCTTCCACTCGCCAAACTTTTTTTCCAGCAATGGTTTCAGTTCCGCCAGCTTCATATTCCCAGTGACAATCAGCGCGGCGTCGCTCGGCAGATAATTCTCCTGCCAGAAGCGCAGCAACTCTTCGCGACTAACCGCCTTCAACGATTCCGTCGTCCCGATATCCGGATAGCCATACGTATATTTCGGCCCGTACAACGCCGCAGCCGAAACGCGCGACGCCACCGAAAACGGATCATCTTTCTCTTGCACCAGCGCCGCCAGCCGTTCCGATCGCACGCGATCGATCTCCGCTTGCGGAAAAGTAGGATGGAGCACCACATTCGCAAGCAATTCCAGAATATCCGGGAAATTTCGCGTCAACGATTCTGTCCCTACCCGCGAAGAATCTACCGCCGCGCGAGTCTCAATCGTCGTGCCCAGATCGGCCGCACGGTCGGCGATTTGCAACGCCGAACGTGTCGAGGTTCCCTGCTGCAGCATCCGCGCCGTAAAACTCGCCAGTCCCGGATGATCAATGGGATTTGCTCCGCTCCCGTGGCGAAATACCAGGCTCGTGGCGACCAGCGGCAATCCCGGCCGTTCGCTGTACAAAACCGTCAACCCGTTTGAAAGCCTGAACTGTTCGGGAACCGGCAGATGGAGTGCCACCGCTGGTCCCGGAGCCGGCGGTTTCTCGCGCCATGCTGCGTCCGCGTTCACAGGTTCACTTCCGCCCTGCGTCGTCCCTTTGGCTTCCGCTTTGGGTGTAGGCACTTCCGGCCCAAGATCCTGCTTTCCCGGCACCGCATAGACCACCGCCCGTTGATTCGGGCCTAACTGGCTCTTCGCGAACAATTGCACCGTTTCGGCAGTCGCATTTTCGTACCGTGCAATGTCCGCAGCAAGAAAATCCGGCGTACCCAAATAATGGTTGTAACTGTTCAGCAGATCGGCCACACCATTAAGAATCTCCAGCCCGGAAATCGTGCGCGTCTCGATTCCGTTTTTCGCCCGCTGCATCTCTTCTGCTGTCGGTCCCGACGTTCGAAACGCCTCCAGTTCTTCATCGATCGCCTTTTGCAAATCTTCGGGCTTCACTCCCGGGCGCGCCGTGGCCTGAATCTGAAACACAGAGTTGAGCATCAACGATTGCTGATCCGCCTCCACATCCAAAGCAAGCTGCTTTTCATACACCAGCTTCTTGTACAGCCGGCTGGATTTTCCTCCGCCCAGCGTATTTGCAGCGATATCGGCTTCCGCATCGCCGGGCTTGAAAATCGGCGAGGTCAGCCACGCCAGATACACCCGCGGAAGCTGCACATTGTCCTGCACCACCTTCTTATGCTCGGCGGCAATCGCGGGATTAGCCACTTTCACGCGCGGCACTTCCACTCCCGCCTTTAGTGGCCCGAAATATTTCTCCACCAACTCGCGCGCGTTCGCGGGATCGAAATCCCCGACGATCGCCAAACTCGCGTTGTTCGGCGCGTAGTACAGCTTGAAAAAGTTCCGTACGTCCGCCAGCTTGGCTGCCTGAATATCCGCATGTGACCCGATGACCATCGGATAGTATGGATGCTCCTTGGGAAACAGCTCGTGAAACACCGCCTCCTGCGCGATTCCATACGGCTGATTTTCATAGCTCTGTCGGCGCTCGTTGCGTACAACGTCCTGTTGGTTCGAGAGGTTCGCCTGATCCAGCTTGTCCGGCAAATAACCCATGCGGTCGGACTCCAGCCAAAGCGCCAGCTCAAGCCGGTTCGACGGCAGCGTTTCGTAATAGTTCGTGCGGTCGAAGCTCGTTGTACCGTTGAAATCCGTCACGCCCGCGGATTCCAGATAATGCGCATGAGAACTCCCGGGGACATGCTTCGATCCTTCGAACATCATGTGCTCGAACAGATGAGCAAATCCGGTCCGCCCCGCCGTCTCGTTCGCGGCGCCAACGTGGTACCACAGATTCACCGCGACCAGTGGTAGCCGATGATCCTCGGACAGGATCACCTCCAGTCCATTGGCCAGCTTGTAGCGCTGAAACTTCAATTCCGGAACCTGCAACGGCTCCGGCTTGGCGGCTGGTGCTTGAGCAGTGAGGGGAGCAAACGAAACGAGGACTGCCAGACTAACGCAGGCAAAGAAACGGATAGCTGTTTTCATGTGCAAATTATCTCAGAAAGACGCGTCCGCGGAAATTGCAGCCGAGGCCCAAAGGACGCCAATCGGCCTTTGTTTCCGCCATGATCGTCATCCACCGGCGACTCCGGCCGAGTACTCCTTCTGCAGCTTATTCCACGTTCGCAGAAAAGTCTCTCGCGAGCGGTCATCGAACAGCACAAAATAAACCGTTTCGACCGAAGTATTGCCTTTCAGATGTTGGGCGGTTTCCGTCAACATAATCTGCGCGCACTCGTCTGCGGGAAAGCCGGAAACGCCCGTTCCGATTGCGGGAAACGCAATACTCGTTAACTTGCGCTCCGCCGCGAGCCGCAAAGAGTGTGCCGTCGACGTGCGCAGCGACTTCGCCGTCGTCCGTTCGCCGCCAAGCCCCATGCTGGCGGCGTGAATCACGCACCGGGCCTTCAGCCTTCCCGCGCCGGTGATCGCAGCGTAACCCAGGGGTATACTCCCGATCTCGTTGCACTCCTGCTGAATGGATTCCCCGCCTTTACGAAGAATCGCGCCCGCCACACCCGCGCCAAGAATAAGGTCGTTATTGGCGGCATTCACGATGGCGTCAACCTCCATCTCGGTAATGTCGCCTTGCTGAATCTGAATCCGCTCGCTGAGAGGTTTCATCGTTAGCTTTCTGGCCGAAGCGTTCTATCGCGTCTCGTGGTTGGCGCTGCGCCCCGCGTAATCATACACGCCGCGTCCCGTTTTTCGCCCGAGTCGACCCTCCTCTACATATTTCCTGAGCAGCGGGCTGGGCCGGTATTTTTCCCCCAGCGTCTGATGTAGATACTCGAGAATTTTCAGCCGCACATCCAGCCCCACAAGATCCACCATTTCGAACGGTCCCATCGGATGGTTCAGCCCCAGCTTGATGGCCTTGTCGATATCCTCCGCCGACGCTACGCCAGCTTCCAACATGGCGAACGCCTCATTCCCGATGAGCGCATTCACCCGCGAAGTGATGAATCCCGGTGCCTCATGCACGATCACAGTTTCTTTCTGCATCCTGTGCGCCACGCCGACGCAGGTTGCTACGGTTTCGTCGGACGTACGCGGTGTACGCACGATCTCCACGAGTCGCATTTTCGGTACCGGATTGAAAAAATGCATCCCGATGCACCGCTCCCGCGCTATTACGGTATCCGTGAAATCGCTGATGAAAAGCGAAGACGTGTTGCTGGCGAAAATCGCGTCGGGCTTGGCGAATTTGTCGAAGATCGTGAACAGCTCCAGCTTCATCTCCAGCTCTTCGGGCACCGCTTCAATGATCAACTCCGCGTCGCGAATCGCGTCATTCACTGCGCAAGCAGTGCTGATCCGCGCCATCGCCGCTTCGCGGGCAGCAGCGTCCACTTTGCCGCGCTTCACGCCTTCCTCAAACGCCTCTCGAATCCACGCCATCGCCTTGAACAGCACGGAATTATTCACGTCCTCAAGAATCGTTCGAAATCCCCCCAGTGCCGCCCCGTAGGCAATGCCGCGGCCCATGGTGCCCGCACCAATAACCGCGATGGTTTTCACTTCCACGCAATTCTCCCGAAAAAGAAAATTAGGATTTCGCCAATTTGCGATACGCGGCTTCGTCAAACCCAACGATGATCTGCAATCCGGAAGCAAGAAGCGGCCTTCGGATCAAGTTTGGCTCCTTGGCCATGAGCTTGAGAGCCTCGGGTCGACTGGGCATATGTTCGGCCATTTTTCGCGTGCGGTACAACTCGTTGCGCGTATTGAGGAAGCCCTTATAGTCACGATTCCCGATCAACTGATCCAATTCGGTTTCACTTATCCGCTCTTTGTCCAGGTCGCGCGACGTGAAATCGATCCTCAACTCCTGCAAAAGCGCTTTCGCCTTCCGGCAGGTGGTACACATAGGCTTCTGATAGAAAGTAAGTTTCGACGCGGGCATATCGTCTCTCGATGAAAGGCACTCAGTAACGCGGAACCTTCGGATCAATGTCCAACGACCAGCGATCGATCCCGCCAGACATGGATTTCGCCGACTTAACGCCCTGTGCGCGAAGCCAATTCGCCACATCCATACTCCTCATTCCGTGGTGGCAAAAGCAAATCACATCCTCGTCCGCGTCCAGCTTCTGCAGATTTGCGGGAATCGTGCCCATGGGCATCAACACCGCCCCCTCGATATGACAGATGGCGTATTCGTGAGGCTCTCGCACATCCACCAGCAGCAGCTTCTCGCCGCGATCCAGCCGCTGCTTCACCTCGAGTGGCGGAATCTCGAGGTCGCTCACTGGATGGAACCCTTCGCCGAAATCCACTGCTTCTCAAGCGTCTGGATTTCGCTGACAATAACCAAATCCTCTGGCTGCGGCAGCATCCCTTTCAAATGCTCCTCATATGCCTTTTCACTCAGCAACTCGCCCGTCACGCTGTACGGCTGACGCGCGTATTCGCCAATATAGCGATTAAATTTCACGTCGGGCACATAAAGTTTCGGCTGCCCCGCCGCCACATTCTTGTTGATCATGTCCACCAGCTTCACGCATTCCTGCCGGTACAGCTCGCGGCTGTGCTCGTTCATGCGCTCCAGGTTGGCTTCCGCCTGTGCCGTAGGTTCATCATAGCGCCCTTTGAGCCCCCACACGTAAAACCAGTGCGCGGAGCTCGACCGGTCCACTCCAAACAAATCCAGGCTCACCGGAATCCACTTGTTGACGTACTTCTGAATGATCTGTTGCGGAATTACGCCGGCTTTGACGATGCGCTTGATCCCGTCTTGTCCGGTGCCCAGGTGAAAGGACTCTTCCTTGAGCATCGGTGTCATCGATTGTGCCAGCGGTGCAAATCCAGAGAAACTGAGCATCGTAAGCTGGTATTTTCCGTCGCGATCGACAAAGTCCGTATACACGAAAAAGTCCAGCCAGTTGTTAACGTCCTGATTGAACGCGCCCAACAAACGCTTCTGGTCAAACGCGCGGCGCTCCAGCATTTTCTGCGCCTCCACTCGCCCGCCGTAGCCAAAATGATTCATCAGCAGGTAGCACATCTGCCACCCGTGCCGCATCTCTTCCGTCACCACACGACACAGCGATTGCCGGTCGTGTTCGCTGGGTGCGCTTTCAAACAACCGCCGCTGTTGCTCCACCGAAGCAAATTCCGTGTCGCCCTGATACACAATCAGGTTTAGCAGCGCATCCCGCATGCGCTGATCCGGAATCTGCATCACCTTTTCCCATTTCGGGCGTCCCTTGTACGCGCCGAATTCAATCTCATTCGAACGCGTTGGCCCGAACTTGGCTTCAAATTTGTAGTTGGCGATTTCCGGATATGCCACTCCGATGTCTTTTTGCCACACCCGAAACAAATCAACCCAATCGTCAAACGTGGATAACCGAGTCGCCGGCATGCTCAACCTCCTGGTGTCAATTTCTTCCACGGCCATTCAATGCCCGCGAAAACTGGGCGGCCGCTTCTCGAGAAACGCGCGAATCCCTTCCATGCAATCGTGTGAATGAAAGCATTTGAGCTGGTGTTCCACTTCCGCTTCCAGCGCTTGTATCAACGATTCCTTCTCCCGCGCGAAAATAGCTTGTTTCACCGCGCGAATCGCCATTTGCGGACCCGCGGCGATCTTCGCCGCCAGGCTTTGCACCTCGGAGGACAAGCGATCGTTGGGGAAAACATGATTCACGATGCCCAACTCTAGTGCCGTTTTTGCATCGATCATTTCGCCCGTGTAGAAGAGCTCCGCGGCCTTCGCCGGACCAACCAGCTGGGGTAAAAAATAAGTGCCGCCGTAATCCGGGAAAAGGCCAACCTTCGTGAAGTTCTGTCCGAAAACAGCTTCTTCCACGGCTACGCGAATGTCGGCAGCAAGCGCCAGATTCATTCCCGCTCCAGCGGCAGGTCCGTTCACCGCTGCGATCACCGGCTGCGGCATCGTCCGCATTTTCAAAACCGCTTGCATTCCCGAACGCAGAATCGGCGCAAGCTCGGTGTCGTTCGAGGTCGCGCGGCCTTTGCCAATCACGGCCAGGTCGCCGCCAGCGCAGAAACCGCGGCCACTCCCGGTCAGAATCACTACATGTACGGAATGATCAACGCCAATCCTTCCCAGCGCCTCGTTCAGTGCCGTCGCGAGATGATTGTCGATTGCATTCAGGCGGTCCGGCCGATTCATCGCCAAAGTCACGATGGATCCTTCGCGCGACTCCAGCAGAACCGGCCCGGTGGCGGATTTGGCTTGGCTCATTTCTCTCTCCTGTTCTCAGACGCGCTGCGCCTCTTTGGCCTTCGACGATTGCTCCACCAGTCGCGCCAGCCCGCGAAAATACTTCAAGCGATCCGCTTTGCCGTGCCCGCTCGATCCGCCGGTTGTTGGCAGCACATAAACCCGCGCGCCATACAGCAGTTCCTTTTGCAAACCGAACTTGCATTTCCGCTGCGAAAATTGCTCGTAGGTCGCCTTCCCGTTGAACGCCACGACACGCGGAGCAAACTCCTCCAACTTTTGCGACAGCACAATGCGGCCTTCGGCGAAATCCTCGCGCTTCAGTTCATCTACCAACTTGGTCGGACGCTTCACCAGGTCGGTCAGGCCAATCCCAAACTCAATAATCCGCCGGTCGTCCGGATAATCAAACGGTTCTGGCACCACCCCGCTCTCAAATAAAGTCGGCCAGAACTCATTGTTGCGCCCGGCATAATAATGTCCCGCTCGCACCGAGGATTCCGTAGGATTGCAGCCCACAATGATGAGCTTCATCCCTTTTCGAAGATAATCAGGCAGGGTTTTCATTCGTACTTTGCTCGATCCACCAGAATTTTGAAGCGGCCCGCTCCCAAAAGTTTACTTCCCTTTGAAATTCGCCGCGCGTTTTTCTACATACGCCGCCAGACCTTCTTTGGCATCCTCGCTAGTGAAGAGCAATTGCTGCAACTCGCGCTCGAGCCCAAGCGCCTCGGCAAACGGAATCTCCACCCCCGTGACCACTGCTCGCTTGATGCGCCCCACCGCCCGGGAAGCCTTGTTCGGCGGACAAAACTGCTTGGCGTAAATCATCACATCGTCCCAGAACGATTCCTTTTCGTAAATGTAGTGGATCAGGTCCATCTCCAGCGCCTCTTCGAAGCTGAAGGTGCGCCCCGTCGTCATCAGCTCGATCGCATGTGCCCGGCCAACCGCTCGCGCAAACCGCTGCGTGCCCCCCGTTCCCGGCAACACGCCAAGGTTCACCTCAGGCAACCCGATCTTTCCGCCTTCCTTCTTCGCAATGCGAATGTCGCAGGCCAGCGCAATCTCCAACCCCCCGCCTACGGTGTGCCCGTTCAACGCCGCGATCACCAGCTTCGGAGTCTGCTCCAGTCGGCAAAGCGTCTCGTTGGCGTGCAAACAAAAGTAGTATTTGAACTGCGGATCGACTTTCGCCAGCATCGGAATGCTCGCTCCCGCGGAGAAAAACTTCTCGCCGCCGCCGCGAATAACGATCACATGAACAGCCTCGTCCATGCGCGCATTGAGTATCGCCGCGTCGAGCTGCTGCATCATCTCGTACGTGTAGGTATTCGCCGGTGGATCATCCATCTCAAAGATCGCCACACCCTCTTGCACGCGATATTTGATAAGTTCTTTTGTCATTACGCTGCTGCTTGCCATAGTCTTTTCTCCTCATCTCTCCTTCTGAATGTTTTCGCCGCAGAGAGAACTGCTCAATCCAGGGGAATCACCGTCGAAACGACAGACAACCCGCTGTTGTGCGCCGGCGCCTTCTTGACACCGTGAAGGAAAATACCGACGATGGCTTCCGTCAGTTCCTCGGCGCTGGGGTCCGTTTTGGGTCTGTGCCACTTATAGACCCAGTTCATCATGCCGAACAGGCTCAGCACGGCGACGCGTGGCCGTAACCCTTCCGCCAAGCCCTTTCCGGCCACTCCATCAAAGATTTCTCGCGCCACGGCATAGTAGCGCCTCTTGATGGAAGCCACTTCTTCGCGGTACGGAGGATCAAGGGCCTCTTCCTCATGCGAGAGTACCTTCATTTCACTAGGGTGGGACAGGAAGTATTCGATATGGTTCCGAACCAACACGCGCAACCGCGCTTCCGGCTCATGAACATGCGCCAAACGCTGTTGCAGCCGCTCCATAATATTCGTAAACGCTGATTTTTGAAGTAAATACAGAAGCTTCTGTTTACTTTCGAAATAATAGTAGAGGCCGGAGAGCGATATCCCGGTAGCACGACTGATATCCCGGATCGAAGCCCCCTCAAAACCCTGTTCAGCGAAGATCTGGGCCGAATGTAGCAGGATGTGCTGCAGCTTAGCCTCAGAGTCGCGGGCAGTGGGAACAGAGCCGGTCATGGCAATTCGAACGTTCGTTCAACTACTTTAGTTCCCCGCTCCGCCCCTGTCAATCGATCATTTTGGCAATTTCCACAATCCGGCTACCTTGTGTTGTAGAAAGCCAACTCGCGCCCTAGCCCTTTCTCTTGGGCCAACCTGTAGACCTTCTCGGCGACAGCCAAGTCCCAGGCAGCAATCCCGTTCGACTTGAACAGCGTGATCTGCGCATCGTTGGCGCGACCCGGCGCTTTGCCCGCAACTAGCTCCGAAAGCTCCTTCACACTGGTCCACTTTTGCGGCTGCTTGCTGAACGGCACAATCAAGTCGCCCGCTTCCTGTTGCGATTGCGCCAGCGAATCCACAAAAATCAGGTTGGCCTTCGCGACGGCAGCTTCGTCCAGCTCCTGCTTATGGGCGTGGTTGGCTCCGATTGCATTGATGTGAACGCCCTTCGCCAGATTCTCGCCAAGAAGCACGGGTTGCGCCGAAGTAGTCGCTGTGCAAATAATCTCCGCGCTGCTCACAGCCGCCGCAGCGGACTCGGCGGGGTAAACGTTTATGCTCAGCCGTTCGGACATCTCCTCGCTGAACTGGTTTCTCCTCTTCGGATCGCGCCCGTACACAAACACCGAATCGAGCATGCGCACATTGTGAATCGCTTCGAGCTGCGTGCGCGCCTGTCCCCCGGTACCGAGAATCGCCGCCACTTTCGCCAGTCTCCGCGCAAGATATTTCGTCGCGACACCCGAAGCAGCCCCGGTGCGCAGTTGCCCCATGTAGTCCGCTTCAATCAACGCGAGTAATTCGCCGCTGGAAACCGAGTAGAGCGGCACCAGGAGGCAAAGCTTTCCTTTGACGTATGTGTACTGCTTCATCGCCACAAAGCCCGCCGCGCTGTCCAACGCCGCCATGTAGTGGAAAAATCCCTGCCCCGGAAGCTCAAATCGCCGCCTCGGGTGGACAATCACGCTGCCCTCGGCTTGCTTGCGCGAAATTTCCTCCACAGCCGCAAGTGCCATGGGCATGGTCAACAGCTGGCGCACTTCCGCTTCATTGATGTGCAGCGTCATGGCTTGGGTCCCTGGACCTCGGAACTTTCCGCTGCAGCATGAAATTCCACGAGTTGCAACTCCGTATCCGCCACTGTTCCGTGGTGATGATACTGGTAACTCAGCACGCCGACCCCGGGCACAAGCTCCATTGTCGTGTCGTCGGGTAGCGTCCGGTATTGCAATTGGAACACGGGCTGCTCCTCCGCGGGCGCGCCTTTCGCCGCTCCGAGTTTTTTCGTTGCAACTTGCTCCACGACCCAGCAGTACATGCCGTCATCTCTCTTCTTGGCTTCCTCGCCGCAGAATTTGGCGCCTTGTCGCAGCGGCCACTGAAAAAAGAAATTGTCCTCCACCATAAACTTATCGAAGGCGTGCTCGTCCCCGTTCAGCTTCGCCAAGTCAAACTCCGGACCAAGATTTTCGTAGTAAACCTCGCGCTTTTCGTCTTCCAGAATCAACCACGGCTTCGGCTCCGTCGTGCCCGCCGTCCAGTCGAGATCGGCCGGAAATCCCGTCACCACCGCGGCGGTAACGCCTTGCTTTCGAACTATCTTCTCCACCGACATTTTCCATTTCACTTCCGCGCTCGCCGGCTGGTCATTTTCGAAGTCGTACCAGCGCACCGTGCCTTCGTACACCCAGTATGTTCCCGTGCTGAACGGGAAGAATCTGCTCGGTGCTGCAGCGGGCTTCGGCGCTTGCAGCCCGGTCAATCCAATCGCGCAAAGCACACTCGCCCCAATGACCGCTTTCACGCGGAAGAGACTGCGCCTCATCTGCACGATTCAGCGCTTCCCGGCCGCATTTCGTTTGCCCGAGGCATGCTTTCCAGTCGCTGGTCCCTCGCGCACGCGGCGCACCACCGTTTGCACCAAATGGTAGACACGCTCTTCCCTGCCTCCATCCATATCGCGAAAACGAAACTCCGGCTCGCCCTGCTGCCCTTTGCCGACGCGAATCGGCATCGCCCCGCAAAGATTATTCTCGATATACGCCGTTTCGTAGCGGGACTTCTTCGGGTTCCACGTAAACACCCGCAGCGTGGTGAAATCACAAGGCTGACCTTCCCCGCCGCGCGTCCCGGCAACCAGATACTGCGAGTGCTCGCCGTTGTCGTCTGTCACTCGGTTCAACTCAAACCACGCGATGGGCCGGACGTTGGCCGCGCTCGTGCCTTCTCGCACCTGGTCCGGTAGATCGAGCGAAATGAATCTTGCCACCACCCATCCTGCAATCGGTACCGTCTGGTCGCCGGGCTGCGTCGTCGTCATAATCGCGGAGTTCCGAATCGCACTTTCTCCGGGCGGCCGCGTCGCAATTCCCCGCACCAGAAACCAATCTTCCTTCTTGTTGTTTTCGCTTTCCGCGGCTTCTTTTTCGTCCGTCGCTTGCACCCAGTCCGCCACGGCGCGCCCCAGGATTTCCACTTCCGCCCCTCGTCCGAACTGATAGAGCCGAGGCTCGGTCCTCCCAGGCGCAATGCGCATATTGGTGGTCGTCTTGGTACGGCCGCGCGATTGAACCGGCATGCCCTTGGACCTTTCCAGAAGCGTTTCGCTGCGCTGCCAGAGCGCCGGGTCCATCAGGTAGCGGCCATCAATCCATCCCTCGGTGCCCGAGGCGGTGCGCACCTTGGCGTAGTCATTCCGGTGAGCCAGCACATCCACACGCTCGCCGTAATACAACACGCCAACCTGTTCCCGCACTTGAGCCATGCTGCTGAACAGCGTCACGCTTCTCTCGCTAACGTAACCGGAGCCAACCGATTCGTGTTTGGGCCGGAAGAACCAGGCTAGCAGCGCCACCAGGCAAAGCAGTGGCACGGCCACCAACAATTTTCGCTTCATGCCGAGTCCCCGAAGGTGGCTCCGACGGCGCGCGTGGCGCGGACGCAATCACTTCTGCGATTGATCAACTCCATTTTTAGAACTTCGTCGAGTGGCACCAATTCCATTCTGCCAGCTTTCCGTCAATCCAGGCGCACGAATTGCGGCCCGGCATCCATTTTGGCAGCGGCCACTCCGACGCGATTCATTTTCATAGTAACCTCGGAAGGCGCGTAGAGGGAAAAAGAGGAGACGTCGGATGAAATTCCTGAGAGCTCTGAGGCCGCTGGCGTTGCTGGTTCTGCGTCTTGTACTGGGTTTAATCTTCCTGGTGCACGGCTATCCTAAATTAGTGCACCCCACCGAAGCCATGCACAGTTTTTTCATTTCCCACGGCCTGCCTGGCTATTTCCTGAACATTGCCGCAATTCTGGAATGCTTCGGCTCGGTTCTCCTGTTCGCGGGCCTCTTCACTCGTCCGGCTGCGTTGCTGCTCGCCATCGAAATGGCCGTGGCCATTTGGAAAGTCCACAGCGCCCGAGGAATTCTCGCGGTGACCGACTACGAGTTCCCCCTGTCTTTAGCCGCAGGCTGCTTCATTTTAGCAACCATCGGCGCCGGCGTGATCTCCGCCGACCATCTCCTCTTCGGCGAGACTAGGGTAAAACACCGCGGGTGGCATCGCGTCAAAGCCTAAACGCTCGCGGAGAACCAAGCAGTTCGCCCAGGCGCGTCCCGTATCGAAGCCAAGTGATCTCAGATTCTGCGCGTTGCGCCGTTATGCTCGACAGCGCAGCTGTCTGACAATGGAGACTGGCGTTCGGCAGCCTCAATCGGCCGGCAGCCACGTGTCGGATCTTCGATAAAACGCTGAGCACCGTCGGTGCGACACTCAAATCACCGCAACGTTGGCCAGTCGGAAAAGGTAGCGCGCGTCAAACCCGCGCCGTCGTCGCCGGCACTGCCAAAGGTGCCCCCGGCGGCGCAAGCGGCAGCGCAATCCACAGGACGATGTACACCAACAATCCCGTCCCGGCAAAAAAGATCGCTAGCAACCAAACGATCCGCACGATCGTCGGATCCAGATCAAAATAATCCGCCAACCCCGCGCAGACGCCTCCAATCTTCTTGTCCACGCTGGAGCGCATCAGTCGTTTCGGCGGTGCCGCATAAGCTGGCGCGGACGCACCGGGCGCAAGCGGCGCGCCGCAGTTGTAGCAAAATTTGGAGCCGTCGGCGATTTCCTTTTGGCAATTCGGACAAACCATGAATGTACCCCCTAAAGGAACGTCAATTCCGCATTGTAAACCGATGTACGAAGGAAAGAAGCAAAAAGTTTCCGCGGGCACGCCGGCCCTCCGCCACGACAAATTGCGCGCATTCGGACGCACAAAACATAGCAGTCCGCTATAACATTCCACTCGCGCGCACTGTCAAACCTTGTCACCCGAGAGCGCTTCTCCCGAGGGATCTACTTGCTCTTGCTGCGATTTGTCCTAGGTGTCGCCTCAGTATTCCAATAGCCCGCGCACTGCAGCCACAACGTCATCGGTCTGCGGCAAAATCGCATCCTCGAGCTTCGGATGGTACCCGCAGAACGTGTCCGTGGCCGCCACGCGTTTCACCGGCGCATCCAGCTCTTCGAACAATTCTTCCGCAATCCGCGCCGCAATCTCCGCGCCGTATCCCCAGCTCAACATATCCTCATACGCGACGATCACACGGTGCGTTTTGCGCACGCTCTCGGATATTGCTTGCCAATCGTAAGGCGACAGAGAACGCAGGTCGACAATTTCCACCGAAATGCCTTCGCGCTCCAGCGCAGCCGCAGCTACTTCCGCCCGGTGCACCACGGCCCCATACGTAATAATGCTCACCTGGCTGCCTCCCCTCACCACGCGCGCCTTGCCAAAAGGAATGGTGAAATCTGCCCCAGGATACTCAGATCGGTTATACGGCTGCCGGTAAAGATGCTTGTGCTCCAGGAACATCACCGGATCGTCACAGCGAATCGCCGTCCGCAACAATCCCGCAACGTCCAGCGCCGTCGAAGGCATCACCACTCGCAACCCAGGACAATGCGTGAAAATCGACTCGCCGCTCTGACTGTGATACACCGCGCCGCCCGTCAAATATCCGCCGATCGCCACCCGCAGCACCGCCGGGGCTTTGAATACGCCATTCGAGCGCCACCGCATCACGCACAGCTCGTCGCGAATTTGCATCATTGCCGGCCAGATGTAGTCGAAGAACTGAATCTCCGCCACCGGCTTCAGCCCGCGAGTCGCCATCCCGATCGCCCGCCCAACGATACTTGCTTCAGCCAGCGGCGTGTTGAACACACGGTCAGCCCCGTACTTGCGCTGCAACCCCGCAGTCGCCTTGAATACCCCGCCCTTTCCTTTCACTTCGCGCAAATTCTCTTCGCGGCTCGCGTCCGCCACATCTTCCCCAAAGACAGTGATTCGGTCATCGCGGCCCATCTCGTCAAACAATGTAGCCGCCACCATCTCCACCATGGTCTTCGGCGCCCCATGGGTTTGGGGTTCGGCGGCAAACGCCTCCGACGTCGGATCAACATCCGGAGAATAGACATTCACATAAATCGACGACACATCCGGTGGCTCGGCTTCGAGCGCTTGGTCCGCCACCTCGCGCACCTCGCGGTCAACGTCCGCCTCTAAACGCTCGATCTCTTTCTGGTCCAGCAAACCTTCGCGAATCAAAAACAGTGAGAATTTCGAAAGCGGATCGCGGCGAGCTTCTTCCTCACGCTCTTCCGGCGTCTTGTACAACTTTTCATCGTCGGACAGCGAATGCGAATACGGCCGCGTCACCTGCGCGTGCACAAGCGCGGGTCCGTGCCGTTCGCGCACATACTGAATCGCCTCTTTGCATGCGGCGTAGCTCTCGAGCGGGTCGGTGCCGTCGCACACCGCAATGTGCAAGCCGGGGAACCCTTTAACCAGTCGCGAAATGCTCTTTCCGGCGGTTTGTACTTCGATGGGAACGGAAATCGCGTAACCGTTGTCCTCGATCAAATAGAACACAGGTAGCTTCTTAGCGCATGCCGCGTTGAGCGATTCCCAGAATTCTCCCTCGCTTGTCGCTCCGTCACCCGAGGAAACGTAAACAATCTCGTCCGGCTCGTGATTCACAAATTGGCCAAGAGGCGCCTGCTTCGCCTGTTCCAGCGCCTGGGGATGACGATCGTAGTACAGCGCCGCCTCCGCCGCGCCCACAGCCTGCACGAATTGCGTCCCGGTGCAAGACGACTTGCTCACAATATTCCACTTCGCATGGCCCCAATGCGACGGCATCTGCCGCCCTCCGGAGCTTGGATCGTCCTTGGCTCCAACTCCTTGTAGAAGCGTTTCAAGCGGCGTCACACCCAGCATCAGGCAAAGCGCGCGATCGCGATAATACGGATAAACCCAGTCCACGCCCGGACGCAAAAGCAACCCCGCAGCTGCCGTCACAGCTTCATGTCCCGCGCTCGAAATCTGGAAATAAATCTTGTTCTGGCGTTTGAGTTGAATTTCCCGGTCGTCCAGCCGCCGCGAGAGGTACATCGTGCGGTACAACCGGATCAGGGCGTCCCGGTCAAGGCCCTGGTATTTTTGCGTTTCCGCTTTGGCTGTTTTTGCGCGCGTCTGCACTGCCATTCAGTCTGACCTCGTTGCAGTCTTCGAAAATGAAAGTAGGTCCCGGCCGCGGTCTGGATTATACGAAGCCCGGTTCCAGCCAAGCAACAGAACCTCGGTCCGCTTTGTGCAAAACTCGGGTACTAGCCCAGCTCCTCGAAACGCTGCTCTGTGGCCTCAAACTTCGCCTCTCCCGGCTTCACTATGACCGGAGATGCATCGCGAAAGGGTTCTTCGGTCGGGATGCGTTGCACCCAGCGCTCCTCCGACAGCTTTTCATGCCCAGAGAATCCCAACCGCACCAGCAACCGGATATCCTCATTGGAAGCTGGCATCTCTTCCGCCTCCGCCTTCGCTTTTCGCCCTTTGTGCTTCCCCTGAGCCTTCTTCTCCGGCTGCGCCGATTTTGCATCGCCGTCTGCACCATCGAGCGCAATGCGCTCTACCTTGTAGAGCAGCTTCTTATCCAGCCGGAACGCCTGCTTCCAGGTCTCCAGCTTGTGCAGAGCCTGCTGCGCCTTCTCCTCGTCCTTCGCGAACTCAAACAGCATATAAATGTGGGCCATGGTTTTCAGTGTGCGTCCTTCCAACCAGCCAAGTCAAGAAACGCCCCTCGGTCTCCTTGCCCCTCAACAGCCAATTTGGCACATTCCATCCGGCCCTTGTAGCAGCCGCCTTCTGCTCGCCCTGCCGCACGAAGGAGGCGGGCGTTTTGACAATGGAGGCATGCCGTTTCTTGGCAATTGGCCAACGACCTATTGCAAAATTCAAGCTCCAGCAGATGGAAGCGTCGCATTCATCACCGGGGAGAAGATCTTTATCCATCCCGCCTGGCAATGGGCCACGGCACCACTCTGCAGCATCCAGCCTCAGCCATGGACCGTGCCGTCGCCCTCGACCAACACCCACAAAAACCCGTCGCATAAAATCTGACGACCACGAGACGGTACCACACCGAAAGACAGGGCTTACCCGTCTCAACCACAACAACCTCGTGTAGCGGCCACCTTCTGAGGCGGGCGACTTTGTTCGGCGCACAGTGAGCGTTCCGCCAAAATGGAAAATTAGCAGTTCGCCCTGAGTCTTGAAAATGCACACTGGCTGGCGAAAATCAAATTTTGCCAATCCCAGCGGCGGAGCCGCGACACAACTTTGCCCAGCCCGTCAGGGCGGGGTCACGCCGGACCAACCAAAGCGCCATAGGTGCACCTTTTTTCCAACCTCCCCGGCCGAAGACCCTCTGGAACGCCACAACAACTCCCGCAACCCCCGCATTGCATCAATCCCAAGCCTCACGCTATGCTTTACAACAAATCCAAATGGCGATGGAGTTCGCCATAACCGCCCCAGTCACCACCGGGGCTGATGACTCCTGGCTGCCGCGCGGCACCAGGAGTTTTTTATATACCGCGCCGGCCGGAATGGGGACACTTTGCGTTTCTTCTTGATCGGATTGTTCGGCGCCATCGGAACCCTGGCGCGCTACGGCCTCGGCGGCGCAGTCCAAATCAAAACGGGCAGCACCTTCCCCTACGGCACGCTGCTTATCAACCTTACCGGCTGTTTCTTCCTCGGATTGATCGGCCAGCTCACCTTGAATCGTGTAATCATCCCCGCAGAATGGCGCATGGCCATCGCCATCGGTTTTTTTGGCGGCTACACTACCTTCTCCAGTTTCGGTTGGGAAACCGCCAAAATGTTTGAAGCCGGCGAGTGGCTCCGCGCCTCCACCTACGTCGCGGCAAGCGTTGTTCTCGGCCTGCTTCTCTCGGTCGCCGGCATCCGCCTGGCCAACCGCTTCTAGGAGTCCGCCATGACACATGAAAAATTCGAAGGCGAACGCACTCTGATGCGCATTCACATCGGTGAATCCGACAAATGGCATGGCAGGCCGTTGCACGAAGTCATCGTCACAATGCTGCGCAAGGAAGGCTTTTCGGGCGCCACGGTTTTGCGCGGTGTGAGTGGCTTCGGCGGTTCGAGCGTCTATCATACCGACAAATTGTTACGCTTGTCGCAGGACCTGCCGATCGTCGTCGAGGTCATCGAAACGCAGGAGCGCATCGACCAGATTCTCCCCCGCATGGACGAAATCGTAGAAGGCGGATTGATCACCCTGGAAAAAGTGCGCGTCATCTTGTATCGCGCCACAAAAAGATAATCTCCAATAGCCGACTGGCGCGCGCAAAAAACTCTACTGCGTTACACTTTCTTTCCGTGAGCACCGCCGGCATCGATCAGAAACAGCATTGGCTCACGCGCACCGTCCTGGGCATCGGCCTCACCAGCCTGTTCAGCGACTGGAGCCACGAAATCGCCACCGCTGTTCTGCCGGCCTTTCTTGCCGCAATTGGAGCGGGTCCCGTATGGCTCGGCGCAATCGAAGGAATCGCCGATGGCCTTTCGAGCTTCACAAAACTCGGTGCCGGCCATTACACCGACCGCCTGAAGCGCCGCAAACCTCTGGCCGTCTTCGGTTACGCCTTCACCGCACTGGCTACCGCGTCGTTTGCTTTCGCCACGCACGCCTACCACGTCCTGATCGGCCGCACCGCCGCATGGCTTGGCCGCGGTGTCCGCTCTCCGGCCAAGAAAGCTCTCCTCGCTGCCGACGTTTGTCCGTCCGCCTACGGCCGCGCCTTCGGCCTCGAACGCCTGATGGATACCATTGGCGCAATCGTCGGCCCACTCACGGCTCTCTGGCTCCTTCAAGTCACCAATCACAGCTACCGCGCCGTCTTCCTGTGGACTCTCTTGCCAGGCATGATCGCCGTTGCCAGTTTCTGGCTCCTCGTCCGCGAACGCCCAATCGAAACAAGAAAGAAGCAATCCTTCCTCACCGGCCTGCGGGCCCTGCCAGGAACCTTCCGGCGCTTTCTCCTCGGCGTTGGCGTATTCGGCGCCGGCGATTTTTCGCACACCCTGTTGATTCTCTTTGCCACCCGCATGCTTGCTCCGGCACAAGGACCAGCCCGCGCCGCAAGCATCGCCGTCGGCCTCTACACGCTGCACAACGTCTTCTATGCCGGTTCCGCTTATCTCAGTGGCTGGATCAGCGACCACGTCCCGCACCGCAAGGTCATTCTCGCAGCGGGCTACGCTCTCGCCGGAGTGACAGCGATTCTACTCACGACCTCACCAAACCGTCTCTGGGTACTCGCCGTGATTTTCGTTCTTGCCGGTCTTTACGTCGGCACCGAAGAAGCTCTCGAAGACTCCCTCGCCGCGGAATTAATCCCCACGGAGCAGCACGGCATGGCCTTCGGCACCCTCGCCGCCGTCAACGCCGTCGGCGACTTCCTCTCAAGCCTGGTCGTCGGCTTTCTCTGGTCTGCCGTCTCTATCCGTGCCGCGTTCTCCTTCTCCGCCATCCTCTTTTTCCTCGGTGCTTTCATCGTCCTGCGTTTGCGCCGCTAACCCGCGCTCCTCGCCAGCCCCGTCGCGCGCAGCCTGCTCTTTCGACGCCAGAATTCGCCGATGAACTTCCGCCAACAAATATTTGCGAAGATTGTCCGCCACAACCCCGGGCTCCGCCAGCATGCGCAAATCGGAAACCGTAAGCTGCGGAAGGAACCCCAGCACGAGCGAAATCGGCGTGGAAGCATTCCGCACAATCGCCACCCGTGCACTATAACTCTGTGACCACTTTCGATGCCCGGCCACCGCCTGCACTACTGCAACCGGCACCTTCTCCCGCGCCAGCGCTTTCAACACCTGAGCTTCCGTCAAATAAGGATTTTCCAGCGCCACCGGCATTACCTGCGCGTGGCCGTCCGCTACCAGTGCACCGGCAACGCGGCTTGGTCCTCGCCGCGCCAGTGTGATCTTTTGCCCCAATGGCAGTTGCGGTAGTCGCGCCACAATCTGCTCCTCCGCGTAACGCTTCAACTCCGCGGAAACCGCGGGCGAAAGCGCAAACTGCACCAAGTCCATCAAATAAAGTTCCTTCAGCAAGCGTAGCCCAACCAGCCGAGGCGTTCGCGGATGCAGCAGCAAGCTCTTTTTCACGGCATAACTGTTCAGGAATGCCTTCCGCTTTCCGATGTCTTCCAGAATTTCCGTGGGCAGATCCTTCCGCGACAACAAAAGAGTCAACTTGGTTTCGTCGAGCGCTGGATTGTCCAGCAACGCCAATAGAACCGGCGGCGCCGGATGAAAGAGCAACCCGTCAAACTCCTCGCCAGTGGCAACTCTGGCTCGCTCTGCCTCGCGTTCGAACTCCGCCACGTCACGCCTCTTCTTCGGCTGGGTCCAAGAGGATTCGAAGGGCCATCCGCGCCGCCGCCTGCGCCGCCGTGACCATCAATGCACCAAACTCCGCTCCGGGCGCGGCAAGGTGCAACCGCTCGTCGAGAAGTTTGTCGAAATACGTGGAGCGCCCCACCATGCCTCCACTCTTCACCAGCAAAAACTTCTCTCGGTTCAGTTCCAGCCGCTCCATCAAGTCCACCACAAGTCCCGCAAGGTCCCCCGCCGCATCTTGCAGCAGCGCGCGCGCCGCCGGGTCGCCCTCATCGGCTGCGTCAGCGATCACCGGAAAAATTCTCGGGAAAACCTCGTCCGGCGTCCGATAAACCCGCAACTGCAAATCTTCCCAATCGGAAGCCCGCAGTTCTCGTAGGATTCGCGCCGCAAGATGCGAATCCGGGATGCCGCGATCCGCTTCTCGCAGTGCCACACTTGCTGCCCGTCGGCCAACGTCGTATGCGCTACCTTCGTCGCCGAGCAACGGCCCGTGGCCGCCCACACGAATCACTTGTCCGTTGGCGTCGCGTCCCACCGCAGCTGAGCCGGTTCCAGCCAGTAGTACGATAGCGCGCCTTTTGCCTGTAGCCTCAAGAATCAGGTCCAGGTCGGTACACACAAAGACTTCCACGCCGGGAAATTCCTCGGCCAACAGTTTCTTCATCTTTCGCTGGGATTCCGTCTGTGCCAGGCCCGCCAATCCGGCGACCAGCACGCCAACATCGTCCGTTGAAACCTTCGCCTGCTGGATGACGCTTCGCCCCGCCTCGCATACCGCCGCCAACGCGCCGCCAAATCCCACGCGCATCGGATTCGATGGACCGCCGCGCCCGTCCGCGCGCACCAATCCCGCCTCGTCCATCAGCACGCATTCTGTCTTTGTCCCGCCGCCGTCAAACCCGAGGACAAATCGCATACCCAAAGCATACGCGACCCAGCCGCCGCTTTGCAGCTAATGCCGCGCCCGCGTCGCCCCAACCCGTAGCTCACCGCTGGGGTGAGGCTTTCCACCACGCAACCAAGGTCCATCCATCGAAGCGGGAACCCACGAATGACGCGCTTCAAACCCCAAACTACAGCAACCTGTCATTCTGAACCCGCGCCTTTTGCAAGGTGAAGGATTTCTCTTCCTTAGCGGGAGCTTGTTAGCTCCGACATCTGATCGTAATCCAAATCGGGCTTCCGCCCCCGAGCAATCCGGCGTCCCTTGCGCGCCGAATATTCTCTGTCTCCGCCTCCTTGACGCTCCGCGGCTCCCCCCACTATCCTCGTCGCAGTTCGCTACCAATCCGCAAAGCCGGAGCTTGATGCGCATCCATCCGCTCGACCTGGTCATCGTCATCGCGTATCTGCTCGGCGTCACGCTCCTCGGCCTTCGCTTCCGCCAACATCAACGCAGCGTAAATGATTATTTCCTCGGTGGTCGCAGCACGCCCTGGTGGGCACTGGCGCTTTCCATTGTCGCCACCGAAACCTCCACGCTCACGATCATCGGCACGCCGGCGATTGCCTACGCCAGCAATCTCACCTTTCTGCAACTCGTCTTCGGCTACATCGTCGGCCGTTTCCTCATCTCACTTCTATTTCTTCCCGGTTACTTTCGCGGCGAATTTCTCACCGCCTACGCCCTGATCGAAAAGCGTTTCGGCACGAAAATGCGCGCGGTCGCAGCGCTGACCTTCCTGGGCACACGGACGCTTGCCGAAGGTGTCCGCGTCTCCGCCATCGCTCTCGTTATCAGCGTCGCCCTTGGCACCTCCGAGCGCCTCGCCGTCTTCATCGTCATCGCGCTCACGATCCTCTACACCTTCGAAGGCGGTATGAAAGCCGTCATCTGGACCGACGTCGCCCAATTTCTTCTCTATCTCACCGGCAGCCTCATTACTCTCGTCGTTCTCCTCCACAAAATTCCCGGCGGCTGGGCGGAAGTCACGCAAGTCGCTGCTCTCAACGGCCACAAATTGCAATTCCTCGATTTTACGTGGAGCCTCACCACCACCTATACCTTTTGGTCGGGTGTAATCGGCGGCGCCTTTCTCACCATGGCCACACATGGCACAGACCAAACCATCGTTCAGCGCCTCCTCGCCGCGCGCAATCAAACCGACAGCCGCCGCGCCATTCTCGCCAGCGGGTTCATCGTGCTTTTCCAGTTCACCGTATTCCTTCTCGTCGGCGCGCTGCTTTTCGTATTTGCGCAACACACGCCACTGCTCTCTGCCGGCGATCGCACCGATCGCGTCTTGCCTCTTTTCCTAGTCCGTGAAATGCCGACGGGCCTGGTCGGTATTCTCCTCGCATCGATTCTCGCCGTAGCCATGTCCAACGCCAGCGGTTCGCTGAATTCTCTCTCAGCCTCCAGCGTGCTGGATTTGAATGCACTGCGAGGTCGCGCTATCGATCCTACAAAGTTTCTTAAAATTTCGCGCCGCATGACTCTCGTCTGGGGCACAGTCCTCATCTTCTTCGGCCTCGTAAAATGGCAACACTCCCTCCTCGAAACCGGCCTAGCCATCGCATCCCTTCCCTTCGGCAGTCTGCTAGGCCTCTTCCTCCTAGGCACCCTCGATTCGCGAGCAAACTCGATTGGCTCACTCGCAGGCATGTTCGCCGGGCTCGCCGCCGTCCTCGCCGTCTACCTGGCGTCCACCATCGCCTACACCTGGTATGTCCTAATCGGTTCCTGCGTGACCTTCCTCGTAGGAGCGCTGGTGAGCCGCATCGCGCGTCGCAATCCACCCCCGTAGTGGGTACCCAGGTCAGCCGCATCTCGCCTTGCCGTTCAGCGCCGTAGGTCCGGCACAATTTAGCCCAGCCCGCAAGGACTGGGCATTTCAGCAAAAGATCCCGAGCGCCAGAGGCGCGACACATTCGGTGCTTCCCGCGGTTTTCTCGGAGTCCGCTGATTCGATTTTTCCTCGATCGAAGAATGATCTACACTCCTCTGCCATGAACTCGCCGGCCCAAAAACGTCTCGAACTCGTCCGCGGCCTTGGCCCCTCGGCCGCTGCGGCCATCGTCGTGGGCACGATGGTCGGCACCGGCATTTTTCTCAAACCCGCCGAAATGGCCCGCGAAGGCCGCTTCGTCTCTATCGTCTTCGCCGCATGGATTGTCGGCGCGGCGCTATCCATTTTTGGCGCGCTGGCCTTCGCGGAGCTTGGCGCCGCCATCCCCGAAGCCGGGGGCGAATATGCCTATCTTCGCCGCGGCTTCGGTCCCGTATGGGGCTTTACGTTCGGCTGGATGCATTCGATCGTCGGCCGCCCCGCTTCTACCGCCTCCATCGCCGCCGGACTGGTGCGCTTCCTCAGTTTTTTCCTGCCCGTGGTCGGCTCGCCGCTCTTCAGCGTGCACATCGCCATCCCTGGACTCACCGGCTGGATCCATCCCTACGATTTCGTCTTCACCTGGGCGCAGCCTCTCGCCGTTTTTTGGCTGCTGCTTATGACCGGCGTCAACTATCTCGGCGTTCGCCTGGGCGGCGAAGTGCAAATCCTTCTGACCAGCATCAAGGTCCTCAGCATCGCTCTGATCATCGGCGTGGCTTTCGTTCTACCGAATACCGGCCCTCATCCGCCCGACCCGGTGTGGCCCACCTCGGCGAGCGGCGGATTGCTCACCGCATTCCTCGCCGCTCTCGCCGCTGCTCTCTGGGCCTACGACGGGTGGGAAGATCTAAATCTAGTTGGCTCCGAGGTAAAGGATCCACAGCGTAATTTTCCGCGCGCCCTCGTCGGAGGTGTTAGCTTTACTGCACTGCTGTATTTGCTCTTTAGCGCCGCCTGCCTCAAAGTTCTGCCCTTTAACAGCGTCGCGAACTCACAACATGTCGCCTCCGACGTGGTGGAACGCGTCATCGGCCACGGCGTCGCTTTCTGGATCACTCTGGCGATGGCCCTCTCTGCTCTGGGCTCTATGAATTCTTCCATCCTGAGCGGCGCCCGCGTACCTTACGCGATGGCTCGCGACCGCATTTTCTTTCATGTTGCCGACGGCATCCATCCCAAATACCGCACCCCTGCTCGTGCGCTGATCTTTCAAGTAACTCTGACAAGCCTCATGGCTCTCACCGGCACCTTCGAAGAACTTACCAATCTCTTCATCTTCGCTGCGTGGATTTTTTATGGTCTCGCCGTCGTCGCGCTCTTCCGCCTCCGCAAAGCAGAACCCAGCCTCGACCGCCCCTACCGCTGCTGGGGCTATCCCTGGGTCCCCGCTCTCTTCGTTATCGGCTCCATCGTCTTAACGATAAATCTCTGGCTCGTCCGCCCCGGCCGCTCCACCATCGGCCTCCTCCTCATCCTCGCGGGCCTCCCCTTCTACCGCTACTGGACGCGACACGACAGTACAAAACAGATTCCAAAGTCGCCGCCTTTCAAGGAGTCCACTTCAAAGTGAATAACCGCCCACCGTCAAAATCTGAACAATAGGATCGACAGCCGCATCAACCAGTTTGGATCCGTCACCGTAGGCCAAGTCATTGGGAAGCCTGTGATGATCTACGGGTCGCCGGAAAGCGCGCGCATCGGTTGCCCGGTTAAATAGTTCGAGCGGGAGAGGGTTTTGTGGTAGCCGCCGTCCGCGGCGGCGCTTTTGGGGCTCTTTGGTCATACACCAAAAAGCCTTGTCATCCTGAACCAAGCGGAGGACCTGGTTTCCCTTCGCGCTTGGCTTGGATTGGGTTTCAGCCCCGGAGGAAACTCTTTTCTGCTAATCCCCTTGCGCGGCCCCGGCCGATCGGCTCTGCCGCGAAGGCGCACTCACTCGCAACAACGCCGCAACCGCTTTCTCACGCACCGTCACTCCCGGATGAAGGGCCTTCGCCATTGCTTCAATACCGGTCACCAATCTTCCCGCAGGCCGAGAAACTACTCCATTCGCATCCAACGCATAAACCCTTCCATCGCGCACCGCCGGTATCGTTCGCCAAGTCTCCGGAAATTCCATCGAGAGATATTCCTTGCTCGCTCGCTCTGCGTTGTACCCGCACGGCCCAATCAACAAAACTTCCGGCGCGGCCGCAACAATTTCTTCCAGCGTCACGCGATGCGACGGCGTCTTCGCTTTGCCAAACAAATCGATTCCACCGGCATGCGTAATCATTTCCGGCACCCAGTGTCCGCCGACATAGAAGGGATCGAGCCACTCCAACAGCACCACCCGCGGCCGATGTTTGATGAGCGCCACTTTCGCATCGATCTCTGCCAAGTGCGCGCCAATTTTCGCCACGAAGGCCTGCGCGCGTTCCCTCCGCCCGGTCGCCTCACCAATCCACAAAATGTCCCGCCACACATCGCCCAAATCTAACGGATCGAGGCTCAGCACCTCGGGCTGTTTCGAAATTTGCGCCAGCACGGCTCCCAACTCCTCAGGAGTCGCGGCACAAACATGGCAAAGGTCCTGCGTAATGATCAAATCAGGCGCCAGCGATTCGAGCGCGTCTCGATCCACCGCGTAAATCGACTCCCCGCGCTCCACATGCTCCCGCACCAGTCGGTCCGTCTCGGCAGGAGTCGCATCTTGCGGCAATCGCGAATGCACCACGGATTTCTTCGTCTTCGCCTTCGTTGGAAAATCGCACTCGTGGCTGACGCCCACAATCTCGTCGTCAAACCCCAACGCAAACAGCGTTTCCGTGGCCGACGGTAGCAAGGACACAATACGCATCCCCGGACTCTAGCACAATCCGTCCCCTGCGGGCTTCGATTAGATGCGGTAGGCTGGGCCCTCAGCCGGCATCCCTGTAGCGCTGGCTTTTATGCCAGCGCGCCGCTGGGCCTTCCTACCGCTTCGTTGTGGGTGCCCTACGCGCCGCTTTTGCGTGCGGGACTCCGGGGGTCGTTCAGGCGCGAGTCGCTCACCCTGAAGCGCAAAAGAGATGGTGTTTTTGCAACTGCAGATCAGGTTTCCGTCGCCGCTCTCGTCTTCCTCACTCCCTCCAACGCCACCCCAGTACACAGCGCAATCAGCGGCAGGATCACCCAACTGACCGTCATCGCCGCCAACGCGCTAAACTGGAAGCCCGGAACGACGCGAGAATCAACAAAGAAAGCAAAAGGAAAAGTGACCAAGAATATGGCCGCGATCGCTAGCGCGGGAAAGGCTCCCGCAAAATACACCCGCCATCGGCTAGCCTCCGCCCTCCGCGACAGATACGCTCCCGCCGCCCCAATCAAAGGCAAGGCCAACAGCCACGGCAAATACAAAATCACTCCCCTAGGTTGAATTGGCTCAATGCCAGCCCGAAGGACAACCGCCATCCCAATGAATGACGCCAGAAGCGTCACCAAACTCGGAATCCAAATCTGCTTCACTCGATCGGTCATCGTTCCCGCCCGCTTCGCCGAATTCACCCTTCGCCGCAACTCCTTCCAGCTTCCCGCTCGAGCGCACGTCTGTGCGTACGCTTCTTTCTCCGGCAATCCTTTACTACACAACACGGAGTAGCACTCTTCCAGATGCTCAATCAGTTCCGCCGCCACATCTTCCGCCTCGCCGTGTGCAATCCGCAGCGACCCAAGCCGCTCCTCTACGTATCCACGCCAGTCACGCATGCGTCACCTTCGCCACACGCCGCAGCGCCCGAAACAAATCCGCCCATTCTTCCCGCATCGGCTTCAACATCTTGCGGCCCCGCGGCAACAACCGGTAACAACGCCGCCTTTTCCCGCTCTCCCCGGTCTCCCACTCTCCGCGCAACCATCCGCGATGCTCCATGCGGTACAGCAAGGGATACAATGCCGCCAGCGTGTACCGCAGCGTCCCGCCGGACTGCTCCTCGATGCGGCGCCCGATCTCATACCCGTGCAGCGGTCCTTCCTCTAGAACGCTGAGCACCGCCAGTTCCGCCGTCCCGCGCTTCAGTTCCGTTCGTATCATAAGCCAGACTCTTACATGTAAGAGTCTTATATGATAGACACAATGTCAATAGTACTTATTTTCGCCGGAAGAAGCTTGTGTAGCGGCCGCCTTCCGAGCCGGGCGCCTTTTCCTTCGCCCCTGAGCCGCGACGAAGGATCTCAACTGAAAAGCTGGCCACCGCTATGACAGTAGCGCTGCCACCCGCAATGCTCGGCACTCGCCTACTTATACAAAAAATACTTCCTTCTCACCTGCTCAAAGCCCGCCAAATCCGCGCTCCACCCCGCCACAATCTGTTCCGCCGCCGCTCCGGCTTTCAATTGCTCCACGGTCGCCGTATTCCCCAGTAGCACGATTGTCTTCGTCACATCAAACTGCTCTGGATATTTCTTCGACACCAGCGCCGCAATCTCCAGCGCCACACGCATCGACCGTACCGCCTCGCGATCCGTCATCCGAACTCCCACACCGCCGCAGTGCTGCCCCGCGTAAAGCCCGCTCACCGGAATATACGGCTGATTCGTGAAGCGCACTCCCGACAGATTTCGCGCGTTTAGCGCCTCCGCCACTTCATCTCCGTTGATCCACGGCGCGCCAAACTCCTCAAACGGCGCCTCGGTTCCGCGCCCCACGGACAATCCCGCGTTCTGCAAAATCTCCAACCCAGGGTAAAGAATCGCGCCCTTCATCGTCCGTAAATTCGGCGAAGGCGGAATCCACCGCAGTCCCGTGTTCTCATAAAAATAATTGCGATGCCAATTCTTCATCGCCACCACATGTAGCTCGCAATGAATCTCCTTCTCGGCGTTGAACAACTGTGCCAACTCTCCAATCGTCAACCCATATCTCACAGGCAACGGAAGGTACGCCACAAACCCGGTCTTATCCGCATCCAGCATCGGCCCTTCGACAATCTCTCCACTGATAGGATTGGGCCGGTCCAGCACATAAAACGGGATCCCATGCTTCGCCGCTTCCTCCATGCAATAGCCCATCGTCGTCGTATACGTGTAGAACCGCACGCCCGCATCCTGCACATCGAACACCAGGGCGTCGACTCCCTGCAGCATCTCTTCTGTCGGCCGCAGATGCTCCCCGTATAAACTAAAAATGGGCAACCCTGTCGAAGCATCCTTCGACGAAGCCACCTTTTCGTCCGCGTGTCCCGCGATTCCATGCTCCGGACTGAACAGCGCAACCAACTGTACTCCCGGCGCATGCGCCAGAAGTTCGATCGTCGTTTTGCCCTGAAAGTCCTGGCCGGTGTGATTCGTGATCAGCCCGACATGCTTGCCGCGCAGCGGCGCAAATTTCTCCGCCTCCAGTACATCCAATCCGGTCTGCACGCGGCCTGCATAGCTTCTCCCTGCCGCTTTTTTCTTCTGTGCCGCTACAACACTCGAGCCTGCACCAACTGTAGCCACGCCGCCTAGCGCTAGCGCAACGGCAAAACACACTTTCTTCCGTCGATCCCGACCCAAACTCGGCAATGGTTTCATAGTCTCCAATGATATTCTGGAACGCTCCGTTCGCACCTGCATTGTGAGCACCAAGTGCGCGTGCTATATACAGTCAGGGCGCACGGCGAGCGGCCAGGAGAATCTCCAAAAATGAACAGGCGCTACGCCGCAGTTCTGCTTTTGCCCATCTTTTTTCTATCGTTTATGACAGCCAAGGCCCGCAGTCGTACGAGTCCCAGAAAAATTTCTGCCGCTGCCGCCCCAACAGCGGAAGCGCAATCCACCTCTCCACTCACTCCGCTTACCCCCGAACAAAACAAGTGGGTTGAATCCTCGCTCCGGCAGATGAGCCTCGAGGAAAAAGTCGGCCAGCTGCTCTTCACCACATATCACGGCAGCTTCACCGCGACGGACTCCGAAACCTACGCGCAGATGATGCACGACATTAAGGACCTTCACGTCGGCGGCTTCATCACCATCACGCACGGCTCGCCCCTCGGCATCGTCAAGGATCAGGCCTATCCCACCGCCGTCCTCGCGAATCAGCTGCAGTCCAAATCCAAACTTCCGCTGCTAATCGGTGCCGACTACGAACGCGGCACCGCCATGCGCCAGGACGAAGGCACTTCGTTCCCAACCGCCATGGCTCTCGCCGCCGCGGGCAATCCCAAAGACGCCTACACCATGGGCAAAATCACTGCACTCGAAGCCCGCGCTGTCGGCGTGCAGTGGATCTACGCCCCCGTTTGCGATTTGAACAATAATCCCGGCAATCCCATCATCAACACCCGTTCCTTCGGCGAAGATCCGAAGCGCGTCGCGGAGTTTGTCAGCGAATTCATCCGCGGAGTAGAGGACAACGGCGCGCTCGCCACGGCAAAACACTTTCCCGGCCACGGCGACACCGCCACCGACTCGCACATCGATCTTCCCACCATCAAAGCCGACCGCGCGCGCCTCGAAAACCTCGAACTCGTTCCTTTTCGCGCCGCGATCGCTGCCGGAGTCGGCAGCATCATGACCGGCCACCTCAACGTTCCTGCATTTGAGCCTGACCCCAGCACGCCCGCCACTCTTTCTTCAAACATTCTGACCGACCTTCTCCGCAAGCACCTCGGCTTCCAGGGTCTCGTTATCACCGATGCGCTGGACATGGGTGGAATCACCGTGCGCTATGCCCCTGGCGAAGCCGCCGTGCGCGCTTTCCTCGCTGGCTCCGATGCTTTGCTCATGCCCCCGGTTCCCGACGCCGCCTATCAAGCCGTTCTCAACGCCGTAAAATCGGGCCGCATCTCCCAGGAACGTCTCGACGCCTCTCTTCGCCACATCCTGCAAGCCAAAGCGCGACTCGGCCTCAACAAAGACCGCCTCGTAGACATCTCTTCACTGAATGAAAAATTCGGCAAAACTTCTTGGCAGGAAACCGCGCAGGAGATTTCCGACCGTGGCATCACGCTTCTTCGCGATCGCCAACATCTTCTTCCGCTCGATGGCACAAAGCCAGCCCGTGGCCTGCTCGTAAATCTCTACTCCGACCCCGAACCGTACCCCGGTGCAGACCTCGAGCCCCAACTCCGCTCCCGTTTCGATTCGCTCGTCACTCTTCGCGCCGACACCAAATTTGCTCGCGCCGACACTCTCAAGCTCCCGGCTCCAGATTCATACGACGTCATCATCCTCGCCCTATTCGTCCGCGTCAGTGATCGCAAAGGTGACATCGACGTCCCCGCCGATCAGATTCCCGTCATCGACCAAATCTACAAATCCGGTAAGCCAGTCATCACCCTCGGCTTCGGCAGTCCGTATCTCATCGAACGCTTTCCACAAGCCGAAACCTGGCTGTCCGCGTTCGGCATCAGCGATGTAGCTCAGATCTCCATGGCCCGCGCTCTCTTCGGCGAAATTCCGGTCCGTGGCCATCTGCCGGTCGCGATTCCTGGCGTCGACACGAAAGCTGGTTTCGGCATCGATCTCCCCGCCGATCCCATGAAACTCCAACCCATGGATGTCCGCAGTGAAGCGCAACTCCAACCCGCTTTCACCATCATCGAAAACGCCATCGCGGACAAAGCCTTTCCCGGCGCGACCATCGCCGTTGGCTATCGCGACAAAGTTTCTTATCACGCCTTCGGCAAGCTCAGCTACGACACGAATTCCCCTTCCGTCAAAATCGACACCATGTACGACCTCGCCTCCCTCACCAAAGTCGTAGTCACCACCACTCTCGTCGAAAAGCTCGTCGAAGGCGACTTCGCTTCCCCGCTCGACCTCGACGCTCCCATCGAACGCTATCTTCCCGAGTGGGCCAGCGGGCCGCAGCCAGAGTGGCGCCACAAAGTCAGCGTCCGCCATCTGATGACTCACACTTCGGGCCTGCCGCCGTTCAAGGAATATTGGCGCACCTCAACCGGCAGGCAGGACACCCTCAATCACATTTTTGTGGAGCCTCTCGAATACGAACCAGGTACCAAGATGGTTTATTCCGACCTCGGCATCATCCTCATGGCGGAAATTATCACGCGCCTGACCGGAAAACCCCTCGACCAACTCGCCAACGAATACATCTTCGATCCCCTCGGCATGAAAAACACGATGTACAACCCGCCGAAAAAGATTTGGCCTGAAATCGCTCCCACCGAAGTGGACGATCGCTGGCGTCACCGCCTGATCCAGGGCGAAGTACACGATGAAAACGCCTACGCCATAGGTGGCGTTTCCGGCCACGCCGGAGTTTTCAGCATTTCACCCGATCTTGCCGCCTTCTGCCAGATGCTCGTCAACGGCGGCGTCTACGCCCACAATCGCATCCTGAAGCGCGCCACCATCGCGGAATTTACCGCGCCCCAGCCGCTCGCGAAAAATACGCGCACACTTGGCTGGGTCGTCCCCACTGAAGGTAGCTCCAGTGGCCACTATTTCTCTGTCCACAGCTACGGCCACACCGGCTTCACCGGCACGACCATCTGGATCGACCCCGATCGCGCACTCTTCGTCGTCCTCCTGACCAATCGCGTCAATCCCACCCGCGAAAACATGAAAATCGCCCAGGTCCGCCCCGCCGTCCACGACGCCATCATGAAAGCCCTGGGCCTGGCCACCGAAGTCACGCACCAATAAAATTCTGACTTGCGAGTTTTTCAGTGTAGCGGCCGCCTTCCGAGACGGACGCTGTCAGCGCGACCAAGGCTGTCAACATGAGCACTCGTCGGGTGCCCCACACGCCGAAGTTGCGTGTGGGTTCTTGGGTTCCTTCTTTGCGGCCTGTCGGGTCGGAGAAAGCATGTGTAGCGGCCGCCTTTTTATCCTGAGCGAAGTGAAGGAGCGAGGCGGGCGCCTTTCTTTCTAGCTCAATCGCCTTTTGCATGTCATTTTGAAGAGGCTCCTTTCGCGCGACCAGGATGTCAACGTAAAACCTAACGCAGGCTGTTTTTTCGCTTCACCTCGGGGGTTGGAGCTTCAGCTCCGACATTTAGACATAGCAAGAAGGGCTTTAGCCCCTGAGGAGTGCGCCTCTTCCCCAACCTCAAGAAAACAACCCAACCCTACAATCCTCTTCCGCCTGCTCCACCTGCTTCAACTTCCCCAAATCACGCCAATAATATGCATCCGTGCGAAAGCTCCTAATATCGTCTCCCTCTCCTGCCAACCGCAAATACAAATCGATGATCGAAAACACTCCATCCTCCGTGATCATCGCCAGCAAGCGCGGAGAAATAACGTGAATCCCAGTAAACGCCAGTGCCTTCACATCCCCAACCTCACGCACCATCTCATTCTTCTTGTCCCGGGCAATCCGCCGCCCGCAAAGCTCATCCCGCCCGTCGAACAAAAGATACCGCGACGTTTCCCGCTCCTGCACCGCCAGAGTCACAATCGCGCCGCTCTCTTTATGCGCCTTAACCATCTCGCCAAAATCAATCGTGCTAATCACATCTACGTTGTGCAAAAGGAAAGGCTCTTGCTCCGCCCCCAAAAACCATCGTGCCTTTTTCAACCCGCCGCCAGTATCAAGCAGGACCTCTTCGCGCGAAATCTCGATCCTCATCCCAAAATTGTTTTTAGCCTGTAAAAACTCGACAATCATCTCCGCAAAATGATGCACGTTGACAATCACTTCGCGAATTCCAAAACTTCGTAATCGTGTCAGAGTAATCTCCAGCAGCGTTCGCCCGCCTACTTCCACCAGCGCCTTCGGGCGGTTATCCGTCAGCGGCCGGAGCCTCGTGCCCAACCCCGCCGCCAGCACCATGGCCTTCATCGAGGCGCCTTCATTTGCCCATCTTCTCCAGCTCCAGGTGTCGCACTTCCACTTCAACCCCGTTCCTCGCGCGCAATCGCTTTGCCAACTGCTCCGCCAGATAAACTGAACGGTGCTGCCCGCCCGTGCACCCGAAGGACACCATCAGATTCCTAAATCCTCTCTGCTGGTAATTGCTGATGCTGGCATCGACCAGGGACATCACACTGGCTAAAAATTGGTGCGCGCTTTCCTGCTGGTTCAGATACTCGATCACCGGCGCATCCTTTCCCGTCAGCGCCTTGAACCCCTCTTCGCGTCCGGGATTTGGCAAGCTCCGCCCATCAAAAATAAACCCTCCACCGTTTCCGCTCTCGTCCTTCGGCATGCCTCCATGAAACGAAAAACTGAACACGCGAACGGTCAAATTCTGCGCCTCCGCCGCTAACCCAAGCAGCTTCTCCGAAGCCAGCATGCTGCGAAACGCATCCATCAGCGTCGGCAATTCAATCGGCAGCTTCACGTTGTGCAGCAACCAACGCAAATTCTTCATCGCGTAAGGCACGCTCTGCAAAAAATGCGCCTTGCGTTCGTAAAATCCGCGGAAACCATACGCCCCCAGCGCCTGCATGATCCGCACATAAACGTAAGCGTAGTAATAACGGAGAAACGCCTCGCGGTCGAGATCTACATAATTCCCGAGCGCGTCCAGATAGCTGCCCATCAAATCCCGTCGTACATCCGGCGACAAATCCGCTTTGGCATCGTAAAGCAGCGAAGCAATGTCATATTGCAGCGCGCCCTTGCGCCCGCCCTGGTAATCCACAAAATAAGGTTTGCCCCCGCGTAGCATGACGTTCCGCGACTGAAAATCGCGATAAAGAAAATAATCGCTCGGCGCCGTCAGCAGAAAATCCGTCAGCCGGCCAAAGTCGTCCTCCAGTGCTTGCTCTCCAAAAGGAATTGCCGCCAGCCGCAGAAAGTAATACTTGAAATAGTTCAAGTCCCACGCGATTGACTGCCGGTCAAAACTCCCGCGCGGATAACAAACGGAATAGTCCAGATCGCGCCCGGCCTGCACCTGAAACCTGGGCAAGACCGCCACTACTTTCCGGTACGCCTCGATCACTTCCGGCGCAATCTTCTCTCCCACACGATTGGTGGACAGAAACTCATACAGCGTCGTGTCGCCCAAATCCTCTTCGATATAAGCGCCGTGATCCAAGTCCTCGGCGTAAATCTCCGGCACAGGCAGCCCACGCTTCCGGAAATGCCGCGAAAACGACAAGAACGCCACGTTCTCTTCGCGCACGCCGTAAAGAATCCCGACCACAGTCGTATTCCCCGCGGAAAGCCGTAGAATCTTGCGTCCCGATGCGCCCAAATCCCCCTGCAGCGGCTGGATCCGCTCTACCGGCAAATGAAAGTGCTGTTCAAACAATCTCTTCAAAACGTCCATGAATTTGTTATCCAGCCTCGCTTTTGTGGCCTGCTATTCTGTCTGGGCAGAACTACCGGCTCGTTACGAAGGCAAGCTTGTGTAGCGGCCGCCTTCAGAGGTGGGCCGCCGCGTCCACTTCATTTACGCTTGTGGCCCGTAGCGCAGAACCTCACCTAGTTCTACCACACCTCTTTGCCCGCCTCAGATTTGCTTCGAGGGAAGTTGCCCTAACGAACTCGCCGCCACCGGTAGCATAGGCTTCAGCCGGTGACTCTTTCCCTTCCGCCCCAAATTTCCAAACCGCCGCAAGGCCCGGCTATAATTTACAAATGCCCTCTTCCAAACACCCGCGCCGTCGCGCGGACCATCGGCGGACCGAACAGCGCAACAAAGCCTCCAAAAATCTCGATCATCTGTCCTCCGGCGAAATCGTGCTCTTGATGAGCCGCGAAGACCAAAAAGTCCCCACCGCCGTTGCCCGCGAAATTCCGTCTATCACCCACGCCGTCGACGGCATCGTCGCCCGCATGCAAGCTGGCGGCCGCCTGATCTATGTCGGTGCCGGAACCAGCGGCCGCCTCGGCGTCCTCGACGCCTCCGAATGTCCTCCCACCTTCGGCACCTCGCCGCAACTCGTGCGAGCGCTGATCGCCGGTGGCCACAGAGCCATCACCCACCCCGTCGAAGGCGCCGAAGACAACACGGCAAACGCGCGTCGCGAATTAAAAAAACTCCACATCACGCGAAACGACACTGTAGTCGGCATCGCCGCCAGCGGCACCACTCCTTACGTCCTGACCGCCATTGCCTACGCGAAGCACCGCGGCGCGTTGACCATCGCCGTCACCGCCAATCGCAAATCGCCTCTCGCCAAAGCCGCGCGAATCTCCATCACTCCCGACGTCGGCCCCGAAGTCCTCACCGGCTCCACGCGCCTCAAAGCCGGCACCGCCCAAAAAATGGTACTGAACATGCTCTCTACAGCCACGATGGTGCGGCTCGGTCATGCGTACGAAAACCTGATGATCGACCTCACCAAAACAAACCGCAAGCTTAGAGACCGGGCGCGGCGGATTCTGATGGAGGCAACCGGCAAAAATGTGTCCGACGTGGAACACGCACTGCGTCAAAGCAAACACAATTTGCGCGTCGCCCTCGTCATGCTCAAGCGCCGTATTTCCGCAGAGCGTGCCCGAAAATCACTCGAATCGGCCAACGGCGATCTGCGCCGAGCCTTGGACGAATAAACAAATACCGATGGATAAATTCCGAATTCGCGGAGGCAAGCCTCTTCAAGGCACAGTGCGAATCGCCGGAGCCAAAAACTCCGCTCTTCCCCTCATGGCCGCTGCACTCCTGACATCCGAGCCCGTGGTTCTTCATAACATTCCGATGGTCCGCGACATCATCACCATGGGCAAACTCCTGGCCTTCATGTCCGCCAAGGTCAGCACCACCGAGTTTCCCGGAAGCACCTACACCATCCAGTCCGAATCCCTCAATGACGCCATCGCCCCCTACGAGCTCGTCAAAACCATGCGCGCATCCATACTGACCCTTGGCCCCGCTCTCGCTCGCTCCGGCGTCGCACACGTTTCGCTCCCCGGCGGTTGTGCCATCGGCGCTCGCCCTGTTGATCTGCATCTCTCCGCGCTCGAAAAGATGGGTGCGGTTATCGCCACGGAACACGGCTACATCCAGGCGCGTGTCCCGAACGGCGGCCGTCTGAAAGGCGCGCGCATCGACTTCGAAAAAATCACGGTGACCGGCACGGAAAATATCCTGATGGCCGCTACTCTCGCCGATGGCATCACCGTCCTCGAAAATTCCGCTCGCGAACCGGAAATCACCGATCTCATCCATCTCCTCCGCGAGATGGGCGCAAACATCGAAGGCGACGGCACCCGCACTCTAACCATTCGTGGCGTCGAAACACTTCATGGCGCCGCCCATTCCGTGATCCCGGACCGCATCGAGGCAGGCACCTTCCTCATCGCCGGAGCTATCACCAACGGTGACCTCACCATCACCCACTGCGCCCCCGCTCATCTTTCCGCTGTCCTCGCCAAGCTCCAATCCGCCGGCGTAGCCGTGGAAACTCCTGGTGCAACCACGCTGCGCGTTCACAACGGCCACAAACTCGTCGCCTCCGACGTAACCACCGAGGAATACCCCGGCTTCGCCACCGACATGCAGGCTCAATACATGGCTCTCGCCACCCAAGCCAAAGGCACCTCCGTCATCACCGAAACCATCTTCGAGAATCGCTTCCTCCACGCCAGTGAAATGATTCGCATGGGCGCTCACATCTCTATTGACGGCCGCCGCGCCATCGTCCATGGTCCTTCTCCTCTTTCCGGCACGGTCGTCCAGGCTTCCGACCTGCGCGCCAGCGCCGGCCTCGTCCTCGCCGCTCTCATCGCCTCCGGCGAAACGGTGATCGACCGCGTCTATCACATCGATCGCGGCTACGAACGCATCGTCGAAAAACTCTCCGCGGTCGGCGCAGACATCGAACGCCTTCACGTTAAAGAATGATCATCGAGACTTCTGTCTTGTTTTCAAACGTTTAGCTTGCCAAAAAATCCTCAACAAAATCCCAAATCCGTTCGGCAAATTTTCCGGAACTCTGGTAAAATCCCGCAGTCGCATTGCCGCGGACACGCGGCCGGCCTACAACGACGCCGCCGGTGACAAACTACGGGAGGGTCCAAAATGCAAAATGCCCAACTTCTCGAAAAGATTGACGCCGCCATCGCCGAAAAAAGTCTTTTGAAGCATCCCTTCTACCAGGATTGGCAGATGGGCAAACTCAGCCGCGAATCCCTCCAGCTATACGCCGCGCAGTATTACCGCCACGTCGAAGCCTTCCCCAAACATCTTCGTGTTCTCGCCGCCCGCACCGAAGGCCCGATCCGCGACATCATCCTCGAAAATCTTGCGGAAGAAGAAAATCCCTCACAGCCCCATCCCAAACTCTGGCGCGATTTCGCCGCTTCCCTAGGCGTGAATGAGGAAGACATTACTTGCTGCCCGGCGCTTCCCGGCACGCAAGCCGTCGTTGAAACATTCCGCGAGATTGTAGGGGACCGTACCGTCGCCGAAGCGGTGGCGGCGCTTTACGCCTACGAAGCGCAAGTGCCCGAAATCGCCACCACCAAGATCGAAGGCCTGCGGAAGTTCTACGGGATTAATTCCACAAAAGGTTTAGCCTACTTCGCTGTGCACGAAGAAGCCGACAAGACCCACCGTGAAGCGTGGCGCGCATGGCTCGAAGAGCACGGCCAGGGCGACGACCAAGAAATCCTCGCCACCACCAACCAAGCCCTCGACGCCCTGTGGGGCGCCCTAGACGCCGTCCACTGCACCCACGCGTAAGCGCAACTCCAGCAACTACCCAGTAGCGCACCCCTTCCGGGGGTCAGGCCTTTCGATCCGCTCGCGCACGAAGTCCCCAAACTTTGTCATCCGGAGGGCGCACTAGGCCCCATGGATCTGCTTTTTCTCGCTCAAAGGCAAGCTCGGTTCGGACACAAAATGCCAAGGTCATGTAGCGGCCGCCGTCTGCGGCGGGCGCTTTTCCGAAACTCTACCCGTCTCGCAGGTGCGCCCACATGCCGGTGTTGCATGTGGGTCTTGGGGTTGCCTCTTCTTCTTAGGTTCTTAGGGCGAGCTTCACGCTCCGACATTAGCGCATGGCAGCATCGGGCTTCCGCCCCTGAGGAAACTCTTCTCTGAGATCCCTACTTCCCCTTCACCCGGCCAATAAACATCTGCAAGAACCTCTCCGCATCCGAATTCAAACAAACTCGTGCATTGTTCTGCAACGGTTCCATCCCATCGATCTCGTAATGGTCTCCGTGCAACACGTTCTTCTCATTCGATCCCATCCGGTTTGCCACCGTCTCTCCCCGCGTAAACTCGCCCCTCGTCTCCACGTCCACATGCATATCCTTCAGCTTCACTAGTGTCGGATCGATCACCACACTCACCGCCAGCGGATCATACATCGCCGCTCCCGGCCATCCGTTCTTCTCTGAACGCTCGATGTAGAATCTCGCGATCTTCGTCGCCACGTCGTTTTCCGGACCATGCCCCTCCTCCAACTCCGCCAGGTGCTTTCGCGTCATCAGCGTCCGTTCGCCCACGTCCGACCCCACCATGGTCACTGTCCATCCCGCGTTAAAAACAATCTGCGCCGCCTCCGGGTCGCCGAAAATATTAGCCTCCGCCGCTCCGTTCACATTCCCACCGGAAATCGACCCGCCCATGATGACGATGTCCTTCACAAGAGGAACAATCGACGGATCCTTCGAAACCGCCAGCGCAATATTCGTCAGTGGCCCAATCGGAATCAACGTGATTTCATCCGGGTATTTGTGCACCAACTCGATAATCAGGTCCGGCCCGAACCGCGGATCCACTTTGCATTTCGGCTCCGGCAACTCAATATCCGCTAGCCCATTGTGCCCATGCCAGTAGGTTGCCGTGTACGTCTTCTGCATCAAAGGGTGCTGTGCGCCCGCCGCCACCGGAATCTCGCAGCGTCCCGCAAGACTCACCAGCTTCAATGCATTCTCCAGACTCTGTTTTGCAACCACATTTCCCGGCACCGCCGTGATTGCTTCCACCTTCATCTCCGGCGAATTCAACGCCAACAGAATCGCCAGCGCATCATCCGTCCCCGGATCGGTATCAATGATCACCCGCTTCTTCTCCACCTGCCCACACGCAAGCGACGCCGCCACCAACACAATTCCAATCGCAACCGCAACCCGTCTCAGCCTCATCGAAGTTTTCTCCGCAAGATTTTCCCTCCATTGAAATGTGACTCGTGCTCCCACCCGCAAGCCTTTTCCACATCGACCTGGAGCTCACCCCCTCGAGGGGAGAGGCTTTCCCTGACCCAGGCAAGATTGCTCAACACGATCGAAACCCTCAGGCCTAGAAGGGCCTGAGCTACATAGGTGGACGGGGGCCTCGACAAACAAAAAAGGCCCCCGAATCGGAGCCTTTTTCAAATTACAGCATGCCATTGTGAGACGCGCATTCCACTGAACGCTTGTGTAGCGGCCGCCTTCGGCTTGCCCTGACGCAGGAAGGGAGGCGGGCGCCTTTCTCCGGGTCCCAAAACGCTAACTTCAGTCTCCTTCGCCGGCCGCGGCCGGTGCTGGCGTGCCGCCGCCTCCACCCGCGTCCTTCTTCTGCGTCTGCTTTTCCCGCGCTTCCTTGATCAGAGCCTTGCGGGACAGCCGTATCTTATTCCCCTCGATCGCCAGCACCTTTACGAGCACCTGGTCGCCAAGCTTCAGTTCATCGCGCACGTCACGAATCCTGTGCTCCGAGATCTCGCTGATGTGCAGCAAGCCATCCGTTCCAGGGAATAACTCCACAAACGCCCCAAACTCCGCCAGCCGCACCACTTTGCCGAGGTAGGTCTTCCCCACCTCCGCGCTGGCCGTTACGTCGCGTACCATCTGCAACGCTTGGTCTCCGCCCGCTCCGCTCGTCGAAAAGATATGCACCGTGCCGTCTTCCAGCACGTCAATCTTCACGCCGGTCTGTTCGATGATGGACTTGATCTTCTTTCCGCCCGGACCAATCAAATCGCGAATCTTGTCCGTCGGAATGCTCAGCTTGTACAGTCTCGGCGCGTAAGCCGAAATCGTCTGGCGATGCGAACCGAGCGTCTGCTCCATGATGTCCAGAATCTCCAGCCGCGCTTTCTTCGCCTGCGCCAGAGCCTCTCTCATCATAGCCACGCTGATGCTCGTCACCTTGATATCCATCTGTAGCGCCGTGATCCCCTCGCGGGTTCCCGCCACTTTGAAGTCCATGTCGCCGTAGTGATCCTCGGCGCCGGCAATGTCCGTCAGGATGGAATATTTCCCGTCGTCGCCCACCACCAACCCCATCGCGATCCCCGCGCACGGAGCCTTCATCGGCACGCCCGCATCCATCATCGCCAGCGAGCCGCCGCAAACCGTCGCCATCGACGACGATCCGTTGCTCTCTAGTATGTCGCTCACCACACGCATCGCGTAAGGAAACTCCACTTCCGGCGGTAGCAGATTCGCCAGCGCGCGTTCCGCGAGCGCGCCATGCCCTATTTCCCGGCGTCCCGCGCCGCGTAGCGGCTTTACTTCGCCTACGCTGAACGGCGGAAAGTTGTAGTGCAGCATGAACCGCTTGAACGTATCCTGCTCAAACAACAAATCCAGCCGTTGCATATCTTCTTTGGTGCCCAGCGTCAGCGTCGCGAGCGCTTGCGTTTCACCGCGCGTAAACAACGCCGAACCGTGTACACGTGGCAGCAACCCCGCTTCGCAGGTGATCTTGCGAATCTGGTCGAACGCGCGCCCATCCGGACGTCGCTTAACCTTCAACACTTCCTCGCGGAAGAAATCTTCCCGCATCCGTTCGAAGGCCCGCTTGGTCAGTTTTTGCTTCTCTTCGTCGTCCTCCGGCACGCCCTTCAGGATCTCTTCTTCTAACGCGTCCACCAAGTGATAGCTTTCCTTCTTCGGATGCTTCTCCGTATCCAACGCATCCTTCAACCGCGCGCCAAACTTCGTCTTCATGCTGTCATAAATTGACTTATCAAACGGGAACGGCTCAATCACGATCTTGGTCGGCTTGATCTGGCCGTGCAATTGCTTGATCGCGCTCACGATTTTCTTGACCTGCTCGTGCCCAAACTCCAGCGCTTCCGCCACCTTCTCTTCGGAAACCTCAAAGGCTCCTGATTCCACCATCACGATACCTTTTTCCGTGCCAGCCACCACGATGTTGAGCTTGCTGACTTTTTGTTCCGCTACCGTGGGGTTTGCCACCAGGTTGCCATCGAGCAATCCAACGCGCACCGCCGCAATGGGGTCCGTGAACGGCAGGTCCGAGCAATACGCCGCCGCCGACGCCGCCGTCACCGCGATCACATCGGGATCATTCGCGCTGTCCGCGGACAGCACCATCGCGATAATCTGCGTTTCGTTCCGCAGCGACTCCGGGAACAGGGGCCGCATCGGCCGATCGATCAGCCGCGATACAAGAATTTCCTTTTCCGTCGGCCTTCCCTCTCGCTTGAAAAACCCTCCCGGAATCTTTCCCGCTGAATAAGTGTTCTCGCGGTAGTCCACCGTAAGTGGTAAAAAGTCCCGGTCGCTCGCCTTTGGCGAGATGCACGCGCTGACCAGCAAAATCGTGTCGCCATACCGTGCCGTAACAGCTCCGTTGGCTTGTTTGGCGATTTTCCCTGTTTCCAGAATCAGGCTGCGCCCGCCGACCTCAATCGAAACCTGGTGTGGTGCGGGTGTGTGATTATTCTCTGACATTTTTATTCTCTTCCTTTGGCCCTTCTAGCAAAGGGCCCGTTGCGCGATTCCGCGCGTTATCTCTCGAAGAAGAAAAGGAAGGTCTGCTGCGAAGAAGGACTGCTTCGCCGACGATTACACCAAGACAAACGCCGCCAAGCCTGCCGTTACAGACTGGTCGTGTTCACGTCCAACCTGCGTAAGGTCGGCGTACAGACTCCATTGGGAATGTGTGCGTTCGTGAAGTTGCAAGTTCAGCCGCTTACCGTCTACCGACTGCTTACTTGCGCAAGCTGAGGCGTTCAACAATCTGGTGATACCGATCCGGGTCTCGCCGGTTGAGATAGTCCAGCAAGCGCCGCCGCTTATTTACCATCATGATCAGCCCCCGGCGCGATGCATGGTCTTTCACGTGCGACTTGAGGTGCGTCGTCAAGTAGTTGATGCGTTCGCTCAGCAGTGCGATTTGCACTTCTGGCGATCCCGTATCTTTAACGTGTGTGCGGAATTGTTCGATCAACATTACTTTGGCGTCGCTCAAGTGCCCCCCACCGTCGTCCCTTGAATTTTCCTCTTTTCTTCGACTCATCCAAAGTATCACAGCTTTACTAACAGTGTAAAGTGCGCGCAACGCACCCCCAAAGCAACTCCACAGCTTCGTTCTTTGTCGGGACGGCCTTCTGAGGGCGCCCGTTCTTCGCGATTGACACGATCCTGTCATCCTGAGGAGCACCCCTACCACGCGACAAAGGATGGGCGCTTCTCTGGAGCCCGGGAGCCCTGCTCCCGCTTTTGCGCCGCTTTCACACCGTGCCTCGATCGCGCTCCTTGCAACCCGACGTCAAATCTTGTTCAATGCTAGCGGTAAGCCCTCAGACTTACCGGCACGGCTTTTCGCCTTGCGGGAAATTGTGCTCGGCACCGAGGGTCGGACCTTTAGCTTAGTTTTGCCCTGAGGTTCGAAGGGATCCGACATCGTCGAGTGTCATCTGACAGGAGATTTCCATGCGCAAAGTAATCGCGTTTGTCTCGGTTGTCTGTCTGGCTCTCGCTCTCGTTGTTTTTGTCTCTCACGCCCACCAGGACAAATCCAGTCGCCCCAGCCCGCCCGCGACCGCCTCTCTCGACCTCGGCGGCGGCAAGTCCGTCACCATCGACTACTCCAGTCCCCGACTGAAGGGCCGCAAGCTCGGCAAAGATCTCGCTCCCTACGGCCAGGTCTGGCGTACCGGTGCGAACGAATCCACCACGTTAGTCACCACCGCGGACATCACCGTCGGTGGAACACCTGTCCCCGCAGGTAGCTACACCCTCTTCACCATTCCCAACCCGGATAAGTGGATTCTCATCATTAGCAAGAAAACCGGCGAGTGGGGCACGCAATATCCCGGCGCCTCGAACGACCTCGCCCGTATCGACATGAAAGTCTCCTCGCTTCCCTCTCCCGTCGAAAACTTCACCATCTCCTTCGACAAATCCGCCAATGGTGGCACGCTGAACATGGACTGGGAAACCACTCGCGCCTCCGTCCCCATCGTCAAGAAATAACACCGTCGGCGCCCGATCGTGCGCCGTCAAGAGACCTATTCCGTCATTCCGAATCTGCCTGGGGCGGGCAGGCGGAATGCGCGGAGTGAGCAATCCCTCTTCCTGTCTCGCGATTAGAGCACTGGGTGCCCCACATGCCGGTTTCGCATGCGGGTCTTCGGTTGTTATTAGGCGGTCGGAGCGTTACACCGGGCAAGCCTAGCCCCCGGGCACTCCACGCTTTACTCGCCACCGCTCCGCCGTAGCTTTCCGCGCCGGCCTCATTCCTACGCCCGCCGCATAAATCACCGATTCCCCCACGCCGTCAATCCCCAGCGCTCGCTCAATTCTCGTGTCCGCCAACGCCATGGTGCAGAATGGAGCCAGCCGCAGCCACGTCGCGCAAAGACAAAACGTCTGGCAAAGATGCCCCGCTTCCGCCAGCACCACGCGATAGGCCCGGGCATGCTCATATTTCCATTGCGTGCGCCCGAATACCACAGTTAGCAGCACCACCAAGGCCGCCTTGCCGGCCCATCTTTGTCCCGCAAGCATCGTCTTGATTTCCCGTCCGCTGATTCCCTTTCGCAAAAGCTCCAGCCGGTGGCCTACCGCATCATAGTGATAGATTCCCGCTTCGACGTCTCTGACCCTACGGATCAACACGTACGTTTCAAACGGATGCATCCCGCCGCCCGAAGGGGAGGTCCCCAGCGCTAACCGCCCCACTCCCGGAATTGCCGCCCAGCCCTGCACCCCGAACGACAACCAGAGAAGCTGTGACAGCTTTTCCGTTTCGACGGGTTTCCCGGAAAACTCCCGCCACGTTCGCCGCTCCACCAGGACCCGCGGAAACTCCGTCATCGCTTCAATCCTCGGCAGCTTCACCGCTCCAGCCTCCGGATACTTCTTCACTCTGGGCGGGAGCGGCCGCAGTCTAGCGATTCTTCGCAAACCTCTGGCGTCGCCCTCTTCACTCAATTCAAATTTCGGGTCTTTCGTCGAGAAGTGAAAATAACCGGCCGCCGGATTCCAGGATTCCCACCCGACCCACCTTCGATCCGTGGCTTCGCTCTCTGTTCGGCACAACTCAAGAAGAGAATATTTCATCAACTGCTGGATCCCGGCTCGCAGCTCCCGCGGACGCAGCTCTGGAAATCTGTCACGTAGCTCGCGGAAGGTCCTGCCCGCGCCGCAGAAATGTAAAACCTGACAAATGAACGTATCGCCCGCGGTTTTCTGGCGTTTGACGTAGTTCTCAAATACCAGTGCGGGCCCCATCCAGTAACTCACCACGAACGGCGACCGGCGGTAGACCTCGCTCTGGGAACCCCGCACCACGCGACCCGATTCTCAGCCCTCAAATCCCAAGATCGTACGGGGGAATATGCCAGAAACAGTTCGGCGGAATCGACTTGATCAGTTTCTTCACATTCTTGATGTCCGTCGAAAGCGTCTTTTTCTGCTGGGGAGTCAGCTTTGATTTTTTTGCCTCTTTTTCCAACTTCTTGAGGATCTCTTTTAGTTTTTTCTCGACTGGTTTCAGGGATATTTTCGCCATGGTGTCTCCTCATCGCTCGTTTCTGTTTGCGGGTACCTGTGGAAATTACGTGATGGGGCGCCTGGCCGCGGAGTTTACTGAACACTCCTCAAAACCGTCAAGCTTTGCTTCGCAAGCGGCACCCGCGGTCTCCGCCCACAAGTTCAGATTCCTAGGTCATATCCCTTGCAGTTCGGTGGTATCCGCTTGATCAACTTTTTTACGTTGCCTATGTCCTTCGCGAGCTTCTTCTTCTGCGCCGGCGCCAGGTTGACTCTCGTCGCCTCTTCTTTCAATGCCCTCAGGATTTGAAGTAGTTTTTTCTCGACTGGCTTCAGAGAAATCTTCGCCATGATGTCCTCCTGTTTCGCTTGTGCTTGTTTGCCTGCGGATGCAGCGCCTTGGCGAGAGGCACCTGCTGCCGTGACTGTGGGGCGGAGTCTATCGGACGCTCTCCAAGACCGTCAAGTTTCTTTCACCGCGCGCACCCCTGTGCACAGGCTGGCGGCCGCAGTCGCATCCTTCGTTTCATGCCCGGCAAGACTCAATCCAATCTGCTCAAGAAGCTTCTGAAACCGCGGCTGCTCTCTCAGGAACGCGAACTGCGGATGTGCACCCAGATTTACCAATCGTCCGTTTCGCTCGCTGTAGGCTTCTTCCAGCGCCCTCATCGTCTTCTCTTTGTCTCGAAATCCCGCGTAGATAACTGCCAGGTCATATGCCGACACGTATCTCGCTCCCGCCCTATTCTGAAGTTCTTGCAATATTTCCTCTGCCTCCGCTTTCTTCCCCGAAATTGCATATGCGTAAGCTAAGTCCGCTTGTGCCGCCGGGTCTCCCGGTGACAGTGACAACGCCGTGCGGAACTCGTCGATTGCCTCCGCATATTTCTTCTGCTCTACATAGATCTGGCCAAGATAGCCGTGCGCGGCAATAAAACTTGGATCTATCTGGATCGTATTTTTCTCCACTTCCGCCGCGCGGTTGTAATCCCCCGCCAAGTAATACACAAACCCAAGATTTGCCCGGATGATCAGCGACTTCGGATCAATGTCGCGCGCCAGCTTCAACTCGCGAATGGACTCCTCTTTCCGGCCCATCGCCGCAAGATACAGGCCGTACCAGTGAATCGCCTGGGCATAGCTGGGATCGAGCGCAATGGCGCGCTTGAATTCCCCTTCAATATCCCCGCCCTCCATGTGATAGAACCGTATCGCCGCGAGCGACGTATGCGCTTGCGCTAGCCGGTCGTCCAATTGCAGGGCTTTCTCCGCCGCCTCTTTGGCTCTCGGCATCAATACTGCCGGCGACTCCATTTGATAGTTGCTCATGTACTGATAGCAGTCGGCCAGTCCTGCATATGCCGCCGCGAACGTCTTGTCTTTGTCGATCGCCTTTTGAAAGTAGTTCGCGGCATCATGGAACGCCTCAGGAGTTCGCTTTTCCGCTTCATTCTTTCCTCTCAAATACGCGTCATACGCCTCCGGGACCACGCTTCGGCTTCGCGCCAATTGGCTCTGCTCCGCTGCGGAAAGTTCCACCTGAATCCCTCGCGCAATTGCCGTCGCCACGTCACTTTGCAACGCCAAGATATCGGTGAAATTCCTTTCGAAATTGTCGGCCCACAATGCGCCCTCAACGTTCGTCTGGAATAGCTTTGCGGATATCCGTACCCGGTCGCCGTCTCGCAGGACCGAGCCCTCCACTACGGCATCCACGTTCAATTCCTGCGCGATCTGGTCCAGAGACTTTTGGGTGTGTTTGTACTGCATTACCGAAGTCCGCGAAATCACCCGCAACTCGCGAATCTGCGATAGTTCCGTGATCAACGCGTCGGTCATTCCATCCGCAAAGTAATCCTGCTTAGGATCGCCGGAAAGATTCTCCAACGGCAAAACCGCTATCGACTGGATTGCGCCGGGTACCGGAGGCTTACGTTCGCTCTTCGCTGCGCGGCCATTCCGCCAGTACAGCACCCCTGCTCCCAACGCCAGCAACAGGCAGAGCGAAATGATATTTCGCGCCGAAAACAATTTCCTAGACTCCGCCTCCTTCGCCTTCAGCGTCGCGAAGTCCTGTGTGCGCGAAGCCGTGCTTGCCGCCTCGAGGGCCGCTTTCACCTCACCCGCGCTCTGGTATCTCTGCCCAGGATCCTTATCGAGCGACTTCTCAATCACGCTGTTCAACACCGGCGGCAACGCCGGAGAAATCTCCGGCGCATGTTCCCGCAGGATCGCCGCGCTCAACTCAAACGCCGTGGCTCCCCGGAACGGCCTTTGCCCCGCCGCCATCTCATACAGCAGCACGCCAAGCGACCAGATATCGCTTCTCGCGTCCGCCTCCTGCCCCTTCAGAATCTCCGGTGCGATGTACGGCAACGTTCCCGTGAAGGTGTGCTGCGACTCCCACGATTGATCGATCACCGTGGTTCCGTCGCCTGTTCGTCCCGGCTCGAATCGCTGCGAAATCCCGAAATCCAGCACCTTCAGCAGCCCGCTCGGCGTAAGCATTACATTCGCCGCCTTCAGATCGCGGTGAATCACGCCGCGGCTGTGCGCGTGCGCCAGCGCGTCCGCGAGCTGCATCCCATAGCGTTCCACCTGCTTGAGCGAAAGTCCCGTCGACGGAATTTCCAGGCTCAGCGCCCGCCCTTCCACAAACTCCATGGCAATGAACGGTCTTCCGTCGACCTCTCCCACTTCATACACCGTGCAGATGTTCGGATGATTCAACGCGGAAATGGCGCGAGCTTCTTGCAGCGCTCGCTCGTGGCTGGCGGAGCTTCCTGTGGGTAGCGTCTCCAGAAATTTCAACGCTACGTCGCGCTGCAACTTTTCGTCGCGCGCGCGATACACCACTCCCATGCCACCTTCGCCGAGCTTTTGTACGATCACGTAGTGGCTAAGTCGCTGACCGAGCATGGCGATGTTGTAGAACCAAAGTTCACCACACCCCTTGCCCGGTAGCAAGCAAAAGTCTAGTTATTTGTGGGATTTGCGGGAATCGTTACGGTGACTGCCGCTGTAGCCGGTTCGTCCCACGGTCCACCAGCAGCACCGCCAGCACCACAAGCCCTGCCGCCAATGCCACCCGCAGCGTGAGCGCTTCTCCGCCATACGCCCACCCGAGAAGCACGGCCACAACCGGATTTACATATGTATGTGTCGCGACCAGCGTCGGCGAATAGTGCTCGAGCAACCAGTTGTACGCCGTGAACGCTACCACCGACCCGAACAGGATCAAATAGCCCAATCCCACCCAAGATTTGCGGCTCACTTCCGAAAACGCAAACCCGTGCGCTTCGCCGGCCAACGTTCCGGTGGCCAACAACATTACCGCTCCCGCCAGCAGCGAAAGCGCCGAAAGCAGCAGCGGGCTCCCGGAAAGGTGCGACCTTCGCGAATAAATAATTCCCACCGACCACGAGAACGCCCCGACAAGAATCGCGATCGACCCGAGCGCCATGCCGCGTTGCGGTGCATCTATCGTCCCGCGAACCAGAATCCCCACGCCAACCAACCCCAGCGAAATGCCCGCCAACAGCATCCAGTTCAACTTCCACGTCCGCGTTGCAGCCGACGAAAGCAAAAAAACGAAAATAGGCTCCACGGCAATCAAGAGCGACGCCAGCCCGCTCGGCACAATCCGCTCCGCCCAGTGCAGCGAGCCGTGCCCCACAAGAAAGAAGAAAAATCCAACCACGACGCTCGCGCGAATCTGCGCCCACGTCGGCCTCAAACCCTTCGCCAGTGCCCACGCCAGCAGGATCGATCCCGCACAGAGATGGCGGATCCCCGCCGTATACAGCGGCGGAATCGTCTCTACCGCGTAGCGAATAGCCAGATACGTCGAACCCCAGATCACGTAAATGGCGATGAAACACAGCACCACTCGCACCCGCCACGACCGCTGCGTGGCGTAGGACCCCGCCGCGGCTGCTTGCGCGATTGCCTGTGTCGTGTCGCTCATGAACGCGCCCGCTTCTCTGTAACGACTTAACTGTGCTAAACTCGTTTCATAGGCTACTCGGATTTGCGTAATGTGTCAAATGATTTTATCCCATTACGAATGGCTTTTCTAAGATGACCGTGTCTCCTGATCCATTTTCCGCCCGCGGCTTCGGTGCCTCCGCCCCTTGGCTCGACCTCGTCAACAGCGAACTCTTCGACGGCTTCGGCAACTTCACCGAGTGCCTCGACGATCCCCGCTGGGTCCGCTCTTTCCTGCGCCACTGGAAACTCCGCATCCCCGCTGAGAATCCCACGGCGATGAAAACCCTTCGCGAGCTCCGCGCCCTTCTCCGCCACCTGGTCGAAATAAACTCCTTGACCCGCTCGCTCAATTCCGCCGACCTTGCCAAACTTAACGCCTGGCTCAAAGTACCCGTATTCCCCACACTCGTAGAGAGCCAAAGTGGATTAGCCGTCATCCTGCAACCCGCGCAAAATGGCTGGCCTTCCGAAATAGCGGCAATCGCCCGCGGTTTCACAGACTCCCTGATTCGCGAGCCCCAAGGCCACCTGAAAATCTGCGCCAACGACGACTGTCGCTGGATTTTTGTGGATCGCACCAAAGGCAACGTCCGTCGCTGGTGCAGCGACGCCACTTGCGGTAACCGAGACCGCGTCCGCCGCTCCCGCGCCTCCCGCTCCTAACGCCCATTGCGCCCGACGGCGCTGCTTGTAGGGCCCGCCTTCTGCTTGTCCTGAGGCACGAAGGGAGACGGCCCGTTTATGCCATTTGGAATTCATCAAGTTCCAAGGACTGGTGCCTCTAATTCGGTCGCTGGTTTACTTGGCCGCTTTTCGGAACAGCACGCAATAACCATCCGGCCAGTCATTCACCACCTGGTCCACGGTGAATCCGGCTGCGGTCATCTCTTCAATCAGGATCTTCTGCGGAATCCCATGCCCGCCGCGGTTGGCCGGCACTCCCTTCACCGGCTCGCTCTCGCTCAACCACTTCCGCGGCGCAAAATCGATCACCGCAATCTCTCCGCCCGGCTTTAACGAGCGCAGCAGGCTCGCATCCATCTCCGCCGGAGCCGTTAAATGGTGATACACGCGCCGCAACACAATCTCGTCGCAGCAGCTATCCGGAAGCTTCGTCTCCTTCTCCGCCCCCTGCACCACCGCAACACCCTTCAACCCCTTGGCCTGAACCGTCTGCTCCAGCTCCTTCCGCTTCTTCTCATCCAGTTCCGTCAAATACACTTTCCCGCTCTCGCCTACCACTGCGGCCGCCGCGATCCCAATCTCGCCTTTGCCCGCCCCGACATCCGCAATCGTCTGCCCCGCCTTCCAACCCATCAATCGCTGGAGCCGCGCAATCTCCTCGCTCGACGCCGCCCCAAGACACACCAGCACCGACAGCGCGACGACAACGAGTAATAAACGCCCGCGTTTTCTCACTTACCTTTCACCATGACACTTGTCCTTCACCATCAAAGCTACCACCGTCATTCCAAGCGCAGTCCTCGCTGCGAGGAATCCTTCTTCTCTCTTCGATTTTCAATTTCTCTTCGAACCCCCCGGACGCCCCGTCGCTCGTCAAAAAACAAACTTGTCATTCCGAACGGAATCCGCGGAGTGAGGAGTCCCTCTTCGATTTTCGGCTTCTCTTCGAGAACCTCAGTCACACGCACCCGCTGGCTCCAAGCCTCTTCATGTTCATGAAGGCGCCCCGCATGACACGACTTGCAATCGCGTTCGTCGTTCGAGCTTTAGCTCTTCTGCGCGCGCACCAGCGACAAAAACTCGTTGCGCGTCTCCTTGTTGTGCCGGAAAGACCCAAGCATCGCGCTGGTCACCGCTTGTCCGTGCTGCTTCTCCACGCCGCGCATCTGCATGCACAAATGACGCGCTTCAATGATCACACCCACTCCTTCGGGGCTGATCTTTTCCGAAATGGCATCCGCGATCTGGCTGGTCATGCGCTCCTGAATCTGCAGCCGCCGCGCAAACATATTCACCAGCCGCGCAATCTTGCTAAGCCCGAGGACTTTCTTGCTCGGCAAGTACGCCACATGCGCCTTCCCGAAAAATGGCAGCAAGTGGTGCTCGCACAGGCTGAAAAACTCAATATCCTTCACCACCACCATCTCGTCGTAATGCACGCTGAACGTCGCGCCATTCAGCACCGATTCCAGATTCTGATGGTAGCCGTTGGTCAAAAACCTCAACGCTTTCTCGTACCGTTCCGGCGTCTTGCGCAGCCCTTCGCGATTCGGATCTTCGCCGAGCAACGCGATCATCTTGCGCACCAGGTCCGCGATGCTCTCCTTCGCCACTTCCAGATTTCCTTCATGCAGCATGATTTCTGTCGGCTTCGTCACTGGCATGTTCCCCTCTTCCTGACCTTCTTCATCTACCGGACCGCCTCGCGATCTTGAATGTCTTTACCCGGCATATTCGAACGCGTTGTTCGACGTCTCCTCGATCCGTACGAGCTCGAGTTTGGCTAGCGGAAAATCTTTCAGGCGCCCGTAAATCTCCTTGCAAAGATTTTCCGTCGTGGGCACCTTCGTGCGAAACGCCTCCACATCTTCATTTAGCGATTTGTGATCGAATGGCTCGATCACTTCGCGCTCTACAAACCGGTCGAGCTCCGTCAAATTCACGATCATCCCCGTGACCGGATCAACCGGCCCCGACACGTGAATTTCCACCACATAGTTATGCCCGTGCCCGAACCGATTGTTGCATTTCCCAAAGACTCGAGAATTCTCTGCCTCGCTCAGCTCCTCGGTATGCAGCCGGTGCGACGCCGCAAATCTATATCGTCGTCCGAACACAACCTTGAGGGCGTCGCTCACGCTCGGCTCGCTCCGTTCCTGCAACACTCCGCGAAAATATCCGCTGATTCATATAAGCGCACTTTATGCAGGCGTCCTTGGGTAATCTTCGGCTCCAGCAATTTCCAAATTACACGAGCGATGTTCTCGCAAGTCGGAATCTGACCCTTCAATTCCGCAACCTCGTAATTCAGGAACCGGTGGTCCATGCGCTCCGTAATTTCGCGCTCCAAAATCGCCTTCAGTTCTTTCAAATCCAGCACCATTCCTGTCACCGGATCCGGTTCACCTTCCACCGTCACTTCTAGCGTGTAGTTATGCCCATGCCCATGCGGATTGTTACACTTCCCAAAAATCCGCCTGTTTTCTTCCACACTCAACGCCGGGCTGTGATACAGGTGCGAGGCGGAAAACTCGATTTTTCGTGTCAGGTACACCATATCTCTTATTTTCTCACCTATTTCGATGCGCCGGGGGTACCCGCTGGATACTCCCGCCCTTTCCACTCCAACCTGCCTCGCCGGTGGCTCCGACAGGAAGCCCATAGGACACCGGTGAACAGCAGTCGACCCGGGATTCCATAGATCGCGAGCCCAACGGTGAAACCGCGGCGCTTTAACTGCTCTCCAAAGAGAAGCGCGAGCGCCAGAACCCCAATCACTGCCACGCAGAGCGCGAACATTTGGGATTTTGTGAATAAAAACGCAGAGATTGTGGCGATCAAAATCGCAAAAACGGGCGCTACCGCCAGGACGTACTCTTTGGCCAGTGCCGCTGCGCTGTTTCCCATGAGCGGATACAAATTCTTCTTCCATCCCGCCCACATTGCTGCGAAGCTTCGGTACATACGCACGCGCGCAATTCCTGTTCCGCTCCCAAACCAGATCCGGTAACCCGCGCCCTTCACCCTGCGCGCCAACGCCACGTCTTCCAACACCTCTCCCGCAACGCTCGCATGTCCTCCCACCGCCTCATAAACATCTCGCCGGATCATCAGAAATTGTCCATTCGCTGCGGCTGCCGGTTTTCTAGGGTCATTCACTTCTGCATAAGAAAACTTGCTCGCTAACCGGCAATATACATACGGGATCAGCGCCTTCTCATACAACGTCTCCATCACCTGCTGAGGCGAAAACGAAACCATCATTGCGTTTTCTACCGCTGCGATCGACAGCGCTTTCGCCGCTGAATCGCCGCCATGTACCGTATCCGCGTCCGTGAACAGCAGCCACTTCCCCTTCGCTTCGCGCGCGCCGATCGACACCGCATGATTCTTCCCGATCCAGCCCGGTGGCAATTCCTTCACCTCAAGCAGTCGTAGCTTCCGGATTGCTTCCATTTTCTTCCGCACGATGCCCGCAGTCTGGTCCGTGGATTGATCGTTGATTACCAGTATTTCGCCGACTTGGGTTTGTCCTGCCAACGATTCCACGCATGCGCCAATCACAAGTTCCTCATTCCGCGCCGGCACAATCGCGGTCACTTGAATTAGATTTTGCGAGGAAACGCTCATGCTCTCGAGGGGAAGTCTCAGGCTACTCCGTCGGTCGACCGTGCGCTATTATAGCGGCATATGAACACCCTCCTCCGCAAAATCATGGCTTGGGGCAGCATGGGTTTCGCTGCCGCCGTTCTCGCTTTTTTCACGCTGCCGCACTATCGCCAGGGCGAATCTTCGATCGCCGGTACCAAAGCGGAAAACTTCTCCTTGGACCTCGACGGCAAGCCCTCTCATCTTTCTGACCTGCACAACAAAGTTGTAGTCTTGAATTTCTGGGCCACTTGGTGCGGCCCCTGCCTTGAGGAAACTCCGAGCCTCATCGACCTTCAGAAACGAATCGCTTCGCGCAACGGCGTGGTTCTCGGCGTCAGCATCGACGAGGACGAATCCGCCTACGAAAAATTCATCCGCGACCAGCACATCAATTTCCCCACCTACCGCGATCCATCCAAAAAAATCGCCACCGACTACGGCACTTCCATGTGGCCGGAAACCTATATCATCGATCGCAAAGGCGTCATCCTGCGCAAAATCATCGGCCCCCAGGATTGGAACTCCCCCGAACTCCTCGCCTATTTCGACGCCATCCTCGGCCAAACTTAGCCGAATTTTCAGCCTCCATGTATCGCCGTGCCTTGTTGCCCTGAGCTTCGAAGGGCAAGAAGGCATCTTCGGGTTGTGTCCCTGGCGCTCTGCCCTGTTTTTGAGGATGGTTCTTGGACTTGAGGTTGCCCCACACGCTTGCCCTGAGCCAAGAAGACGGTGCTGCATGTGGTTCTTGGGTTTTCGAACTTCAAATTCCGTGGGTGCCCCAACCCTCGTTTTCTGAGGACGGGTCTTGGGTTTTACAAACGCTCCAACCACTGCGCCGCGGTAGCCATCTGCGCGCCGGCATTGCGCAATTCCTCCAGCACCTTCGCTGTTTCGCTCGGCTTCACCGCCCGAATCAGGTCGGTCAACACTGTAACCTCGAATCCATGCCGCAATGCATCCATCGCCGTCGCGCGAACACAATATTCCGCCGCAATCCCGCTCACGCCCACACGCTCCACCATCAATTCCCTCAGCCGATCTTCCAGTCCCGTCAACTCAAATCCGGAATATCCTGCGCCGACCCCGGGAACTCCTTTGTGAATGGCCACTTCTCCGGTCTCGGCCCGCAACGGCGGCATGAGTTCCGCGCCCGCGCTCCCGGCCACGCAATGCACCGGCCACGGTCCTCCCTGCGTCTCAAACGACTCGTGATTCTTCGGATGCCAATCCTTCGTGTAAATAATCGCCGCCTTGGCCCGCCGCGCCGCTTCGATGCACTTCTGCAACGGCTCCAACAGCGACAACGTATCCGTGGCAGCCAGCGCACCGCCTTCGCAAAAATCCCTTTGCACATCCACAACAATCAGCGCGGCTTTCCCCATCCCTTCCTCTTCAACTCTCGTGGTAATCCATCAAAATCAACCCGACCATGATGAAGCACACCGGCCACACCCATGCCAGATATTTCCGCTTCGGATTCTCAACCGGCAGCCGCAACTCCAGCCACCGCGACCATCCTGCCATAATTCCAAATAGTGCCAGGGGCGTGTGGCTCAACTCCGCCAGCAACTCCTCTTTGATATTCGTCACTGCGTGCGTGTGCGTCAGCAGCACAACCCCGCCGAGTGCGCACACCGCCGGAAACACCAGTGCAGCGCCCATGGACTTCACGCGTTTCGTCTCCACGCGGTACTGAAATATCGCAAAAACAATAATCAGCAGCACCGCCACGCGATGCTGCAGCACATCCGCCTGTGAAAAGCTTTCCCAGAATCCATTCGGCCCCATCGGCCAATTTTCCGGGTCTGCCCGAAAGAAAAGAAACACCGCAAGCAAAAGAAACGTCAGCGGCCAGATCTTTGCCCACGAAAAATATCGGCTCCGGGAAAGCAGCGCCAAAATGCCCATCAAAAACACAACCAACCCCGCGCAATTGTGGTTGTATTCGGACCACGCGATATCGGCAGGCGTGTTCGTATTAAATCCGGTATCTCCTGGAACGAACGACGCCGGCATCTTCTTCCCCTCTGCGGCCGCCTTCTTCGTCAACTCTTCTGTCGATTCGGAAATCTGCGTCACCTGCGGACTCGAAAATCTTGGCATGCGCGGCGTAAAGCGCTCCGCAATTTCGTGCAGCGTCACCCTGTCGTCGGGCAGATCGACGCCCGGCGGCTGCGCCGTCATCGATGCCGCGGTCAGAATAACCGTCAGCCCAATCCCAATTTCCACTTCACCAAAACGCAACAAGCTCGTCGCACCCGTTCCAGAATCCGTCGTCAGCCCGCGAACGATATAAAAATTCGCCGCGCCCAAAAGCACCAGCACCAAAAACATCGCAATCTTCGCGCCCAGCATTACTCCATACGCGGTCCCATACATCGCATTCCATGAGCCGACATACACCAGGCTCATCGCAAATCCCGCAAAAAACAGCACCGCTACGCTGATCTGCGCAAGCCGCGAAAAATTCCGCATGATCTGAAATTTTGCTTCCCGATCCATTATCCGTTTTGCGGAAAGCAACAGATACGGCAGCCCGCCGACCCAGGCCGCCGTCGCCAGGTAATGCAAAGTCGTCATGCTCACCAGCATCAAGCGATTGTCGATCCGCGAGGCCGCGTGGCTGGTCATCACCGTCGCCGCCAGAATCGCCCCTGCCGGCAGCAGCGGCAGTAAGCTCGCGTTATTTCTTAGCCCCGCAGGCAATGCCGTCAAAACAAGCGCCGCCACTATCGCCAGCACTCCCGCCCACACAAAATTGGCGTTGAGCACGTCGCTGATCGGTATCGCCGTCGACGCCGTCAGGACCAGCGAATTGGTGATCACGAAAAACAGCTGCGCAAACGCAAGTCCCACCGCGCAGCCGCGGATCAACTTCCAGCTCGAGCGCTGCAATTCCTCGCTGCGCAGCTCCGCTGTCCGCGTCACAAGAATCGAAAACAACATACCGCCGATCGTCACTGTCTGCAGGCACAATATCGCCGCCCGCAACAACACCACCAGAAAACCAAATATGCCTAGCAGTTCGACCATGCTTCCCGCTCAGGAACCTGTAACCGTGAAAGGAATCTCTCCCCGCGTTATATGGCCATCCGGTGCCAGCACCTGCCATCGAATCTTGTATAGGCCCGGCTTCAGTCCCGTGCCCTCCGCATTCAGAGTGTCCGGGGAGCCTTGCGGGTCGATCTTCAGGTCGCTCGTGGAATTGTCCGGATTCAGCAATTGCAATTTTGACAGTTTGGCGTCTACCCGCACGTTGTACTTCAGCAGAATCGGCACATCCGGCCCGGTCACCTTGCTATTCGCCGCCGGCTGTGACTCTTTCAAAACCGCGTGCCCCTCAATGATTCCGCCGAGCAACAAAACCGCCACAACAACAGTAATCCCCGTAACCATGCGCAACTTCGTCAGCCTGCTTCGCCTCATTTTTCCTCTCGAATCCTTCAAATCTGCTCTCGCTTCCGAGCAGTCTCTACAAATATAACAGGATGGAGTTCCACGGGCAGAAGTTGCATAAAGTTCAGCAAATTGGCCAACTCGACCAACTACCTCAATGAAAATGTCATCCTGAGCGAAGCGAAGGATCTCAACCTAATCCACACTACAGGCCTGAGGGTTTTCCCTGGCGCGATCGATCCCGAGTTTGCGGCGGAAGTCTCACCCCTGAAAAGAGCGAGCTACATACTTTGGAGGGGAGACATCACTCATACCGCAGCGCTTCGACCGGGTCCAGCTTCGCAGCTTGCATCGCTGGCAACCAGCCACTGATCACTCCGACCACCACAAGGATCATCGTCGACAAAAACAATGTCGTCGTCGAAAGTGCTAGGTGAATATCCACTTTTCCACTGTCGTCTTCGTACGCCGGTCCAAGGAACGGCAAAGTCCCAATCGCCGACGTCAAACACCACGAAATAATCATCCCCACCGCGCCCGCGGCCAACGTGAGCACCAAAGCCTCCATCAAAAATTGCCAGCGAATATGCCATTTCCGCGCGCCCAGCGCCCGTCGCAAGCCTATCTCTCGCACGCGCTCCTCCACCGACACCAGCATGATATTCATCACGCCCACGCCGCCGATTCCCAGCGTCATTGCACCGATCAAAAAGAGCAGCCCTTCAATTCCCAGCGTGATCCCGTCGTAGATCGGCTTGAACTCCTGCCGTCCGAACATCGTGATCGCTCTCTTGTCGTTCGGCGAAAAATGCTGCCGGTTCGCCACCGCTGTGCGGAACTGCTGCATCGCCTGCGCCTCGAATTGCGGCGCCACTGGCTCGAACACCATTACGCTCGCATACCGCGCGTCCCACACGTCCGCCGCCGCCGTGTACGGAATGAATGCGGACTCATCGTCGCAATTGAAATAGCAACTGTCGGAGAATTTCATGTCCATCGTGCCGATGACCGTAAAACGCACTCCGTTGATCCGCACCGTTTCGCCCACGGCTGGCTCGCCGCTGAACAGTTTCTTCTTCAGCCGCGCGCCGAGAAACACCACCCGGCGTCGCTCTGCCACATCCTCGGGGGAAATCCAGCGTCCTTCGGAAGGCACCTCGTTGCGCATTTCGCCATACTCCGGGAAAACTCCTCGCGTCGCCGATTCCGACAGCCGCTCATCGTGCGAAATTCCCTCGAATTTCACCGTCTCCAGCGTCACGCGCTTGATGAGCGGCGATTGCGCCTTCACCCAGTCGGCATCGTCCTGCTGAAAATGCACTTCCTTCCCTGCCCGTTCGCCACCGGCCTGTTCGCTCGTGGTTCCCGGCCAGCAAATCACCGCCGCTTTGCCGAACACTTCAAATGTGTAGAGCAAGACGCTGCGAAAACCCGCGCCATAACTCAGCAGCAGCGTCACCGCGACAATTCCCCACGAAATCCCAGTCATCGTCAGCAAGCTGCGCACGCGATTCCGCCCCAGCGCCACCCAAGCCTCTTTGAATATCTCACCGATCATTAGCCGCCTGCCTCGAAGCGCAGTGCCTCTATAGGATCGACCGATGCCGCGCGGTTCGCTGGGTACAATGCCGAAAGCACTGCGATCAACCCGAGTAAGCTGATCGTCAGAACCGCAAGTTGCCAACTCGCATCCAAGCCATCAAAGTACGGAATTTTCGGCAACAGATTCACCATCCCGCAGAGTCCGTACGAAATAATCAACCCCGCGCCCCCGCTGATGAACACCACAATCACCGTCTCGAGGAAAAACTGCCGCAGGATCGATTCCCTGGTAGCTCCTAACGCCTTTCGCACGCCAATCTCTCGCGTCCGTTCGCGAACGCTCACCAGCATTACGTTCATCACGCCGAGCCCGCCGAGAAAAATCGTGGCTACGCCCACCGCACCCATGAACACTTCCATGCCCACAAATATCATCCGGTTTGCCTGCGCGTTTTTCACCGTATCCCAGATGCTCGCCGCTTCTTCATCCCGCGGATCGAAATTATGCAGCCGCGCCAGCGTCCGCCGGATCTGCCGTACGCAATCCGGATGCGTCTCCAAAGACCACGGCGCGGCAAGCAGACGATCCACGGAGTGTTCCACAGCCGGCGGCTTGTTCGGAAAATCCCGTTTCATTGAATTAAAGGGAATAAAAATTTTGCGGATGTCGACCCCGTCGTAGCTTGAATTCTGGTCCTTCGTCTTCATGATCCCAATCACGGTGTACGGTATGCCGTTCAGCTCAACGGTCTGTCCCATGGCTTCCCGTTCCGCGAATAGTTGCTTCTTGGCGTCGCTGCCCAGAAACGCCACGCGCCTGCTTTCTTCGTTGTCCTCGTAGTTGTAAAACCGCCCCTTATCTACGGCGATGCTGCGAATCTCCGTGAACGGCGGAAGCGACCCAACCACATCCAAATCGCCGCTATTGAAGGCGCTGTGCACTTTCACGTTGTTCCCAAGCTCCGGCATCACGTACTTGCACGATGGCGCTTCCTTGGCCACTTCCTTGTAGTCGTCTTCCATCCAATGTACGACTCGACCGGAGCGCGTGCCTCCCGCCTGCATGCTGGTGCGCCCGGCAAAGGCGATCATGACGTCTTTGCCAAAATTCTCTTGTTGTTTCTGGATTCCCCGGCCCAGTCCTTCGCCAGCCGCCACCATCAGCGTGATCGAGATGATCCCCCAGGCAATTCCGAACATCGTTAGCAGTGTCCGCCGCTTATGCGCCCAGAGTGTCGCCAGCGTGTCCCGCAAGAGGTCGCGAAAAGTCATAAGCGCTCGTTACTGAAGGACGACTTGCTGCTTCTCGTTCAATCCGGAAACGATTTCGGTTTTCACGCCGTTGGAAATTCCGATTTTTACTGGAGTTTTCTTCCGGCCGTTCTCGGCTTTGGGATCGGGCAATTCCACTGATGCGTTCCTGTCCTTGTCGTAAATCAGAGAAGCTTCAGGGACCATCAGCACGTTTTTCTTTTCCTCAAGAACAATTTCCGCGTTGGCGCTCATGTTGGCTTTGAGCTCGCCGCCGGGATTTGAAATCGAGACTCGCACCTCAAACGTCGTGACGTTGTCCTTTTCCTTCCCGAACGGCGAAATCCGCGTCACCTTGCCAGTAAACTTCTTGTCCTTGAAGGACTCCACCACAATGCGCGCCGGCTGTCCCAGGTACACCTTGCCGATGTCCGCCTCATCCACCTTGCCCTGAACATACACTTCGCTGGTATCGCCAAGTGTCATCACCAGAGTAGCCTGCGAACCCAAAATCAGAATCGAGCTGACGCCGTCACCGACGCTCACATCTCGCGAAAGCACCAGCCCGTTGATTGGGCTTACAATCGTGGAATTCCGCAAATCCTCTTCCGCATTTTCCAGCGCCGCCTTCGCTTGCGAAACTTGCGCTTCCGATTTTGCGATCTCTGCTTGCGATACGGTCAAGTTTCGCTGTGCGCTCATCTGCTTGTTCAACGCCAATTGATAATTCTTTTCCGCGTCTTCCACGAAGCTCTTGGACATCACGCCGTCCTTGTACATCTTCTCGGCGCGATCCATGTTGAGCTTCAAAAACGGCACGTCGGGCCCTTCCGCATCCACTTTGTTCCGTTCCAACTGCGCTTTGCTCGAATCAAGCGACGCCAAAGCCGCCTGATAGTTGGCCTGTGCCTCGCGCACAACCGCCTGCAACTGCACCTTGTCCAATTCCATCAAGGTCTGACCCTCTTTCACCTTGTCGTCATAATCGACGTACAGTTTCTTCACCATGCCGCTGGCCTTCGACTTCACTTCTACTTTCGAAAGCGGCTGAATCTTTCCAGTAGCAACTACCACGCGCGCCAGATCTCCGCGTTCCACGCCGGCAAGCTTCGATGGGTCGATGTCATGACTCGGGCGCAAAGCAGCATAGACGCCGTACCCGCCCCCAATCAGCACCAGGAGAGCTATTGCGGCGATAATGATCCTGCGACGCCTCTTCTTTTTTGCTTTGCCGTTTGTTAAACCATTGCCATTACTGGACATAACCGACCCCCGGTCCGGGCATTCTCACCCACTCACTTATTAATACGAAACCCTTCGGAACAATGTTCCAGACCACCACTTCTATAGACTATAGACGATGTGGGTGGATGAAGGTCAGGTTGGCCGGCGATTTTCCTTACCAGGATGCGCGACGCAATCGCAGCGCATTGCCGATTACCGACACGGAACTGAAGCTCATCGCGGCGCTAGCAATCATCGGACTGAGCAGCCATCCAAAGATCGGGTAAAAAATACCCGCGGCAATCGGAATCCCAAGCGCGTTGTAAACAAAGGCAAATGCAAGATTCTGTTTGATGTTGCCGACCGTCGCTCGCGACAAGCGTCGCGCTCGCACAAGGCCTCGCAGGTCGCCTTTCACCAGCGTGATGCCCGCGTTCTCGATCGCCACGTCGGTTCCCGTACCCATCGCTATACCAACGTCCGCCGCCGCTAGCGCCGGTGCGTCGTTGATTCCATCTCCCGCCATGGCCACAATCCGTCCCTCGCCGCGCAGTCGCTTAATCACTTCCGCTTTTCCCTGCGGCAACACTTCGGCATGCACTTCGTCGATGCCCAACTGTGCGGCCACCTTCTGCGCCGCTTCGCGACGATCGCCGGTCAGCATCACGACACGTAATCCTTCCGCCTTGAGCTCACGAATGGCCGCGGGCGTCGACGCCTTTGTTTGATCTGCGACACTTAAGACTCCCACCACTTCGCCATCGACCGCCACAAAGATGGTACTGAACACAGAAGCGCCTGGCGGATCGTTGGCAGCAGCCATTGCTAGTGAGGCACGGATTCCCGCTGCGCTCAGAAAACGCAGTGTGCCTACAATGACGCTCTTTCCCGCGACCTTTCCGCGAATGCCTCCGCCTGGGCTTGCTTGAAAATCGCTGACGGGATCGGGCGGGAGTTTGCGCTCCTCGGCAGCGCGCACAATCGCGCGCGCCAGAGGATGTTCACTCGACCGCTCCAGGCTTGCCGCCAATGACAAAATTGAGTCCTCGGAAAGCTTAGGTGTGGTTAGGTTCTGTACGCCGGCAAGAAATGGCTTTCCTTCCGTCAGCGTTCCGGTCTTATCCAACACCAGCGTGTCCACTCTCGCGAGCGTTTCCAGCGCTTCCGCGTTGCGCACCAGCACCCCGCCTTTCGCGCCTTGTCCGACAGCGACCATAATCGACATCGGCGTTGCCAATCCCAATGCGCAAGGGCACGCGATGATCAGCACGGAGACCGCCGCCACCAGCGCGTGCGCGAATCGCGGCTCTGGACCCCAGATCATCCATCCGGCAAAAGCAAGGAGCGCCGCAAGCACCACCCCCGGCACAAAGTATCCGGCCACTCTATCGGCCAGGCGTTGCATCGGCGCTCGGCTGCGTTGCGCTTCGCTGACCACCTTCACGATTTGCGCCAGCAGAGTCTCGCTGCCAACACGTTCCGCCACCATCACAAAGCTGCCATTCGAATTCAGCGTTCCCGCGGTCACTTTATCGCCGACGGCCTTTTCCACCGGCAACGGCTCGCCGGTGACCATCGATTCATCTACGGCGCTTCCGCCTTCCTTCACAGTTCCGTCTACGGGCACGCGGTCTCCCGGCCGCACCCGCAGCAAATCGCGCCGCTTGACCTGCTCCCGCGGCACCTCTTTATCGCCATCCGCCGAAACGAGAGTCGCCGTCGGCGGTGCCAGGTGCAACAACTCTCGGATCGCCCCACTTGTTCTTTGCCGCGCCTTTAACTCCAACACCTGGCCAAGCAGCACCAACGTCGTGATCACCGCGGCCGCTTCGAAATAAACCGCTACGCCTCCGTGCATATCCCGAAACGACGCTGGAAACGCGTAGGGCAACAATGTCGCGATTAGGCTATACAGATAAGCCGCGCCGGTTCCCAACCCGATGAGCGTGAACATGTTGGGACTGCGATTCGTCAGTGAAGCCCAGAACCGTTGAAAAAACGGCCAACCGCCCCACAGAACTACCGGCGTCGCAAGCAGCAACTCGACCGCATTCCTGGTCCCGCGCTCCCCGTGCAGCCCTAAGAATTCTCCAAACATCGACAAAATCAGAAGCGGCAGCGAAAGCGCCGCGCTCACCCACAAGCGCTTGCGCATCGAACGGTATTCGGGATCGGGCTGCTCTTCCGCAACCACGTCCATCGGCTCCAGCGCCATCCCGCAGATCGGGCAACTCCCCGGCCCCATCCCCACAATTTCCGGATGCATCGGGCAGGTGTAGCGAATAGCTTGCGTACCCGGTCTAGCCGTCACTTCGCTCGTCGCTTGCTGCTGCGTCGCCGCGTGCGGCACCCGCGACGGAGCGCCAGCATACTTCACGGGATCGTGCTGAAATTTCTGTGTGCAACCTCCGCAACAAAAGTAATAGGTCTTCCCGTGATACTCGGCGCGCGCTTTTGCCGTCTCCGGATTCACGCTCATTCCGCAAACTGGGTCGCGTTCCACAGCTCTTCTCCTCGCCTTCTTTGCTTGTTTGCTTCGCAGCTTCTGCTTATCTCAGATGGCTGTAAATTAATTCCAACAACTCGTCGTACATCGCCGCTGTTTCCTTGGGCTTGCCGCTCGTCAACGCCTTCGCCGCGCAATGCTGCAGGTGATTTTTCATCAGGTTCCGGGCCAGCCCCCGCAGCGCCTCCTGCACGGAAGCAACCTGCACGATGATGTCGGCGCAATAGCGCTCCTCTTCCACCATCCGCTGCAACCCGCGTATTTGTCCCTCGATTCGGCGCAGGCGCTTAAGGTTCGCGACCTTTAGTTCCGGGTCGACCGCCGCCGCTTTGCGGCCCCCCGCAACCCCGCACGCGTAAGCTAGCGCCGTTTTCGATGCCGGGTGATTTGCTGTCGCCATGTCTAATATACCCCCGGCCCCTATATATACCCCTAGCCCCTATACACTGTCAAGTCCGCGCCAGGCGTTGCCCGCGCTCCGCAAGCCGCTGCGCCGGTGCGCAAAGCATCGCGTGTGCTGCTATAATTCCTCGCATGACGCTCCTCGAAATTACCTACGAATTGCGGTCTCCCCTGAGTCTCGAACAGCTCAGCCGCCTCGGCGCATTCGCCAACACCTATGGCCTACGCAGCTTTCGCGTCGACGAACAAAAGAACCATCTCACCTTCGAATACGACGCCTCGCGTCTCCGCGATACCCAGGTCGCCCACGTCCTCGGCCAAGCCGGCATCGCCGTAACCCGCCGAGTCAATTAGCGCCTGGTTCGCCCTCATCTGAAAAAAAGGCATTGCCGCTCTCTCTGACGGGCAACCGATGCCTGTTTATTCTCATCCACTCAAAGGACCCGATATAAATGCCCACAGAGGGTGTCAGGGGCTCATGAATCTGTGAAAAAAGGTGTTCTGCAGCCGGGTGGTTTGACTTTCGCGATTACGCTTTCCTTCAAAAATTCAAAACACTGGCGCTCTTCAAAATCTGCTTTCGTCGCTTTGAGCTTGATTTTGTGCGCCGTGGCGCTTCCACTTCTTGCGAACGACAAAACGGTAACCTTCAATATTCCTCCAGTGAAAATCCCGGTAAGCGTGAAAGACCAGCGCATCACGATGCTCGCTTCCGGTGTTATCACTCTGACCGCTAAGAAGCAGGGACTGAACATTCTGGACCTGCAACTAAACGCCGACCTTTCCGATCTCCAGCAAAACATGACCGCGCTTCTCAGCGAGCAGCTCGACAAGGATGACCATTGCGGTGATCGCATCGCGATTCAGAACGCCACGCTCACTCCCGCCGATCCTGCCAGCCAGGCGGTGGTGCAACTCCACTACGAGCGGTGGGCCTGCGCGAAAGTCCTGGGACGACAGCAAGCAAAGCGCATCATCGGCGGTAACGCGGTCATGCAGATGAAGCTCACACCGGCTGTCGAAGAAGACAACACCGAGCTGCGCCTTATTCCGGAGGTCGGCCCTATCCAGGCAGATGGATCGCTCGGCGAAGTGCTGCGCTCGGGAACTCTCGGCGATAGGCTGCGTGAAAAAATCCGCAAGGCCGTTCTATCCGCCCTGCAAAAAGGTACCGACCTGAGCGCCACGCTCCCACCCGCGGTTCAGGGCTATGCCAAGATCACGAATGCCCAGTTCAAGGACGCAGGTTCCGGACGATTGTTGGTCGAGCTTGACGGCGAGATTCAGATCACCAACGAACAGATCCAGGCGCTCTCCAAGCAGGTGAAGGAACGTGTCGGCGCGAAGTGAGCCGCTGCCGTCCGCAGATGGGAAGGGAATGCCAACTCCGCTTCATCGCTCGAACTCTGCGAGAGGAATGTCCGACGGTCGTCGCCTTTGTAGCGCTGGCTTTCATGCCGAGGCCTTCGCCAAATCCCGAAAGGCTGATGGCACTTACCGTTAATGCCCTACCGAGTTTCGGGGCTAAAAAAATTGGGGCTCCCGCTTGGGGCCGGGAGCCGCGGAAGGCGCGTTTCAATGCCAGTTTCACGCCGGCGCGTGGGGTCATCCATCCTATCGCTCAATTCTCGACTTATTTGTGGTCGTATCGCAATCCACCGTAGTCGGTCGGGTGTGCTGGTGGACACAAATTTGGGCACACATAGTTGTGACTTACAGACCGGCTTATGCTCCTGAGAATCGACCACGCAAGGTACTGGGGCGAACTTATCGGGACCTTGGACTCACCGTGCATGAACCAGCCTCAAAGGGCAATCCCTTCAGCGGTCAGGGAACTTGTTACAGAGCGACTCCGTATCTACCAGCGTTGCTGAGCAAGCGAAACAATTTCGAAAGGGATACTCACATGGCGTCTTTAAGAAACAACATAACCATCGTGTTGTTGACGGGTGCGTTCTTCTGCTTGGCTCCTGCAGCTTGGCCGCAGTCGATTGCGCCGGGTCAGCGGGATCACATTCAGGCGATCGAAGCCCAAACTGTAGACGTTTCTTGGAACACCAATGAGCTGCCACTGCAGCTGAGTTTGCAAAAGCTAATGGAAGTGTACCGTATCCCCGGCTTCAGTATCGCGGTGATCGACGATTTTCAAATCGCGTGGACGAAAGCATATGGGGTAACAGATGCAGGTTTTGACAAACCGGTCACGACGAAGACCCTCTTTCAGGCCGGTTCCATCAGCAAACCTGTGGCGGCCACCGGCGCCTTACTGCTAGTTGAGCAGGGTAAGTTGTCGCTCGACGAAGACGTGAATTTGAAATTGAAAACGTGGAGAGTACCTGAAAACGAGTTTACGAAGAACGAGAAGGTCACACTCCGGCGGCTAATGTCGCATACCGCCGGCCTGACCGTCCACGGGTTCCCGGGCTATGACGTGGATGAGCCGCTGCCCACGTTGGTGCAAATCCTCAATGGGGAGAAGCCGGCGAACACCGAGGCTATCCGCGTCGACACCGTGCCGGGGACCGTGGAGCGCTATTCGGGCGGTGGGATCACCATCGAACAACAGTTGATGATGGATGTAACGGGAATGCCGTTTCCTGAATTTATGCGAACGAATGTGCTCCAAAAAATGGGTATGACGGACAGCAGCTATTCTCAGCCGTTGCCTCCGGCGTGGGCCGCTCGAACCGCCGCGGGAACCCGCCCGAACGGTGAGACGATTCATGGTCGCTGGCACATCTATCCAGAAATGTCGGCCGCCGGATTGTGGACCACGCCAACAGACTTGGCCAAATTTGCAATTGAAATCGCACTTTCCAAACGCGGTAAAGCCAATCATGTGCTATCCGAAAAAATGACCGAAACGATGCTGACTCCGGTGAAGGATCAGGCCGGTCTCGGGTTCTTTATCGAAAAAGACGATCCTGACCAGTTTGGTCATAACGGGGCCGATGAAGGCTTTCAGGCGATCCTGACCATGAATGCCAGGACCGGTAAAGGCTTGGCGATTATGGCCAATTCCGATCGCGGCATCGCCGCGGCTCAGTTCATGGTTCAGGCTGTGGCCCAGGAGTATAAGTGGACCTACAAGCCGGCACTCGATACGTTTTCGACGCTGTATCTGTTGACAAGAATTAAGGGAACCGCGGCGGCGTTGGACTGCTACGCGGAATGGAAACGCACCGCAGCAAAGGACGCTCACATCGATGAAGGCACGTTGAACGCGCTCGGATACTTCCTGCTGCAGGATGGTAAAACCCAGGACGCCATTGCGATGTTTCAGCGCAACGTGCAGGAGTATCCGCAGTCCTCAAACGTCTACGATAGCCTGGGCGAAGCTTATATGAAGGCGGGGCAAAAAGACCTGGCGATCGCCAACTACGAGAAATCGCTGCAACTCAACCCGAAGAATCAGAATGGCGCCGCGATGCTGAAAAAGCTCAAAGACCTTCCATAAAAGAGAACCCAGGTTGGTTTTCCTCCCATTCTGGTCGCTGGGGCCGAGACGACATGGGGAAACTTTGAATAACTCCAGTTAAAAGTTCGTACTCCAGCGGAGGCCCGTTTTCACAAAAGCGTGAAGTCCGGGCGAGGTGCTCTGCGCGCGGTCGATAGAGTACTAACGGGACCTAGTGAGTTTTGGGTTTCGATTGAAAACCGAATCACCAAATTTCTAATCGGAAAACGTGAAGTCGGTTTAAGATTTTCGAGAGATGCCCACTCGAGAGAAACCTGCCACTATTCAAATTGTTCTCTCAACCATGGTCCCATTGATTATGGGAATATGCGCAACGTGGGTCACATTGGTCATTACCGAGCGTTACGGGTGGGATATTGCGCCGTTTGTCTTGGTGGGATGGTGTATTGCACTTAGTCTTTCTGCTGTCTGGCTGAATTGGGCGATCTTTCGTCGCGCAAGAACCCTTCTTCCATTTATGGCCGCGGCCTTCGTAATTCTTTTGGTCTGGCTATGGCAAAAAGAGGCTTTCACGATTCTTGTTCCACACTCCGGTCTCACTTACGGATTTTTCCTGAGGCCGGAAGGAGCCAAAGCTGGATTCTGGACCCTGACCTTGCCCTTCAGAGCAGGCTTGGCCGCTTTAGCTCTTTGCTTGATTGCAGGATTGGTTTCTACGTGGCGCGCTGGCTACCGTGGACTGTTGGCTTGCATCATTCCGTGGTGGCTTACAGCGTTTCTGATTTTCTCGCTGCCCTCGATGTATCTGGATGCGCAAGGAAACGCCTCTGTTTCTATCTAACGCTTTCTAAGTTGTCGCCATAGTGCCCGATTTGCACGGGTACGCGGAGAAGTGGCTGCTAGTGTTTCGCATTCGAGGATTTCACATCCATGGGCCACGGCTTGAACGCAAAAATCCAAAATGCAACGACGTTCGCGCCCGGAAAGATGGCGAATAAGCACCAAAAAGGACTATGACCCGTTCGACGCAGGAGTTTAATGACCGGGGCGAGAAACAGAAAAAGAAAAACGACCGACATCATCACGAAAACTGAGAAAGTAAAAAACGCACCGATGTCCCAACTGGTTGCCTCTTGCATGGATTCCTCCGGAGCAGGCGTATCCGAACTTGGTGGATACTATCACGGCACGTCAATATAAATGGAACCTAGAGAGGTGACCGCTCTCTGGCACGGTGGCTGAACGAAGATGTATAAGGAGATCGGTAAGAGCGAAAAAAAAGAGTTGCTTGCGGATTTGCCTCAGCGCGGCACTCTTGATATGCGCCATTTGCGGTGGTGATTCTGCGACTGGACAGTAAAAACACAGTCGATGGCATCGGATTATCGCATCGGTTCGGTAAACACACTGAAAATTATAGTCTTGCAACATCCAGAGTTGTCCGCCGATGCGATTGTGGTTCGACCGAGCGGATAAATTTGACAAGAATAGGCTGACAAGCTGGACGAGATTCCCGGCCTACGGAACGCTGAGCTCATTAGACCTTGGATTTTAGCGGGAACCGAAGCAAGCCAATCCCGATTGTCTTCTGTTCCTTCTCAGGATATTCGAGACGCGCTTTTTCCGCGTCTGCTTTCGTTTTGAATGGTCGTGATAATGGCGTGATCTGACCTTCCACGCAGGTATAGAGCAGCCAGCGGTCCGTGGTTCTAGGCATCTAAAATTTATAGCACGACGCGTGAGCATTTCGGATTGAAACGAACCACGCTGACGGTCCGTTTGGATGTGCGGAGGAAAAAATAGGAAAGGTAACTGCAACTGAATTCCGCCAGCAGCAACGTCCCTGGTCTGGCGTCCCTTGAACGGGGCGCACGGATTGCCGGAGCTAAGCAGCGCGGGGAGTGGTGCGAACAATTTCCAACTGCATTAAATGCTTCTCCCAGCAGCTAAGTTGATCGCCTGAGAATACTTCAGCATGGTAGCGCCGATACTTTGCATCGCCGCCACTCTTGTTTGCGGGGTCAAAAATCTTTTCACGGACCCATCTCTGCCCGTCGCCGATGACAGAACCGCAATAGCCGCACTCATTAACACCGTGAACGCTCATTTGGTCCTCCTCCACTCGTCATGCAAGAGGCGACCCCAGGCCGCCCCTGCCGCGCATCAAATCATCAGTTACTTTCCTGCGGTTCCAAACGATGTCGGGTTGTTACCTGCCAAGGCTTTACTGAACTTCGCCTTGGAGACCGGGAAGTCGAATACGTTGTTAGCCGTCTGGATTCTGTTCAGGAAGTGCACACCCCCTGCGGTTTCGAAGCTTAACTTCGGGTTTTCCGGAGAAGCGCTCATCACATCGGTTGGAAGTACTGCCGCGATCACGTGATTTTCATAGTTGCTAAATACAAGTCCTTTCGACGGATCATCCGATAGCCGATGAATGTAATAGGTGCCTGCTGGAAGCGTTGTGCCGACGATCACGAATTCGAACGGCACGGTCACCACAACTTGATCGGCAGCCTGGGCATTTGGGGTAATGCTTAATCCGGCGAAACCGAGGACTGCCATTGCCATGCGCAAAAACAACCTTCTCATGTTTATTTCTCCTTTGAACGTTAAGAGCATCCGTTGTAGATAACGCTTGTTTCGAAGTTTTTATTCCAAACGACGGCGCTTCGAACAAACTCCTCAAACCGTGCTCAGAGAATAAGACGCGGAACGCAAGACCAAGTAATGAGAGAAAAAGTAAAGATTGTGTCCCGTTTTGGTAAGGCAATCGCGGGATTTGCGTTACAGGGCGTAATAGAGCAGAACCAAAATGGTCTGGAGAACAGGTTACGGGTCGGGATGAAAGAAAATTATCCCCTGGATGTCATTCAGTAGCCTCTAAAACAAACTGATCGTCTCTGGCCCGTTCCCTACGTAGTGATTGTTGGTGTAGGTATAGACCTGAATTGTTCTGAGAATTAACGAACACTCCCACTGGATAAAAACTGCCAGCCCATCCCGCCGCTGTAAATGCCGAAGTTCCGATTAGGATGCGGGAATGATCGAACTGCCTCACAACTGGTTGCGTTTTCGAGTCGGGCGCAATGCGTTCGTCCGTGCCGAACAAAGACGGCTGGCAGTTTGGATCGATCTCATCGCGTTTTGCCATCAGCAGGGGAGTTTATCACCCCGTTGTCGCACCCGGTTGTCGCTTGACCTTCGCAGGGCCAAGGACTAAGCTGCGACCTCCCCGGTTAGACAACCCACCTTAAAGGAGATAATTATGTCCGCAGCGCCGCAACCCCAAACAACCGGTCAGGACCCAGTCAAAGTAGACTCAAAGCATTACAAGGTTGAGACTGAAAATGAGCGTGTCCGGGTACTCCGCATCCACTACGGACCGCATGAGAAATCAGTCATGCACTCACACCCTGACAGTGTGGCTATTTTCCAAAATGATGTGCACTGCAGGTTCACGTTCCCTGATGGCAAAACCGAAGAACATCGGATTCGCGCAGGTGAGACCATGTTCACTCCCGCTGGGAGTCACTTGCCGGAGAACTTAGGTGATCAAGGTCTTGACGTGATTCTGGTAGAGCTAAAGAAGTAATCCAGCTGGGTTCAACACGGCAATTTCGTGGCACACGCTTGACGCAGTTCATTATTCTCCGCTGCCGGAACCTGTCGGAGCAACCATGCGAGTGGTCTTTGATGGGTTTCCGGCAGTGTCCAATGACGTTTCGCCTGCGTGCTCTTTCACAACGCTGAGGGGATTCTTGTCCTCACGAAGACCCGCAGACGAAGACCCGCAGCAGCGTCTGCCGCCCCAAATTCATGGCCGGGCTTTTCAAAGTGCAAATCCCGACTCATTTGATTCTCGAAGCGGGGCGGAGGCGGCGGCCCCTGGGCCTTCGGAGTCAAGTTTCGACGGAACGACAAATCGGCGTCCAAAGCTGTCCAGACTGCCAAACGAAACGGGATTTGATACCGAAGAATCGCTTTGACAGCGACGCGGAGTGGACTGAAAAAATAGAAAAATAGTCCGGTGGTGTGGGAGCGTCCGGGTTCACAGCGATCCAATCGGCGGACAACTCGCAATGGATTCGGCAAATTGGCTCGTCCTGCGGTCAATGGTGGCTCAAGAAAGGTATTCCAAATCCCCGAACTGGATATCGTTTGGTTATAAAGTCCCTACGATCGAATTGACTCGCCAAATAGAACCGACCGCGATTCAGACAAATGATTCATTATGTGTTTATTACAAGCACTGCCACTCTGACACCGGCGCGTGGGGTCATCCATCCTAGCTTCCCTCTCAGAGGCAGTTGGTTACATGTCCCAGAGAAGCACAGGCAAATCCCCTCCCCCGCGCCAGTAACTTTGCTGGAACGCTTTCTTGAAACGCGCCCACACACCTCAGCTTCTTACTGTCTGATATTCCTGCTAAAGATTTGCTATTAAAACACTTAGATCTGCAGGTGACCCGATCGCTTGACCCAAATCAGCACTCAAATTTCCTTTTGGAGCTTTTCCACGAACGCCCGCTTCTCATCACGTTGGAGTTGCCTTACCTAGTACTTTCAGAACCAGGGTAATAGCCACTTTTGGTAAGCACGTGCTATCGGTTTTCTGCCGCACGCCGTTGACACTGCTTGTCATGCCAGCTCTCTTTCTCTATCGCCTTCGACGTTTCGCTGTCTGGCTCGTCCTCGATCTGCTCGTCGCTTGTTGCGTTTTGGCCGTTGCCGCGTGGGCCGACACCTCGACAAAGCTCAATCAACCCTCTGCCAGCGGCTGCTACTGCCACTGCGCGATGGCTAAGGCCTCGGCGGGATGCGCCAAGATGTGCGACCTGCCGAAGTTCGCAACGCGTCGCTGGGCGGTGACCTGCGCAAAGCCCCACGCCAGTCTGCCGCTGGAATCTCCGAACTCGCAGCCGCATCTGCCCCACCCGCCGCGCGCCGAACGCGCCAGCAACTAACAACTAATTCGCGGGAGCTTTTTCGCCAAGTAACTCCGCAAGAATTTCCGGAATCTCAAAGACCGCGCGGTTGTCCAGCAACTCTGTATTGCGTCTGAATTCGGCGAGTTTCCCCGGCTGCAACAGTTGTTTCACGCCGACGACGATTTCGCCGAAATCCTTCAGCACAATTCCCACTTTTTTTCCTTTCACCCACTCGGTGTTGTAGCGTTCCTGCGGCAGTGTCCAGGCATTGCATTCCAGAATCACCGGCAGCCTTCGAACCATGGCTTCGGCGACGCTTCCGGGACCGGGCTTGCCAATCAGGAAATCCACCGCCCGCATCAACCGGTGCACCTCTTTCGTGAAGCCCACGACGTTCAGCGGAATCTTCCACGCCTTGGAGCGAAATTCCTCCGCAAGCTTCTCATTTCGTCCGCAAATGACCATTAGTTGCAGCGGCAAGTCCGCCGCCTCCAGCCGCTCCGCAATTTCGTACATCACTTTCGACCCGAACCCGCCAAACAACAACATTCCCGCAGTCAAATCCGGCCGCAGATTTAATTCCCTGCGCAGAGCGATGGGATCCGTCCTGTCTTCTTGATAGAAATCCGGCCGCAGAATCATTCCTGATGTCGCGAAAATATGTGACCGATCTTTTCCCATCTGGCGCGCCTGCTCAACGGCTGTCTCCGTCCCGCAAATCACGTACTGTTCCTTCACAGGCTCGATCCAGAAGTGCGGTGGAAAATCGGCCAGGTCCGTGATGATGGTCACAAACGGCCGTTCCGGATAGCACCCGCTCCACGCCTCCGCGATCTCCCGGTTGAAATGGGGAATCACCGAAATCATCAAATCCGCCGGTTGTTTCTGGAAATGTTTCGCCAAAAGCTTCACCATCGGCGCGTGAAACACTCGAATTGTCGTTTGCAGTACGCGCAGCAATTGCGACGCGCCGAGCGTCCATCCGTTCCTCAGCAAAATGTTGTACTGCTCCTGGATGCGGATCCCTGTCAGTTTTCGCAGGACATCCAGGTGATCCGTAAGGTCCTGAAATTGGACTAAATCCACCTGCCAGGGCCGGTTTTGTTGCGCGATAACCGTCTGTAGCGCAACGGCGGCGTTGCGGTGTCCTCCTCCCGCATCATGGAACAGGATCTGAATTCTCTTCATTGAGGCAGCATTCTCGCACATCCTTTTGGGTCCGCTGCAAGAGCACTCTACATGCCATGTGGAAAACTCTTAACCTTGTTTGTGTTCAATGAGTTCCATCGATTTTTCACTCACATTTCTCCCCCTCTTTATGGTCTGTTCATATCCTATGCCTAATATTTTCACATGCGCTGCGACCTTCATGTACATACCACCGGCTCCGGGATGTGCAATACCCCAGGTCTCACACGCGTTTGCCGCGAATCCTACAACCAGCCAGAGGACGTCTACCATCGCTGCAAACAGCGCGGGATGTCCATCGTAACGGTAACCGATCACGACTCTATTGAAGCCGCCGAAGTCCTCCGCAAATATCCCGACTTCTTCCTGAGTGAAGAAGTCACCGTGCGCATGCCTAGCGGCACCGAAATGCACCTCGGAGTCTACGGCATCAACGAGAAAGACCACGCGGAAATTCAGCGTCGTCGCAACGATTTTATCGCTCTGCTGATGTATCTCACCGAGCGTAAACTGTTCTTCAGCGTGAATCACGTGTTCTCCGGCCTCACGGGCAAACGCCAATGGGAAGACTTCAACTGGTTCGCTTCGTACGTCCCGGCATTTGAAATCCGCAACGGCCAGATGTGGCGCGAGGCCAACCGGAGTGCCGAAGTGCTGGCAAAAAGGCTGGGCAAAATCGGAGTGGGCGGAAGTGATTCCCACACTCTCGGCGGAGTGGGCCTTACGTTTACGCAGGTTCCGGCCTCCCGCACGGTGAGCGAATTTTTCCTCGGCTTGCGCGCCGGCCGCGGTGTCGTCCACGGCGAGCACGGCTCCTACAAGAAGCTGACTCTCGACATCTGCTGCTTCGCCGGAGGCTTGCTCAAGGAAAATCCTCTCGCCGCCGCGATTCTCCCTTTTGCTATTTTGATGCCTGCCATTACCGCGGGACACTGGCTGAACGAAATTCGCTTCTGTAAGAAATGGACCGCTCCCCTGCTCGGAGAGACTCGGCGCCCACGCATGCTCTGGGAAGCGGATTCCGCTTTCGAGGCCGGTTTGGCTCGCTAAGAGGTCATCATGGCCGTGGCAAAAACAGTTTGGGGATTCATCGAAAATCGGGATCAGCGCGTCATGCGGCGCCTGAACAATTGGCGCGCGCCTCGATGGATCCGCTACTGGATGCTGACCGCCACGCGCATGGGAGACGGCTGGCTCTGGTATAGCCTCGGCGCCCTTCTTCTTGCATTCGGCGGCTCGCGCGGTTATGTCGCGTTCGGCGCCGCCGGCGCTGCTGCGATCTTCGGGATTCTTGTTTTCAAGCTTCTGAAGAGCCTGAGTCACCGCCCGCGGCCCTGCCAGTTTCAGCCGCACTGCTGGGCGAGGGTGTTGCCGCCCGACCAGTTTTCCTTTCCGTCGGGCCACACGATGACGGCGTTTTCGATCGCTCTGGTGGTTAGTTACTTCTATCCAGGCCTCGAATGGCCGCTCTACTTCCTCGCCATCAGCATCGGCGTTTCGCGCATCGTGCTCGGCATGCACTTTCTCAGCGACGTGCTCGCCGGCGCGGTCCTTGGTTCGGCCCTCGGCCTCGCCTCGATCGTCGGCTTCGCCGCCTACGGCCTGGCCTAGAAGGCATTAATTAAGCCATTTCATGAATGCCGGTTAGTGGGTCGGAGCGTCCGTTCATCCTGAACTTCGCAGGGCTCCGACATTCAGAGCCAAGAAAATCCGGGCCTTAGCCCCTGAGGAAACCCTTCTCTTCTGCCGAGCCCACTTTTCAGCCATGTCCTAGTCTTTTCTTTTCTCTGCGCTTACTCCGCGCCCTCTGCCTCTTTGCGTTAGCGTTTCCTCTCCTGTTTCTCCTCTTCTCATCGATCTCCAGATCATTGTCCCAGTGGAGACTTCGGATGCTCCGCCAACGCCTTCTGGAATGCCGCCAGATTCGTAGCGTCCACCACAGCCGTGCCCGTATCCACGAACGTCGGCAATGGCGCCGTCGGCGCCGTCGCCCAATCCTTGAACTCGTGCACTGCGTTGTGGTGCAGGTCGTCCAGGAACCGCACTCCGTAAAACGCCATCACGTACGGCTTCTGCACCACCGTCGCGGTAATCCACTTGCGATCGATTCCGTCGAGCGTCTGTGGGTCCTTATCAAACGCCACAATCTTGATCTTCTCGGTCATGTCCAGGCGGTGCAGCGCGTCCGCAGCGCCTTCTCCTCCGGAAGCTTCCAAACCGATGATGCCATCAATTTTCTCTTTCTTCTGTAGCAGGCCGGCGATGGCGTCCGCCGCCACGCGCTCGTCGCTTTTGTCATCGATGGTCTCCACGACTTGCACACCCGGATATTTCTTTAGCGCGTCGTTGACCCCGCGAACCCGCTCCTCGCTGTTCAATTGTCCGGCCAGCGCGATGATCACCACGCGGCCTTGCCCGCCGAGCAGGTTCGCCATGCGTTTTCCGCTGTCCTGGCCCGCGCGGAAATTGTCCGTGCCGATAAAGAGAACGCGTTTCGATTCCGGCGCGTCCGCATCGATGCAGATGACCGGTATGCCCTGCAGCAAGGCATGATCGATAGGATCATTGAAAATCTTTGGATCCGTTACGGACACAAGGATTCCGGAAGGATGCTGCGCCACCGCTTGTTGGAACGCAGTGAGTTCCTCATTCGGAGAAAATCCTCCCGGACCCACGATTTCTACTTTCACGCCCATCTGTTTCCCGATGTCGGTCAGGCCGGCGGAAGTTTCCTGCCAGTAAGGAAGATTGATATTGGCCGCCACAAGGACATAGTGTTCATCCTCTTGGTGGTACGGCTTTCCACATCCTGCAGTCGCCATCGCCATCAGCGCAATGCTCACTCCAAGAACGATTCGATTCATTTTCGGTCTCCTTTTCAGAGGCTCCCCGCTGCAACACTTCACACGAGATGAGACCGGGGGTATTCGGCAAGAGCCTAACACAGCTCGGTGCCAGGGGAGTGTCATCCTCGATTCTTGTCGCTGCCGGCGGCGTTGCATCTTGCCCCTTCACACGGTATATAAGCTCCATAGCCCAACTCCAGGCAAAGGGATTCATTGGTGCATCGGACACTTCTGGAAATTACAGTGGAATCGCTGGATACCGCCCTGGCCGCCGAACGTGGCGGCGCGGACCGCATCGAACTCTGTGCGGAGCTGTCTCGCGGCGGGCTCACGCCCTCGGTCGCCGCGACGCGCAAGCTTCATGAGGAACTCGAAATTCCCGTTTTTCCGATCATTCGCCCACGCGCTGGGAATTTCGTCTACACCGAGAACGAATTTGCGATGATGAAACGCGATATTTCCGTAGCGCGCGATCTGGGCATGGACGGCGTGGTCCTCGGAATCCTTCGCAACGACGATTCGGTTGACGTCGAGCGCACCACCGAATTGGTCGAATGGGCGCGCCCGTTGGAGGTCACCTTCCACCGCGCCTTTGACGAGACTTCCGATCCTTTTCAGTCCCTGGAAGACGTCATCGCCACCGGGGCGACTCGGATTCTTACTTCTGGAGGCGCCGCGACTGCGGCCCAGGGCGCACAAACGCTGCGAAAGCTTGTCCGAGCCGCCGCAAACCGCATCGTGATCATGCCGGGTGGCGGCCTCGACGCCACGAACATCCGCGAAATCATCGCCGGTACGCACGCTCAGGAAATCCACTCAGGCCTGGGCAGCGTGCTTCCCTACGGCAGCGGGAATCTCCAGCGCTTCGAAGCCGAAATTCAGGCCATGAAACTTCGCCTGAACGGCGGCGTCCCGTCACGCGGATGATCCCAGGACTCGGCCCGAGCACGCTGTACGACAATCGTCAGAAACTACTCGACAACGGCATTGTCGAAGAATCGCCGCGGGCGTCATCAACCAAGGACGTCATTATTCGGCGGTTTGAACTAGGGGTTTGTGCGGGGCTGTTCCCCAACGAAGTTGGTCGAATCTTTTCTACGCCGCCTTTTGAAGGTACCGCCAGCGGCGGGCCGGAGCCCGGCCCATAATCCTCCTCAAACGCGTCTTTCTTCTGGGTTTCGTCCGACCCAGCGGCCGCCGAACATAATGATGGCGTTTCACGCAACATGGTCTCGATGTATTTCGATCGAACTTGCGTTTCGATGTATTCCTATTCCTAAGGCAACCCACAAACGCAATGGGCACAACTCCAATTTCACATCCCCTTCCGGCGAACTGGGTTCGAGAAACTCGCCTGTATGGAATAAAAAACGCGCTGCTCCTCGCATTCCTTGCGGCTTGCCTGTATTCGTTTTTCTTCTACACCTCGGCGGCCGCCCGGCACGACCGGGCCAATGGCCTGCACCCCGAGACTGTCTGGCCTTCCTTACTTTTCGCAGGATTCATTTTGCTACCGCAGATTGCTTCGTTCGCGCTGCTCTCCACCCGGAACAGGCGAAACACCATCATGGGCGCCGGCATTGCTGGGGGATTTTTCAGTGCGGTCTTGCTCATGTCACCGGGAATGGTGTTGATGATGTTTCTGTTCCTCGGCCTCTCGACCGGAAGTTCAGGAACTCATGGAACGGATCCCGGCCTGCTCACCGCCGGGGCTTGTCTGCTCGGGTACTTGGCGATCGCAGCTTGGATCGGCATTGCCGCCGCCCGCATCGGGAAAAATCAGTGGGGCGCATTCTTTCTGGCGGTCGCTGTGACCTGGCTCTACCTGGCGGTTGGATTTCCCCGTCTGCGTCTTGCCGCGTACCGGGCCCAGCAAAAAACCGAGCGGCGAAAAGAACAGAAAGACATGGATCTCTACAAACCGCAAATGCTGGCTCGCCAGAGAATTGTGTCCTTAACCGCGTGTCTTCTCACGAATCGTATGGTTCATCCGGATTCTGAGTTCCCGGCAAAGCTCGAAAATCGGCTCCGAGATTCGGGCTGCGAGCGTGTGCCGGCGGCAAATGCCATTCCCGAATACACATTCGCCTACACGCCGCAGTTCGACGCAAAAACCCATCGCATCATCGACTTTCAGTTGACTGCGATTCCGAAAGCAAAAGGGGTTGTGAATCGAAATCCGATGCTAGTCAACAGCCGCGGAATTGTGTTTGTCGATTACCCGTGGGAAATGGCTGGCGTGACCCCCAAAATCATGATCATGCCAAGCGACCGCAGTTATTCTCAAGTCGACCAACTCCGAAGTAACATCCAGGCGTACATCGCGAGCAAAGGCAGCGGCATCGCGCCCGCCACGATCACGCCGGAAATTATGGGAGCCCTAGGACACGAGATGCCGACAATCGCGGAAGGAGGAACGCGCCTTGAGGCGCGAGACTTTGTCGCTCGCTATTCTCCCGGAAAAGCCGGCAATGCAAACGGCTTCGCGATCTCCGTTCAATGCCAAAGTTACGGGCAGAACTGCCTGCGCAGCTATTTTTCAGATCAACCGGTAGCAATCCACGCAACAGGAGAACCACGCCAAGCGAACGCCGACGATCCTATTTCGCCGCCATGTGAAGCTATCTACTCGGAATGCAACGACATCGGCTGGACTGTTCCGTAGCAACCACCGTGTCGAGCTATGTCCGTCCTAGGCCTTCTGCGCTTGCCGCCTCAGGAACGTCGGCACATCTAAATCGTCCTTGTGAGGCTCGGGCGCTACTTCACGCACATTTTGCTTTACCTGGTTCACGATGCTCGGCGGCGGAACCGGGAGTTCGGGCTGTTCCGGCACTTCGCGTCCGGCTTTCCAGGTACGCGGCAGGAACGATTGCTTCTGCGGCATCTGCTTCTTCGCGGTTTCCTTGAAGCCGGCGGCGATCACGGTGATCTTCACCATATCTTTCATGGCGTCGTCCATCACCGCGCCGAAGATAATGTTGGCATTTTCGTGAGCGGCTTTCTGAATCACGCTGGAAGCTTCATGCACCTCCTGCAGTGAAAGCGAAGAACTGCCGCAAATGTTGATCAGGATGCCTTGCGCGCCCTGAATCGAATTGTCTTCGAGCAGTGGGCTCGAGATCGCCCGGTTCGCGGCATCCACCGCTCGGTTTGCTCCGCTGGCCACCGCCGTGCCCATCACGGCGTAGCCCTGCCCATGCATGATGGTCTTCACGTCAGCAAAGTCCCGGTTGATGATGCCCGGCACGGTAATAATGTCCGAAATGCCCTGCACCGCCTGGCGCAAAATGTCGTCGGCGATGCGAAACGCATCGAAGAAACTCGTTCCCGGCTCCACGGTTTCCATCAGCCGCTCGTTCGGGATGACGATCACCGTGTCTACCACACCGACCAGTTCCTGCAGCGCCTGCTCCGCCTGCAGCATGCGCCGCTTTCCTTCGAACGCAAACGGCTTGGTCACCACGGCCACGCTCAACGCACCGAGTTCACTCGCCAGCGATGCCACCACCGGCGCGGCGCCGCTTCCCGTTCCGCCGCCGAGCCCGGAGGTAATGAAAATCATGTCCGACCCTTCGAGCGCTTCAATTATTTTTTCCGTATCTTCGAGCGCCGCTTTCCGGCCAACCTCGGGGTTCGCCCCCGCGCCTAGCCCTTTCGTCAGCTTTGCGCCGAGCTGCAATTTCACGGGTGCTTGCGACATCTTCAGCGCCTGCAAATCCGTGTTCGCGGTGATGAACTCCACGCCTTCCACTTTGGCGCGGATCATCCGGTTCACCGCGTTGCAGCCGCCGCCGCCGACACCAATCACTTTTAGCTTGGCGGGCTGCAACTCCTCGCTGAAGCTCATCCGGATTCCTGCGTCTTTCGCTGTCATGCGTTTCCCCCTGTCCGGCTGGTGAAAGTCATTTATAAATCCCGTGTTACTGCGATTCCACAGTCAGTTTTGCCAGCCTGTGGAAAAAGGCGCCAAAAACCGCTTCTTGCGCCGCTCCGGAGCCTTACGCCCCTGCAAACATCGCCCGCAGCTTTGACACCAAACTCGTTGCCCGCGCCGGTCCGGACCGCCTTGCCTTCGCTGCGCTCAGCACCAGCCCGACCACCGTGGCATATTCCGGCTGCGCCACCTGTTCCGGCAGGTCTGCGATCCCGCGCGGCTGCGCCATGCGCGCCGGCAGGTGGAAGCTTTGCTCGGCGAGATCCTGCAATCCGTTCAGTCTCGCCCCACCTCCGGCCAAAATGAATCCAGCCGGGATTTGCCGGTCCAATCCGGCGCGTTGTAACTCGTCTGCAAGCAGCGTCAGCAGCTCTTGCGCGCGCGGTTCGATGATCTCCGTCAGCGCGTGCGCAAAAATGGTTCGCGGCGGTCGGTCGCCTACGCTGCCGATTTCGATCGAGCCGTCGTCTCTCAGCAGCGCCGCAGCGGCGCAACCATGATGCCGCTTGATGCGCTCGGCCTCCGGAATCGGCGTCCGCAATCCCACCGCCAAATCATTCGTGAAGTGGTCACCGCCAATCGCAACAGCGCCGGTATGCCGAACGACTCCGCCGCCATACACGATCAATTCTGTTGTTCCGCCGCCAATATCCAGCAGGCAACAGCCTAAATCCCGTTCGTCTTGCGTCAGGCAGGCTTCCGCCGAAGCCAGCGGCTCCAGCACCGTATCGTTAATCAAAATTCCGGCTTTGTTCGCCGCCGTCACCAGATTCTGCGTCGCGGAACTCGACGCCGTAACAATGTGCACGTTTGCTTCCAGACGGTGACCGACCATTCCGATCGGATCGCGAATCCCGTTCTGCGCGTCGACGCGAAATTCGTGCGGCAGCACGTGCAGCACTTCGCGGTCCTCCGGCAAAGAAATGTTCCGTGCCGTATCGATGGCGCGCTTCACGTCCTCGCGCTCGATGTCCCGTGGCCGTGGGCCTAGGGACACGCCGCCCCGGCTGTTCACTCCGCGCACGTGACTGCCGGCTACGCCAATCACCGTCGATTCGATCGGAACATTCGCGACGCTCTCCGCCTCTTCCACCGCGCGCCGGATCGAGCTGACCGTGGAGTCCAGGTTAACGATCAGGCCTTTCCGCAACCCTTTCGACTCCGCCGCACCCAGCGCCAGAAAACGTACCTGTTCGTCTGCCATCTCGGCAAGCAACACACATGTTTTCGTGCTTCCGATGTCCAGCCCGACCACGTATTTATCCTTCTTCGCCAATATTCGCTCCTGCCGAACTCTATCGGTTTCTCGCCGAAGTGCTGGTGTCCGGATTCACCACCACTTGCCGGGAATACTGAAGATCAATCGAATGCACCGGACCTGAATTTGCCTGCCACTGAGCAAAATTTTCCACCAGCATGCGATATTTTCCGGTGAAATCGTTCTGCCCAAAGTGCACCGTGACCGCGTGAGCATCGGCGCCGCCGCCAAGCCCGGTCAGCACCACCCGCAAATCCCGGGGATTGCTCAAATCGAGTTCGCTGACGTTGTCCGAAGAACCGGACTTCACCAGATCCACGTCCTTCATGAACTCCAGGTAGATCTGCATGCGCTTCTCGCGCTCTTCCCGCGGCAAGCTCTCCGTCAATCCGGTCACAATCGGAAAATAAAAATTTTCGCCTTGCGGCCGGTCCAGCAGCACGCCGTGCGCATCGATGAGCGTCAATTCTGTCCCGTTTCGGAAAAACGCAACCGGAGTCCGTTCCGTTATGAAGACCCGAATGCGATTCGGCAAAATCCGCTGAATGCTGGCTTCCTCCACCCACGGCAGTTCTTCAATCTGCGCGCGTCGCGCATCCAACTGAATCCTCAACACGCTATGGTTGCGGTCTTTTGCAAACAATTTCTGCACATCTTCCCGCGCCACAATATGGTTCCCGCTTACCTCAATCTGGTCCGGCTTCAGCAGCAACATCTGCGGAGAATAGAGCAAGTAGCGTACCGAGAATGCTCCGACGCCGAGCGCCGCGGCTCCCACGAGCGTCCACACGGCCATCTGGCGGTAATGCGTCCCGCCCTTGCCGCTGAATTTTCTTCGGCGAATCTCCACCGGTTTCTGCCGCCGCAGGTACCGCGGCTCATCGTCGGTTACCAACTCCGGGCGGTACGGCTCGCTCCCCGCCGCGGCGGGAGCCGAAGCGTTCCGCTGTATTGGCTTTACGCGTTCCAAACGACCACCTCGTTTTCGAGAGTCACCCCATATTCCTGTTGCACGCGTTCACGCACATCCGCAATCAGCCCCAGCATATCCGCGGCAGAAGCACGCCCCGCGTTCACAAAAAAATTTGCATGGCGGTCGCTGACCCGCGCATCTCCTACGGAAAATCCTTTTAGACCGAGCTCATCGATCATCCGCCCCGCGGACGCCCCCGGAGGATTCTTGAAGATGCAGCCGGCGCTCTTCTGCCCCATGGGCTGGCTGGCGCGTCTTTTTTCGTTGCAGATACGAATGCCTTGGAGAATTTCCGAGTACGGCTTGGAGGGAAGTTCGAGCTTCACTGCCAGCATCATATCATCCGGCGCAAAAGAAGTGTGCCGGTATTCAAAGGAAATTTGATCGCCCTTAAGGATTTCGATCTTGCGTTCGGCCGCGCGGTAAACGATCACTTCCCGTACGTACGAACCGATCTGCGTTCCGTACGCGCCGGCATTCATGCGCAGCGCGCCTCCGACCGTTCCGGGCACGCCGATCAAGCCCTCCATTCCGCCGAGATTTCTCTTCGCGCAAAACGTCACGGTTTTCCCTAAGTCCGCCGCAGCATCCACGCTAGCGATATTTCCCTCAACCACCACATCCGGGTCGGGCTGCCCCAATTGCAGGATGACGAACGGCAGCTCCCCGTCCATCACCAGCAGGTTCGATCCTCCTCCGAGAAATTTGTGCGCCACGCCATTCTCGTCCAGCAGATCGAGCAACTCTGGAATCGATTCATGGCGATGAATCCGCAACAAGTCCGTGGTACCGCCAATTCCCAGGGACGTCAGCCCCGCCAGCAAAACACCGCACTGCAATTCTACAGACAGCTTCGGCAACGCCTCCAGAATCTTGGCGCTCTCAATGCGCATCTTTCACCCGATCGTCCACCCGCAACTCTGTGCCGAGCAACACCATCAATTCATTACTCGCCCGGCTCACGTTTCCCGCGCCGATCGTCAGAATCGCGTCGCCAGGCCGCGCTTCGTGCAGCAGAAATTCCAGCGCGTTCTGCATGGACTTGAAGTAGTGCACATTTTTGTGCCCGGCTTCGCGGATGCTGTTCGCCAGCGCTTCGCTCGTGATCCCCGGAATCGGTGTTTCGCTGGCGGCGTAAATATCCATCAACGCCAGGACATCCGCCTGGTTGAACGCTCGCGAAAAGTCGTCCCACAAATGCTGCGTGCGTGTGAACCGGTGCGGCTGGAACAGCACCAACAGGCGGTTGAACTTGCAAGCGCGAGCCGCTTCGAGTGTCGCGCGGATCTCTGCCGGATGATGGCCGTAATCGTCCACCACGGTAATGTCATTCACGCTGCCTTTGACGTCGAAGCGCCTGCCGACACCCGCAAACTTGGCCAGCCCTTCGCGAATCAAATCCGACGCAACATTGAGATACAGCGCCACCGCCGCCGCTCCCGCGGCGTTCCTCACGTTGTGAATCCCCGGCGGGTGCGGTAACTCAAAAATTCCAAGGTCTTCGCCCTTGTACGTCAGACGGAACGAGCTTCCCCATCCCTTCAACTCGATTTCGTTGATCAGCAAATCCGCCTGACTCGACGTCCCATACGTGATGATGGGCCGCTTTACATTCGGAATGATGGCCTGGACGTTCGGCTCATCAAGGCAGAGCACCGCGGCTCCATAAAACGGTACGCGGTTCACAAACTGTAAAAACGCTCCTTGGATATCCTCAAGAGAGGCGTACTGGTCGAGGTGTTCGCGATCGATCGTGGTCACCACGGCCACCACGGGCGCAAACATAAGAAAGCTGCGGTCGCTCTCGTCTGCTTCGACGACAAAATATTCGCCCTTGCCCACGCGCGCCGTCGTTCCCGCTTGATTCACTCTGCCGCCCACCACAAAGGTCGGGTCCAGGCGTGCCGCCGCCAGAATCGAAGCCACCATCGACGTCGTCGTTGTTTTTCCATGCGCCCCGGCGACGGCGATCCCATATTTCAGGCGCATCAATTCCGCCAGCATTTCTGCCCGCGGAATCACTGGAATTTTCCGTTTATGCGCTTCCAGCACTTCCGGGTTGTCGGGCTTCACCGCCGAGGACACCACCACCACGTGCGCGCCTTCCACGTTCGCGGCCTTGTGTCCTTCGAAAATGGTTGCGCCCAAGTCCTGCAACCTCTCCGTGATTGTCGATGGCTTGGTGTCCGACCCGGAAACCGAATAGCCCAACGTCAGTAGAACTTCGGCAATCCCGCTCATGCCTATGCCGCCGATCCCTACCATATGAATGCGTTGAAAATTGCGAAACGATACCATCACGCTCCTCTAATCTCTTTCCGGCTTGCCTGTCCCGATCCGCGAGGTGCTTGCCCGAGCTGCGAAGCGGCTTCTTCAATCAAATCGACGATTTCGCGCACTGCATAAGGATGGGCCAAGCTGCGCGCCTTCGTCGCAAGCTTTTCAATCTCTCCGGGCTGGTCCAGGAAGGTGAAAATCTCTTTGGTCAAACGTTCCGGGTTCAGTTCCGGCTCAGCGATCAACCGTCCCGCACCCGCGTTCGTCATTTCCTGGGCGTTGCGGAGTTGGTGGCTGTCCGTCGCTTTGCCAAACGGTATGAAAATCGCTGCCCGGCCTGCTGCCGCCACTTCCGCCGCCGTAATCGCTCCCGCGCGGCACACAACCATATCCGCCCAGGCGAAATGCTCAGCCATGTTGCTGAGAAACGGCGCGACTTCAACCTGCATCTCGTGTCGCGCGTACGCGGCGCGCACATTATTATAGTCGCGCTCGCCAGTCTGGTGCACGATCTGCATCTCGGTCTTTCGTTTCGCCAAAAACTCCGCCGCTTCCATAAACGTTCGATTGATCGGCAAAGCGCCCTGGCTTCCCCCCGTCACTAACAGATGGAATGGCTTCACCGGCTTTCGCGCTCCAATCGCAAAAAACTCCGGCCGAACCGGGCAGCCGGTCACCATGGCTCTTCCTCCCCAAGCCTGTGCCGACACCCTGTAACCGGTTGCAATCTTCTTAGCCAATCGAGCCAGCAACCTGTTTGTCACCCCCGGCTCTGCGTTCGGTTCGAAGATCACGTTGGGAATCCCTTTCAGCCATGTTGCAAGAAGCATCGGTCCCGCAGCGTAGCCCCCAACGCCGAACGCAACCTCGGGTTTGTGCTTCTTCAGCACCGTAAATGCATCCGACAGTCCATTTCCCAGCATTCCTAAATTCTTCAGCAGCGTTGTGCCACCTTTTCCTTTCAACCCAGCCACGCGAATGGTTTCAAGGGGCAATCCCGCCGCCGGTACCAACTTCATTTCGATTCCGCGTTGTGTTCCTACCAAAACCACTTCCCGCTCCTTGCCTCGCGACAACCACTCCTGCGCAATCGCGATCGCCGGAAATACGTGTCCGCCGGTTCCGCCGCCCGCGATGAGCAATTTCACCGTTGGCCCCTCAAACCCGCACGCCCGCATTGCCGCCTTGCTGCGCTACGTTCAACAGCACACCCGTAGCCAACAGCATCACCAGCAAACTCGATCCGCCATAGCTTACGAACGGTAGCGGAATCCCTTTCGTCGGCATCATTCCCAGCACTACCGCAAAATTGATCAGCGACTGAAACATCACCATCGCCGTCGCCCCCAACGCCAACATCCTGCCGAACCCATCCGGCGCGGTGAACGACGCACGCAATCCCCGCCAGGCGTATGTGGCAAACAACGCGATTACAATTGCGGCGCCGATGAATCCGAGCTCCTCGCAGATCACCGCGTAGATAAAATCCGTGTGCGCTTCCGGCAAGTAGAACAGCTTCTGCTTGCTCTCCATCAGTCCGACACCTGTGAACCCTCCGGAACCCACCGCGATCAGGGATTGCAGCAGTTGAAATCCAGCTCCCTGTGGGTCGCTCTCCGGATGCAGGAACGAAATCAGCCGCGCATTTCGGTAGGAGACATGCATAATCAAGAAAAAAAGCACAGGCGTTGCCGCGGCCGCGCCCACGACAATCCATTTCCAGGAAAGCCCAGCGACAAACAGAATCGCGGTCATGATCAACACGATGTCCACCGAAGTGCCTAGGTCCGGTTGCAGCACGATCAGCCCCACGCAAATCAAAATGGGTGCGACAGCGGGCAAGATCGTGTGCATGAAGTCTTCTTGTCGAAAATCGAGTCTCGTCGCGCCGCGCCGCTTCAAATCCAGAAACCAGGCCAGATACAAAATCACTGCGAGCTTGGTCAGCTCCGACGGCTGAATCTGCGCCGGACCCAGCTTGATCCATCGGTGTGTGGCATGTGATTTATCCATGAACAACGCGCCGACGAGCAGGACCAGGACAACGCAAAGCACCGTGTATACCACCGCCGGTTCACGCAGCTTGTGGTAATCCAATTTCATTAGACCGAACATTCCCAGCAGTCCCGCCGCCAACCAAATCACCTGCCGCAGAACGAAATGATACGAATGTCCGAACTGTTGCTCCGCCGTAACCGCCGAAGCGCTGAAAATCATCACCGCGCCCAGCAAGCACAGCATGAGAGTCACTCCAAACAGCCACCGGTCCGTATCTGAGCGTCTCGCCACTGCGTCTGTCCCTCCTCACCTCGCAAAAGGTAGCCTCGTCATTCCGAGCGAAGTCTGCGGCGCGAGGAATCCTCTTCGATTGCGGATTCTTGCTCCCCTCGAAATGACGAGGCTTAAGCCTTTGCCTCCGCACTCTGTCCGAGCTTGCGAACCAATTCCTTGAACACGCGTCCGCGGTGCTCGTAATTTTCAAATTGATCAAAACTCGCGCACGCGGGCGCCAACAACACTACGTCTCCTGACTTCGCGGCCTGCGAGGCGACTTGCACTGCGGCTCCCAATGCCCCCGCGCGCTCAATCGCCACACTTCCTGCGATCTGCTTCTCAATCTTGTCCGCCGCCGCTCCAATCAGGAGCGCCAAGACCGCTTTCTCGCGCAGCGGCTTTTGCAGCACGGTGTAATCGCTACCCTTATCCTTGCCGCCAAGAATCACCAGGATGCCTCCCGGAAACGCATCCAGCGCTTTCAAGGTCGCGTCCACATTCGTCGCTTTCGAATCGTTGTAGTAGCGCACGCCGCCAATTTCCGCCACAAACTCCAGCCGGTGCTCCACGCCCGCAAAACTCTTCACCGCTTTCCCGATGGTTGCCGCGTCCACATTCGCCAGCCGTGCCGTGGTCGCCGCCGCCAGAACATTTTCGATGTTGTGCCCCCCCGCCAACGGTATTTCTGCAACCTTCATCACCAATTCTTCCTTGCCCCGATGGACGATCACAACGCTATCTCCCTTCACGCACGCGCCTTTCTCCACGCGATCCTTGCGGCTGAACCAGAACACTTGCGGCTTCTTCGGGGCCAACGCGACCGTCGGCGTATCGTCGGCATTCAGCACCGCCGCATCCAGCTCGGTCTGCTTCGCAAAAATTCGTGCCTTTGCCGCTGCATACGCCTCAATTGTCTTGTGTCGGTCCAAGTGGTCGGGTGTGAGATTGAGGAACACAGCAATGTCCGGCCGAAATTTATCCGTCAATTCCAATTGAAAGCTGCTCAACTCCACCACTGACACCGTTTTTGCGTTCATCTCATCCACCCGGCCGATGAGCGCAGTGCCCACGTTTCCAGCCAAGAGGGCATTTCTTCCCGCCGTCTTCAAAATGTGGTGCACCAGCGTCGTTGTCGTTGTCTTTCCGTTCGATCCGGTGATGCCAATCATTTCGCCTTCCAAAAACCGGTACGCCAGCTCGATCTCGCTCCACACCGTGATGCCCTTCGATCGCGCCTTCAACAACAGCGGATCATCCGCCGGCACGCCCGGGCTCGGAATAATCAAATCCTGCGCCAGGTACGTATTCTCCACTGGCCCGCCCAACTCAAGCTTCACACCGGCCTCGCGCAATTTTGCAGGCGCATCTCCCAGTTCGTTTTCCGGCCGCGCGTCCGTCGCCGTCACAATCGCGTTGTGTTTGGCACAAAACAGCGCTGTCGCCACTCCCGTCCGCGCCAGCCCGATGGCCAGCACGCGCATCCTCCGCAGCTCAATCGACCCTGGCATCCTGGTTTCCGCGCATTCCGCGGCTCCCGTTCAACGCAATTTCAAAGTCGTTAACGCAAATAATGCAAATACCAGCGCCACGATCCAAAATCGCACGATCACTTTGCTCTCGCTCCAGCCAAGTAACTCAAAATGGTGATGAATCGGCGCCATGCGAAAAATCCGTTTGCCGCGCAACTTGAACGACCCCACCTGCAAAATCACTGACAAAGCTTCCACAACGAAAATTCCGCCTACAAAGACCAGCAGCACTTCCTGCTTGATAATGACCGCTACCGTTCCCAATGCACCGCCCAGCGCCAGCGATCCCACATCGCCCATGAACACTTCCGCGGGATGCGCGTTATACCAAAGAAATCCCAGCGACGCTCCGACCAGCGCTCCACAAAACACCGTCAGTTCTCCGACGCGCGGGATGTACTGAATCTCCAGATACGTCGCCCACCGAAAATTGCTGCTGACATAAGTCAAAATCGTCAGCGCCCCGGCCGCGATCACCGTGCAACCAATCGCTAATCCATCCAGCCCATCGGTAAGATTCACGGCGTTCGAACTGCCCGTGATCACCAGCGCCACAAACGCCATGAACGGCAGAAACGCCAGCGGCCACAAGTGCGGCGAATTCAGCAGGCCATGAATCACCAACTCCGGCCGGAATCTCTTGATGAACGGCACGATCAGTTGCGTCGAGTACGCGCTGTGCGTCGCAAGCACCAGCAAAATAAACCCAACAAACGAACTCACTACGAACTGCAGCGTGATTTTGCGCTTTCCTGTCAACCCCAGATTCTGACGCTTTGCCACCTTCGCGTAGTCGTCGATGAAACCGATCGCCGCAAACGCCAGCAGCGCAAACAGCGCCAGCATCACGAACGCATTCGAAAGATCCGCCCACATCAGCACCGGCACAGCCGTCGAAATTACAATGAGCACTCCGCCCATCGTCGGTGTTCCTGCTTTCTTCTTGTGCTCCTGCGGTCCTTCTTCGCGAATGTATTGCCCGATCTGCAGCTCCCTCAACTTGCGAATCAGCCAAGGCCCGAACACCAGCGCCAGAAACATGGCCGTCAAACTCGCGTACACCGTCCGCACCGTGATGTAGCGAAACACATTCAACGGGCTGAAATATTTCTGCAGCACATGATAGAGGAGGTAGTACAGCATCTAGTGCCCCCCTCCCACGCTCGACGGCGCGTCGATAGGCTCAAATCGCGCGAGCATCGCCTCGACAACCTTCTCCATCTTCACGCTCCGCGAACCCTTGACCAGTAGCAAGTCTTCGGGCTTCACAGCATCCGCCAAAAATTCTCCGGCTTCCTCCGGAGTCGCAAAAAACTTCGTGTGCTTACTCGGCAGTCCCGCCGCCACCGCCCCTTGCACAATCTGCGCGGCGTCTCCCTGCACGCCGATCACGAAATCAATCTTCCCGGTCTTCGCCGCCTGCTCACCCGCTTCGCGGTGTAATTTCGGCGAACTCGGCCCCAGTTCCCGCATCTCACCGGCCGCAAGAATTCGTCGCTGATACCCGGGCGTTGCCGCCAGTAAATGAATCATCGCTTGCAGCGCCGCCGGACTCGAATTGTATGAATCATTGATCAACGCCAATCCGTTCGCGAATCGAATCAGCTCCCCGCGCATCGCCGGAGTCCGCAATCCGCGCAACACACTCGGCGCTTCATTCGCGCCGATATGCCAGACGCTCGCCGCCGCAATCGCCGCCAGCGCATTCCACACCACATGTCGTCCCGGCAATGGCAGCTCCATCCGCGTCCGTTTTCCCCCATGCACCAGCGTGAACGAACTCCCCAAGGCGCCGCGGTCTTCAATCCCCTCGGCGGAAAATTCCGCGGGCTTCTCCACGCCGTAAAAAATCACGCGGCCCGGCGCCACCGACGCCATCGCCGCCACTCGTGAATCGTCCGCGTTCAACACTGCAACCGAATCGCTCCCGCGCAATCCCTCGACCAGTTCGCGCTTCGCCAACGCAATCTCATCCACCGACGAAAAATTCAGCAAATGCGCCGGGCTCACTCGTGTTTCGACCGCCACATCCGGAAGCGCAATCCCCGCCAGCCGTTTTAACTCACCGGGAAACGACATTCCCATCTCGAGCACCGCCACGTCGTCCGTGTCTTCCAGGCGGAACAGCGTTAACGGCAGCCCATACTCGTTATTGAAATTTCCCGAGGTCTTCAGCACCCGTAGCTGCGAACCAAGCAGTGCCGCCACGATCTCTTTCGTGGTGGTCTTACCGACGGAGCCGGTGATGCCGCAAACTTTCTTGCCCCATTCTTTCCGTACCCCTCGCGCCAGTTGGTGCAATGCTTCGAGTGTGTCGCGAACGGTGATGCACCGGTCCTGCACCCAGCCCGGGTAGCGCGACACCAGCGGCCCCGCCACCACTGCCGCCAGCGCCCCGCTCTCCAGGGCTCCGGCCACGTGGTCGTGTCCATCGTGAGTTGGACCGTGTATGGCGATGAACAGTTCTCCTGGACGTATCGTGCGAGAATCAATCGAGACGCCGGCCAACCGGGCCATGGGGTCAAGTCCATGCCCGCATTCGCCCGCCACCGCGCCAGCCACTTGTGCAACCGTCCACCGCATAATTTCCTCAAGAGTTTGGCTTTCCCGTTCCTGTCCGTTCTCACCGGTTGAGGGCTCCTCCTTTTTCTGCAGGTCACCTCACTGGCCCGCAGGCCCGCACCTCTTTTTCAAACGAGACGCGAGCGCGCTACGTGCCAAACCCGTCGCCGCTATTCCTTTGGTCGGTCGGCGATCCCGTGTACCCTCGATCGCCGAGTGCTTTTGTTGCCTCTTCGCGATCGTCAAAGTGTATGGTGTGATCCGCAAAAATCTGGTAGTCCTCGTGTCCTTTCCCGGCAAGTAATATAATGTCTCCCGCGCGCGCTTCTTCGATCCCCATGTGGATCGCCTTCGCGCGGTCCGGCTCAATCAGATATTTGCCGCCGGATTTCTGCGTTCCCACCACGATGTCGCTAATGATTTTCAGCGGATCCTCTTGCCGCGGATTGTCGCTGGTCAGAATCGAAAGGTCGCTCAGGCGCCCCGAAAGTTCGCCCATGATCGGCCGCTTGGTGCGGTCGCGCGATCCTCCGCAGCCAAACACCGTGATGATTCTTCCCTTGGTGTTCAACTCACGGGCTGTGCGAATCAGATTTTCCAGCGCATCATCCGTGTGCGCGTAATCGACAATTACCAGGAACGGCTGGCCAGCATCCACGCGCTCAAACCTGCCGGACACTGCGCGCAAGTGGTGTATCCCGCGTTCGATCACTTCATTGGAAATGCCCAACCCGATCGCTGCCCCCATCGCGGCAAGAATGTTGTACACATTGATCCGTCCAACGAGCGCCGATTCGACCTGGATTGGCCCATTCGGCGTTTGCGCCATGAAATTCAATCCTTTGAAACTCAATTGAAATTTCTTCGCCTTCAAATCCGCGCCGTTCTGCAACCCATAGGTCAGCGTTTTCTTCCCCAACCCGGCCAACTTCTTTCCCCATTCGTCATCTGTGTTGATGACCGCCACATCCGGAGCGTCCGCGCCGGTACCTTCAAACAGCAACCGCTTCGCCGCAAAATAATTGTCGAATGTTTTGTGATAATCGATGTGGTCGCGCGTCAAGTTGGTGAAGACGGCCACCGCAAAGTGGCAGCCCCACAAGCGGTTCATCGCCAGGGCGTGGGAACTTGCCTCCATCGTTGCGTAGGTCCCTCCAGCATCTCGGATCTCCAGGAAAAAACTCTGCAAATCGAGCGATTCCGGCGTGGTATTCGGAGCGGGATGTTCGCCGCGCGGCGTGCGGTACGCGATGGTTCCCAACAAGCCGGTCTTCGCTCCCGAGGCGCGTAAAATCGAATCGATCAACGACGTCGTGGTCGTCTTCCCATTCGTGCCGGTCACTCCCACCAGCTTCAGTGCCTGTGCCGGCCGTCCATAAAAATTCGCCGCGGCAATGGCCAGCGCTTTTCTTCCCTCGCGCACCTGAATCCAGGGAATCTCCTTCTGCCATTCCGCGGGGGCCGGGTCCTCGCTCATCACAGCAACCGCGCCACGAGCCGCTGCCTCCTTCGCAAATAGGTTTCCGTCCGTTGCTACGCCGTGAATCGCAACGAACAGCGCTCCCGTCTCGACCTTCCTCGAATCATTGGCCACCTGGCGAATACGCAAGGGCTTTTCAGGAAGCCCCGAATGCACCTCTACGCCCTGCAACAACTCCTGCAAGGCGACTCCGCCGGTCTGTTCCCGCTCAGCCACAGTCTGTGTCTGTTCCGCCTCTCCGGACTGCCTTCCTTTCCTCCCTATCTTAGAGGTCGTATCGATTCCTGTCGGCATCTGCGTCGTAAACCCTTTTCTTATTTCAACTTGCGCGAATGTGCCGGAGCATCGCCGAATTCCACCGTCACCTTTGTGCCCCGGCGCACTTTCGCTCCCGGCGCCGGTGATTGTTGAATCGCAACGCTCGTGCCAATCAAAACCGGGTCTAGCTCCAAGCGCATGCACGCCTCGATGACGTCTCTCATTGACTTTCCCGAAAAATCCGGCACCTCGATGCCGCCTGCATCCGCGGACATCAGCGCTTCCGCCGAACTCGCCACTTTCACCTTCGCCGCTTCGGGCTTTACGGACTCCTCGTTCGCCTCTGGCACCTCAGGCTGGGCGTTAAAATCGATCTCCGACAAATCATCCAACGAACCGTCGTCGTTGTCCGCCTTCTTCCGATAAGCCGCCTGCATCCATTGCGGGTTCAGAGGTAAGTCCTGCGGCACATCCAAGTAGGGCAGAATTTGCTCCGCAATTCTCTTGAAGACCGGCGCGGCCACATCTCCCCCGCCATGCGGATATCCGCCGGGCGAATCGACAGAAACTAGAATGGTCACTGCGGGATTGTTAATCGGTGCAAATCCGGTGAACGACGCAATAACATTCGAGTGCGAATATTTACCTGTCGCAGGATCGATCTTCTGCGCCGTGCCCGTTTTTCCCGCCACGGTCCAGCCGTCCAACCGCGCTTTGGTTCCGGTGCCGTGCAGAATTACGCCTTCCATCAAATTTCGGATCGTTGCCGCCGTCTCCGGACGAACCGTGCGTTTAGGTTCCGTCAGCGCGGACGGACCCTCAAGACGTAGAGCCGATTCGCCACGTCGCATTTCCTGGACAATGTGTGGCTTGTACAGCAATCCTCCATTTGCGATTGATGAAACCGCCGTAATCATCTGCAGCGGCGTCACTCCCACTTCCTGTCCCATCGAGACTGATGCAATCGAGTAGGAGCCCCAGTGATCCAGCCGGTTCAACAATCCCCGGCTCTCCCACGGCAGGTCCACGCCGGTCGGTGCGCCAAATCCAAAGGCGCGGATGTAGTCGTAGAATTTTGCCGAGCCCAATCGCAGCGCGATTTTGATGGCTCCCACGTCGCTCGAGTTTGCCAGGATGTCCGCGACGGTCAGCATTCCGTACTTCTTGTGATCGTGGATCAGGTGACCGGCCACAACGACCGCACCGTTTTCACAATTGAAAACTTCATCGGCCCGGATCAGGTTCTGATCGAAAGCGGCGGCCAGTGTGATCAGCTTGAAAGTCGATCCCGGCTCGAAGATCTGGCTGATGGCGCGGTTCTCTCTCCGTTCCGCGGGCACATCGACTGCCGCGTTTGGGTTGAACTTTGGCCAGTTCGCCAGCGCTAGAATGGCTCCGCTGTTCGGGTCCTGCACGATCACCGTTCCGGCCGGTGCATGCGTCCTTTCAATGGCCGCCGCCAACTCCCTTTCCGCGATGTACTGGATTTTTTCATCGATGGTGAGCACCACATTCGCGCCGCGGTCGCGCTGTGCTTCGCCGCCGTCGAACCAGCGCTGGTGCGCATCCGCCATCACCATGATCTTCTCTTCCTTGCCGCGGATCAGGTTGTCGTATTCGTGCTCGATGCCGCCCAGCCCCTTTTCATCCACGTCGACAAATCCGATAACGTGAGCTGCCAATTCGCGTTTTGGGTAATAGCGTTGGTTTTCCTCCTGAAGGTACACACCTTTCAAATTCAGCGATTCCACCGCCTCGGACTTCGCCGGCGGCAGTTTGCGCTTGATCCAGACGAACGGGCTGCCGGAATCGAGTCTCTCTAGGATCTCCTCCACTGGTATGGCCAATACTCCGGACAGCAACCGTGCGGCCATGGCTCGGTCTTTGATCTCTCCCGGAACCGCAAACGCCGATTGCACCGGCACGCTCATCGCCAGCGGGTGCATGTTCCGGTCGAAAATCACGCCACGCTTTGGATAAATGTCGACGGTATGCCGCTGCTGCCGCGCGGCGCGTGTAAGGTATTCGCTGTGACGGAACAACTGCAGGTAGGCGACTCGCCCGAAGACAGCGCTCATCCAGAACAGCACGAACCCGGCAAGAAACAGCAAGCGAACGTGAACTTTTTCTTGCTCCATGGTTCCTGGCTTCCGGGTCGCGCTCCGTGCGGACATCAAACTTGTTTCAGAACTCGTGATGGTTCAGCGCTCGCGGATCGATCGCCAGGCGACCTCAGGGAGCGTGGTTCGGACGCACGTACTGCATCGCCGCTACTTCCGACCCGTCCGTATTCGAATATTCGCGCATTTGGTTCGGAGTCGGCTGCGTCAAGCCCAACTCTCGGCGCGCGATCACGTCGATGCGATGCGGATCCCGGAGCGACGCAATCTCCAGCTTCAGCTTGCTGTTCAACGATTGTGCTTGCACCGTCTTTGCTTTCAGATCTTCCAGTTGAAAGCTCAGGTCGATGCAGCGGAAGTGCTGGTAAATGTAAAACATGCAAAATGCAGCGATAATTCCGCCGAGCGCAACCGTCCTGTACAAGTTGCGCATCTTCACAGGCTCGACGTGGCGCACCAGACGGGAATTGTCGATGCGCTTGACGGTATAGCATTCCACCATCGCCGGCTTTTTCGCTCGGCTCCCCGCGTGCGCCACTAACCGTGGCTTCAGCGTCTCGGCTTTTCGAAATTGCTGCACGCCCAGATTTTTTGCACCGCTCCACTGATACGCCGTCGCCATCTCACACCTTCTCTGCGCACCGAAGTTTCGCGCTTCGCGATCTCGGGTTCGCTCTCTGCTCTTCCTCACTGGGCACAATCACATGCTTGGTGAGCACCCTCAGCGTCCCTTCCTTCACACCTTCCTGGAACGCGCGCTTCACCGGGCGGTCTTCCCTTGAGTGGTACGTCAGCATCACCCAGCGTCCGCCGGAATTTAATGTGGCAGGGGTCCGGTAAAGAAACTGCCCGAGTTCCTCCATCTCTCGATTCACCGCTATCCGCAGCGCCAGAAACGTTTTTGTCGCGGGATGCAGTTTCTGCCTTCCCCACTGCTTCCGGGCGCCTGCCACAACCGTTGCCAGGTGCGCGGTGTCTTGTATCGGCCGCGCTTTCACAATCCCCCTGGCGATCCTTCTCGAATCGTGCTCTTCCGCCTCACGGTAGAGCAGGTCGGCTACTTCTTTTTCCGGCCATCGATTCACAATCTCTTCTGCCGTCAGCGTGTCTTCTTCCGCTTCCCCGCTGCTCATCCTCATATCTAACGGCCCTGCTTCGCGGAATGAAAATCCACGCTCCGGACGATCAAGCTGCATGCTCGAAACTCCCAAGTCGGCCAAGACCCCGTCCACCGTCGCTATCCCCAACCCGTGCACGGCCTCCGAGATCTTTGAGAACTCCGTTTGCACCAAGCTCACTTTGCTCGCAAACTCTTTCAGCCGCTCGCGCGCGATCTGCAGCGCCTGTGCGTCCCGGTCCAGGCTGATCAACCGGCCCGACGATAAGCGCGCGGCGATGGCCGCCGAATGGCCTCCGGCTCCGAGTGTGGCGTCCACGTAGATTCCGTCTGGCTTTACCTGCAGCCATGCCAACACCTCTTCCAGCATCACCGGCGTATGAAACGCGCCCAATCGCTTGCCTGTCGCGCCCGACTCGCTTAACTTCTGCCCACTGCCCCAATGAAAATCGAGAACCTGAAACTCTCTAAATTCCCAAATCGCCCAAAACCTTGTCGTCTTCGTCCGTATACGGGTCCTTATCCATCTGGTCCAGAGCCCGCGCGTTATTAATCACTTCCAGATAATCCAACGCGCCCAGCACCGCCACGTCGCCCTTCGTTTGCGCCTTTTCTCGCAAGACCGATGGCATCAGCACCCTGCCCTGACCGTCCAGTTCTACAACCTGACCAAAGTAGCTCGTTCGCAATAAAAACTTGCGTTTCGCTTTATTCGTGCTCGGCAGCTTCGCCAGCTTGTCTTCGATCTCGTTCCACACCTTCATCGGGTAGATACGGGCCGTTTCGCCATTTGGGCTGGTGATATAAAACAGGTTGCCGAATTCCTTTAATTCCTCTAAGAAAGACGCGGGGATTTTGAGACGGCCCTTCTCGTCGACTTTCGCCGGATAGTTTCCCCTGAGTTTCATGAGTTCCGTCTCGTTGGAGGACCAGTTTGCCCACTTAGACCACTGCCCCCTAGGAAGCGCTACTTCCTTCTACTACACTCTACTCTGTACCACTTTGCCCCACTTTTCACCACAGCGTATCTTGTTTCTGGCGCATGTCAAGCGAAATCCGCAGTGTTTGTGAATAAAATGTGGAATTTGGTTGGCTCAAGAGATAACGAGCTAAGCCCCAAGGCGCGGTGGAATCGGAAGAGCTTTCTGTCTATAAGTAGTAGCACGGTAGCCAACGTGGTCCGGAGTATGGCCGGTTCAAACGATCGGAAACCCATCCAAGTCGCTTCCCTTTTCCTGCTCGGTGTGGTATTTTTTGAGCGTGATTTAACCCCGGTTTAGGAGCGGCCCGAAATGGAATGGACCACACCTCAGCACGAAGAAGTTGATCTGAACTGCGAAATCAGCTCGTACTCCAACGCAGAGCTTTAATCTCTTCCCCACCCTTGTCCTGTTTGCGTAAAGGGTGTTGGTGTGTTTAGCGGCTGTCGGTGGCAAGTTAAAAAGTCCGGTTTTCATAGCACACGAAGTGTCCGGTTTGGTTTTGGTGTGAGGGGTTTAGTTGGGGTGTAGAGTCTGGGGAGGCGGGGGGAGCGTAGCGACCCCCGCTTC